>VOFJ01003441.1_pt1 | contig 13568 bp, 17 predicted proteins | sample 5384081 | NCBI WGS metagenome assembly VOFJ01 (sample SAMN12384729, study PRJNA508395) | human gut metagenome | isolation source: healthy gut I | host: Homo sapiens
TTGCAAACGGGAAATCCATTTCCTTTGTCCGTTTCGATATCAGCATGGTATCCATCCAACGAGCAATTCTCTCCCTCATTGGCATGGATGCTACTCAAAAATGGACTTACGCCAAGGTAGAATATAAAACCAGTCGTATTGTTCTGGATATTAGTATGAGCGCCTGCCAACTGTTGAAACAGCCTCATGTGACTGCTGGGATACAAGATTGTCAGCTTTACTTATTCAGCCGCCGCAATGTAAAGGACAGTAAAAATCGTTGTCAGCCATGATCTTGCTCTTCCCCCGATATATCATTCCGTATCGATCGGCCCTTTGCCGTGATGATATCCAACTGAAGGATTTGCCGGAGCTACCAATGAGGAACAAAGCCAGCCCTTAAATATCCTACGTCCTGCAGACTACACCTAAGTCGCCTCCTAACTTTACGTCTCTACCGATCGCCAGCAAATACACTAGTATCTTCCAGTTCGTACCCCGTTGTCAGTGCAGACTTCGGTTTTCAGTATGAAATTCTCACTGACTCGGTAAATATATCCCGACAGCAGGAGCACAAGTTCAAGGGGGAAAGCCCTATCTTTGTCCAATATAAAGTAAAACAACATGAAACAATCAAGAAATTTACATGAAGCGTTGGTTCCTCAAATAGATAGTACAAGGAATCATAATCAGGACAGGGGCAACAATTTGCGCAATGACAAGGTCTATTAATACAAGTTTGATAGCCGTCTTCATATTTTACTTTTTATTTAGTAGCGAAGAAGCTGCATATAAACATAACTAACATAGAAATTGCTATTACCACCAGAGGAAATACTCATAAATGACTTTTGCATAAGAATCTATTTTTAAGTTGTTATTCGGTTGATGTATTATTTTTTCTTGGTTCTTCCTGTTGGTTACTTCTTTTTGCTGGCAAGAAGAATCGCTTCGGTTTCTTCTGCATCTTTGTGGAGTTGGACTATTAGCTCGTCAATGCTGGAGAACTTCAGTTCAGGGCGTGTCCGTTTTACAAAAGTGAGCCGGATGAATTTATCATATATATTCGAGTGGAAGTGAAGGATATTCACTTCAATTGTTCGATTCGGACCATTGTCAATCGTCGGGCGGACACCTATATTTAGCATTCCCATGTATGTTTTCCCCGTCAAACGTTACCCATACGGCATATACGCCATCGGCAGGAAAATAAGTTTATCCGGATCATCTACGCTTAAATTGGCAGTCGGAAAGCCGATCTTTCTGCCTACTTGGTAACCGCCTACAACAGTCCGTCCAAAAAAAATATTCATATTTCAGGCAACGGGCTGCGATTTCCACTTCTCCTTCATGTAACAGTTTACGAATCAAAGACGAACTTACCGGAATGTTTCGGGTAGTTCTATTTCTATGTCACTGGTATATGCCTGTGCACGAATTACCTCTATACCAATTTCTTTCCCGTAGCATACATAGTCCTCGAATCCTTCGCTGCGATTATGTCCGAAGCAGTGGTCATAACCGATAACCAGACATTTCACCTGGATAACGCTCTTTAACAGTCCGGTTCCATAAATTCGCGGGCGGTTAACTGCGAAATGTCGAAGGGTGAAATCGAGCATCAGGCAATAGTCTACACCAATGTCGGCAAAGCAGACTAATTTTCTCTTTCGGAGTAGTCAGGAGTTCCGGCCGATAGGTTGCATTCATTACCTTACGGGGATGAACAGGGAAAGTGACCAATGCAGAACGTAGACGCTTTGGCTGCGGCTATCTCTTTCACTTGTTGAATCAGATAGCGATGTCCTGCATGCACTCCGTCAAAAAGCCTGATGGTAGCTACACAGGGTTCTGGTTTTTATAGCCGATATGTCACGTATAATCTGCATATCTCTAAAATTATTTGAGGTTGAAAAGATGGCTCCAGTCTTCGCCTACTTTCGCTGTATAGGTAGAAATTCCTAAAGTTTTGGGCTGTCTTACAGTTCATTTCAGAATCATCAATAAAAAAGCGTTTCTTTCGGCTCGATACCGGCATCCTCTATGATTGCCTTGAATATCTCCGGTTCGGGCTTTGGCCATTTTTCATTTCAAAGAGAGAGGTATGTTTTTCAAAATAGTCCTCCACCTTAAAGGTGCGGTAAGGAAACAATTGAGCACAAGTCCATTCCCAATGAATTCGGTTTGGTATTGCTCAATAAATAGACTACATATTTTTCACGCAATTTCAAAATAAGTCAAGCTTGTATGTGGGGATGTCTATCAGGAAACTGTTCCAAGCCTCATCGATTTGTTTGTCGCTGACTGCTTTACCGATCATTTTACGAACTCCATCCACGGAATTCTGCGGAAGTAATCAAGCCTTTTTCCTGTTGCATCAGAGTCCGTCCTGTTGGATATTCAAAGTTCTTCACGTTTCCGGAACCCTAATTTCTGAAAGTTCTCAATGCAACGTTGGCGGTCGAGATTGATAAGTACACCACCCAAATCAATAAGAAGGTTTTTATTCCTTTATTTTTCATTTTCTTTTCTTTTTGTGAATAATACGTTGAACAAGGCGAACAAGTTCTCCAACCCATAACACCGTGGACGAAACGCCTATAATAAGAAGCCAGGTTTGCCAGTCGAGCGGTTCCGTGCGGAATACAGCTCCACCGAATTGTACGATGAGGGAATTGTCCGGCAAGAATAGCCAGTACAATTAGCTCCATCCCATACGATTTGGAAAGTCCTTTGAATGCCGAATCGGTAGTACCGAATACACGGGCATTGAACAGATTCCAGAATTGCAGCATGACAAAGAAGGTGAAGAAAATAGTGAGGGTTGTGTACATTCATTCCTTTTGCGTACTGTGGTCAAAATAATAAATCATTCGAGCAATACGATGAGGAAGATAGAGCCCACACCTATTATATTAGACCGCATTGCCTTACTGATAATAAAATCGGTACTGCGACGAGGTTTTCAAGCATCACCGTTTCGCTGGGTGGAATAGAGGCCAGGAGCCAAAGCGGCAAAAGTATCCATAATCAGGTTCACCCATAACATGTTTGTGTTACAGTCAAGCGAAGTTCCGTGCCGATTACGGAAGCCTAGCAGAACGATAAGCAATGCCACAAAGTTAATCGTTAGCTGGAAAACGATGAAACGCTGGATATTCTTATACAGTGAACGTCCCCACATAACAGCGGTTCCGATACTGTTGAAAGAGTCGTCGAGCAATGTAATATCACTAGCCTCTTTGGCTACAGAAGTACCTGTACCCATCGATAAACCTACTTGGGCATGATTCAAAGCCGGAGCGTCATTCGTTCCGTCTCCGGTTACAGCTACCACTGCTCCTTTTTGTTGAAGCAGTTGTACCAGACGTTGTTTGTCTGTCGGACGGGCGCGGGACATGATTTTTAAGTCCATCACTCTGTCCAGTGCTTCTTCATCGCTCAATTCGGCAAATGCGACACCGGTGATTCGATTTCGTTCCGTATCAGTTTCAGGGTTCCAAAGACCTATCTGGCGTGCGATTTCTGTGGCAGTTCCCGGAGTGTCACCGGTCACGATCTTGATGCCGATACCTGCAGACTGACATTTTGCAACCGCAGCAGGTACATCCGGACGAATCGGGTCGGAGATGGCAACTACTCCCAAGAAATTGAGGTCGTTGGCTGAAACTAGTTCCGTGCAATCGTTCGGTTCATTTTCTCCGACAATCTTGAATGCAAATCCAAGTGTACGCATAGCCATATTCTGATAGTTCAACAGTTGTGCTTCCACTGTAGAACGATACTCTACCGCATCCACTTGCCGTCCATCCAGAACAACTTCTTTACACTTACCCAAAAACAATTTCAGGAGCCTCCTTTTTATATATAAAGTATTTTTTTGCCGATCAATGGAGATTCAACAAGAGTTGCCATGAATTTCCGTTCGGTAGAGAAGGTGAGTTGATCGAGAACATGAGCCTTTGTTCGCGGAGTTGCAGGTAATCTCTTCCCTGTTTGTTTAGCCAGAGTAATAAAGCCACTTCGGTTGGATTTCCTACGCCTTTGGGTTTTTCTCCATTGGTTGATTCTTCAAGGAAAAGCTGTTGAATTGGCGCTGATTCCTTCTGCGATAAGTGCGCTAATATCGTCATCAGACAAGTCACTGCCATTTTTATACCATAGAAATTGGGTTCGTGCACTTGCATCAGATTTTGAGTCAGTGTACCGGTTTTATCCGTACAAATCACGGTGATGGCTCCCCATTGTTTCGCAAGCATGCATTTTCCGCACCAGATTGTTGGTGGAAAGCATACGACGCATGTTCAATGCCAGACTAAGCGTGACACTCATTGGCAATCCTTCAGGCACAGCTACTACAATCAGCGTAACTGCCATCATAAAATATTTCAGTGTCCGTTCGAAAACCGGAAGCCACTCATGCCATCCGTTCAGCGAACCGAAATCAAAATATAGCACTACATCCTTCACGAAGAAAATAAGGAAAGCCAGACCGGCAACGGTGAAACCTATCTTTCCGATTAGATTTTGCGAGTTTGTTGAGCCTGTATGTTCAGCGGGGTGGGGTTCGAGGTTATCCTCTGTACTCTGCCGGGCTACTTTTCCGATTTCAGTAGCATCTCCCACATGCAGCACGCGCATGGTACCATGTCCATCCACCACTGTAGTGCCACGCATCACCAGATTGGAGGCATAAGTCGCTTCTTCATCAAAAATCAGCCTTCTACAGTAGTTTTATTAATAACAGGCTCTCCCGTCAGATTGGATTCGTTCACTTGCAGAGAAATAGCTTCCAGCAACTCTCCATCAGCGGGAATTTCTTCACCTGTTTCCAGAATGACGATATCACCTGCCACTATGTCTTTACGAGGGATTTCCTGTACGCGTCCGTTTCGGACCACTTTTACCAGAGTTTCTTCATTGACTGCATTCAGCAGATCGAACTTCTTACTGGCATCATATTCGAAGAAGAAACCGATTCCGGTAGCCAATAAGATAGCGGCTATGATTCCGATTGTTTCGGCATATTCGTTTTCGATGATGGAGATAATTAATGAGAAAGCGGCTGCTACTAATAATACACGGACAACCGGGTCTTCAAATTTTCCAGATAAAGTTTCCAGAGAGAAGGACGCTTGGGGGCGTTAACAGGTTAATACCATTTTTCTCCCTGCTTTGTAGGACTTCGTCATCAGTAAGTCCTAAATGATAATAGTCATTTTTATTTGTACTCATGCAGATACATGCGTTTAGTTTGAACCGCAAAAATACAACATAAAATTGTGATAGAATGTTTAATTAAAACTTTTTATGAAGTCGAATTTGTTAGCGTGGTTTACCACATGACCGATAAGGAATTGTAAACCAGAATGTAGAGCCTTCACCTTCTACGGAATCCGCTCCGATTTGACCGCCAAGTTTGGCGACAATAGTTTGAGATATGGAAAGTCCCAGTCCGGCTCCTTTTTTATCTTTATTCAGTTTCACGAAGCGCTCGAATACATCCGGTAATTTCTCTGCTGGAAATTCCGGTTCCGGTATCCTTGACATAAAAGTAAAAACGCTCGGTATCTCTAGTTTCATAGCCGAGGCGGATGCTACCTTTATGGGTGAACTTAATGGCGTTGCCGGCAAAGTTTGAAAGCACTTGTGCCACCCGGTTCCGATCTGTTTGAATCATGCAGGAAGAACGGGATGATTCCGCTATAATTTGTATATTTCCTCCGGCGTCATCGACTCTCATTTGAAAAAGTTGTTGTAAATCTGAAAGTAACTGATTGACAGTCAACTGTTGTTGCACAAATTCCAATGTTCCGGCTTCGATTTTTTGACATATCGAGAATGTCGTTGACCAGTTGCATCAGGAGGTCGGCATTCATTTTTATGATTTCTTGATATTGGGCCTTTTCCTCTTCTGTAGTTGCACTGCCTAATACCTCTGCAAATCCGGTAATAGCATTGAGAGGGGTACGGATTTCATGGCTCATGTTGGCTAAAAGGCAGATTTTGAAATATCGGCTTTTTTCTGCTTTTTCTTTGGCTAGCCGTAACTCCTTTTCAGCTTGTTTTCGGCGGGTAACATCGTGTACGGTGATTACCATGTTCTCTTCTTCATTCAGAAGGAAGTAAGAACCGGATATTACTGCATCACATTCCACGGTAGTATTATCAGATGTAACTATGGATAAAGTGGCTTCAAGATCCGTGAAGTTTCGTCTCTGTTCGAAGGCTTGTCGTATGGCGGTACGTATCGGGCAAGAGCCGCAGAAACTATGTGTGCCGCAACCTCCTTCGGCTGCCAATGCATTGCGACATTGCAACAAGTCGCCCACTCTTTTTCTCTTCTGTTCCTTTTCTGGTTCCGGTTTTTTGGTAATAGTTAGTCTTCAGTACCTTGAAATCATTGTCTATTAATAGGATAAAGGCATGCACATTTTTCAAGATGGCGCCGGCAATATGGCTGGTGCGTTCCAACTTTCTGGATTCACGGAACAATCGTTGTTGCATCCGCAGACATTTCCTACGTTCCAATAAAAAAACTGATTAGTAGGACTGCGCATAAAACTATTAAGGTAGACAATAGTGCTATAAGCATAGTATAATATTGTTGTTTTAGCTTGATAATATGACTACAAAGATAGTTTTTTTTTCTTTAGTTTAAAAATAGTGTTGAACAAATATCTTGCTATTTGTGTTATATTATTTAGAAAACCAATTAAAAATACGAACGTTATGAAAAAGTACATTTGCACGGTCTGTGAATATATTTACGACCCCGAACAAGGAGATCCGGAAAGTGGAATTGAACCAGGAACAGCATTTGAAGATATTCCTGATGATTGGACTTGTCCATTATGTGGAGTCGGAAAAGAAGACTTTGAACCGTACGAAGGATAAAACCAAGAGAGAGAATTATTAAGAGGAGAATGACTGGGTGTATAAATATATACCCGGTCATTTTTTTATTTTTATGGTTGGAAATTATTCTGCTGATTATAAATGTGATATCTTTGATGCAAAAAAATCGGAAGTTATGTATAATAGAGCAACCGTCATAACCGATCTAAGGTATCTATCATACCCTTTAATCTTTGTATTATTGATATTCGGCCTTTTGATGGCTGGTTGTAGCGACGATGAGAATGAAGAGCAACCTCCTGCTCTGGATGTTCCGGATTATAGCACGCTTGTAGTAAAAGATATACAGAATATACCTGCGGACTTCACATTTGACCGGGTTGAGGTGAAAGTGACGGGTGTTGATTGGCAAGTGATTGAGACTCTTAGCTTTCCTTATGAGAACGGGCAAATAGTAATGACACTTCCCACTAGTTTTCCTTCGGAAAAGCTTCAGACAGTAGACCGGCGTAATGGTATGGGTGGTTACTGGACCGGAACCTCAGATGATGCGGACGCTCTTGTGGCGACGTTAGAGATTTCTTTGTTTTTAATGGAGATAAAAGGGTGGGGCGAATTGCTATTTCCAACTGGTCAGGTAAAGGGTCTTCTACCGGAAAAGCTACATTGGTGAGTTATCAGTATGCCGACCGTTCTTTTTACATTGACAGGCAGTGACAAATCATACTATTATAGTAACTGCTCTTTTAATAAGGGATGGAATATTTTTGCCAATATAAATCCTACTCAGAAGGCGGGACTGCAAAAGTGCTTCGTACAACTACTGTTCCGGAATCTACATTGTTCTGGCGTTTGGCTGAATCATACGTATATAATTGATTTTATAAAAAAGATACTATTAGATATAAAAAGGAGAATCAGGTATGTATTGATACTACTGATTCTCCTTTTTATTCTTTATTTTATCTGTTAAGAAGCTCTTTTTCTCTTTCACATCACTGCTGGCTTCTACTACATTCACTACGTAGTCGCCAAGTTTCTCGCACTCGGCGATAATATCCATATAGTAAACTCCCATCTGATAATCATATTCTTTGTTGTTTACGTCCAGAATATTTTGGTTCTTCAGTTGGTTGCGGTAGTTATTGATTTCATTCTCAATGTTGAACGACTTGTTGATGTCGATGCTCTGATGTTCCGGTTTTTCTACTACCACAATCATTTGGGCAAGTGCATCGTCAGTCAGCTTCATCATGAAATGGATATGCTCATATTGTTTCTCGGTAAAGTCTTGATTAGTCTGGCGTTTACGGTTGATGGTACGTGCCAGATTATAGCAGCTGTCGCCAATACTTTCAATTTCTGTCACTTCACGCAACATGGCGCGTATCTGTAACTTACTTTCAGAACTCAAACGGCCTTCGGATACCTGATTCAGGTAGTTGGCTATTTCAAGTTCCATATTGTCGCTGATATTTTCATATTTCTCTATCCGGCTGAACAGCCTTATTGAAATCGTCATCCTTTTCCGTATGCAACAGATCCTGCACCATGCCAAACATCCGGTGGGTACGTTCTGCGAAAAGATGGATTTCCTTACGTGCCTGAAGGATGGAAAGTTCAGCAGTGGAAAGCATACCACCAGTGATAAACCGCAGGCGAGGTTCTTTCGTCCTCTTCTTTGGGGTGGATTAAAGCGCATACGGTACGTTCAATCAGTTTTACAGCCCATATCAAGATACATACGTTACAGATATTGAAGATAGAGTGGAAAGCAGATAGCTTGTAGGAAATAGCAACCTCTGGATTACTGCTTTGAAAGAAGGTGTCTACTACCCAGTTTACTAGATCCATGAAAGGATGGAAGACAATCAATACCCAAATGACCCCAAACACGTTAAAAACAAAATGGCCAATGCTGCCCGCTTAGCCTGTGTGTTGGCTGTAAGTGCGGCAAGATTGGCGTCGTGATAGTCGTTCCGATGTTTTCTCCCAATACGAGTGCTGCTCCCAGTTCCAGGCTGATCCAGCCGTTGGCACACATAATTAATGTGATTGCCATGGTAGCTGCAGAGGCTTGCACAATCATGGTCAATATTGTACCGATGAGCAAGAACAGAATAATGGAAAAGAATCCCATATCCGTGTAGTCCTGTACGAAGGCAAGCATTTCCGGATTGGCATTCAGGTCGGGGGGCGTTTGCTTTCAGATAAGAGAGCCCCATGAAAAAGGAAAGAAAACCAAAAATGAATTCACCGATGGACTTGCGGTTGCTTTTTCCAGAAAAGATGAGCGGGAGGGCAATGGCTAAGAGGGGAAGAGCGAAAGCAGCCATATCGACCTTAAATCCGAAAATTGAAATGATCCAAGCAGTTACAGTAGTACCGATGTTGGCACCCATAATAACGCTGATGGATTCGGCAAGTGTAAGTAACCCGGCATTCACGAAACTAACGACCATCACCGTCGTTGCTGAAGAAGACTGGATAAGGGCTGTAATCAACACTCCTGTTAAACTCCCGTTACCCGGTTGGTGGTCATTGCCGTTAGAATACTTCGCAATCTATCACCCGCGACCTTTTGTAAGCCCTCGCTCATGATTTTCATTCCGTAGAGGAAGAGTCCCAATGAGCCTATGAGCTTTAAAAAATCATAAAAAAGAATATTCCATCTATAATATTTTTAATGGTTATTTGTTCTCAATCTGATTATAAGTATATTTAGTCCCATAATATTCACCTTTTAACGAACTCGATGAAACAGATGTTACAAATATGTTGCAAAAATAATAATATTTCTAAAGAATTTCCCTATCGGGAGCTCACTTTTGGATATTTATTACGGTTTTAATCTTAATTTTCCTTACCAGGTGGTTAGCGCCAAAGTCAATAACCGATCTGAAGGGCTTAATTTCAGAGTCTATAATAATAAGGACATAGAGTTTCTGGATGTGCGTGACCAGTCCGGTATGCGGACTTATGTCCGTTCGCTTTGCTTTGTACTGTTCAATGCTGTCACGGAATTGTTCCCGGAAGGAAAAATTGTTTGTAGAGCACCCTGTCTCAAAAGGATATTTCTGCAATTTGCGGATCGGGCGTCCTGTGGAGCTGGAAGACGTGATGCGTATCAAGCAGCGTATGCAGGAAATTATTGCTGAGGATATTCCTTATCATCGCATTGAATGCCATACAACTGAGGCTGTGCGTATTTTCAGCGAACAGGGAATGAATGATAAGGTCAGATTGCTCCGAAAACTTCCCCGGCTCTCTCTATACCTATTATTATACGTTGGGAGATACGGTCGATTATTACTATGGTAATCTGTTGCCCAGCACCGGGTATCTGAAACTGTTCGACATTGTGAAATATTACGATGGATTACTTCTTCGCATTCCGAGCCGTGAGAATCCGGAAGTCTTGGAAGATGTCGTGAAGCAGGAGAAGATGCTGGATGTCTTTAAGGGAATATCTGAATTGGGCTATATCATGGGGCTTAACAATGCGGGTGATTTCAATCTGGCATGTGAAGTAGGACACGCGACGGATTTGATAAACGTTGCGGAAGCATTGCAGCAGAAAAGAAGATTGCTCAGATTGCCGATACCATCTTCCATCGGGGAGAAAAACGGAAACCGGGTGAAACTGGTGCTGATAGCCGGACCATCTTCTTCCGGGAAAGACTACTTTTCAGCAAACGCCTTTCTATTCAGCTTATGACGAACGGGTTAAAAGCCATATCCTATTTCTCTCGATAATTATTTTGTAGACCGTGAAGATACGCCGTTGGATGAGAACGGAAACTATGATTATGAATCGCTTTACGCGCTCGACTTGGAACTGTTTAATCGGCAGTTGCAGGCATTGCTTCGTGGAGAGGAGGTGGAACTTCCCCGTTTTAACTTCTCACTCGGAAAGAAAGAGTATAAGGGTGATAAACTGAAAATTAAAGATAATACGATATTAATCCTGGAAGGTATTCATGCCTTAAATCCCGAACTTACTCCTCATATTCCGGCAGAACGGAAGTTCAAGATTTATGTTTCTGCGTTGACGACCATTTCGTTGGACGACCACAACTTTGGATTCCGACAACGGACAATCGTTTGTTACGCCGTATTATCCGTGATTTCAATTATCGGGGGATATTCTGCCCGTGAGACAATCTCGCGTTGTACTTAGTGTGTGCGTGCAGGGTGAAGACAAATGGATTTTCCCTTATCAGGAAAATGCAGATGTAATGTTTAACTCGGCACTGCTTTTCGAGTTTGCCGTGCTTCGTCTCCATGCCGAGCCTATATTGATGGGAGTACCGCGTAATTGTCCCGGAATGCGAGGCTTATCGGTTATTGAAGTTTATCAAATATTTCGTTCCCGTACAGGATAAGGAAATTCCGCCGACTTCTTTGCTTCGCGAATTTCTTGGGGAAGCAGCTTTAAATATTAAGTGGGAAGAGGGTGTGTATAATGATATTAAACGCTAAAAGCCTAAACCTTTGATTTCATATTCTGTTAAGTAGATTATATACAAAAAATAGTAAGAGTATGATTTTTTATAATAATCTTTTGGCAAAATGGTTCTTAAGAAAAGGAAAGAAGCATTGTTTTATGTTGGGTGAATGCTTTTTTTTTGCAGTATAAATATTTGGAGATTTGGGAAGATAATATGGAAGTCAGAATCCATACCAAGGCAATATTGGATCTCTTTTGACTTAGCACATTAATTTTGTTTGTGGCTTTTGTGGTGGATGATAGCCTCGTTACCTATGACATACTTTATTGTTGGAAAGCATTCCGTTCTCATTCTGTATTCAACTGGGAAGCGGTAGAAAATATTGGCATGCTTTTATTAAGAAAAAGAAAATCTTATGCATGGATGAAATGGTACGGTAAAAAGACGTTGCTCTTTCGGTCCGATCGACAGAATAAAAGGTCGTTTCTTTTATGAAATCGTTCATTTTGGGCTATCTCCTGAAGCGTACATGACGCGTTTTCCGGTATTAATGAAAAACTTCCGTCAATTTCTAGTGCTGTCTGAGAAGCCAGTGCTACTGTGATTAATTTTTGTGCTTATCGTAAAAGCTCTCCACTTCGTCTCCTCGTGGAGTCAGAGGATTTCTTTCTCTACCCAATCTGCGGGCACCAGTTTCGTGCAAATCGTAGGTCTTCTTTCGCTGCGGATGTACCTGCACCGAAAACTCCTTGTAAGCTTTCCACTTTTCGTAGCGATGAAATCTGGCAAACTTCTTTCCGCCTTCCACCATATCTATATCAATTCGAATGTAAATAGATACCTCGGTTCCCACGGCATGCACAAATCCGTTCCAACGGAATGGCGAGACGTTGCATGATTTACGTCCGAACTGCGTCTTTTCGGTTGTCCGTTATATCCTACCCAGATTTCACCCAAGTTTTCCATAGGGTCATGAACATCCAGTCCCATCATCATGACCCAATCCGTAGTGATAGAACAACGTGGCTGGTTACCTCGCGCACGGCGTCTTCTGCATTTCCTTTCATCAGCCCCAGTGCCTCTCATTCCTTCTAACACCATTACACGGGCGGATAATTCTAAGCAAACTTCCATGTAAGGAATGCCCGACGTAGCGCTTGACCGATTCAGATGCATGGCATTCTATTGTAAACTTCGCGTTGACGGGTAGTAAACTTTTGTCAGCAGAACTCGTGGACGATTTCTATCGCCGGCATGGCCGATTCAATTCCGCACCCGCATCAATCAGGAACAAATCACCCGGAGCTTTCACGAGATTGCCGTGATACGATAGGCAGCAGCGCCTGTCCGTTGATAGTGCAGTATAGCGGCAAAAAGAAAGCCTCGCAAAGTTGTTAGCTTAGCAGCTGCTACCTGCCCATTTGCGCTACCACTTCATACTCGTGCATCCTCGCGGCGCCTTCTATCGCCGTGATAGTGGCCATATCAGCCGTCACATCGCACGCCTCTGGCTACGATTTCTTCCGCAGATTTATAGTCATTACGTGCCAGTGATTACGGCACGGATAAGGCATGCTGTATCGAGCCTCTCCTGACGTGCAGGCGGTATGCCCAGCCAATCCATTAGTCAGTTTATGTTCGGGGCGGGGAGGTGCAGATAATGAATCGACGATGCCTCGTGGTGCATTATCTTTACTCCTACACGTCGTATTTTTTGCGTGCAGCGTAGGCTGCGATCCCATCCATACGATAGCGTCAATAGACAGTCTATCACCAAAATGATTTCTTTTGTCCCTCATCAATACTTCCAATAATTGCCGAAAGTCCGGCGCATGAAAAGTCCTCGAAGTAATAGCGAATAGAATCCTTGACGATAACGGAACGTGTTATCCTCATAATTCAGTCCGCACTCAAGTCATTTCCCAGAAATAACAAAATCGGAGCCTAAATTTTTTTAGCAGGTTTCTGCGCATATACGTTTCTTTGGCAAACATACTGTCTTAATTTGTTCAGCAACAAAGATAACGATTTTTGTGTTATAGGATTAAAAATTATCTCCCTAATCTGTAAAATTCCCTAGTTAAAAAGTTACTTTTGTAGCGAGAAACAGTAGAAAGCAAAAAACGAATATGGCACAAGGTTCCCGGTCAAATACAATCGGCGCAACAGCAGGTACAAACGTTGCCTCGCCCCAGCAGGATTCTGGATCGTGAACTGTTGGAGCCTCTCCCGCAGTAGAACTGCGCTGATAGCAATACGTAACTGAAACTCAGTTATTGA
>VOFJ01001280.1_pt1 | contig 13564 bp, 23 predicted proteins | sample 5384081 | NCBI WGS metagenome assembly VOFJ01 (sample SAMN12384729, study PRJNA508395) | human gut metagenome | isolation source: healthy gut I | host: Homo sapiens
TACCTATAGGATGATTGATTTCTATGAATATATAGGAGGGACTGATAAAATATATGTGGGCTGATTATAAAATCATGATAGAATAGAGAAATATAATCATAATATTCAGGTAAATAACCAAAAAGAGAAGATTTGCTTAATAATATTAAAACAATCTGGTTATATAAACGGAAACAGAGTGAAAAATTATTAATTATATTAAGAAATTTAAGAATTCTTAAGAAATATTTAATTTTCTTATTGACAAATTATCAACAAAGGAATATTTTAATGTACAAATCAACAGTCAAATGCGAAGAACAGGAAATGACTTCTTCATATCACCGCTCACAGAAAGCCGTCAGTTGATGAGAGATGGCAGCAAAAAGGAATGATTAAGCCCTCACCTGCGAGCAGTTCTGGTGAAAGACAGGCAGATGTCTAGTAGTTGGAACCGGTACCCATCGTTAAAAGGGCATGCCATAAGAGATGAATATACCAAGTGGCAGTAGAGTGGTCGGAGTATCCGGCAAGCAAAGTGGTAACGCGGAAGTAGAAATAATATACCTTCGTCTTTGCACATAATCCAGTAATGGATTAGTGCATCGACGAAGGTTTTTTTGCGACACCGCGACAATGTCAGAACGCAGTTCTGACATATGAGCTACGAGCTATGGAAGCACTGAGAATCATAGCACCGCTTCCACTGCGTTTGACTGGTGAAATATATTTTTATAGGAGAGAGACATTATGAACACATTAGTAATCGTGCTTTATCGCGGCAGTTGTACTTTTGGTGCATACATGGTTTATGGCCGTTGGTTAGCAAAAGAAATGGGGTATCGACCCTAAGGCAGAGACACCAGCCGTTAAATATAACGACGGTAAGGATTTCGTTCCAACTAATGGCTGGACAGTTTTCAGTCATCAGTTCTCATCAATCGCAGGAGCAGGTCCTGTAACAGGTGCTATTCAGGCAGCAGCATTTGGATGGTTACCAGTTTTACTCTGGATCCTCATCGGTGGTGTATTCTTCGGAGCAGTTACAGACTTTGGTGCACTTTATGCTTCAGTTAAGAACGAAGGTAAGTCAATGGGGCCGATCATTGAGAAGTACATCGGTAAAGTTTGGCCGTAAGATTTTCTTACTTTTCTGCTGGTTATTCACACTTATCGTTATCGCAGCATTTGCAGATATGGTTGCAGGTACATTCAATGCTTACAGTAAATGCTGATGGTGCTACTGTTTTATCAGCAGCAGCTAAGACAAATGGTTCAGCCGGTATGGTATCTATCATGTTTATGGTATTTGCCGTAGTATTCGGTCTTATCCAGAAGAAGTTAAATCTTTCAGGCTGGAAAGAAGCAGTACTTGGTATTGTGTTTATTATCGCAGCATTTGCTGTTGGTATGTTCTTCCCACTTGAGTTCAACAAAGATGTATGGAGTTATATCACATTTGTATATATCTTCTTCGCTGCAGTTATGCCAATGTGGTTAATGAAGCAGCCTCGTGACTATATGATGACAACATTCATGTTCATCTGCATGATCGTAGGTGCAGCAGTTGGTCTTGTAGTTGCACATCCTTCAATGAATCTTCCTGTATATACAGGATTCAACAATGCAAAGCTTGGAACAATGTTCCCAATTCTTTTCGTAACTGTTGCATGTGGTGCTGTTTCTGGTTTCCACAGCCTTGTATCTTCTGGTACATCTTCTAAGACAGTTGATAACGAGAAGGATATGCTTAAGGTTGGTTACGGCGCAATGGTACTTGAGAGTTTACTTGCAGTACTTGCCCTTTGTGTTGCTGGTGCAGCTGCTACTAACGGAGCGCTTTCCAGCTACAAAGACACCATTCGCAATCTTCAGCAGTGGTGTAGCAGGATTCTTTTGAAATGTTTGGTGTTCCAGTACATTTTGCAACAGTATTCATGACAATGTGTGTATCTGCTCTTGCTCTTACATCACTTGATGCAGTTTCGTATCGGTCGTATGAGTTTCCAGGAACTCTTCAGCGCGTAGATGATATGGAACATGCAGAAGGATGGAGAAAGTTATTCTGTAATACATACTTCTCAACAGTTGTAACATTGGTATGTGGATTCATCCTTACTAAGATTGGATATGCAAATATCTGGCCATTATTCGGTTCAGCTAACCAGTTATTAAGTGCTCTTGTAATTCTTACACTCTGCGTATTCTTAAAGGTTACAGGACGAAGCAACAAAATGCTTTTCCCTCCTCTTATCATCATGCTTTGTGTAACATTTACAGCACTTGTACAGAGAACAATTGCAATGGTTAAGGCTATCAAGTTAGCAGCTTCTGTTACAATTCCTGCTGGACAGACATCTTGGGGAAGCGTATTCATCGCTAACGGACTTCAAGCTTATAATTGCTATACTCCTTATTGTACTTGGTGTAATCATCGTAGTTAACTCAGTAAAGAGCTATGCAAAGAGCGAGAAGAACTCTGAGAAGACAGCAGCTTAATTGGTCATTAAATATGTATGACGCAGGATATGTTAGTGGTACAGGCTTTTCATGATTCCTGCGCTTAGTGGTGAGTAAATGCCGTTATCTGCAAAGTTTTTTACTGTGAACGAAAGCAAACGCGCTTCGCTTGAACGAGCTTTCAAGCCCTGAACTTTTGCATATAGCGGCATTAACTTCCACACAGCACAGGAATAAATCAAGCCCGCGCCACTAACATATCCTGCTGATATCATATTCAATACCAATAAAATAAAACATACCGGGGCAGTTATTCTGCTCCGGTATGTTTTGATTTATCGGAAGGTGTTCCGATTTCTTCTATTATATTGTCATCTATCTGGATATCTGTGAGTGTGTATTGTTCAGGGCTTGCTTTTATGTTGCGGAAAACATTACAGGTGCAGGTATTCTTTCTTATTATAATGTGTTCTGTGGAAGATGGCGGAATGTCAGTTCTTCCTTTCAGGTCAAAAAACTGTGTCCACGGATTGATGTTGATGAAATTAAATATCTTTCCCTGAACATATTCTATAGTGATGTATTCATAATGCTGTGGCGTGTCAGGACGCATTTTCAGCCAGAGCAGATTGTAACCTGAGTCGACCTTGATGTGACATTATTATATTCTTATTGTGTATGGATTCTGAGCCACATGTAAGGCATCCATGGCAGAATTCAAATGTGCAGTCCTCAATAATTATGCGTTCATTAGCACCATTGTCTGGGTCGTTGTCAGCAAATGGTCCTTTGCCGCCTTTTTAAAGCAACTGCGTCATCATTAACATTAATTGTGCAGCCTTTAATAAGAATATCAGTGCAGGCGTCAATGTCTATTGCGTCAGTGCTAGGTGCTTTGACAGGCGCAGAGGGCTTGTAAATGCGGCAGTTAAGGTAACGTACATGAGAACATCTATATAGGTGATTAGTCCAGAACTGCGAATTACAAATGTGCAATCCGGCAACAGTAACATTGGTACAGCCTGACATATAGATAAGCCTTGCACGCTGTTCGTCTTTGTTGGTGCAGTCGGGATTCCGGGTTCTTCGCTGCCAGAAGGCTTTCCAGCTTCGTAAGCCGTTACCGTCTATCGTTCCATTACCGCACAATGTAAAGCCATCAATTCCAGAAGCGTTGATAAGTGCAGTAAAATACTGACAGGTTTCACCTTCTATTCTTGTTTCACAGACCGGATAATCGCTGATGTCGTCACTTCCCATAAGTGTTGCATCGTCTTCAATATATAGATTAACTCCCTGTCTGAAAAAAATAAAAGCTCCAGTCATGTATGTACCATGCGGAATAACGATTACACCGCCACCAGCATTGTATACAAGGTCTATCAGCTTCTGAAATTATCAGTGTATATTCTGCCATCATCATGTATACCATAATCTGTAATAATATATTGCTTTTTCCCAGTTTGGTGAGTTCTGGAATGCTGGTATTGTGAAACCAGCTATCAACAGGAGTTCCGTCTGGGGAAAATGTCTGAAAATGTATAGTGTCCATATATATAACTCCGTTTTTTATTTGTTAAAAAACTGTATTCCTTTTTAAGCTTCCTGCATCAGAATACTCACAAGATTCTTGTATCTTTTGGTTTTTCTCGATTATGTCGTCCTGCATGACACCATAATATATGAATATGTCACGCAAAATTTTGTTAAATTCTTAATTGAGGACTTCTTTCCGGTCACGCCGCCTGTAATATAACCAGTGGTAGTTTCTATTTCAATATCCATATGTGCGTCATTATCCTCACGCACATACAGAAACAGGTTAATTTCGCTATTCATGTCATGCTTTATCTGCTTATACATGAATTTATATTCAGCAGAATTTCTGTCAGCTTCCTTAAATCCCCATTGTTCCTGAACATACTGACATACTTCCTCAATTGCATGATTATCGTCAAAAGAAATGCTTTTTTTCTACCTCAGCTTTTTTTCTTTCATAAAGCATTTTCTTAAACTTATATGCAAAACTGGTTTTCCGGTTTCTTTTAACATATGCCGATGTTGGTCCATCAAAATTATCATAATCATTTACCCCATTCATAAATGAACCTCCAATATAACTTCATATTAATATGATAAAGGTATCATGGGAAAAATCACAATATTTTTTATAAGAAAAAATATTGACATAGTGTGTGACATACAGTATGATGAATTAAAATGATAGTGTGTGTGACACACTACAATCTGATGAATATTGTTGATTTGGATAATTAAGAAGGGAAGAGATTGAATGAATTGCGATGAAATTGTTTCAGGACTGATTCTGGAATTTCGAAGAGGAACACTTATCATGGTAGTGTTAGCACAGCTAAACAAGCCGATGTATGGGTATTCACTTATAAAAGAATTAGAAGGAAAGGGATTTCAATAGAAGGGAATACTTTATATCCGCTACTGAGAAGACTGGAAAGTCAGGGACTTTTAAAAAGTGAATGGGAAACAGATGAAACGAAGCCGAGAAAGTATTACATCATTACAGAAGATGGAAAAACTGGTTTATAAAAAAAAATTAAAGCACACTGGGAAAAAATTTTCCCAGTCAATTAATGCTCTTATGGAGGTGGAATAAATGGTGAAAAATGATTTGATTGAAAGATATGTTTATGCAGTTACAAAATATATGAAGGCTGATTTGAAAAAAGATGTATCGGCAGAATTAGAGACAATAATACAAGATATGCTAGAGGAACGATGCGGAGATGTTATGCCAACTGAACATGATATCAGAGTTGTTCTGACAGAACTGGGAACTCCGGCAGAATTTGCTTCGAAATACAAGAGTGAAACACAGGATTGTTTAATTGGTCAGCCTTATTACAATCTGTATGTGTATGTACTGAAAAATTGTAACGGCATGTGTTATCGGGGGGGATGTTACTCGCACAGATTATGGCAGCAGTAATATCGCATACTATCTGGTATATAGCCATATTCAGGATTATAGGTGGAATTTTTGGCGGTGTATTGACAGGATTTGCATTTGTTACATTGTTGTTTGCGTTCTTTTCTATAAAAAAGAGGAATTAAGGTGGAAGGTTTAAGTAATGGGATAGATAATCTGCCGCCTGTTCCACAGAAAACGAATCAGATTTCAAAAGCAGATTCAATTATTGGAATTATCTTTTCAGTTATATTTACTCTTGTATTTCTTGTTTGTCCGCAGATTATATGTATTGCTTTTGTAAAGAATGGTGTCAGTGTGTATGAACCGCTCTTTAATCTGGAATACATCAGACAAACATGGTATCTGATTCTTGCATTTGGTATCTTAGGTATTGCAAAAAAAAAAAGTGTGAAACTTATTGATGGAAGCTATACCCAAAGAGTAATGATTGTTACAATTATTACCAATCTTATTGATGGTTTATTAACATTCATTTGGTTGTTAAACGGAAGAATTATGAATTCTGCATTTTTTTGATGGAGTTGAGCAGTTATTCGGAGAAAATGCAGAAATAATTCCGAAAATTTTTATGCATTTTAATAAGCTGTTCCTAGCAATTATTATTTTTGCATTAGCAATTAACTGTATTGAGACAGTTGTGAAATCAGTTAAATATGGCAGGAAATAAGGTGAGAATATAGCAATTCGTATATATTGTTTGCAGACAGTATAATAAACATTACAGAGCGGTTTCAAAAAAATGAAAAAAAAATTTAAACTTTTGAAACTGGAGGCTATATGAAGATCATTACAAGAGATGCATAATTCTTCCTGTTTTCCACATACTACCCATACATTATAAATTATGGAAAGTATGTAAGAATCAGGAGGAAATTATTAATATGAAAGCCACAGGAATTGTAAGAAGGATAGATGATTTAGGCAGAATTGTCATTCCAAAGGAGATAAGAAGGACACTTCATATAAGGGAAACTGACCCGATGGAGATATTTACGGATGCTGAGGGGCAGATTATTCTGAAAAAATATTCACCGATAGGAGATATTAGCACATTTGCAGGAAAATATGCAGAATCACTGTCGGATGCGACCGGAATGACAGTATGTATAACTGACAGGGAACAGGTTATTGCTGCATCAGGTGACGATAAGAAGAATCTGATGAATAAGCCTGTCACAAAGGAACTTAATCAGGCAATGGAGGGAAGATGTACCATTGCTGCAGGTGAAGGAGAGGATGGCTTTGTGAAAGTCACTGATGAGGCGCAGTTTAAGCAGGAAATTATGTATCCGATAATATGTCAGGGAGATGTTTTAGGTACTGTGCTTATGATGTCTATTGACATGAAGCCAAAGTTTACAGATAATGAAAAGAAAATGGTAAAGACAGCGGCTAACTTTTTAGGAAAGCATATGGAGTCGTAGAAAGAGAAGATTAAGGAGAAGAACATGAGATTAGATAAATATTTAAAAGTATCAAGACTTATAAAGAGAAGGACTGTTGCCAACGATGCATGTGATGCAGGAAGAGTAATGGTTAATGACAAGGTTGTGAAGGCATCTTATGATGTTAAAGTCGGAGACATTATTGAAATCCAGTTTTGGTAACAAGAATGTAAGAGCAAGGGTTACAGATGTCAAGGATACTGTTAAGAAAGAAGAAGCAAAGGAAATGTTTGAATATCTTTAATTCAAAGTACCTGTAATCATATATTGTGGTCATGCATATATTCTCATATAACGGAATGTCTATAAGGAGGGTATATGGAGGAAAAGGTAAAGGGTGAAGCGTCCACACAGGCTGAATATGGAGGACAGGAAAAGAATTGATTTTACAGGAATAACAGATGTAGTGTCATTTGATCCGGTTAAGGTTGTACTTGAATCTGATTATGGGCATATTACAATCAAAGGGGAAGGACTGCATGTTAACAGGCTTTCTGTCGAGAAGGGTGAATTAGACCTTGACGGCAGAGTGGATTCTGTATGTTATTCGGAGGCTGGTATGAAGAATAAGCAGGATTCGTTCATGAGCAGGCTTCTTCGATGATTAATAAGATTATATATTGGGAGCTTTATGCACTTGTGGTAAGCTTCTTTAATGGTGTTCTGCTTGCATGGATATACGATAATATAAGGGCTTTCAGACGAATTGTACGGCATAAAACAGTTGTTTTTATGAGTGTGGAAGATATTATATATGGAATATATGCCGGATTAAGTGTATTTGTGATGTGCTTTAAGGTTGCAGACGGAATTATCCGCGGATTCATAATTATGGGAATTGCTGTCGGGGCATTTCTGTATTTTAAGTTTTTAAGCAGTTTTTTATATAAGGTGGTCAGTAAGAATTATAAAATTTTTACTAAAACCGGCATGTTTTATATTGAAAAATGTGGTGCGTATTATTACAATACCAGTAAGAAGCCTTAAAATGTATATGAAACGCAGGAGAGATATGGGTAAGAAGGAAGCACAAGGGTGAGGAATATATGAAATTAGAATCTAGAAGAGAGCGTGCAGAAAGGCTTAAGAAGCAGAGAAGGTCAACGCTGGCAGGAATGATTATTGCAATTATTGTTGTCGTGGCACTTGGCGTTGTTCTGTGGAGAGGCAAGGCAGGACTTGAAGAAAAGAATGCTGATTATCAGGCTCAGATTACAGAGTTACAATCCAAGATTGATGACGAGAATAAAAAAAGAAGTGATGAATTGTCTGAATATGAGAAGTATGTCAAGACAAAGAAGTTCGTTGAGGAGATTGCCAAGAATAAATTCGGGCTTATATATCCTGACGAACTGGTGTTTAAGCCTAATAACAAGTAAAATTCATACCAAATATTATGTCGGAGCTGGAAGATTTTTTGAATCTTTCATGCTTCGACATTTTTATTTATAAGCAGTCATATATACTTCACATTGGTGTAGTGCCGGAAAGGAAGTGGATATGAATGAAAAATACATATAAAGATGCCGGATATACTTATACTATTAACCGTCTGCAGGAAACAGCCAGAACATTCAGAAATCTTGGAGATGCATATGGAGAAACTAATCAGAAGCAGACGGGTTTTAAAAAGACAATTGATTCTGGCTGCAGAGATATATTAGAGGAATGTGTTGCAATGAATCTTGATGCTAAAGCGCCGGATAAACAGGAGCGCAGGGAATTTGAGCGTAAATGTATGGCAATGGGGATATCTGTTAAGGATATAAAACTGGTTGACGGAAAGAGGCGTGAGATACTTGTAACTGCGAAAAAAACATTTATGAAGGGGTGTGTGTCTGAGCGTGTATTAAGAGAAACGGTGAGCAGTGTATTTAAGGCAAAATTCTTTTCTAATCAGGACAACAGGGTGATTATAAATGAAGAACCGGACCAGTATGTGTTCTATCAGGAGAATCGTTTCAGGATTCTTTCCGGTATGGCGAGAAAATGTAAAGAGGAAGAGAATACAAGTGGGGATAACTTCCTGTTGAAGAAGCTGAACTGTGGAAAAATGGTTGCAGCAATTGCAGATGGCTGTGGAAGTGGTAAAAGGGCATTTGCAGAGAGCCGCATGGTGATTGAACTCATGGAAAACTGCATTGAAGCAGGATTCGAGGAAAAGACAGCGATTGATCTTATTAATTCTGCGTATATTGCGGAACTACATTTAACAATCCTGTAACTATGGATATGAGTATTATTGACTGTCAGGCGGGAGTTATTAACTGTATTAAACTTGGAGCTGTATCCACATTTATAAAAAAGAGATAACTGGGTTGAGATTATTAAGTCAACAACGCTTCCGATGGGAGTGTTAGAACAGGTGGACTACGATTGTACGACTAAAAAAAGCTTTATGATGGTAATTATATTATAATGATAAGTGATGGTGTGCTTGATAATCTGTCTGGAATTAATAAGGAGGAACAGATGGTGGAGATTATTAATAATATAAATGTAAAAGAAGCCGGCAGGCATTGCGAAAAAAGATTCTTGAGGAGTCCCTGAAGAATAATAATATGGAGGCTTTTTGATGACTGTACAGTTATGGTACTGGGAGTGTTTTGACACTTATGTGAACGTATAATATAATTCTCGCATGAATGAAATTATAGATAAGATTTACAGATATATTGAACAGAATAATATGCTTACGGACTGCGAAAGAGTGGTTGTCGGTCTTTCAGGCGGCGCGGATTCTGTGTGTCTGCTTATGGTGCTTAAGGGGTATATTGAGAGGAGGCATCTACAGACAGAATTATGTGCGGTGCATGTCAATCATGGCATAAGGCAGGAGGCAGGAGATGATGAGGAGTTTGCCAGAGCCTTGTGTGAACGCATGGTGTTGAATTCATGGCGTATCATATAGATGCCGCCGGGCTTGCAAAGCAGCTTGGAATGAGTGTTGAGGAAGCAGGAAGGAAAGAACGGTACCGTATATTCAATGAGGCATGTAAAGGGCGTAATGCAAGCGATTGCGGTTGCACACCATATGAACGATCAGGCAGAAACAAAGTTCTTATGAATCTTTCCCCGAGGAACTTCACTTAAAGGAATAGGTGGAATCAGACCGGTAAGGGATAATATTATAAGACCTCTGCTTTCAGTGACGAGAGCTGAGGTTGAAGAAGTACTTAAAGACTTTAAACAGCCATATGTTACTGATGCAACGAATCTGTGCAATGATTATACGCGTAATTCTTTAAGAAATGTTGTTATTCCGTACATGACAGAAAAAGGTTAATGCACACACTATTGAAAATATTGCTGATGCAGCAGAGGAGCTGCAGAAGAATTTTGATTTTATTGAGGCAGAGGCCAATAAGGCTTATGATAAGCATGTATGTGTGGGAGATGCGGTTGTTTTAAGGCTTTATGGTGAGGAGTTTGCAGGACTTCATGAGGTCATAAGAAAGAGGAGTTATCTACAAGGCAGTGCATGCACTTACACAGACAGCAAAAAGGATATATATAAGGTTCATGTGAATGCTGTAGATGAGCTTATACGAAAACAGGTTGGCAGCAGTGCAGATATATGTTATGGGCTGTGTGCGGTAAAAGGGTATGAGGATATCACAATAAGAAGGAAAAATGTGGCATCTCGGACACAGGTTTCTTCGGACCTCATACATGTGCCCACGCCGCAGGAGCTTAAAAGACTTGATTCAGGTGAAAATATTACCATAGAAGAAAAAACATTTATTATAATAATGATGGCAAGACGGAATTAAGAAAAGGTGCATATTGTAATTTCACTTCATTCTAATTAAAAAAAAACAGAAATTACGCTAATAGTTGCTATGCGAAATCCTTTGATTATGATAAAAAAATACAAGGAAAGCTCTGCATAAGACACCGTACCGACGGCGACAGGATTGTTGTGAACAGGGCGGGAACATGGCGCAAGCTGAAAAAAGAATTCATTGACCGTAAAGTACCTGCTGATATGAGAGATAATGTGCTTGTTGTTTCTGATGATTCGGGAGTTTTGGGCTGTCGGGGTAAGAAGAAGTGAGTGCGCCCTGATCGATGATGAAACAAGGAATGTGCTGGATATAACTATACAATAGAGTGAATATTAAGATTGACAAAGGAGAGAAACGATGAAAATTGAACCATTTATCAGTGTGCTTATATCTGAGGAAAAGCTGAATGAAAGGATTGCACAGCTTGGAGAGCAGATAAGTAAAGACTATGAGGGGTAAGGAGGTTAAACTTATCTGTATTCTTAAGGGAAGTATTATATTTACATGCGAGCTTGCCAAGAGAATTACTGTACCTGTTAAGTTTGATTTTATGCAGGTATCAAGTTATGGAAGCGGGACATCATCAAGCGGTCAGATTAAGATTAAGAAGGACCTTGATGAGAGCATTGAGGGAGAGCATGTAATTGTTATTGAGGATATTATCGATTCAGGTAATACTCTTGCAAGACTTATGCCTATGTTAGAGGAGAGAAAGCCGGCAGATATATGTATATGTACTCTGCTTGATAAGCCGGAAAGAAGAGAGGTTGAGGTGGATGTTAAGTATAATGGCTTTAACATTCCTGATGAATTCGTTGTCGGATATGGGCTTGATTATGACCAGAGCTATAGAAACCTTCCTTTTGGTAGGAGTTTTACACCTTGACGAAGAGGCATAATTAATAAGGAGGAAGTGATGGATACTAAGAAAAAAGGTCTGGAGGATTTGGAAGCATTTTCTTCATGATTATTATAATTGGTATTGTCTGGGCTGTTATCGCACAGATGAGCCAGAAGAACAAGTAATTATAAGTATAAGGATTTTGAATCTGATTTAAAGAGCGGCAGGATTACAGATGTTGTTATAAGTCAGAATGCAGAAGTCCCAACAGGTACACTTACAATAACATTTACTGATGGAAGCAGGGATACTCTTAATGTATCTGATGTTGTTTCTGTACAGGAAAAGTTTGATGATAAAAATATTACATATACTGTAAGGGATGTTAAAAAGAGACAGTGTATGGATGACAACTATTCTGCCATTTGGTATGTGTCTTATCGTTGTTGTAGCACTTATGCTGATGATGACTAGACAGGCTGGCGGTGGCGGTAATGCCAAGATGATGAATTTTGGTAAGAGCCGTGTGCAAGAATGATAAGTGGTGATGCCAATAAGGTTACATTCAAGGATGTGGCAGGACTTAATGAAGAGAAAGAAGAACTTGAAGAAATCGTTGATTTCCTTAAAGATCCTGTAAAGTACACTAACCTTGGAGCGAGAATTCTAAGGGAGTTATTCTTACAGGCCCTCCGGGAACAGGTAAGACTTTCCTTGCCAAGGCAGTAGCCGGAGAGGCAGGGGTACCGTTTTTCACCATTTCAGGATCTGATTTCGTGGAGATGTTCGTCGGAGTCGGAGCCTCACGAGTGAGAGATTTGTTTGAGGATGCCAAGAAAATGCACCTTGTATCGTATTTATCGATGAGATTGATGCAGTAGCCAGACGCCGTGGCACAGGAATGGGCGGCGGACACGACGAGCGTGAGCAGACATTGAACCAGATGCTTGTCGAGATGGATGGCTTTGGTGTCAATGAGGGCATTATCGTCATGGCAGCCACAAACCGTGTGGATATACTTGACCCTGCTATCATGCGTCCGGGACGTTTCGACAGAAAGGTTGTAGTAGGCAGACCGGATGTGGGCGGCAGAGAAGAAATTTTAGGTGTCCATGCAAGAAAAAAGCCTCTTGCAGAGGATGTAGATCTTAAAGCAGATTGCACAGACTACAGCAGGCTTCACAGGTGCAGACCTTGAGAATCTGATGAATGAGGCAGCCATTAATGCAGCTAAGAGCAACAGAGAATATATCAAAAATGATGATATCAAAAATGCATTTGTAAAAGTTGGTATCGGTGTTGAGAAGAAGAAGCCGTATCATATCAGAAACAAAAAAAAGCGATTACTGCATATCATGAATCAGGACATGCAATTCTTTTCCATGTACTCCCTGATGTGGGACCAGTATACACAATCTCTATTATTCCAACAGGAATGGGAGCAGCAGGATATACAATGCCGCTTCCTGAGAAGGATGAGATGTTTAATACCAAAGGGCAAGATGTTACAGAATATCATTGTAAGTCTTGTCCCACCGCCACATCCTGGGCAGGCCCAGCGCCGCAAAACTGTCAGTCCTGGCATGCGTAAGGCGCACAAGGCCGTAATCCCGGTGGGTGCCTTCCGCCTCCGGTTATCGCGGGCATAGAAGACTTCCACCCGCCTGTCAGAGAAATCCCAGCGGGTGCCGGGTCCGGCAGGCAGGCCCAGCGCAGCACCACCTTCTTGCGTCCGGGCGCACGGTCTTCAGGCCCCTGCGCATAGGGCGCGTTTACTGCCGCCGGGATGCCGTACACCGGGTTTTGCCGCCACATAGCCCACGCGGTCGGTCTTGGTCAGCACACCGGCCAGCATTCCCAGCAGATAGGTCACTTCATACATGCGGGGATAGTAGGTGCGCACCAGCGGATGCGGGCGTTGAGCGAGCAGTTCAGGATGCGGGTCTTGGGGTGCTGGGCCGCCACCTTCAGGCAGGCGGTATGCACCCGGGCACTTGAGGTGGACACCACGTCGGCATTGTCGTGAGCCACATCCTCCAGCACCTGCTCCGCGTCCAGCCCAGCAATACGTAACTGAACGAAG
>VOFJ01001853.1_pt1 | contig 13557 bp, 23 predicted proteins | sample 5384081 | NCBI WGS metagenome assembly VOFJ01 (sample SAMN12384729, study PRJNA508395) | human gut metagenome | isolation source: healthy gut I | host: Homo sapiens
GAATGTGGGGCTATCTATAAGATTGGCCGGAAGATTCTGATTCGGAGAAGCATTTTTTGAAGAGTACCTGCGCCAGCAGAGAAAGATTTGAGGTGTGCGATGGAAAAGTCGAACACTAGATTGCATGATGATAATAATGGGCTGGACTATGTGCTGGTCGGAGATTACTACTTCCCGGCTTTAATTCTGGCAGAGGATTCTCGTCCTGTTAGCTGCTGGGGTAGAATGTACAAACGGTATCTTAAAGAACATTGCCCTGCACGGTATCAGGCTCTCCTGCTGTCTGGCAGATTGAACAGCTATCTGACTGACATTGATGCACAGGCAGAGGGGCGGCTGGAGTTGCTTACCCAGCAAATGGCAGAAAGTGAGGGCGTGAACGAAGAACTGAAAGCTGTAAATCAAATGGAATGGGTGCAGAGGATGAACAGCATCCAGAACCGAGCGGAGGAAGTTATTAAGAACGAATTGATTTTTTTGTGTAATGCCTAAAGGGGAAGATGCTGAGTTATGCGGTGTTTTCCCTTTTATGTTTATAAGTTATGATTGCAAATTGATACAGAAGCATAAATTTCAAAATATTTTGAATGTAAAATGGAATATATTTGCATTCTCATTGACGCACTATTGTAAAAAGCATTATGCACCTGTAATTTGATGGTTCAAACATAAAATCGATTGCTCCTGCCCGAACCGGGACCACCCGGCCGCACGGAACAGGGGAAAAAAACATCACATATTTACCGTACAAGCCATAGCCACTGCGAAAAAGCGCGGGCTGTCTCCGTCCGCAAACGGTTGGCCCCCAATGTCACGGGGACAAAACCGCAGTCCACCGCAGCACGTACTTCTTCCGGGGAAAAAATCCCCTTCAGGGCCTATCAGTATGCACACATCATCTCCGGGACATAGCCCGTCCTTAAGCGAAAGGCGCCGGCCTTTCAGGCATACAATGGCAATGAATTTTTTTACCGGCAGAAATACCTTTCAGAAAGGTTTTGAAACCTTTCCGCCTCGTTAAGCACCGGAAAAGAATATTTCAACGATTGTTTGGCGGCCGACAATACGACCTTCGAGCCGCGGGCATGGTTGAACACACGGCGCTCGCTCCTGGCGCATATCAGAGGCGTGATCTCATCCACGCCTATCTCGGTAGCTTTTTCGAGGAACCACTCCATACGGTCGTTCACCTTTGTCGGAGCCACCGCCACATGTATCCTGTATCCACGCTTCTGGGTATCTTCCAGCGCATCTTCGATCCTTACCGAACACCCCGAAGGCGAAGGGTCGCTCAACGTACCGCGCACCCCAGGCCACGTCCGTTGGTCACGAACATTTCATCCCCGGCCTGCATACGAGCACTTTTACCGCATGATGGCTTTCTTCCCTGGACAATATGGCAAAAGCATCGCCTTCGTTCAAATCAGGAGCATAAAAAGCTGCATATATCGATACCGTTTTTTTTATTCTTAAAGCGAGTAACGTGCGGACGCCGCTGCCGATTCGTCCGTAAAATCACCTTTGAGGTATTTGAAATAACCAGTCACGGCTATCATTGCCGCATTGTCGGTGGTAAATTTCCAGTTGCGGCAGATGCAGGCGGAGATCGTGTTTCGATGCAGCTTCCGCCAACGCTTCCCTGAGCCCGGAATTGGCAGAAACACCCCCGGCTATGGCCACTTCGCGGATGCCTGTCTGGCGCACTGCCTTGAGTAGTTTTTTTGACAAGTATGTCTATTATCGTGTACTGCACGCTGGCGCATATATCGGGCAGGTTCTTTTCCGTAAAGTCCGCATCTTCCCGGCATTTTCTCTCCAAGAAATACATCACGCTGGTTTTTAAGCCCCGAAAAACTGAAGTCCAGCCCGGCACGTTAGGACGCGGGAACGAAAAAGCATCCGCACGCCCCTGCTTGGCCAGACGGTCTATGTGCGGACCTGCTGGATAAGGCAGCGACATGACCTTGCCTATCTTGTCGAAAGCCTCGCCGGCTGCGTCGTCTATCGTTTCTCCCAGCACCTGCATGGAAAAATAATCGTCAACCCGGACTATCTGCGTATGCCCGCCGCTGACGGTAAGGCACAAAAAGGGAACGATGGTACCGGCGACCCGTCGCCCGAATCCACAAAAATTGGCCAGTATATGCCCCTGCATGTGGTTTACTTCGATAAGCGGTACGCCCAGGGCCAACGCCATACTCTTGGCAAAAGACGTACCCACCAAAAAGCGAGCCCATAAGCCCCGGTCCGCGGGTAAAAGATATTGCGGTAATGTCTTCTTTGCGTATATTTGCCTGTACGATCGCAGCGTCCACCACCGGCACTATATTCTGCTGGTGGGCACGGGATGCCAGTTCCGGCACTACGCCGCCCCAGAGTTCATGCACCTTTTGCGAAGCTATCACGCTCGACAAAAGACGCGTACCACGGACGAGCGCCGCCGAGGTATCGTCGCAGGAGGATTCTATTCCGAGTATTACCGGGTCTTTCTGTATTGCCATAAGGCAAAATTACGAATAATAAAGATACTTTAAAATGAAGAAAATCGTCCGCGCCATAGTGGTTTTCCTGGTGAGCATGCTGCTTCTGTCGGGAATCGTGAGCGGACTTGCGCTCCTGCCCCCGGTGCAAAGCTATCTGGGGCGCAAAGTCGCAGCCATAGTATCGGAAAACATCCCCCCAAGACATATCCATCGACAGCATACGCATAACCCCGTCCGGTTCCGTTGACCTGACGGGCATAAAACCTCGAAGACCACCACCGCGACACCATGATATACATACCGCGCATATCGGCGCGGCTGATTTCTGGGGCCTTTTTGAGCGGACAACTTCGCATATCGCGCGCCGAAATAAAGGACCCGCTGGTGAACATCGTCAAATACAGTGGCGAAGAACGCGACAACCTGTCGCTGTTCATCTCAAATTTTTCCCCGCCGCAGGGACGACAAAGCCGGCAAAAAGGAACTGCGCCTCTTCGCGTTGCAGACCGGACTGCACGGAGGAAAAGCCTCGTACCGTGACCTCAACAAACCGGACAGCTCGCTAAGATACTCCCTGGAACACATAAAAATAAAAGCGTCACGCATATCGGTAGTCAAAAACGACATACACTTCGATATAGATTCCCTGGCGATGGATTCGTCGCTGGGTACGGACATAAAAAACATATCGGGTTTGTTCCGTTTTTTGCCCTAAAGGCATCATAGCCGACCGTATAAACATAACCACCGGGCGTTCGCGTCTGGAGTTCAGTGCGGCGGCATATTTCAGGGACACCACCGACAGCACTCTTACTCTTGCCGAAAAGCTGAAAGCTTCGGAAATGAGCCTTTCGGTGGAACCCTCGCTGGTAAACCCCGAAGATGCGGCATTCATTTATCCCAAAGCCGCGGGCCTGCCCCCCTTAAAACCTCTCGGCACGCATGAGCGCGACCGAAGGAACTCTCGACATAACGGGATTCAAAGTGCGTTGCGAAGGCGTGTTTTCCGCAGATGCGGCAGGACGCATTTCATCGCCCTCAGGCTCGAAAAAACCTCAAGGACGCCCAAGGCAAATTAATACTTAAAAACATCCGCGCCGTACCGGAAAAACTGATACGCTATGCCGCCCATGCCGGAATAAAAACAAACGGTAATACCATACGACGTATGGAAAAAAGCCGCCACGGTGACCGGTAGCGGACTGGTAACACTGGAAAAAGGCAACATCTTCTCCATAGCCTCGCTCAGAAGCGACGACGGACAGATATTCGTAAACGCCACTGCCGACGACATCTTCAGCCGGCGTGAAATATCCTATAAAGCGAAGATAAGCCTGGTCGGCGTCAACCTAGGCCTTCTGACCGGCTCGAAGGACCTGGGCCGAGTCACTTTATTTTCCTCCATATCCGGAGATGGCCTCTCGCCTAAAACCGCACGCGCCCATTTAAACACCTCGGCACACCTTTTTTCGAATTCAAAGGCTATCCGTACACCGATATAAACATAACATCGGCTCAAGGTTATCCGGCGGCAAACTGGAATCACGAAATCTCGGTATCGGACCCTAACCTCGAAGCCAAAATAAACGCTTCGCTGGCCCATACCGATACCAAAAAGCCTATCACGCCACGCTCGACATGTACCTCGACAAAAAGCAACCTCCACGCACTGGGATTGGTACGCGATTCGGTGGTAAACCTGCGCGGAACGATACAGGCAGACCCTGACAGGCACCGGCATAAACGACGCTGAAGGCACGCTCAGCTTTACGGAGATGAGCTACAATTATTACTTTCATAAACAGGATACTGATCGAGTCGAAAAAAAAAGATAGACAGTACCCGCCGACGCCTTTCCATAGAATCCGACGAATTGTTCAACGGCTACATAGAAGGGAACTACCTGCTCTCCGGAAGTCCCAGCTACGATACTCAACGGCATAATGGGCGGCTTCAAAACATACGAAAAGAAAAAACAACGCCCGGACAACAGTACGTTTCGAGTTGGATCTGTCGGCCCCAGACGTGAGGATAATCAACACACCTCTGGTATTCTACGGCATCGCCCACATGGACGGGCGCGTGGACAGCCCAAAGAGGGAATGGTATTCAATCTGCTGGCCCAGAGGATAAACTATTCCAACATACTGGTGGACACGCTCACCCTGGCTTTTGATTCATACGACAGGGACATGCTCAGCATCAAAGCCGAGAAATTCATCAACCCCGTTTACAGCATAGAAAACTGGACCTTCGGCCGGCCGTACAGACGACAGCCTGGCCATAAGGAGCGATTTCTACAAATGGAACAGTGCAGACAGCATAGCTTTCCATATAAACGCATATCAAAAAGGACACCCCCTGATTTAAAAACGTTACGATAGGTTTTCTTCCCCTCTACTATAAACCTCGAAAACATAAGCTGAAACTGGGCGGACAATCACCGGATAAAAACCGAATCTTGTGGGATGTGGACAACGGACGGTTGCGCATAGACTCCCCTTTTCGCTCACCTCCGGCAATGCATCGATAACCGCAGCCGGATATTACTCAAGTCCCGAAGTAATGGACATGAGGCTGACAGCAAAATCCATAGATCTGTCCCGCTCAGTATTGATAAGGGGGCAAACACCCTTTACAAGGCATACTCAACGGTTATTTCCGGCTGTATAAAAAGCCGAGGACAAAAACCGTTGTCCCCGGAGTAACGCTTACAATAAACGGGCTGGCCATAGACAAAGACAAAATAGGCGATGTCATAGTGGCGGTCAATGCCGACCTTGCCAACCGTTATGTGAAAACATTCGCATCGCTAAAGCGCAACGGACGCACTTCGCTTTTCCTTTCCGGGGGACTTAACATCGTGGGACGCCAACTCGAACCCGACATGACGCTCAAACTGGACAGCCTGGATCTGTCTCCCGTACATTACCTGCTTCCGTCCGTATTCAACATTTCGTCAGGATATGCCTCGTCGGATATACACGTGGGCGGGCTTATCAGCAAACCGGATATCAACCTGCGGCTACATCCGTCTTGACGACACGCACCTTGGCATAAACTTCACGAATGTCGAATACGAAATACCGGATTCCACCATCGTGCCCATACGCAACAGTTTCTTCCATTTCGACAAAATAAGGATAAAAGACGTGCTGTACTCTACATACGGCACACTGGACGGACGGATATACCACGACAATTTCAAACCCTGGTTTCTCGATCTGGACGTCGGCACGGACAACACACTGGTACTTAACACCACTGCCGACAACAACGAAAAATTTTACGGCCGCGTATTCGCTACCGGTTCGCTGGATCTATACGGCCCCACATACTCGCTCAAATACGACATTAAGGCGCGTACGGAACGCAACACCCTGTTCGCCATAGACGTGGGCAGCACATCGGACTTCAAGGCTTCGGACCAGATAATATTCGTACCGCCAAAGACCTCGCACACGGATTCGCTGCTTCTAACCTGAAAAAGACAGCGGCAAAAAAGAATCCACATCGGAAATGGACATCGCCATAGAAGCCACCCCCGATGCTCAGCTGGATATATATCTGGACAAAGCCTCCGGACATATGGTGCAGGGGCGCGGCTCCGGAAAGATGCTCATGCACCTGACGCCCCGCGGCACGTTCACACTGGACGGAAGTTACGAACTATCGAGCGGAAACTACATGTTCGTTTACCGCGAACTGATAAAACGCACGTTCACACTGGTTCCCGGAGGGAAAATAACCTTCGACGGAGATCCGGCAAACCCCATGATAGATTTTTCGGCCGTTTACAAAAACCACCACCAAACCGTCCTCGTACCTTTCTACGGTAAACGAAAAATGGGCGCGAGGAGGTCGAAATGACCATAACGTTGACCAACAACCTGTCCAACCCTGTGTACAATTTCGACATCACGATGCCCAAAGCCCCTGAAAACGTGCGAGGAACTTGCATACCGTCTTTCGACCAGGAGCAACGAACCAGCAGTTCATATCGCTTATGGCATTCCAATGCGTTCACGAACACGGGCGGGGAAGGCGAAAACCAGAACGGTGGCCACAGGCGTAGCGCGGACTTACCGCAGGTATGCTCTCATCGCAGTTTCTCCAACATCATACAGCGTTTTGTCAGCGGCGTGGACATAAAACCAATCTGAACACCTCGACCAACAAAGCCCTCGGAACTACCGAGAGCACCGACCTGGAAGTTGGCATATCTACAAAACTGTTCAACGACCGCGTGACTGTCAACGGCGTGGTGGGAGTAAATTTGGGGACCACACAGGTCCAAACCTTGTGGGCGACGTGGAAATAGAATACAGCATAAGCCGTGACGGGCGCTTCCGCGGCGTATTCGTAAACCTGCCGCCAGGAAGACTACATGAACAACCAACAGGGATACATACAGAGTCTTGGTGTATCGTATAGGCAGGAATTCAACAACTTCCGGGAACTAGGCCGCCTGATAGCCCAGACTTTCCGCCGTAAGACAAAAAAGAAAACGGAAAAAGAAAAGCGGCAACCCCGGCAAGAACAAGGACAAAAAACAAAGATAAAAACACAAAAAACGGCAGCGACGCAAAAACATACCTGAAACAAAAAAATTACCTCCCTGCACAAAAAGACACTGTAACGCGCGACTCTTCCCGTGCCCGCATAACTTTCAAATAAAAACGAAGTAAGCCCGGAGGCAACAAGCATACACACATGTTCACCGTAATAACCATAATGATTGCCGGGGATACTGGCCGGACTGGCGCTCAAACGCCACCCTGTTTCCGGATTTATCCAAAATCTCGTATCCCCGGCCATATGGCTGCTTTTTTTCCTTCTGGGCCTATCGGTAGGCTCCGACCATTCGATAATGGACAATCTGCTCCCGCTAGGGACGATATTCGCTGTTTTTGGCAACGGCAAGGCGTTATCGGCAGTGCACTTGCAGCACTGGCCATATGGAGGTTGTTCTTCAAAAAAGTCCCCAGGAAATAATTTACCCTGTTTACCACACGCTACGTCGCATATTCCACACGGAACACAGACGCTTTAAACAGGTATTTTCCGCACACAATTTCAATTTTTCACACACTTTTCCGGAGAAAACAGGCTGTTAAAAAATTTTACCGGTTTCAAAGGGCTTACATTTGTTCGTACTTTACGATAATTAAAAAATTATATAGCATAACTTTTAATAATACAACACCCCCGATGGAAACTTCATAAAAAGCCAAAACGCACATACGCAAACGAAGACTGGACTACGGTATACAGGGGGCGTCATCATGTTGTTCGTAACCGCCGCCTCACTCGCCGGACACACGTACCTCATACCAAAATTCCCTTCTGAATTATCATCCCTGCCCGACGCTGCAAACCTGGCGTACATGTTCGCGTTCCTGTGCGCACTTACCATTGCCGGTTTTTGCTATAATGGGAAAAAGCGTAAAAAACGTAATACCCTCGTTCGCTGTAATATTCGCTCTGGCCGCCGCTGCGGTATACATAACCAGGATACCGGCGGTAAAATCGACCGGCATCGAATCGGTCCTTTTTCCGTAGCCATAGGCCTTGCGATAAGCAACCTGACAAGCGTACCATCATGGCTGCGCCCCGCCATGCAAAGCGAATTTTTCATCAAGACCGGGCTTGTCGTACTCGGCTCGTCGGTGATATTTTCCGGAAATACTCAAGGCCGGATTCTTCGGCATACTGCAATCCCTTGTGGTCGTATTCGGGGTATGGTATTTTGCATTCTGGGTAGCACGGAAAATGAAAGTGGACGACGAAATGTCCACCATGCTCGCCAGCGCCGTATCAATCTGCGGCGTATCGGCTGCGATAGCCACATGCGGGGCCATAAAGGCGACAATAAAAAGCTGTCTTACGTAATATCGCTCGTTCTGGTGATAGCCATCCCGATGATGTACGTCATGCCCTGGCTGGCAATGAAATGGGGCTGTCACAGGAAGTGGCGGAGCATGGCTCGGCGGCACGATAGACACTACGGGAGCCGTTGTCGCCTCCGGTAAATTCATAGGCGAGACGGCGGAAAAATACAGCGTGATAATAAAATCGTCGCAAAACGTATTGTTAGGCCTGGCGGCTTTCCTGATATCCATATACTGGTCGTATAAAGGAACACAACGTGAAGAAAAAACCTACAGCATCGCTTCTGTGGCGCCGTTTTCCGAAGTTCGTACTCGGTTTTGTAGCCGTTTCAGTCATATTCAGCACATGTTTCGACGCAGGCACGGCAAAGGAAATAGGCTCGGCGGCAAACAAAAATTTCCGGGAGGCGCTGTTCGCCATCGCTTTCGTGAGCATCGGACTGGAAACCAATTTCCGCCAGCTATTCTCGCAGGAGAACAAACGTCCGCTGGCCGCATTCGTCACGGCTCAGGCGTTCAATATCGTCCTGACACTCGCCGTAGCCTACATCCTGTTCGGACTCATAGCGCCGCTTTTCATCTGATGTGCGGCAGGTGGTAAAATCCCTCCGTACCGGCTGAAACCCATCCGCGCCGGCATATGGTTCAAAGCGTATCGCACAAGCTACATTTTCAACTGCAAATACGCCCGACAGGAGCATCGGTAGAAACATTTAAGAAAAATATTTTGCCCGGAAAAAAACTCGCAGACCAATGCGGCCGATAAAATATTTCCGGTTTTCATTTTATGTCGCTAATTTTGGCGCATCCGAAGCGCACCCGCCTGCCTCAAGTTACAAATCAGGCGGAAGCTGTCAAAACTATGGCTGAAAAAACACGACAAACCTTTTTCTGTTCCGCAGGTTTTCGCTCGTACACTCCCGTAGTGCCATGAAAAAATAGGCACCGACGGTGTTCTTGTCGGGGCGTGGGCCGATGCCGGCAATGCCAACGCAATACTGGACGTAGGTACCGGATGCGGAATAATAGCCCTTATGATGGCTCAAAGGTTCCCACAGGCGCAAATAGACGCCATAGAACCCGACAACGGTTCGCTGGAAGATGCGGCAGACAATTTCGCTGCTAGTCCATGGGCCGACAGGCTTACACTTTGCCGGAGGTGATTTCACCTCATACGGTTTCGAAAAAAATACGATTTCATAGTATCCAACCCTCCGTTTTACTCCGAAGACACGGAAAGTCCTGATGCTTCCCGTGCCTCAGCGCGAAATACGAAAGCTTTTACCACCGCAGGCAATAGCAGCGCGTTGCGCCGGACTTCTGTCTGCGGAAGGCCGTATAGCGGTGATATACCCTTATAGTTCCAAAACCGGCATAATCGGTATTTTCGCGCAGCATGGTTTTCTTCCGTGTGCAGTGACCGATGTGAGGGATTCCCCTTCCGCCCCGCTGAAACGCTCGCTTATGTGTTTTTCACGAAATACGATCGAACCATGCGTTACGGACGAACTGTGTATCCGGGGCGAAGACGGAACGTGGAGCGACGCCTATCGCGCTTTGACCGGTGATTTTCATATAGTATAGACCGGGCAATACGCTGCGAACGCAAAAAAGGCAGGCCCCCTGAAGGGCCTGCCTTTTTGCGTTCGCAGTATTTACAGATACGGTTATTCTTCCGAAGAGCTGTGGCGCGAACCTGCCAGCGCATAGAAAATAAGATAGCACTCGCAAGCGACGATAAAGTACCACGTAATGTGGAAACCGCCGAAGTAGTCAGCCATCATGCTCTGTACAAGAGGTATGATACCACCGCCAAGCACACCTATCATAAGCGCGCCGGAACCCTTAGAAGTGTATTTTCCAAGTCCGTCGATAGCCAGTGTAAATATAGCCGACCACATGATCGAATGTACCAGACCCATAGCAACGAGTATCAAGGATTCTGCATCAGCGTAGCCACAAGGCAAAAGCACGGCGGCAGCCACGGAAGTAAACACCAGCTGCGTACGTGCGGAAACCTTTGAAAGCGAGCTACCCACAAGACGTCCCACCAGCATAGCACCCCAATAAAGCGAAGCCATAAGAGCGGCATTGGCTGCGAAAGAACCGTCCAGCGATTTAGCATAATCCACCACATAAGTGCCGACCGAAACCTCAACGCCAACATAGAAGAATATGGCAACCACGCCCAATGTAAAAGGTGGCGGAAACTCCATATGCTCTTCGGCAGTTTTTCCCCTACTTCGGACACGGTATTCGGTATGGTAGGCAGTTTGAGCTTGCTCACCACGAACGACACGACGAGTATCACCGCAGTAAGGACCGCAAACGGCAGTATCACCTGGTTGATCGTTATATCTTCGCTGGCCATTCCGCCGAACACCACGTATGTGAGGAACAACGGAGCGATAGTCGTACCTATCGAGTTGGCCGAACCGCCCATATTCTGGCGCTGCACGCCGGAAGTGCCCTTTACCGCACAATTGACCAGATAGGGATTTATCACCACCTGCATTATCGTCACACCGGCCCCGGCCACGTAAAGAGCCGAGTATGAAAATGAAATAAGCGACAGGAATGTTATATCCGGCTATATCCACGCGGCTGGACACGTCTACTTCGTACCATGCCGAGAACGTGAATATGCCCAACCCCTACGGCCAGTACGCCCAGTGCACGTATCATAGTGCCCTTGTAACCGTACTTAGTCACCCAGTTGGCGCCTGTATTTCCCGTAAGCGGATATGCCAGGAACCACGAGAATATGATTATCGTTCCCAGCGTGAATTTTATGTTCTGAAGGCTGGGTCATCCAGAAACACCTTTTTATCGGCCCCTGGAACTGCTGGTTGATGCAGGTCAGAAATCCGACGAAAAAGAACAAAATCACCATCGTAATGAACGGGGCGAGATAGTTTTGTTGCTTGTTTGTATCCATCGTTGTTTAAGTAATTATGTTTTATTTTTGACTTATCCTGCAAAGAATTCCCCGGGCCACAGGCCGGCATACAAGGGGTAAAAAGATAGTGTTTTTCGGACACTAAAAAAAATAATTAAGACGAAAAACATCGGGAATACGCCCAGAATTTCCAACACCGCCTGCGAAGTATCCGCAGTACACAACTTTATGCGCGTATCCTTGAAAACCGGCTATCCCTTTGAAATAAGAAGCATAATGCTTGCGCGTTTCAGGACGCCGAGACGCTCGCCTTTCCACGCCACCGCCCTTAAAAGATGCGTGCGTGCCGCTTCGGTCCGTTGGCCCACCGACGGCGGGGTAGATGCCCACCCGTCTTGAGGAAATGTTTCACCTCGGCGAATATCCAGGGATTGCCTACCGCAGCCCTGCCTATCATACATCCGTCCAGCCCGTATTCGTCGCGCATGCGGAGAGCGTCCTCGCCACACGTGACATCGCCGTTACCGACCACAGGGATACATATGCGCGGATTTCTTTTCACATCGCGTATCACATCCCAGCGCGCCTGCCCTTTATACATCTGGCATCGCGTGCGCCCGTGTATCGTCAAGGCTTTTATGCCGCAATCCCTGAAGGCTTTCCGCTATATCTGCAATTACTATATGCTGTGTTTCGTCCCAGCCAAGGCGGGTCTTTACCGTAACCGGAATATCGGGACATGCATCCACCACAGCCCGGGTTATCTTCAGCATATTCGGAATATCCTGAAAAATACCGGATCCTGCGCCCTTACCCGCCACCTTGCCTACCGGACAGCCGAAATTTATGTCCAACACGTCAGGCTTACGGTCGAGCGAAGCTATCATACCAGCCGCTTTGGGACATGCTGTCCGCATCGGCCCCGAATATCTGTATGCCCACCGGGCGTTCGGAATCTTCGATATCAAGCTTTACCAGACTCTTTTCGGCGTTTCGTATAAGACCGTCGGCAGATATGAACTCAGAATACGACATGTCCCGCCCCGTGTTCGCGGCACAGGGTGCGGAACGGCGGGTCCGTAATATCTTCCATCCGGAGCCAGTATAACGGGATATTCCCCAAGTCCAACTCGCCTATTTTCATATCGTAAGAGCGTATGTATTGCTTTTTCAAAACAGAAATACGACTTTTGGCCGCACATATAGCGTTAATTCCGGTACAAAGATATATATTTGTAACACTACAAACATCTAAAATAACGGCCGCACATAAGAACCAAACAAAGAACTTTGCTGTAAAATGCCATTGCCATACGAAACAAAAAAGGCTTTTTTATACCGACGCGTCCGGCATACTGCTCATGCGTTTCATATTGACGTCTGTAGCCTGCGCGCGGTAACGGCCAGCGGCGCTTCGTACCTTTGGCCGAGTACGTTTGGAGCAACACAGGATACACTGCCGAATTACGGACAACGCTTTCCTGCGGGTTTTCCAGATCGCGGCCTCCATCGTGATGTTCGCTCTGCCGGCTGCGATATTCTGGCGCAGGACGGGTTACGGCATCAAAAACGGGCTGCGGCTTTCGGCTCCGAAATGGAGGACTGTGGCATATGCCGTGATAATAATGTTCGCCATACAGCCGTTCATCCAGTTCATCGTCATGTTCACAAGGGATTTTCTTGAATACTCTCTCTGCCGATACATTCGCCGGCCTGAAAAACATACAAGCCGTACGCGAAAAATGCGATAAACGCCATAACAGGCGACAAATCATGGGGCTCTTTCCCTCTGAGGCATAATCATACTCGGGACTGGTTCCGGCGCTTACGGAGGAATTTTTCTTCCGCGGAACCCTGCAACGGCTCCTGCTCAGGGTCACGCACCGGGGATACCTCGCCATATTGATTACCAGCGCAGTATTCACTGCCGTACATTTCGATTACTTCAACTGCGCAGGCATAATTCGTATGTTCGGTCGTACTCGGTTATCTATACCTGTATTCATCGTCTTTGTGGGTCCCGGTTGCGTTTCATTTCGCATCGAATTCGTGGAACATACTGATGATGATGTACTTGATTGCCGCCACGGGATACGACGCCGACGCCGGGACATCGGATACCGTGGTGGTCGGCACTTATAAGCGCCGCAATGATACTGCTGGTGATGCGGATCATGCGCAATGCATCATATATGGAACGCCGCAAAGGACATGTTACACTCCGCAATAAATAACAAATGTAAAACACAAATAACCGTAATTAACATTCCGCCCATGAAAACTA
>VOFJ01002199.1_pt1 | contig 13557 bp, 17 predicted proteins | sample 5384081 | NCBI WGS metagenome assembly VOFJ01 (sample SAMN12384729, study PRJNA508395) | human gut metagenome | isolation source: healthy gut I | host: Homo sapiens
GATTAAAGATTGTAGTCGGACTTTTTCAAATGCAAAGGGCTGTATCTAGAGGTAGGGACAATAAAAGCCAGATTGTATTGCCAGAATCAGAAAGAACTGGCTGCCAGGTCCCAGATATCAAGTAAAAGAGGGTATTATTGAAATAATATCCCAGGGTGGTGAGCGTACCCTTATCTCTATGCAGTGACAGGAAGAAGAGAAATCAACTCATCCATGCTTCAGCAGATACCGAAGATGTATTGTAGATAATGTTGAAACAATATGCGGTATTTATGACGCAGTGGCACTTGGAAGACCGATCATGAAGCGGATTTTCACAGTAAACCAGTAGGGCATCAACCGTCCGGCATTTTGAAATCTGTACAGGGAACGGATATGGCCGAACGATTGACGCAGCCGGTGGCCTGAAGGAGCATGCCCGGTAAGGTGATTTCCGGCGGTCCTATGATGGGGATTTGCCATGTATGATCTTCATGTACCATGTGAAGACCTCTTCTTCCCTTCTGTGACCCGACATCAGATGCGAAGGGAAAGGGGGCAATACCATTAACTGCGGACGCTGTAAGCGTCTGTCCCGGACGTATTCCGGCAGGGGCTTTACGACCTTGCACAGCGCGGCGATATGGAAGCTTCAGAGTTTGATGGAATGGAATGCTGTGAATGGGCTGCTGGGGTATCTGTCCGGCCAAACGTCCGTTGACTGACCCAGGCATTGGAAGGTCATACGTAAAATGGTTCTGGCAAGCAGGAAAAAGAAATAAAGGGGAAGAAATAGTTGTGGAACAAATGTTTAATGTATCATCTAATCCCCATGTCCGGGCAAGGATGACCACAACCAAAAATCATGGAGCTGGTTGCCGACGCACTTTTGCCGACAGCGATTCAGGAGTGTATAATTTCGGATTTCGGGCACTGGCTGTTCTTATTATCTACAGGAGCCGCTGTACTGGCAGGTGGCTATACGACCATTCATGCATAAGCCAAACACAATATTGAATTTCCGCAGTGCTGGTTGTAGGTCTGCTCTTAACCGTATTTCCATTGCTGATTCCGGCATGACGTATTTGCAATCATCATCGTAAAGCAGCTTTTGGCGGTCTTGGACAGAATTTTATGAACCGGCATTGGCTGCCGTTGTTTCCTTATGATTTCTTTTGCCGGAAAGATGACAGATTTTTCTGTATCAGACAGCTTTAAAGGTGTTGTGGAAATGGTGTGACAGGAGCCACCCTCTGGCGGCTCTTCGTGATCATGGTTTTTTTGTGGCAAGCGCTTCTGTTCCTGTGAAGAATCTTTTTTTTGGTAATATCAGGAACCATGGGAGGAAACTTCCGTAATTGCCATTTGATCGGTGCGTTGTGATCCTTCTTGCCTACAAGGTGATCAGCCTGCGGATCGTTGACATATATTGACAGCTTTGCTGTATTTGTAATTCTATATGCTTGCTTCAGGAAAAGGCTTTGATGTAAATTATCTTTTCAGAGCATCTTTGGCGGTGGCCTGATGCTTGGTGCATGGTTTATGGCTACAGATTATGACAACACCGATCACGGTAAAGGGACAGTATGGTATAGGTGTCTGTCTTGAATTCTGACAGCGGTCTTCCGTCTCTTTGGCGGTTCCGCAGAGGGCGTATCCTATGCGATCATTTTCTGCAACCTGTTAGTTCCGATGATTGAACGATGTTACTCGTCACCGGGCTTTTTTGGGGAAAGGGGGCAAAAAGGCATGAGTAACAAATTATCAAAGATACCATTGCCATTACAGTGATCACACTGGTGGCAGGACTTGCCCTTGGTGTAGTCCAGGATATTACGGCAGATCTATCGTAAAAGCAGAAGCTCAGGCGAAACAGGATGCTTATAAGGCAGTATTTGCAGATGCGGACAGCTTTGAGACAGTTTTGTGGATGCGGATTTTGATGCAGTCTTATCTGGATGAGAACGGATATGCGGCCTTGGGCCATAGATGAGACTAAACCGTTGCCAAAAGATTGCTTCAGGGCAATGAACTGGGATATGCATTTACTGTAACCACTTCCGAGGGTTACGGCGGAGATATCCAGTTTGCAATGGGTATCCAGGATGATGGTACCTTAAATGGAATTTCCATTCTTTCCATCGGTGAGACTGCTGGTCTTGGTATGCGCAAAGACAGATGCATTTAAGGATCAGTTCAAAGATAAGAATGTAGACAAATTTGAATATACAAAACCGGTGCGGCGATGATCAGATTGATGCGTTAAGTGGTGCCACTATTACAACGAATGCCATGACAAACGGTGTAAATGCCGGACTATGCCGCATTTCGTTATGAGAAAGGAGGCAGCCAGCAATGAAAATGAATACACCATCTGAACGTTTATAAATGGTATTATCAAAGAAAACCCTACATTTGTGCTGATGCTTGGTATGTGTCCTACACTTGCCGTAACCACATCTGCAACCAATGGTATCGGAATGGGACTTACTACAACAGTAGTTCTTGCAGCATCCAAACCTTAATGATTTCCATGCTTGCGAGAAACTTTTATTCCGGACAGAGTGCGTATGCCGGCATTTATCGTAGTTGTAGCATCTTTTGTAACAGTTGTACAGTTTCTGATTTACAGGGATTTATTCCTTTTCTTTATGAGTCCCTTGGAATCTATATTCCTCTGATCGTTGTTAACTGTATCATCCTGGGACGTGCAGAAGTTATGCATCCAAGAAACCGATTCCTTCCGTCTATCTTTGACGGACTTGGAATGGGCCTTGGATTTACAGTGGTATCACCTGTATCGGTCTTGTAAGTGATCCTTGGTTCAGGAAAGGCTTTCGGACACAGATCATTCCGGTTGCTGATGCAGCTACTGGTAATGGCTATACCCCGATCACAATCTTTATCCTGGCACCCGGAGCATTTTTGGTTCTTGCCGGACTTTTTGCGATTACAGAACAAATTAAAATCAATCATGGCAAAAAAGGGCAAATTGTTTCAAAGATCCAGTCCGGCGGTGGCTGTGCGCCTGCGGGCAATCCTTCCGACAAAGAAAAAAAGGGGGGAATAGAAATGAAAAACTTTTGATCATGATTGCATTGGTTCTGCGCTTTGTAAATAACGTAGTCCTCAGCCAGTTCCTTGGAATCTGTCCTTTCCTTGGAGTATCAAAGAAAATTGAAACAGCAGCCGGCATGGGTGGCGAGTCATCTTCGTTATTACGATTGTCATCTTTTTGTTGCAGGTGTGATTTATAAATTTATCCTGGTTCCAAACCCATTTGAGTATCTGAAAACTATCGTATTCATCCTGCTGATCGCGGCGCTGGTACAGTTTGTAGAGATGTTCTTAAAAAATGTGTTCCTTCCCTGTACCAGGCACTTGGTGTATACCTTCCCTCTGATCACAACAAACTGTGCAGTTCTTGGTGCCACTGACACAACGTTAAAAAAATACAGCATTCTGGAGGGTGTTGTAAACGGATTTGCAACAGCAAGTGGGCTTTTACTATTTCCATCGTGCTGATGGCTGGTATCCGTGAGAAAATCGCATACAATGACATTCCAAAATCCTTCAGGGATTCCCTACAGTTCTGCTACGGCAGCCGGACTGATGGCCATTGCATTCTTCGGATTTTCAGGACTGATTTAAGGAGGGAAGATGGTATTAGGAGCAATTATGGCTGCAGTCATTGTCGATTTGCGGCAGTGGTTTTTCATCGGTGTTTTCCTTGGAGTTGCCAGGGACAAAAAGTAACCGTTGAGGGTAGATGAAAGAGATTGCCATCAGAGGGCGTTCTTCACGGAAATAATTGTGGTGGTTAGGTTGTCGGGATGTTCGGACTCGCTGCCCTGCAATCGCCAAAGGAGAAGCTCCTGTAAATAAATGTCCGGTAGGTGGAGGCTTTCTGGGAGATCATTGCGGATCATGGGATAAAGAGGCAGTGGAAACGCCGTCAGGTTGCCTATGTAAATGTTGCAGTGCCTGTGAAGACGAGAGTCGGGTATGTCTATACTGGCGTGGAAAGATTGTGTCATGCTTTCCCTGTTTCGTTCCACGACGGCGGAACAAAGCCTGCAACTATGGATGCTGTGGCTTCCGGAGCTGTGCAAAGGATCTGTCACTTTTTGGAGCTATCAGGATTGTGGGATGGAATTGCGGTTGTGAGACAAAGGACTGACCATGCAGATGCCTAGCGGAGAAATGCTCGAGGCATCTGGTCGAGCTGATTCGCTTTTGATGCAGAAGGTGGCTGTAGGCTGTTGCTCTCATGATTAAGGGCAAAACAGGTTACAAGTGCCTGTGAGATTGGCTGTATCGGATGTAAAGTGCAGAGAAGACCTGCCCAGGCTGAGGTGCAGTACGGTTTGAGAGCTTCTGTGCGCATATCGATTATAGAAAATGTATACACCGGGTGTGGCAGGCAAGCAAACTGAGGAATCGTTTGGGATGTCTGATAGAAGCAGCATGAATACAAAAAAGGTAGCACGGTGTGGTTCAATAAAATGGGCTACACCGCTTTTTGATGAAGATTTTGCCAGACTATCTTTCTTTTGGAGAATATGGTATGATTTGGTGTAGCTACACTTAGCGAAGGGGATTGCAGAATTTTCGCATTGCTATAAGACAAATAAGAGGAGAGTGTATGATCTAGGAAAGTATTGTGGCTGTTTCTGATCTATTCCTTTGCCGGATGGGTACTGGAAACGGTGCTGGCGTCATTGAAAACAGAAGAAATTTGCCAACCGAGGCATTATCAACGGACCATTTTGTGTGATCTATGGTTTTGGAGGATTTTTATTACTGCATTTACCGGTGAGCTGACGGAATCTGGTTATTTATGGGTTGTGCCATTGTGGCATCTCTGGTAGAGTGGATTGCCGGACATTTGATTGAGATGTGGTGCACCATGAGAGAGATGGTGGGACTACCAGGTGGGGCCTGGATGGTTATATCAGGTGTTTCATTTCCATCCTGCACATCTGGGGACTTCTTGGCGTATTTATCGTTAAGATCAGAATGGCCTTTGCATAACTGTATATAAACTACTTCCTGCACTGGTCAGCCATATTGTGATACTTGTTGTTCTGAATTCTGGCAGTAGATGCTGCTGCAGCCTGATCATTTTATTTGGCCACAGCAAAAATCCGGAAAAATGGATTGAAACGGAAAAAAAAGCACGGATTCTGTTACTGGAAGCTTGGAGCCAAGATTGATAAGGTATTAAACCGCCGAATTACAAAGGCATATCCCCTGACAGCACACAGAAGACAGAAGCTCATCCAGAGATTTTCGCCTATGGATGCAGCTTTTACAAAGTATGTGCTTTTGTTTTTCATTGGAGCATTTCTGGGGACATTACAGAGACAATTTTCTGCCGGATCACAGCTGGATATTGGATGAGCCGCAGCAGTGTGGTATGGGGAGATTTCAGCATTGTCTGGGGCTTGCCATTGCAGCTGTCACAGCGCTTTTATACCGCTACCGGAATCGCTCAGAGCCAAAGTTTTTATTCTGGATGGGAACATTCCTTGGCGGTGCTTACGAATATATCTGCAGTGTATTTACAGAAATTGTATTTGGAACTGTATTCTGGGATTACAACGACATTCCTGTTTAACCTTGGGGAAAAATCAAACTTTTGTACTGTTTTTTCTGGGGCTTTGCAGCAGCAGTGGCATGGTTTTGCTTTATCCGCCAAGTTTCCAGATTGATTGAGAAGATTCCGGGGTAAAACCGGAAAAAATGATTACACTGGCTTCTTTTTGGTTTTTATGCTTGGCAGATGGAATTATATCCAGTGCAGCCCTTGCCCCCGTTATAATGCCAGAAGCAACGGAATGGAAGCTGCAAACAGTTTTGAAAAACTGGATAGAATTGGCACTTTGATGATGCCCGGATGGACAGGTATATCCGAAAGCGAAAAGGTAGGGGATTAGAACCTGAAATGTTTTTCTCTCAAGATGTGTACGGTTTGTGGAAATTTGTCCCAGGGCATCATGTGGGCTACGAAAGAATTGAGATAAAGTCCCGAAAAAAAAACAGATGGGGAATGACCTTTCATACACGCTCTAGTCTTGTCAAAAAATGTAAAAAATAATGTAAAAATGTAAAGAATTGAAAAAAAGAACCCCTTTTAAATGTTGAATGCGTTAAAAAAGTCAGAAAATACTATTGTTTTCTTGATTAATTAGAATGCCATACTCCTTTTCGGACAAGGGAAGACGGCCCGCAAGTTTCTTCCAACATCTGAAAGGAGTATTTTATTATTATGAAAAGAAAATTATATTGCCGGTTTTTAACTGTTGTTCAATGACAACTGTTTGTTCCCGTTTATTCTACAGAGCATTATACCAGACAGCAGCGTGGTTGGTGCTGAGAATTCCGGATGGTCTGACTGGGTAGCCAGCTGGGAGGATACAGCAGATTTTACCAAAGTATTCTTTACACCTGGTGCAGATGACACAGAACTGAATTTTGCATGGTACAGCGAAAAAAGGTGACAGTACTGCTACTCCTGTTGGGTCCATTTCTGGAACCGATAAAGACAATCTTGGAAACCTTCGAGGGTACTGCCGGCGATGTAGATCAGGAACTTACCGGCGATAAAGCATATGAATATAATCACGTAACTGTAACAGGACTTGAACCAGAGACAACCTATTACTACACAGTAGAGAAAAAACGGTCAGCAGACAGACGTGTCGAATATAAAACACAGAAAACAGATTCAGTAAAAATCCTCTATGTAGGCGACCCGCAGATCGGTGCTTCCAAAGGTCAGACCCAGGATGGCAGAACTGACCAACGAATCCGGTGAAGCTAATACTGCTGCCGAGAACGATGGCTTTTTCCTGGAATCGTACACTTTAAATACCGCACTTTCTGAAAATCCAGATGTAAACTTTGTCATTTCTGCGGGTGATCAGGTAAACAAAACCGGTGAAGCCAAAAGAAGAGGAATACGCCTTCCTATCTGAGTGCAGACGCACTGAAAAGCCTTCCGGTAGCAACAACCATCGGTAATCATGACTCTCTGAATCCTGATTACCCTACCATTTTAACAACCCGAATAATACAGAGAACGGAAAACAGCTGCAGGCGGTGACTACTACTATAGCTACGGAGAAGGCCTTTTCATTGTTCTGAATACAAATAATTACAATGTGGCAGAGCACCAGAACACCATCGAGGAAGCTGTAAAGGCATATCCGGATGCAAAATGGCGTATCGTAACTATCCATCAGGATATTTACGGCTCCGGTCTTGATCATTCTGATACAGATGGTATGATCCTTCGTACCCAGCTTACTCCTGTCTTTGATGCAAATGATATTGATGTAGTTCTCCAGGGACATGACCATACCATACAGCCGTTCCAAAATTCTTTATGGGGATGGACAGACTCATGGAAGCTATGAGTTCAGCCTGAACGCAGACGGAACAGACTATGATTGGGATCATGCAGCAAACACAGAAACACAGGCGAGCTGATCACTCTTTCTCCAGAGGATGGAGATGAAGAGGCAAAAGCTGCTCTTGAGGCATTTCCAGGAAGATAACAATTGCTATACCATTGAAGATGTGGAGGGAAATACAGTGACAGATCCTCAGGGAATTCTGTATATGACGGCGAACTCCGCTTCTGGTTCTAAATATTATGAGCTTATTTCCACACAGCAGGATTACATTGCAGCACACGCAGCCAGAACTGGCTTCCAAGCTATTCTATCATTACTATGGATGCTGAAGTTTTCCGTTGATACTTATCAGATTACGGATGACGGAAGTGTAGAGGCTATTGACGATACCTTTACCATTGAGAAAAACTGCGAAATAAGAAATGAGTAAACAAAATGTATAATATGCAAAATAAAAACAACGCCGGACTTCGCTTTTCCACAAAAAGCAGTCTGGCGCTGTATCTTAGGGATTGTAGTTGTTTGTTTGGGATTTTGTTTATTATCTCAACCAGGTGGAAAAACAGAATTGGTTGTTCGTACAGGGACAAACTTTTGAGAAGGCCAGAGTTGACAGAAATTCTTCAGGATAATCTGGAGGACAACGGAACCCGTGTGGGAGAGCAAAAGGTTCGGTGCGTATGCTGACCGGTGTCCGAAAGGGAGAAGAGCTGGATGTTACAAAGCAGTGCTGGTTATCTTTTCGGCGCTGGATGTGAAGTAGGAATGAAAGTAATCGTGATGCAGAGTGTGGCTGGAGATACGACCATTGCCAGTGTGTATACCCAGGACCGGGAATGGGTGATCTACATATTTGCAGCACTTTATCTTCTGGCGCTGTGTGTTATTGGCGGACGTCAGGGTATAAAAGGATGTATTGGACTTGTGTTTACCTTTTCTGCGTGATTTTTGTTTATCTGCCGCTGATCTACCGGAATGTTTCTCCTTTTGGTTCTGCTGTGTTCGTATGTTTTATTACAACTTTGGTAACCATGTATATGATTGGTGGTGCTACCAGAAAACAGTTGCCGCCACAGCCGGAACAGTGGCTGGTGTTGTGATTGCAGGAATCAGTGCCTTTTCAGCATGGCGTCTGGAATTACTGGTTACAATGTGTCAGATATTGAAACTTTGATGACCTTGTGGAATACCAACGGATTCAGGTTGGCGGACTTCTTTTTTCCGGGCTTTTAATTTCCTGTCTGGGAGCGGTGATGGATGCGGCAATGTCTGTATGCAGCTCTATGTACGAGATTTATAAACAGAATATGGCTATGAGCAGGAAAGATCTTTTTTAAGGCGGGAATGCATGTAGCCCGGGGACATGATGGGGAACAGATAGCAATACTTTGATTCTGGCGTTTGCAGGAAGCAGTGTGAGTATGCTTCTCCTGGACTATGCCTATGATCTCCCCTATCAGCAGATCATCAACTCTAACAATATTGGAATTGCCATTATGCAGGGACTGGCGGAAGCTTCGGAATCGTGTTGTCTGTTCCCCTGACAGTGGTTATCTGCACTGTTTTGTATCATGGAAAAGTAAATAGAGAAAATATATAATGGGGAAAGCAGCTGTTCTTCGGAGGAGCAGCTTTTTTCTGTGAAAACTCCACTGAATGAATGTTTGCTTTTTTTTTTGCCGGGATATGATATGATGACAGGAAAAAATTCAGTGTGTAACAGGCACTGTGTGAAAGATAGAGAAACGGAGGCAATATGATTTCATTTATTCGGGAACTGTGGCGGAACTTACAGAGAATTCTGTGATCACAGGTCAGTTATATGGGTTTTGAGGTAAATATGACAGGGAATGCGCACAGCTTCATATAGGGCAGGAAGTGAAGCTGCACACTTATTTTCAGGTGAGAGAGGATGCCATGGTGCTCTTTGGCTTTTTCCGTAAGGATGACCTGCAGATGTTTAAGCTTCTTCTTGAGTGGAATGGGTGGGACCCAAGGCTGCTCTTGGGGTTCTGGATTGGGGATTACTGCAGAATGAGGCTGCGCTTTGCCGTGCTTTCTGATGATGTGAAGACCCTTTCCGGGCACCTGGAATCGGGAAAAAGACGGCTCAGAAGCTGATCACGAGGTTAAAAAGATAAAGCTTAGCCTTTGAGGAGGCCTTTGAGCAGAAGCTGCCAATGAGCGGGCAGATGCCAGCTGCGACAACTGGTACCGGATGACAGACGCAAGACAGGAGGCCGTGGAGGCACTGGTTGCGATGGTGCAGCGGCGGATGCCCTTTCAAAAAGTGCGCAAGGTGATGAAGAAGGCTTCTGACGTAGAGGCGATTTTGAAGGCTGCGCTGAAGAATTTTTGACGGGTATCTGTTTAGGTCTGCCCCAAAATCATTGCACACCTTATTTTATGGGAGTTTGGGCATGAGATAGAATTCTGTCCTGGAAAATCACTGCCAGTTACTATTTTTGCGAGGTTAATAATGGATAATCGGATCATTACCACTGATGTCACAGAGGGAAGACTTTTCCCCACGGAGGGAAATCTGCGTCCGCAGAACTCTGGATGAATATATTGGTCAGGAGAAGACCAAACACATTTTAAAAGTATATATTGAAGCTGCCAAACAGCGCCATGATTCTCTGGATCACGTACTGTTTTACGGCCCTCCGGGACTTGGTAAAACGACCCTGTCCAGAATCATTGCCAATGAGATGGGGGTTCATATGAAGGTGACTTCCGGGCCGGCTATTGAAAAAAACCGGGAGAGATGGCGGCAATCCTCAACAATCTTCCAGGAGGGAGATGTTCTCTTTTAGATGAGATCCACCGTCTGAACCGACAGGTGGAGGAAGTGCTGTATCCGGCTATGGAGGATTTTGCCATTGACATTATGATCGGAAAAAGGGCATCTGCCCGTTCTATCCGGCTGGATCTGCCGAAATTTACTTTTAGTAGGTGCCACAACCAGGGCAGGACTTCTGTCTGCACCTCTTCGTGACCGTTTTGGTGTGATGCATCATCTGGAATTTTACAGCCAGAAGGAGCTGACCACGATCATTATGCGTTCTGCCGGGTATTGGGCGTGGAGATTGATGAGAAGGGTGCGGCTGAGATTGCCAAGAGATCCAGGGGAACCCCTCGTCTTGCCAATCGTCTGTTAAAGCGTGTCCGGGATTTTTGCCCAGGTGAAGTATGATGGACGGATTACTTATGATGTGGCGTGTTTTGCGCTGAATCTTCTGGAAGTGGATCAGTATGGTCTGGATAAGCTGGACCGACAGATCCTTACCACCCTGATCGTGAACTTCCAGGGCGGCCCGGTAGGTCTTGACACCCTGGCAGCCGCCATCGGAGAGGACCTGGTACCCTGGAGGACGTATACGAGCCCCTACCTTCTGAAAAACGGCTTCCTCACCCGCACCCCCAGAGGCCGAATGGCCTCCCGCCTCGCCTATGAACACCTTGGATTTCCCGTTCCTGAAACAGAAAAAGTAAAAGTTTTGTAAAAAATCCTATACTTTTACTTTGCACGTATTATCAAGTCTTATCTGGGTGTGTCATTTGTTGTTTTAAAAACCCGGAAAGCCTTGATTTTACTTAGGAAAAATTTATAATTATGGTTTTATCTTTGCTCATTATGTTACATCTTATGTCAGTGGGTAAAATTTGTTTTGTGGGGTAAAAATTGGGTAAATCGTGGGGTATAAAATTAAGCACTCAATGCCGTGGTGGTATTGGGTGCTTTTGCTGTTAAAGTAAAAAATACTATCTTAAAAATGTTTTTTATTCGGGAAATCTTTTTCTGGTCTAATGCATTAACTTCAAAAAAGGCTGTTGCTGGATCTAGGCATATTACACGATTCTTTTTTCTCCATTTATAGCTTGCATATAATTTTTTTAAGTCATTTAATGAACAAATAATATCAGATAAAGTATTCAAGTTTATGATCTTATTATATCCATGCTGCTCTTTTCCTGTTAATAGTGCGTGATAGCAGTTTTTTTTTATCTGAATCATTTGAATTTTGCATATTGCCTTATTTGATCCAATAGAAGGTTTTTTTTTTCGGTAGTGATTAGATAATCCAATATGATTTTCCAATCAGTGGCTATACTTTTTTGTGTACATTGTCCTTTTTTTTTCAGTCATATAACAATACAATAAAGATAATTTATCAAATGCCTGTGGTGTAAGAGCATAAGTTCTATCAATATATGCTTTGAAATGTGTATCTGCATTTATACGACCCAATAGATATTCCATATCGCAATTCAGGATAGTTGATAGATTAATTAGTTCTAAGGTTTTAGGTAAAGTATTTTTTTCCCAAGACCTATAAGTTTTAAGTGTTACGCCAAGTATTTCAGCAATTTGTTTTTGAGTGTAACCTTTTTTTTTTTCTTTTTTGCTTTTAGGTTATGTGCAAATATGTTGATTATGTCATCGCTTTTTCTAAAATGGGTATATTATTACTTTCTCTTTCAATGAAAATCCTCCAAATAATAAGAAATAAATAGGTAATTGTTTACCTATACAATATCAGATACAATTGCATTTGTAAATAGAAAATAGTTAATTAGATAAAATGAATAAGAGGTAAAAAATTTATGAGAAAAACAAACGAAAATAATGCATCATTCAATGATTTAACTGTGGATTGCTGACTTCAGGCATTAACGCATGCAGGTATTAAAAACCGCAAACAGAAATTGGAGTGGCAGCAGGGACAAAGATTTATGTAGGAAGACGTTTTTGTGGAATGTAGCAAAAATCAGAAAATATCTGGACGAAATTTTGAGTAAGGCGGTGATCCTATGAGTGTATATGAAAACCTGCTACCAGAAGAGAAAAAATGCATTGTCTCCGGAGTATCTGGCTGTTAAATGTAACCTATCCAGTGTTCGAAGCTGTTTCAGAAGGAGATTGAGAGGAGCGCAGATCTGGCGGTGATTCTATCGAGCACAGTTACGTCTGGGGGATACTATTTACCAGCGGAGAGGAGATATTGCAGAAGTAAGGCGGTTTATCCGAACACTGGAGAACTGGCAGCAAGACGCTTTTCTATCCCCGAGAGTGCGAAAGAATTATTGAAGGAATTTGGAAGGTGATAATATTTGACCTATGAGGAAATCTTATCACATTTTCAAGTGAAAAAAATACGGCAATGGAAAGGCACAGGCACTTTGTCCGGCACATCCTGATAAAGAAGCCAGCTTGACGCGACCACAGGGGAATGACGGTAAGACTTTATTAAAATGTCATGCGGGTTGCAGCTCTGAAAGTGTTGAAGCTGGCAGCAGGATTAAAGATGGCAGATCTATTTAGTGAAAAACAGGCTATCAGGAGGAACGCTGGGAACGCTATAGAGAGCCGAGAAAAAAGAAAAATTGAAGCCGTATACAATTATGTATCAATTAACGGTGAATATGCTTACACAAAAATACGCGCCTTGAAGGTGGCAGAAAATGCTTTTCGGAATGCTTAAGGATGGACGGTTTGAATATGGCTTAAAAGGAAGGAGCAAAAGGAATTCAATGCGATATTTGGAAGTGTTCCAATGAATAAAAGAAGCCATTGAAAGAAATGAACCGGATTTTTATACCTGAGGGTGAAAAGGACGTTAATACACTGATAAAGAAAGGCTATGCTGCTTTTTCATGTGGCGGAGCTAATGATTGAATAAGAATGTATCAGAACTTTGCAATGGTGCTGAAGTTATTATTCTGGCTGATAATGATGATCCGTGGAAGAAACTGGCAGCTACTCTTTATTGAAAAAAGATTTAAAGGAATTTCTAAGAGTGTAAAGATAATTGTTCCAATGCCCGATACACCAAAAGCAGATATAACTGATTATTTTGATGTGAGACATACTGTAGAAGAATTTGAAAAATTTGATGAGAACAGTTGATGACACAGCGAATATTTGTACAGACGCTCAGTCAAATAATAAGCAGGGTGCAGGCAGGAGAAAAGCAATAACACAAGAAAAAACAAGTCTGATATAACTGGCAGTCTGGCCTTAGTTTTCAGATCCCTTGATTGCAACTATGATGAAGATGGAAATGTAAAAAAAAGCGTAAAACAGCTTGTACATACTTTTGAAGTCGTCATGGATATGGATTCTCGTTTTTGCTGGAAATCAGCAATACGTAAC
>VOFJ01002045.1_pt1 | contig 13539 bp, 18 predicted proteins | sample 5384081 | NCBI WGS metagenome assembly VOFJ01 (sample SAMN12384729, study PRJNA508395) | human gut metagenome | isolation source: healthy gut I | host: Homo sapiens
CCGTAACCATTGATAAAGCATCCCAAATCCAAGAACAACCCCAAATTGATTGGTCAAAGGAACGCGAGCAACCCCGCTACATCCTCGACCCACTGCTTTCAGTCATTATCCTCTCTTGCAAAACGGTAGATGTCACATCCACATTTCCATTTTGCAAATGGTAATTTCAATAAACAAAACGAACTGTGGTAATATACAATTTTGCCACAGTTCGTTTTGTTTTAAGAATTTAAGTATTTTGTATCAAATTGTACGATGCGCTCTAATGTAATTTCTCATACATTCTATGGAATCTTTTAATTCTTGTTCGCTATAACTATTATTGCGATTTTCTGATGATGAATGATATGCCGAATTTTTTTCCGTTTTAGAAATTTGTAAATTTGATGTTGTTCCGTTCTTATTCAATTTTGTATAATTGACTTTTTACCTGATGCCCATCATAATCATTTTTCAACCTTCAGCTTCTATATAACCATATAACGCATTGTGATAATCTGTTGATGATACATCAAAAGCTTGAAAATTAATCTCAGCCGCTAAAGTATATGGTAATACTGCTGGGGCATCAATACTTCCTGCTGAGATGTTTCCCATGCTATCTTTTAGAATTATAACTTTTGTATCATTCAAGTCTTGCAGGGCTTCACTAATAACACCCTCAGAATGGCTTGCAAAAAAATAATTGAGCTATTTGTACCTCATTATTATCTGTAAAGAGATTTTTATAATATCTTAAAATGTTTTTTCTGCCATTTAGGGTGCATACTTAATTCGGGCTCATCAACCATGATTATAGCACCATTAAGCTGATTTATGTTTTAAAAGATAAGCCCCTAAATACAATTTGTTTTTCTCCTGTACTTAGATCATCTATCGATATTTCTACTCGTTTTTCTCAAATAATATAACCTTTTCACCATCAATATTCCCGACTTTTTTGTACTTTTACCTTATCAAAGAAATTATTAAATGCTTTTTTAAATCTAAAAATTTTTTCGAATTGTGTTCAAATTCAGAAGTAGTCATTGCTGCTTCCCCACGGCTTTCCCTTTGTGTATTTTATATCATAATACTCTTCGTTATCTTGATTTTGAATATCAACAATAAGCTGCTTTAATGATGTAAAATTGTCTTCTTTATCAGAATCGTATTTATTCTTGTCTAATTCATTTGTTTTTACAGACTCTATTTTTGCTAGTTTTATAGTCCGCTCTAGGCCTCGAAAACACACATCCATACGACCTTGGATCTTTTTCATCAGATTGAATGGTGCTTGGGTTATTAACTTTATCTGAACGTATATTTTCAGCTGTATCATTCTTCACATCAAATCGTGTAAAGAACGTGTCATTTGATTCTGGAATCATTGGAGGTTTGAGAATATACAATTCGTTATTTACCTCATATTCTATCATGTCAAATGGCTTAAAACTACCAATGCACAGGAAGGTATTTAGTGTTTCAAGATGGTCGTTTTTCCACTCCCATTTTCGCCCTGCAAAAACAATAGTTGAAAAAGGATGATTAGTTACTGGATTTACAAAATCAATTCAAGATTTCCTAATATAGGATGATTTGTCCATTTAACTTTTCTTATCTTCATAAACTTCTAATATTAATTTGTTAGTACAAAAGTACAGTTTTATTACTTGTTAAGCTAAGTAGTTATCAAAAAAAAATCACTAATATTGCATAGGTATTTGTAAAATGTAATACAATAATGACAACAGAAAGCTACCTCAGTATTGTTTGGATTTGATTTTCAAGCTTGAAACGCAGCAATAGTGTTAATGCTTGAGAATATTAAAGATATGTCCAGTATCCGTTTAGAAGGATCTGAAGATATAGAAATCAATCTAAAAAACAATGGCAGCAGTATTTTGGCTCAAGCAAAGTCAGCCAAAATAGTAGTACTGACTTCTCAAATGTACTATCCAATCTTAAAAAGTCTATAATATCTTTTATCAGAAGCAGAGCATAAATTGGGTAGTGAAAGAACTTATATATATAACTAACACTCCAAACCCATTCAATGAGAAACAATTGAACCCTATATTTTATGGTGCTTCGCCAAAGGGATTATAGCTCATTGCCAAGACCTTTAAAAGATAAAATTAATAAGATAATCTCTAAGATTGAAAAAGCCTCTTTGATACGAGTAAATTCAAAATACAGATTTTACCTTTTGAGACAGATAATGACAATGAAAGATATATAAATGTGTTATGAATGCTATTGGTGATTTCATTCCCAAATTAGGAAATATATCTATAGCTAAAGACAACTTTACACGGAATTTGGGTAAAAGATCTTTTTAGAAGTGGAACGAAAAGGATGTCTGATATAAAACTAACTAAAAAAGATATTATATGGCCTTTAATAGTTCTTTGTAACTCAAAATGAAAATTATGATGAAGATGAATTTGATGATTCTGAGATATATGAACTATCGAGAAGTTACGAAGCAATTATAAATACCTGCTCGGAAAAATACGAATTTGTAACTAAGGTGCTATGTGCATACAATGTTTTTTATAAAGAACAAAACAAAGTGAAAGGAAACGAAAATTTATAGAAATGGAGAGTAGTAAGTTCGCATATACTTTTTGAAGGGGAAAGTGTATCTTTATCTAATACTCTACAAGAAAAACTCCTACAAATTATTGTTCGCAATATTTTGAACAAACGTATTCAAATAGACAATATTAAGAATGCTGTGAATCTATGATTTTCAATTCAATCTATATCGAAGAGGCTGGTAATAAACGTTTGATTGTTTTCTCTGATAGAAACAATCTCATACATAGCCTTGCAAATAGTAAGGGTAAAACGACTTTACTAAGACTTATGTTATATTCAATCGGATATAGCATACCTAATACTAAGCATATTAAATTCGAGAACTGCAAAGTCGAAAGTCAAATAACTTTGGATAGTGGAGAGGTTTTAGTATTATGTAGAGAATCGAGGGATTACATTGAATTGAAACAGAATGATTCTGTAGTAACATATGTTTTGCCAAGTGATGAAGCGGCCCTTCATAAAATTATTTTTAAAGCCAATTATCCAGAACTAATAAATAATCTTTTAGGAATATTCTATTTTGACCAGGAAAAGGGATGGACTTTGCTTAATCGAGGAGTTGTCATTGGAAGTATTCGCTTTAATATTGAGGAACTAATTAGAGGCATTGCAGAGATTGATTGTTCTGAATTATATAGACAAAAGGAGACAAAGAGACAAGATCTTTTGAAATACAAACAGATGTTTAGTGTTTCTAAGTATCAAGAAACTATTGATTCCGAATCCAATAATCTTGCAGGAGAATCATACAATTCTTTGATTGATAGCAAAAATCAATCAATGTAAGATGCGGCATAATCTATTGAAAAAAAGAACTATCTCGGATAGACAAAGTCCTTAAAGAAAATAAGCATTTTAGAAACTTTATTGGAGAGATTGGTTTATTGGTAAAAACTCAAATGGAGATACTATAGCTGTAACAGAAAATAATATTGTGGGTCTTAATGATGCCATAGATTTTCTTGTAGCAAAGCGTAAACTTATAGCGACACAATACAACCAGATTCAAGCAGAAATCTGTAAATATGAGAAAGAACGTAGATTTGAAGAACAACAGTTGTCTTTTTTTGATAATGTTGAAACAATAGCCGACATATTTGATAAAAAAGAATCTCAACAATTCCTATTAATGAAGTAGCTGTAAAAAAAGGAATAGCAAAGTTAGAAAAGGAGATTGCTGAAATTAATTCAAAAATAAAGGACTTAACACGTGCTGCAAATAGTGTTATAACACCAATATTTAATAATACAAGGAAGTATCTTACAGAGTTAGGATTAGATGGAGAATCTATCTCAGAAAAATATTTGTTTACATCAAATTTGAAAGAATTATCTGGAGCAATTTTGCATAAAACAGTTTTTGCTTTTAGATTAGCATGTTTATTGGAAGTTGAAAAACATTTAAATATAAAAAAATGCCAATAATTCTTGATTCTCCTAGTGGAAAAGAAATTGATCATCAAAATATCGAAGCAATGATAAAAATTTTGAAACGAGATTTCTCTGAAAATCAAATAATTATTGCCTCTATTTACGAATATGATTTAATAAATATAAATAAAATCAATATTGTAAATAGACTAATTGAATAATTGCTTAAATTATAAATCAAGTAATTGAATATTAGATCAATTTGATATATTGCATTTCGATAATGTCTTGGTGAATTGTAGAGTATTTTATAGAATAATTAAATTGGGAAAACATGAAAGGATTACCATTACAAGTAAAGTCTTGTCTTGATAAAGCATTAGATTCCGCATTATTAGCAGTAGAGACGTATAATAAACCTGCTGTTAAATTTAAATCGGGCGGATACATTGTTTTAATGTGTATAGCATGGACTTCTTTATTACATGGAATCTTTTTTAAGAAAAAAGATTAAGCCAATATATAAAAGAAAAAAATGGCCGATACAAAAAGGTAAATGGAGAGATTCAGTATTGGGAACTAAAAACGTGTGTCGCAAAAATATTTTGTTGACAGCAACAATCCTATTCGCAAGAATTTAGAGTTTTTTTATACCGTTAAGAAACAAAATTGAACACAAATTTTTACCTGAATTAGATTCTAATATTTTTGCAGAATGCGAATCCTTATTATTGAATTTTGATAAAATCGTGGAAGCTGAATTTGGACATAAATATTGTTTGCGCGAATCGTTATCTTTTGCTTTGCAGTTATTTCCATCTTCAGAGACATTAAGTATGGCTACAAAAGCAAATAAAGACTATGATAGTATAGTTTCCTTTATTAATCTATATCGTTCTTCTATAACTACTGATGTATTAAATTCAGGTGAGTATGCTTTTAAGGCCTTTTTAATTCAGGTTGCAAACCATAAATCTAAAGATGCATTGCCTATTCAATTTTTTTTTTCTTTTGATAAAATGACAGATGAAGAAAAGAAAAAAAGTCGAAAGAATCGCTGCATTAATCAAAGAAAACATATTCCCGTTGCAAATGATGACAAAATAAAACCTGGTACTGTTGTTGAAATGGTCCAGCGAGCTTTAGGAAATAAATCAATAGTTAAGGGAAAGAAAAGAGTAGATAAATTCAATATGGATACACATACAAGGTGTTGGAAAAAATATAAAATAAGACCAGAAACAGGTAGTTCACATCCAGAAAGAACAAATACTAAATATTGTGTTTATGATTCTATGAATAAAAAATTATGGCTATACACAAGCGTGGGTTATTTTTTAATTGAACAAATGAATAAGGATGAAGAATACAACTCTCTTTTTGAATGAAAGCAAAATAAAAAGTATATGGTTTTGCTGGTTTGTTTGAATATAATTATATCTTTGCGAAACTTATTAAGTAGGCGTTCCTTTTTTAATAATGCAGATTTAGACAAATAAGGGAACTTAACTCGTTTCTAAATCGTTACCTGTCTAAAAAAAATAGAACTTGTAAGTTTCTTATTTTCAATGAATAAGAAAAGATTTAATGCCTAAAGCAGTGGTAGACAAGGTCCTGGCTCAGCCCCGCCATCAGGCGCAGGGATTTCATGTTGGCCCTGAGCGTATGGTAGTCCTGCGGCGGGAAGAGGGTGATGCGGGTATCGTCACGATACTTCCCGATCAACGCGAGTGCTTCCGGCAGCAACTTGACGCGTCCGAGGTAGTCGGTCTTCTTCCGCCGGTATTTCAGCCAGAGGCTGCCCTCGTCATCCTGGAAGAGGTTCTCCCGGGTGATGCTTACCGCATCGGCATAGGCGGTGCCGGTGTAACAGGCGAAGAGGAAGAGGTCCCGGGTGATGACATGTGACCTGCGTTTTTCCGGTATCTCCAGATCGCGTAGCTTCTCGAAATTCTCCCGGCTGAGTGCTTTCGGTGTTGTCTCCTTCTGCTTGGGCAGCTTGAAGTGGCAGAAATGGTATTTCTCCGAGTGGCCCTCCTTGTAGGCGATGCGGCAGATCTTTTTCAGGATGGCCAGGTAGCCGCGAAGCGTGTCCACGGCATATCCCTTTTCCAGAAGGATGAAATCCTGGTAGTCGCGGATGAACTGCTCGTTGAGCTGCCCGAAGGCAAGGTCCGGAACCTTGAATTTCGCCTTGATGAATTCGGAAAGCGTGCGGTAGGTGAAGAGGTAGGTCGAGAGTGTGGTGGGCGCACGGTCCACACCGACACGGGCCTTCATTTCCCCGTTATGCCGGTCGAGAAGTTTGAGCAGGGTCATCTGCATGCCCGCATTGCCCTGGAATATGTCCCTGACCGCAGCGGCATCGAAATCCCTTTTTCTTTCCATGAGGGAATTGAAGGCCGAGTGTATGGCAAGCAGCAGTCTTTCTATTTTTTCATTGGTCTCCACCGCTTCCCGGCTCTTGCCGTTCAGCCGGCTCTCACGCGCGTTCCACAGCCCGGGGGTGCAGGAGAGCTTGCAGCTGAACTGCGCCATCGTGCGGTTGAGGGTGATCCGTCCCATGATCGGGGCCTTGCCGGTCTTGTCCGGCTCGCTCTTTTTCAGGTAGAGCAGCACCTTGAATTTTTCCACTTTCATAACGCTCTTTTTTAGGTTGTAAAAATACTCCTTTCAAAAGCGTTCTTTGGTATGCAAAACATTGAGAAACAGTGAATACAAATCCGTTCCGCCTCTATCGGTAAAAACCCGGTTACCTGCCGTTGTTTCCGAAACAGGCGGCTAACAGTCTGGTAACTGAAACGTTGCAATATTTTGTTTTCTTTTGCAGGTATGTCTGTTCTGCAATTCTCGCAAAATGCTTAATTATAAACGATTTACGTTTAATTCGCACCATTCTGTTTTTTATTGCATTTCTAAATATTACTTATACAGCGCGCCATACATGGGCTACAATGGCTTATCATTGTGAAATTCATCCGGGCATTATCTCCGAAGCTATGGGACATTCGTCCATTACAGTGACCGAGACGTATCTCAAACCTTTCCGGAGTAAGAAAATTGATGAAGCAAATAAACAGGTTCTCGATTTTGTAAAACGCTCTGTGATGGGTGTAAGCGCTTGATTGTTACTCTGTTACTTCGTAGGTAACGGGTTGAAATATCGGTGCAAATATGAGCATATTTCTTAAAACAACCAAACGAAATCAAACATTTTTTCCAATAAACTACTCAAAAGCGGAACTAGGACAGATAAAACACGTGGATTCTTTGTATTAGGGCTTTGTTAACTTCTAAATATTGCAAAAGGTTTCCCTCCCCTCTGCCGCTCGTCAGAAGCAGGGGTAAAGAACTTTCATCACTTATCGTATCATTTTTCAGTATTGACTACTCTCAGAGAGCAGGAACAAAGGTTTCTCCGTTACCTACGAAGTAACGGGCCGGCTATTATTGAAACTTAGTGTTTAATAATATATTATTAATGTAATTTTTAAGTAGTTATGAAGAAAACATTTTGTTAGGGTAATGCTTTTTCGGGGCATTGACGCTTGCGGTTAGTACAACTGTAACGAGTTGTAAGGACTATGACGATGACATCAAAAATCTGCAAGAGCAGATTGATAAAATCACGTCTACCAGTCCTGTAAGCACAGAAGACATGAAAGCTGCCGTAGATGCGGCAAAAACAGAATTGCAGACTAAAGTTACTAATCTGGAGAGTCAGTTGAAAGATAAGGAAACTGCAATTAAAACTTTGGAGGAGAATATTGTAAAGCTGAAGGAAGATTTTGGCCAAAGGAGAAGGTGTTGACGTTGTTGCGTTGGCTAAGAAGTTGGCTGAGTCTGAAAATGAATTGGTTACGCTGATTAAGGCTAACGATCAGACTATAAAAGATCTGAATGCTTCTGTTAAGGAACTGAACGATATGTCTGGCATATTAGATAAGTTGGTAGCAGCTGAAAAGAACTATAAAAATAATAATGGTGATTTGAGCGGCTTCTATGACACCAGCTTCGACAAATTCATCAATCAGAGCATTATAAATGCACTGGAAGATGAGAGTGATTCCAAAGGTGCGATTGCCGAATATGTGATTACTGCCGTACAGGGTGCTGTCGCATCAAATGGTAAAGAACTGAATGACCGCATTGCGAAATTCGGAATGACCGGTGTAGCAAATCTGACAGATTTTGTAGATAAAATCTACAATGAAATCTTTAAAGACGGTGGTGCTATCAAAACTAAATTGGATAGTTTGGATGAACTGTTGCTAGCTATCGATGCTTATGTGGGCACTGAGGAAGGTCAGTCTAAAGACTATGCAGCACTTATCAATGAGATTGTGGCTGCAAAAAATGCAGTGACAGCACTCAAACTTCCTGAAGGACAGACTTTGAAAGGAGCTGTACAAAAAGTATTATAGCTGAAGAATTGGGAGATGCAGAGGCTACATTAGCCAAATTGCAATCGGAATTGAAAACAGAAATTACAGCACTGAAAGGCATGATCCAAAGTATCGTATACGTACCGGAATATGCAGACGGACTGGTTCAGCTTAGTACGTTCTATGCTAAGTTTGGTTCTGACGGTAATGCAGCCGATTGGGAACCGATGATTAGCGGTGGCGATGTGAAAGTGAGATTCCGTGTATCTCCGAGTAGTGCAGCGAAAGAACTGATTGATAATTTTGGAAAGGAAACTGCTAAATATAATGTTGCAGTAGATTATCAGACGGTGAAAACACGTGCTACAGGTGAATTGTTCAATATTACAAAGATTGAAGCTGTAAAGGACGAAGCCAATCTGATTGAGGTGACTTTAGATGCTAGTAAGGCAGCAGCTAGCTATGCAATCGCTTTGACACTGACGGATAAGGTTGAAGGTGAGGCGAAGACTTTGAATGATATTTCTTCAAACTATTTCGTTGCTGTGAAGAATGTTCTGTATATTGACAAGGTAGAGTGGACTCCGAAAGAAAAGCCGACAACATTAGTTAAAGGAAACACTATCGACTATAAAACGGGTGGTGATTATACTTTGACAGTTCATTCATCAGTAGATGCTAGTGGAGATGTTGAGGGCGAAGCCGACACAAGAAAGAAGCTAAGTCAATATGGAATTTCTGCAGATAAGTTCCCTATGGAGTTAACTCTGGGAGGTACTAATGCCGCTAACTTTGAATTGTCTGAAGCAGGCGTGTTGTCTGCAAAAGAAGCAGCAGTAGTAAGTAACGTGGCGAAAGTATCGTATACAATAACAGTGTCTGGTCTGGGTGCTTCTTCTGAAAAAACAGTAGAATATACTGGTGATTATGGAGATGTTAAATTGATCACTGAAGGTGAAGCACAAGAAGTTGTACTTGCTGCTGCGCAATTACCTCTTCTGTGGAATGGCGCAGAAAAAATCATATACACTCGACGTAACTGCAGAAAGTGCTACCGTAGCTGCCGTAGCTAAGATAAAGGAAGCATTGGGCGTTGATAATTTCAACAATTGTACATTTGCGGCAGTTCCGGAAACTCAGACAATTAGAAGTTGGGCAATTCTAGCGGTGCTCTTGTCTTGAAAGTTCCTGCAAGCACAGTATGCGAAGCTACTGATATTACTACTAGAATTACTAGTCAAGACGGTAACAAGAGCATTAATGTAACAGTGAAAGGTGTAACGGTAAGCTATCCTGATGCAAATGATGCAGCTTTCAAACTAATAGATAATACTCAGACTTGGGACGGAAGTAAAGCAGTACTGGGTCGTACATTTACAGGTGAAGGTACTCAGGCAAGTAATTATACAGCTGTAACAGCAACTAGAAACCTGAAAGAGCTTTATTCTAACTATGCAGCTGTTGAGAACAGTTTTGCTGGCTTAGGTTCCGGTGCTACTTTTAAAGTTTGCTCCTGTTCTTGCTGAAGGTGAAAGTACTATTACAGGTGTCACTGTAAGTGAAAGTGGTGATGTAACTGTAACTAAATCCTATGAAGGCGATCCTATTAAAGTAACACTGACAGGAAAGTGCGGTGAACATGAGGAAGTATTCTCTAAAGAAATTGCAGTGACAATTCCTGCTGATAAGCTGAACGGAACATTTGCATATAGTGCAGAAAAACCGGAAGATCAAGGTAAACTTACTTATGATGTAACTTCAATAGAAAAGAGAAAAGAAGGTCTTGATTTGAAAACTGCTCTTGTTTGGAAGGATGCTACTGCTGCTGAAAACGAAATATGGCCGGAAGCTGCTGAGAATATTTATAACAACAATACTCCTATGACCATATATGGTTTCAGTGTAGAATATACAATGGAAGAAGGTGCTAATAATGGCTCCTTTGAATCTACTATTACTGACGGCGTGCTCAAATTGACAACAACGGCAGCCGAATGGTCTGTAAGTTCAAAACCAATGGAAGTAAAAGTAACAGTTACTCCTAAATCTCCTTGGGGTGCTATGGAGGCTAAAACTGTAACAGTTACAGTTCCTGCATGGTAATAAGCCTTTGATGTATCAGACGATATCTCTCGTGATTCCCGGATTCATTTTCTGAAAGACCGGGAGATATCTTTGAAATCAACAAGATAAACCCTTCTTCGCCCTTGTGGTGAAGAAAACGCCGAGAAGCACCAGTACGAAGCCATTCGCTTGTGAAAGTCAATCCTTCTATGCTGTGCTTCTTAAGAAAAGGGATGTCTTCTAATAATTTCCCACTGACATCCCTTTTGCTAACTCTTAATGCATCTCCCTTATTATACCGGTCACAATTAGCCGGTCATGATTTCCCCTATGAAAGGGGGATGTCTTGAGAATACAAAAAGCCCGTGCTTGCGAAAGTCCGGGCTTTTCGTCGTAATAGCTGTTTCTAAAACATCTTTGCATTCCGTTTTGTTCGTATGAGGTATTCTTTTTCAGGGAATACTCGTATCTTTATTGTCGAATTAATCAAAAAACAATCGTGAGATGTCAAAAGTATTAGGATTTATGAAGCAAGTGGCCCGTGGGCTGCAAGTGGAGGGAAACTTTGGAACTGCTCATGTCTATCGTAGCAGTCTCAATGCCATTATTGCTTATCGTGGGAAAGATGATTTTGCCTTCAATGAGGTAACTTCGGAGTGGTTAAAAAGGGTTCGAAGTCTATCTTCGTGGTCGTGGGTGTAGTTGGAATACGGTTTCTACCTATCTGCGCACTTTTCGTGCCGTTTACAATCGTGCCGTCGATCTTCATCGGGCACCATACGTCCCGCATCTGTTCCGTTCGGTGTATACGGGAACTCGTGCCGACCATAAACGTGCTCTATGTGACGACGATATGAAGAAAGTGTTTACTGAATTGTCGCAGTCTTCGGGTGTATCTCCGAATATGCGCCGTGCACAGGAACTGTTTATTCTTATGTTCTCGCTCCGTGGTATGCCGTTTGTCGATCTTGTCTATTTGCGGAAAAGTGATTTGCGTGATAATGTAATTACCTACCGTCGGCGTAAAACGGGCCGTCCCCTGTCGGTGACACTGACCTCGGAAGCAATGGTTCTGGTGAAGAAGTATATGAACCGTGATTCTTCTTCTCCTTATCTCTTTCCTTTTTTGGAAAGCCGAGAAGGAACGAAAGAAGCGTATCGTGAATATCAGTTGGCGTTGCGCAGCTTTAATCAACAACTAATGTTGTTGGGAGAGTTATTAGGATTGGGTGATAAATTAAGCTCATACATGGCTAAACACAACCAATTCTCTATCTAACTGAAAATAAAATAGTTATCACTCACTTTGTAGATAATAGGTAACACTTTAGAAACGAGCGAATTACAATATTCTGTTTTTTATTCTGCATCAACTCAAAGAAGCTTTTTTTCAGGACAAAAATACCAAAGACGCTGACAATTAGCAAATATCTCCGGTAAGATTTGCATGTTTTAACTCCGTTTTTCATCTTCAATTAAAAAGATCGAGGTTTTCCTGCATAGTGTCGTGGCGAAAGAGACCGGCAATATCTTCTGAATGACCGACAGATCCCTATTCTCCAACCCCAACAAGTTTAGTTGTACAATGGAACTAATAGAGAAGGAGGTCAATAACTCCAGAAGAGGATTTCATTCTGCATTTCAAGAACAAATACAGCAATACTTATCCTCTTGCATGGATGCTTGTGGACATGTTGTCAATGGGCATCGTAACTAGCATCCATGAAAATATAAAATCCAATCCATTGAAAAAAGATTACGGTGTGCTATGATCTATCCGTTCCCGTTTTCACTTCGTGGCTGACACTCATAATCCTTATAAGAAATTCCTGCTGTCATCATACAAGGGTATAAAAACAAGCAGTACGCCATCAATCCGATGGTAGTCCGGAGGATGCAATTCCCTTGGATAAACGATATGATATCACTACACAGGACATTTTATGAAATCTGCATCATTTAGTGGTTTATCAACATTATATCGCTGGACAACGATATGAAACAGCATTTCCAAAAGTTACTGGGTTAATATCCGAAATATTGACAGCAAGTCAATGAACATTCCCCTGGATTGGCAGGATGAGCCTTTGCGGAGAATATAAAATCCACCTTTCATCTATATTTCTTTTTTGTAAAAAGAACAGATGTTGGAAGATGGTTGCTCCTGCTCTATACGGATAAGGCACAAGAAACTTAAAGTCAGACTTCCTTGAACCACAGATGTTGCAACCACCACAGTTATTACAATATTTTTAATTTCATTTATAAAAAGACTTCCTGCTTCTTGGGTTTATTGGAGTCTTAGATTCCTTCATTTATATCTTAAATAATTCAGCTTGCATATCCTCCCACTCCCAATAACGGTGTTGTTCGCAATCCTGCAATTTAATCTTAGATTCAAGAAGTTCTTTTTCTTCTTCATTTATTTTACAGGAGTGTTCCAACTTTCTTGATGACCTTATTGAGTGCTTATAACCATAATAAATACAATTTTAGTAATGTTGCAGGATTATACGGTGGTCTCCCTTCTGATTGAAGTTTGACATATTTAACCCCAAGTTTATCTATAGGCAAGATATTCCACAAATAAATCGATAATCCTTGCCCACGAATCTGGAGCAACCAATTGTTCAAGAGTTATCATTTGAATTTGATTTTCTGTTTCCTCCTACTATGTAGTTTATAGATATATTGTTTAGTTTCTTTCCATAAATATACGAAGAACCAATAATTCAATATAGCGTCTAAGGTTTTTGCACAGACTCTCGGTGGAATACATTTCCATGATATCTGCTCCATAACGACCGTGATGTTCGTGCAGCATTCTTTCGAATGCACTGATTACAGGCCGTACCACCGTACAGAAAATATCATCCTTACTTTTTGAAGTAGTTATAGATATTGCTCAACCCTACCTATGCTTCTTGCGCAATTTCACGCATGGAAGCCTTCGGAAAGCCGTTTTTTCGAGGAATACCTTTTCGGCAGCTTTCAAAATTTCTTTTTTGTATGTCATCTTTAGAGTATTGCATAAGTTTTATTTCTCGACTGCAAAGTAGGGGAGAATCCGCGTTTTCTGAAATACCCATTAATGATGGTTTTTTGTTAGATTTTTATAAAAATCACAATTATT
>VOFJ01000651.1_pt1 | contig 13532 bp, 17 predicted proteins | sample 5384081 | NCBI WGS metagenome assembly VOFJ01 (sample SAMN12384729, study PRJNA508395) | human gut metagenome | isolation source: healthy gut I | host: Homo sapiens
ACTTCATCGGGGGTCGTTCCGGCATAGACGGCGGATCGCTTCGTGGGCGTCCCAGCGGCGGTGGGCGGAGCGGTTTCCACTTGCGGGCGGTCTTGCAGACGTAGTTGTCGCGCCCCAGCGCCCGGTAACAGCGTCTTGCCGCGGCCTGGTTCGGCGGCACGCCGCGCAGCGAGTCGGTACGCATGTAGGTGATTGCATTCACGGTTACGGCTCGCAATGTCCATGCCTTCGGTACAATGTCTGGGCAGCGCGCATCGTGCGGGTGGCCGAGAAGCCAAAGGCACGGCTGGCGTCCTGCTGCAGGGTGGAGGTGATGAAGGGCGGCGCGGGCTGGCGGCGGCGCTTGCCTTTTCCAGTTTGAGATGGTGTAGCTTTTACCATCCAGCGCGGCCACGATGGTATCGGCCTGCTCTTTGTTGGTGACGGTCAGCTTTTTGCCGTCAGCGGTAGCGGCCAGGCGGGCCGTAAAGCCGTTTTTGCTGTTGCTCTGTGGGTACAGCGCGGCGTCGATGTTCCAATATTCGTCTGGCTTGAAGTTTTCAATTTCCAGCTCGCGGTCGCGGATCAGGCGCACCGCCACGCTCTGCACACGGCCGGCGGAGAGGCCGCGGCACCTTGCGCCACAGGAACGGGCTGGAAGCTTGTAGCCCACCAGGATTCAGTTCGCGCCGGGCCTGCTGGGCGTTGAACAGATCAATGTTGATGGCACGGGGATGGGCCATACCCTCCTTGACGCCCTTTTTTTTGTGATCTCGTCAAAGGTCACGCGGTTGGGGGCGGGCCCAGGCCCGTAAAAAAATGTTGGCCAGATGCCAGCTGATGGCTTCGCCTTCGGGTGGTTTTTAGGACGCCGTCGCACTTTTTAGCCTCGGCTTTCAGCTCTTTTGACCAGTTTCTGCTTGCCCTTGATGGTGATATACTTCGGCGCAAAGCCGTTGTCCACATCAATGCCCAGCTGGCTGGCGGGCAGGTCACGCACGTGGCCCATGCTGGCCGTAACTTTATAGCCCCGGCCCAGGTATTTGCTGATGGTCTTTGCTTTGGCGGGGGACTCCACTATGACTAATTTCGGCATAGGTTACCTCAACTTAACTCTATATTTTACAGGGCGACATAGCGCCGTCCCGGCTGACTTTGTGCACCGCCGTACAACCCACACTGGTACAGGCGGCCAGCACCTGGCTGGCGGATTGCGTTGGTGGCAGCGGTTAACTCGTCCACGCTCTTTTGGGGCGTGGGGCCCAGTGCCGCATAGACGCCCGGGGCGTCGGGGCTGGTTTGTTCCACCGCAAAGGCCAATTGCCCGGCGCGGCGCTTACATTTCCACGCCCATGTTGCGGCCAGCACGTCTGCTGCCTGGCACAGCACCCCGGCCCGGCCGGAGCGCAGCAGCTCGTTGGTGCCCTGGCTTTGGGCGCTGTAAATACTGCCCGGCACGGCCAGCACCGGGCGGCCCAGGCTTTCGGCGTGGGACACGGTGTTCAGCGTGCCACTGCGGATGCGAGCCTGGCCACACAAAGCACCTCCGACAGGCCGGCGATCAGCCGGTTGCGGGCCAAAAAGGTGCCCCTTTTGCTTGCCCTGATAGCCGGGCGGGTACTCGCTGCAGCACGGCGCCGCCGCCTTTCTCCGCGCGCTGACGCAACACGACATTGGCGGCGGGGTAGGTCGTATCGATGGCCGTTCCGGAGGAACGCCACGGTAAGGTGTGCCAGCTTCCACCGCCGCGCGGTGGCCCTCACTGTCGAGACCGTCCGCCAGACCGCTGACAATGACGGCTCCCCGTTTGGCCATTCCAGCGAAAAAGTCAAACGCCGCCGGCCGCCCGTAGCGCTGGGGCGGCGGGTGCCCACCATGCCCACATACGGTGGCCCGTTCAGGCAGGCGGACTCGCCGGTGCCGTACAGCACCAACGGCATATCGGGCAGGTCCCGCAGCCGATGGGGGTAAGGCGGCTGTCCGGTGAGGATAAAAATATTCAAACCGGTCGCAGACAGTTTTTCAGCCCCCGCCATCAAAGGGGGCCGGGGCCACCGCCTGGCAATTGCGGCGTGGTGCGCTCATGGTATTAGGGCGGGTTCCTGCCCGCGCGCAGGCCATCGTTCAGCTGGGTCGGGGTATTCTTCCAGAAGTCTGCCGGCCAGGCGGCAGGCAGAACCAACGGCATCGGCCAGCCAAAGCCAGGCCAGTGTACTTATCCACGCGTCCATACCTTATTATACTATGTTTTGACATTGCGGAACTGCCACAGCAGCACGCTGCCGGCAACCCCGGCGTTCAGGCTTTCCACCTGGTCGGTCATCGGGATACGCACGGCCAGGTCACAGGCCTGCACGGTGGCGTCCGTCAGGCCCCTGGCCCTCACTGCCGATGACTACGCAGAGTCCCGTCCGGGAACTCCTGCCCGGCTTCACCCAGCGGGCGGGAGTTGGTAGAGCGCCGCAGCCAGGCAGGACCACCCCGGGCGCGCAGGCCTTGCAGGGTGGCGGCAGGTCGTCCACATGGGGCCATCGGCAGCCGCCCGGCTGCCCCCATGGATGCCCGCAGTGTTTTTGGGGCAAAAGGGTGCCGCGCACCCCTTGGAGAGCACACACCGTCAAAGCCGAAGGCCGCCGCGCTGCGCAGCAGGGGTGCCCACATTGCCGGGGTCCTGCACCGCCTTCCAGCGCCAGAATACGGCGTCCCTTCGCTAAAATATCTGCCACCTGCCAGCCGGGGTGTTCAAACACGCCGAACACATCCTGGCTGGTTTTGGTTCCGGAAAGCTTTTGTGCCACCGGCTCTGTTACCAGCACAGTTTTGCCCGCAAAGGCTTCCAGTTCTGGGGTATGGGCCAGAGCCTTCTCGGTGGCATACAGGGTTTTGGGGTGCAGCCGCGGGCCAGCTCCAGACAGAGCTTGGGGCCCTCAGCAAAAACAGGCCATCCGCCGTGCGGAGCTTTTTCTTCTTCCCGCAGGCGGCAGGCATATTTGATTTTGGCGTTTCGCGGCTGGTGATTTTCCATCTGGCGCCCCCGTATGATCTGTTGTTTTATGAACAAAACAAATGACGCACCCGCGCGCGGCGCATAAACACTTTGAAAAGCTGATTCTTACAGCGCCTTCTTGGCGGTCTCGACCAGAGCGTTGAAGCTGGCGGGATCGTGGATGGCCATCTCGCTCAGCATCTTGCGGTTCAGCTCGATGCCGGACTTCTTCAGGCCGTTCATGAAGGTGGAGTAGTTCATGCCCTGGGCACGAACAGCGTTGTTGATGCGGGTGATCCACAGGTTGCGGAACTGGCGCTTCTTCTGCTTACGACCAACGAAAGCATAGTTGCCAGACTTCATCACAGCCTGTTTGGCCATACGGAAATGCTTGCTCTTGGAGCCGTAGTAGCCCTTAGCCAGCTTCAAAGTTTTGGTGCGACGCTTATGCGTCATGGTTGCGCCTTTAATACGAGCCATGGTAATATCTCCTTTTACACAGTCACATTAAGTCAAGTCAGAAAATGATTCAGCCGAATCAGCCGCCGTAGGGCATCATCTTGCGGACAGTAGCCTCGTTGGTCTTGTCAACGTACTTGGGCATACGCAGGCCGCGGGTGAGCTTGGTGGTCTTCTTGGTCAGGATGTGACGGCGCTTGGAAGCGTTGCGCTTGATCTTGCCGGAAGCAGTCATCTTAAAGCGCTTTTTGGCACCGGAGCAGGTCTTAAGTTTCATTTTAGCCATTTTCTTTTCCTCCGTAAGATAGAGTATTTACTTGGTCGGGCTGGGGGACAGGAACATCATCATGCTGCGGCCTTCCAGCTTAGGCTGCTTATCAACCACAGCCTTGCCTTCCAACGCCTGTGCAAAGCGCTGCTCCACATCAATACCCAGACTGGTGTGCGCCATTTCGCGGCCGCGGAACCGGATGGAAACCTTTACCTTGTGGCCCTGCTGCAAGAACTTTGCGGCCTGGTTGACCTTGGTGTTAAAGTCGTTGGTATCAATGTTGAGCGAAAGGCGGATCTCCTTCAGCTCGATCACTTTCTGGTTTTTCTTGGCTTCCTTTTCCTTTTTCTGCATCTCAAAACGGTACTTGCCGTAATCGAGAATTTTGCAGACAGGGGGCTTGGCCTGGGGAGCCACCTTGACCAGGTCCAGATCCAGCGCCTGCGCCATTTTCAGCGCATCGCGGGGGCTCATAACGCCCTTCTGCTGGCCGTCCGCGCCAATCAGGCGGACTTCCTTATCACGGATCTGCTCATTGATTTCCAGTTCCTTGGAATTGCTGTTGCTCGCGATTGGAATACACCTCCCACAAGTGTATGATAATGATAAAAAGCGGCTTTTGCCATAAAAGCAGCCGCCGAACATAAGCCGTAGTTGCGCACCAAGTGCGTATCTGTATGACCCGGGGCTTTGCGCCCGGCAGAGCCGGACGGCCCACTGCCGGTTGTTGCTTTTACAGGCACAGTTTACCATAGAAAACCGTGCCTTGTCAAGGGATTTTTTCACACTTTTACATCGTTTCCGGCACGCTGACTCTTGAACATGGTCAGGATGTTGCGGGATACGACGCGCCGCGGCATCGAGAGACATTGTGGGCAATGCGGCCCTTGCTGACACAGCACCCTCGGTGCCCATAATGCGGCAGGCGTTATAGAAGCGGTGAAGCCGGGGCCCACATCGATGCAGTAGCGGGTGATGCGCGCCGGGTCGTACTTCTCGGCGGCGGCGGCGATCTCGGCAGGGGGAAGGCGGCCAGCAGGCGGATCAGCGCCTGCTCGGCGGGGTCGGTCAGCACGCTGGCGTCCACGGCGTCCGCGCCCTCAAACTTCACGCCCTCGCTCTCGAGCTTTTTCAGCACCGAGCAGATGCGGGCGTGGGCGTACTGCACGTAGTAGACCGGGTTCTCGCTGTCCTCGCGCACGGCCAGGTCCAGGTCGAAGTCCAGCGTGGACGAGCTCTCGCGCTGGTTGAAGAAGAACCGTGCGGAATCAATGGGCACCTCGTCCAGCAGGTCGGTCAGGGGTGATGGCCTTGCCGGTGCGCTTGCTCATGCGCACGGGCTTGCCGTCCTGCATCAGGTTGACCAGCTGCATCAGCACGATGTCCAGACGGCTGCCGTCCAGCCCGATAGCGTCCATCGCGCCCTTCATGCGGGCGACGTGGCCGTGGTGGTCGGCGCCCCAGACGTCGATGGCCTTGTCAAAGCCGCGCACGGCCAGCTTGTTGTAGTGGTAGGCAATGTCGGCGGCAAAATAGGTCGGGATGCCGTTGGCGCGGACGAGCACCTCGTCCTTGGCCTCCTCCTCGCTGCCGTCGTCGGTCTTGCGCTTGTTCACAACGCCGTACTTGGCGGCGTACTGGGCGCTGCGGTACATGATCGCGCCGTCCTCGGCCTTGTAGCACGCGCCGGTCTCCAGCAGCTTGTCCACCACGGCTTTGACCGCGCCGGAGCTGTGCAGGTCGCTCTCGTGGAACCAGACGTCGTACTTGATGCGATACTTGCCGAGATCGCGCTGCAGCCCCTCGATGTTCTTCGGCAGGGCGTCGGCAACGATGGCCTTTTTTCAGCTCGTCAAAGTCCTTGTTGACGTAAGCGTCGCCGTGGACCTCGGCAAACTCCTTGGCGCGGGCGATGATGTCCGCGCCCTGGTAGCATTCCTCGGGCAGCGGGCAGGCGTCCTCGCCCTTGTACAGCTGCAGATAGCGGATGGCCAGGCTCTTGCCGAACTTCTCGATCTGGTTGCCCGCATCGTTGATGTAGAACTCGCGGGTCACGTCGTAGCCGGCCCAGTCCAGGCAGGCGGCCAGGCCGTCGCCCAGTGCGCCGCCGCGGGCGTTGCCCATGTGCATGGGGCCGGTGGGGTTGGCGGAGACGAACTCGACGTTATACTTCTTGCCTGCGCCCGCGTCGGTGCGGCCATATTCAGGGGTTGGCGACAGCGGCGCGCACGACGCTGGTGAACCAGTCCTGGCCCAGGAACAGGTTGATGAAGCCGGGGCCGGCGACCTCAAAGCGGTCAAACAGGCTGCCGTCCAGCTGCAATTTTGCGGTAATGGCTTCTGCGATCTGGCGCGGTGCCTTGTGGAAGGCGCGCGCACCGGCCATAGCCACGTTGGACGCAATATCGCCGTTTTTGACGTCAGCCGGGATCTCGACGATGAAGTCGGGCAGTGCGGCCTCGGGCAGGGTGCCGTCGGCGACAGCCGCCTTGACGGCGTCGGTCAGCAGCGTGCGCGCCTGTGCCAGCGCCGCCGCCCGCGGGTTGTAGTTTTTATAATCCATGATGAACCTCCTGTGGGGGATTTTCTATATTATAACGCGGTAGGGGCCGGGCATGCCCGGCCCGCTGCTTTGCCTTTACAGAGCGCTTTCCGGTAGGCCGAGGGCCGGGCATGCCCGGCCCCTACGGGGCAACGCGTTTTTAAGCTTCCGGCAGCTTATCGACCGTAATGTCAACCAGATTCCGGCTGATGAAATTCTCGGCGCCGGAATCGAGGGTGTAGCTGAATTTCAGCCTGCCGCCGTTCTCGTCGAGCCGCTGTTCAATGACGTCGGCGGCCACGCCCAGACTGACCGAGCCGTAGCCGGTCTCGTAATGGCAGAGATGGCGCGTGCCCTTCTCGATGATGAGCTGGCTCGACTGCTTGCCGAACCGCAGCATCGAGACCTTGCGCGCGTCCTCGGCCACCTTGACTGTCGTTGTGCAGCCCTCATAGCCGGTGGTCTCGGTCTCCTTGTAGACAATATAGTAGGCACCGTCCTTGTGGACGAGCGAGCCGCGGGTCATCAGTTCCACGGTATCCGTGTCGCCCCGCTGCTCCATCGTGCCCTTGATGGTGATCAGATAGTTTTCTTCCATGGTGTACCTCTACGCTAAAGCCTTCCCCCGAGGGGGAAGGTGGCCCGCAGGGCCGGATGAGGGGCGACCTTCCGTCATTGCTCGGTAAATGGGCGGCCACGGCAACCCGCCCCTCATCAGTCACCTTCGGTGACAGCTTCCCCCGAGGGGGAAGCCTTTTTTCCCCTAGTACGTCTCAATCGCGATTCTTTCCACCGTTCCGCCGGCGTACTCGCCCAGAAACGTGTGTGCCAATTCGTCAAAATTGTCGGGGGGTGTCGCTGACAAAATACCGCGCGGTGCCGCCTGCTTTTTTGCCGTTCAGCAGCCCTAAATCGTCCAGCGCCGCCGCGGCGGCCTGCGCCGTGACCTTGCCGGAATCGACAAGATGCACCTCGTCGCCCATAAAGTCCCCAATCATCTTTTTCAACAGGGGATAGTGGGTGCAGCCCAAAATCAGCGTGTCAACGCCCGCGTCCTTCAGCTCCTGCAGATACTCCGCAATGATCAGCTTTGTGACCGGGTTGCCGTCGTTGAAATAGCCGTTCTCGACCAGCGGCACAAACATCGGGCAGGCGCGGGCAAAAATCTGCACGTCGGGCATCATGTCGCGGATGATGGCGGCATACGACCCGCTGCGCACCGTGGCCGCTGTGCCGATGATGCCGATTTTGCGGTTCCGCGTCGCGTCCACCGCCGCGCGGGCCGTGGCACCCACAACGCCGGTAAACGGTACGGGCAGCCTGGCGGCCTCCTCCGGCGGATAGGTCGAGGACACCGTGCCGCAGGCGGCAATGATAAATTTCACGTCCTGCTGCAATAAAAAGCGGATGTCCTGCCGCGCGTACTGGACAATGATGTCCCGCCCGCGGCTGCCGTAGGGCACGCGGCCCGTGTCACCGAAGTAGACGATGTCCTCACCGGGCAGCACGCGGCGCAGCTGGCGCACGGCGGTCAGCCCGCCCAGGCCGCTGTCAAACACGCCGATGGGCCGTGTGTCCATCAGTAGGCCCCCTTCCGGCGGTGGACGGCCAGCGTCAGCAGCTTGTCGACCAGCGCAGGATAGCTGTAGCCCTCGTGCTCCATCAGCTTGGGGTACATGCTGATGGACGTAAAGCCCGGCAGGGTGTTCAGCTCATTGCAGAGCACCCGCCCGGTGCCGCGCTCAACGAAGAAGTCGCAGCGGGACAGGCCGGAGCAGCCCAGCGCCAGATACGCCTTGCGGGCCTCGGCGCGGACCTCGTCGAGCTTTTCCTCGCTCAGATGCGCGGGAATGACGGTCTGGGACACGCCGTTTTTGTACTTGTCGTCGTAGGTGTAGAACTCGGCCCCGGCCAGGATCTCGCCCGGGCGGGTCGTGGAGACGGTGGACGGGTCATCGGGGTTGCCGATGGCGGCGCACTCGACCTCCTGCGCGTCCACGAACTCCTCAAACACGACTTTGTCGTCCTCGCGCAGGGCGATTTCGACGCCCTTTTCCAGCGCGGCGCGGTCCGCAGCCTTGGAGATGCCGACGCTGGACCCCGCGTTGGCGGGCTTGACGAAGATGGGGTAGCCGAGCTTTGCCTCGATGCCGTCCAGCACCACAGGGCCGTTCAGCTCCAGATCGGCGCGACTGGCGGCGACCCACTTGCAGTGGGGGACCCCGGCGGCGTCCATCAGGGCGTTGGCGACGGCCTTATCCATGCAGACGGCGCTGCCCAGCACGCCGCAGCCCACGTAGGGGATGCGGGCCAGCTCAAACAGGCCCTGGATCGTGCCGTCCTCGCCGTTTTTGCCGTGCATGACGGGTGCGCAGATGTCAATGTGGACCAGCTCCGCCCTGCCGTCCTGCAGCAGCCAGATGCCGTGGTCCTTCCGGTCCGGGCTGAGCACGCAGGGCGTGCAGTCGCCCTGCTCCCAGCTGCCGTCGGCCATAGTCTCGGGCGTGGGGCGGCAGGCCAGCCAGCGGCCATCCTTCGTGATACCCACGGGGAAAACCTCATATTTGTCCGCGCAGGGCTTCTGACCCAGTGCGCGCAGCCAGGCCGAGGCCGACACGCAGCTGACGTCATGTTCACTGGAAACGCCGCCGAAGAACAGTGCGACGCGCAGCTTGGAATTTGTATTCATCAAAAAGACTCCCTTTGTTCAATGTGGCCGTGCCCTTTGGGCACACTACAAGTCTTCAGCTTATTATCAACGATCGCCATGCGGGGTTTGCCATAGCATTTGCAAAAACTTTTGGAGAATTGGCGCAAAGTTGCGCGATGACAGAAAAAGCAAAGCCTCTGTGAGGGAGAGCCTTTTCCGTGTTGCCGCCTATTTGCAGGGCATATTACTTTTTCTGTTTTTTCGTTCCCGGGATCAAATGCCGTATCGCCGGACGGTGGTGGAAGATCATCCGGCGGGCCGCTCCAGCGCATGACCTGGCGGATGGCCTCCCGCATCTGGGGCTTGTAGTACCGAGGTCTTGCAGGCACTGCAGAAGGTCTTGGTCTCATGTGCGGGCAGTATTCACCTGGCATCGGCATAGCCGCAAAGCCTCACTAGTCGGGCAGAGGGCATGCCCCCTGGTACCGTGGTGGCCATGGCAGTACAGCCTCGATCATCAGGCCCACGGTCTGTTTTTTCTGCTCGCGCTTTTGGCAGTGTTTCATACATCAGCTCATCCTCCTGTTCTCTACTGGTGGTCCGCAATGCGCATGGGAGGCGCGGTGACTGACCAGCACCCCACTGTCTTGTCCTTTGCGCTCCTCGGCCAGGCCTCTTAGAATTACCGCTTCTGTTCAGGCCGTCCAGGTTGCTGGTGGGTTCATCCAGCAGGGATATACGGCGCATCAGCAAAAAGCCCCAAAGTTACTGCCCAGAACGCTGGCGCGCCTTCGCCGCCCGAGTACTGCCCAGCTCCCCCTTACCGGCGTATCGTAGCCCTGGGGCAGGGTCATCAGCGATAAAATCGTGGATGGATTGCAAGCCCCCACCAATTTCGGTGGCGTTCTTATTATTATGCGCAGATTTTTCGCACGCCGTCGGAACAGCACGTTAAAGTCCGGCTTCATGAAGCTCGGCGCTGCGCAGGCTGGCGGTGTTGACTTTAATGTTCACGCCGGATGTTCGACTTGCCCAGATCCGTATCCTGTGAAAGCGCATCATCAGCGCTTTGAGCAGGGATTTGGTTGCCGCTGCCGCTGCGGCCGGTGATGCCGATGACGGAAGTTCTGCGGCACTCCAGCGATACGTCGTTCAAAATCACGTCACTGCCATAGCCAAAGGTCACACGGCGGCAGGCAGCGTGGCAAAGGTGATGTCCTCGCCGCCGGTCGCTTCCGCACAGTGGGCTGCTCGGGTCCTCAGCACGTCCAGCACACGGTTGCCCGCGGCAAAAAGTGTTTTTGGCAGTCCGGTGCCCGTGTTAGCCGCCAGGGCGATGACCGGCCGAAGCTGCTTCCGCGCCACCACGGCGATCAGGCAGCCGTCAAAGCCGATGGTGCCGCTTTTGGGCAAGGCCGCCGCCAGCGCCAGCATGCCGGCGTCCAGCAGCAAAATGATGCCGCCGGTGACAGCCTGGCCGTGCTGCCCCCCCCGCCAGCTTTAGCGCGGCGCTCCTGCGACGAAAGTTCATCGGTGCGGGCGTTGATCTGAGCCAGACGATGGGGGCCGTCGTCGCCATACACGTAGACTTTCCCGCACGCCGCGCAGACTGTCCAGCACAAAGCCGTTCAGCGCCGGGCGGCGCGAATTCCCTCGCGCCGCGGACGGCCGCCGCCACCGGCACCAGCAGGCCGATGACCGGGTAGGCCCCAGGGCGGCGCCAGCCCCAGCAGCCAGTGGTAACCGCCAAAAGGCGCCGCCATAATGGCGCTGACGATGACCGCGATGCAGATGGGTGAAATGGTGTGAGCGTAGCAGCAGCTCGATGTCCGGGCCGTCGGCGATCAGGTCGCACCGTACCCTCCAGTTTAGCTGGCCAGCGCAGCGCCGAAGACCTTATCCCGGATGAGGGCCGCAAAGGCGATAAAATGATTGCAGCCCCTGCTCGGCATGGTGCAGCACGCCGCGGCATAGCTTCGGCAGCAGCAAGCAAACGGTGCCAAGGCTGATGGGCATGCCGGGCAGGCTGCTGTCCAGCAGTGTAGGCGCTCCAGCACGGTGATGCATGGCGCAGGCGAAAGCCTGCCACGCCCAGCAGCACGGCATGCGGCCATCACCGTGAGGGCCAGCGGCTTGACTCGCCTGAACAGCCCCCATAACGGCCAACACGCGGGTCTTTTTTTTCTTATTCTCTTTTGGGATGCTTCCCTCTTTCTCTGCACTTCAGTTCTTGCTGTTGATCCACAGGCGGGCGTGGGGTGCCGCCCGCCGCCAGCAGGCAGGCCTCGTGGGTACCCTCCTGTTCCGCCAGGCTGCCATGCCATCCAGCACGTAGATGTTGTCCGCCGCCGCCGTAACGTTGGCCGTGGCGATTGGAGATCAGGATGACAGTTTTTTTGCCTGCCTGCCTGGATCTGGGCCATGATGTCTCGTTCCCTTCTCCCACGTCGATATTTAATCAAAAGATATAGACCGGGCTGTCATGCAGCAAGGCGGGCCAGGGCCAGGCGCTGCCGCTGGCCGCCGGAAAGATTGCTGCTGCCCCGTTCAGCTGGTGTCCAGCCTGCTTTCGCTGCGCAGGAAGTCCGCCAGCCGCACCTGCTTCAGCACAGCCCACAGGTGTTGTCCCCGCCGTGGCGCGGCCGTGCGCAGGTTCTCGGCCACCGTGCCTTTTGAACGTGGCTGCCCAGGCTGACCAGCGTTACATTTCTGAGCAGGGCGGATTCCCTTCACGGCGGAAAGCTCCTGCCCGCTCCAGGGTCGCTGTTGGTGTATGGCGCGGCCGGTCAGCACGGCGGCGATGTAGATTTGCTGCAGCTGCTCTCTCGCCCACCAGGGCGGTGAAACCGCCGCGGAGAAGTCGAGATTCAGGCCGCAGCGTCTTTTTTCGGCAGCATAGCCAGTGCAGGTCACGGCAGTGGATGGTACAATCAGTATCTCGGTTGGCGGTCTTGCTGGCGGGGTTTCGCAGATCCAGCAGCTTAAAGACTTTATCGCTGGCGGCCGGCGCTGTCTTGGCGGCTACATGGAAGTGGCACTCAGCGCGCGTATTGGCAGGAAGAAACTGGCTGACAGTGTGATGCAGAGTGCGCGCTGACCGCTCAGGCTGGATATGACCGGGCCGATCGCCAGCCTCTGCGCAGCGATGCTCGATGCCCAGCGCCACCGCCGTAGGCGATGATGTCCATCACGATGATGGAGTTCAGCTGCATGGTCAGCGCACCTTCATCGTCACTTTGCGGAAGTGCCGGCCTCGCGGTTCATGGCCTGGTGGCGCAGCCTGCTCTGGCCTGGTAGATCTTCAGGGTGGTCAGCCCTGCAGGTTTTCAAGGAAGCTATCGCCCAGGGCGGCATATTGGTCCCAGTATTTCCCTCCAGCAGCCGCTTGGCAAATTTCTGCACAGCCACGTGGATGGAAACCGGGATGGCGGCACGCAGATCATCAGGGATGACCGCCGCCTTTACGCTGACCGGGGCCAGCACCACAAACAGGGGACAGGCGCCAGCGCCGGCGTAGAAAACTGCGGCAGGTACGCGCCAAAGTAGGTTCCGCTGTTCGACGCCTTCTGCCTGCCAGCTGCAATACCGGCGGTGGGTACAGCCTGGGCGTAGCTGCCGCCCAGGCGCAGCAGCGTTTTTGTAAATCGCACTGCGCAGCGTCTTTTTTTATACAGTGCGGCTGGCGTTGTAGCTGGAAGTGTCGGCGCTGCGCGGGTGCAGGCGGTATCGCACCAGCAGCGCCGCCGCCACGATGCCCAGCGTCAAGGGCAGGTTGGGGCACCGGCCATCGTGTCGCCGATGGTCAGCTGGTCGTACAAAGGCTCCTAAATAACGGCTGACCAAAAAAGATCATGGCTGCCACACTGGCGGCCAGAGCTGCCATTGCAGCGCCACGTTTTTTTTGGCGATGTACCGTTTCGAGTCTCCCATCATGTCGATGAGGCGTTTTGTCGATCATCGCAGCAGTTCCCTTTTTTCGTAAACACAAAAAATGCCGCCATCGTTTTTTGGCGGGCGGCGCAGGTACAATGTTGCAGCTTTACACTTTTTGCTGGTGGTGCGCAGCGGCAGGTAACCGGCATCGCGGTGGATGGCCTGGCGGATGGCGTCCTCGTCAGCCTCGTCCTTGGTCCAGAATGGTGACGTTCTGGGCGGCCAGGTTCACGGCAGGCCAGTGTGTCCAGGCATCACGTTCAGCGCGTTTTCCACATGGCGCTGGCAGTTCTGGCAGGTCATGCCGTCCACGCCATCACAAGGGGTGTGGGGGAGTGATGATTTTCGACCTGACCTTTTGCCCGGCGGCGTCACGCTCGCCGCAGCAGCCGCCGCAAATGGGTCAGGTGATGTACATAACTGGCAAATGCCATAGCCGACCAGGGCAGCAAAATCAGTACAATAATAATATTTGCCATGGGTATACTTCCACTCAAATTTGCTTTGCTAATTCTGTGTTTAGAATACACCCAACCTCATGGTTTTGTCAAGCAGGCACTTTGGGGACCACGCCCGCCCTGCCCGCCACAACAAAACGGCGCGCTGCTGCCACAGTGCGCCGGTTTTGCGCTATAAGATTAATGTTCAGGAGAAAAGGCAATGGTTGGAAAATTTAAACTTGAAGCAATACCGCGCAATTTTAAGTGCCGAT
>VOFJ01002182.1_pt1 | contig 13529 bp, 29 predicted proteins | sample 5384081 | NCBI WGS metagenome assembly VOFJ01 (sample SAMN12384729, study PRJNA508395) | human gut metagenome | isolation source: healthy gut I | host: Homo sapiens
CACCAAATCACAGGTATCTGCACACAGACTGGTTGTATTGTGCATGTCAATTCTGGTGCGTGGGGGGAGGAAGTGCACGTGCCTTGGGATTAGTTCGAGAACTGATTTGAAGTCCATTCTGGTGGCCTCAGTTTTCCGGGTTCATCGACACGGAGGTCAGGTCAAGCTAAACATGCCGCCGGGCCGGAGACCGGTAAGCATCACCCAGATCGTCCACCGTCGGGCTACCTTTGAGGACACTGAAGAAGTGTCGTTGACGGGGGCATGAAGACATCGGCCCGGCTGACGTCTGAACGCGAAGTTGTCGGATTTTCATAGATAACGGTATCCGCGCCGTAGAGGGCTGGATGGGGTGGACATGGCATGGAGGGCGCTGCGGCTCCCGGCTCTCCAGGCTGGCTTTACCGCCCCGGGAGGTCCGGCGGCGGGGTTGGTGTTCATCTTGTTGGCGGACCCCCTGTTCAACGAGGGGTCGTCGTTTGGTTGTTCGTTGGTATACATGGTGTGATGATTAGTGTTTGATTGCGACGTCTATGGACGACGAGTAGGTCGATTTAGACCCTTCACAATGATTGCTTGCCGCGTTTCCGGAAATTCGCCGCCCATTTCTTAAAAAAGTGAATTTTTCTTCCCGGAGCCGTTTCCTGAGGCGGCGCGCCCTGCTTTCCTCCAGATGAATGCTTCTGGCTGCCCGTGACAAATTCCCTTCAGCGTCAATCAATGCCTCAACCAGCTCCCTTTCCTGCGGCTCCAGGGATTCCATTTTCCGCTCGAATTCTTCCCGGAACATCAGCCCGGAAAGGAAGTCCGAATGTTCGTCAGCGTCAATTTCCCGGCCATTTTCATATTCAAGCGGACGGGCTTCCCGCAGCAGCAGCCTCTTCTTCCGGTTCCTCTCGCGCAAATAGCGTTCCGGCTCAAAAACGGTTGCATTGCCCAGGTATGTTTTTATGCCGGCGCCTCCGCTTTTCCGGTAACGGCGGCAAATTTCCCAGCATCGGATTCTGAACCGTTGGAGGATATCCAGATATTCTTCCTCAGGTATCTGAAACCCGATGGATTTCGCTTTTGATCGGAGGCGCTGAGGAACCGTTGAAGGCGAAACGGGATCTTCGCCTCACGACACGGCGCGGTATCAGGTATTTCACCGGAGTTTTGATGCGGAGGTGTCCGGAATTGAAAAAATTTCCGGTCCGGGAACTGACGCCGGAACATGGCACTCATTTTCAGGAGGTTATGTTTGCATCCCACAGGCAGCGTTACAAGGGCCGGGCGGTGATGAGGATTTGATGGAGAGGGGAATTTCGTAAGGTCCCGGACCAGTAAAAAGGGAGGAATTCTGAATGTCTCCGTTCATGCTGTGCTTCGGCGGCTCCTGGCGGGATACGGGGCAGGGGGACGGCCTGTTCTATCCTCCCAATTAGCCGATGCGTTAGAGGTTGCTCCGGGAAAAAGCGGGATGGGGTGGTACAACCGCTTTGGAGAATAGAATGCAGATGCACGGAGACATACTGATGTTTCCTGTCACGCCAAATGGTTCAGGGATTTTTCCCTGCTTCAGCTGAAAATGAGGCATGAAGAAGTCCCCGGCTTATTCCCTGGGCAGGAAGTAGCCGCGCTGTTTTTCTGAGATGGGCATGTCCAGGCGTTCCATAACGGCCAGCATGTCTTCCCATACCTTGCGTTTTTCCCGCGGACTGTCTGATCTGAGCAGGTAGCTGGGATGGTAAGTGACGCGTACGGGAATGCCGTTAAGGTCGTGGAACCTGCCTCTCATGGAGCTGACGGAACCCTGTTCCCCCAACAGGCCTACGGCGGCGGTACCGCCCAGGGCTATAATCATTTTCGGCCGGATGACCCGGATTTCATGCATGATGATGGGCAGGCACGCTTCAATTTCTTCCGGCGTGGGGGCGCGGTTATTGGTTCGCTGGTTGGGCAGGGCCGGGCGGAATTTGACGATGTTGGAAATGTAAACCATGTCTCTGGAGAGCCCCATAGCCCTTAATATCTGGTTGAGTTTTTCCCCGGCACGGCCCACAAAGGGCTCCTGCTGCACTTCTTCATAATATCCGGGAGCTTCCCCGATGAGCATGAGTTTCGTATGGGGATTGCCCGTGGCAAAGACCATGGTGTCCCGCAGGGAGTTGAGTTCCCGCGCCGGTTTCCAGTTTTGCGCCAGATTACGGAGGTATTGCAGCTTGTCTTCCATTGTCCCTTCCGGGAGGGTAATGGCAGAGGCCGGTTCCCTGTTTTGCGGAAACAGCTCCGGCGGTTCCGGCTTTCCGGCAGGTGCGGAGACAGGAACGGCCGCCTGCAGGGGCGGCGGTTCCGGAGAAGCGGGTGCTGATGCGGCGGGACGGCCTCCCTGTCTGGAAGCCACGTACCATGTTCTGAGAACGTTTCTGGCTTCATCCGTCAGGCTCGTTCGCGTTGTTCCCTGCTGGATCAGGGAATCAAGATAATGGCGGAAAAGGCTGTTCGGTGTAGCGCTCATGGGAGGATAAAGCCAGATTAGTCCATAAGAGGCCGTCTGTCACGACGATTCGCAGGCTCCCCGGCCTTCATGGAACGCGCCTCTCCGGGAAATGACACGGTAAAAGATGGTATCTTTTGCAAGGGAGGGAGCAAATTGGAGCTTTCCGGTTCAGGAATGGAAATGCAGCCGGCGCTCTCACAATTTTACTTAGTTCACGTATGTCTTTTTCTGAAGAATTAAACGGTTTGATGGATTGTCCCACTCCCCTGGTGCGCCGTTTCATGGCGTTGCTGGAACCGGTTGACGACGCCCGCCTGGAGGCGATGGCGCAGGAGAGCCGGCGTCTGACGCGGCTGCATTTCGGCCGGACCATTCGCCTGTTCGCCCCCATTTACCTGTCCAACGAATGCATCAATAATTGCAAGTACTGCGGTTTTTCCCGGGATAATCCCATTATCCGCACCACGCTTACGGTGGATGAAGTGGTGCAGGAGGCCCTACCTGCACGGCCTGGGGCTGCGCAGCGCTTTCCTAATTGATAGTGTGGGAACGATAAAAAGAATGATTGATTTAAAGAAATATTTGGAGGATCAGGAGCAGTTACTAATAAATACTAATTATGCAATGTTCACTTCTCACTTGTTTTATAATGCCTCTCGTCATTCATTAATGTTTTTAGTAAAACATACACCTTCTAACACATTCATAGTAAAAGAAGCTTTTATAGATGAAGTTGGCAAGATGGCAACTTATCAGTTATCATCGTCTAAGGTTGTTCCTGATATGAGTAAGGGATATGCATATATCAATTTCCCCAATGTTAATTTTGTAGGTGAAAATATTGTATACAATTATCCTGTTGAATCTTCTATTTATATGCTAGACATAAGAACAAACGAACGGAAATACATATTGGCAGATAGTCACTATACTTCCAATATAATAGAGAAATGTACGACAAGCGGGGATTATGCTACTTTGGAAAAACACTGGCTCGAAAATTCTCATTTTTATGATATCATGTATTTACCTAAATATAAAAATATATGCTCGTTTACATGCTGATAAAGTTGATTTTGATGAAAAAAAAGGTATGGAGAAGCTTATCAATGAGCGTGACTTATATTTAATGCTGTTCGATGAAAATATGGAAAAAATCGGTGAAACGAAATTATCTAATTGCAGATATAGTCCTTTTACAAGTTGGAATGCAACTTATGGTGGTATAGCTCTTTTTGTTGACAATGTTTTAGACGAAAAGAATAATACTGACGATTTAACTATAGATATAATATCTCTGAAATGAAATTACTTTTTGTGTAGTTTGGCTTTGAAAAAGAATAGAAATATTATTGTCTTTTGTTATTTTTATATTCGATATTATGATTAATGGAAAGTATGCTTAAGGTTCTATTTTATATAAATATATTTGCTATTTTAATGAGTTGCCATTCATGTCGTCGAGAGAAGGCAAATGTTGGAATTACTAATGTGGTTGAAGAATGGATTAATAAAGAGATTAAATTTGATAATGAGTATGTTTTACTCGATTAGGTAAGGACTCTGTTTATAATTCAATACCTACAAGTAAATATAAGATCTTGGTTTATACCGATTCAATAGGATGCGTAGGGTGTAATTTGAGGTTATCACAGTGGTTGGAATGGATGATACAAATAGATTCTATATCTGATAACAAAGTTTCCTTTTTGTTTTTTATACATCCTAAAGATATGAGAGATTTGTTGTTGTTACTATGTAGCCAGAGTTTTGATATTCCAGTTTGTATAGATAGGAATGATTCTCTTAATAAGTTGAATCACTTTCCTTCCAATGCAATGTTGCAAACATTCTTGTTGGATGAGCATAATAAAGTTTTGGCTATAGGCAATCCCATGCATAACCCTAAAATAAAGGAGTTATATATGAATATAATATTTGATAAACAGAATATTTCCGAGGTAGAAAAAAAGGAAACAAACAGAAGTTTCAATAGAAAAAAGTACATGGATTTTGGGAACATTTGATTGGAAGAAACAAAAAGTCTTGTGAATTTATTCTAACTAATATCGGACAGGAATTACTAGTGGTGGATAATGTAATTACTTCTTGTGGTTGTACAACTGTAGAGTATTCAAAAACACCAGTGCAACCAGAGAAGAATTTAACTCTGAAAGTGAAGTATACAGCGGACCGACCTGAATATTTCAATAAGACTATAACTGTATATTGTAATGAAAAAAGATTCACCTATTTTGCTGAATATTTCAGGAAATGCTAAGTGAGATTAAGTTATGATGAAGAAACATAGAATATATATCCGATTTATTCTTGTTTTGGCATTTTTCTTATTGGGATGGTGGTATATAGGAAAATGTTTTTTAGAAGAAAAACTAATATCTTCACTTGAAGTTGCTTTTTACAATCTGCTGAAGATAATGAGGGAGAACTACACAAAGTGATTCGTCACTATCAAAAAGTACCCTGCTGATAGCCTAAAGTATAAAGGAACCTGCTTTTTGATAGAGAATATACCTTTCTATTTCTATTCTGAAGGAGAGCAATTAGAAAACTATAAATCTTATTATGCTTGGCTAAAAACAAGCAAAGGAAAAGTTTCAGAACAAGTTGCAGACTCGGTGAAAAAAAGTCTTTGGACTAATGCAGGTCCCTAAAAATAAACGAGATATAATAGAGATAGATTCTGCTTATCTATGCCATAATATTGATTGGGCATTTAAAGTCTGGCAGGAGCAACCGTGGGGGAAAGAATATTTCATTTGAAACATTTTGTGAGTATTTGTTGCCTTATCGAATAGCTGATGAGCCATTAGCATACTGGCGTGAAAACATATTATGAAAAATATAATTCGTTACTGGATTCATTGCGTATGTCTGATTCATTGGATATAGAAGATCCGGTGGTTGCCGCTAATTTTCTAATAAGTAAATTGCATGATAAGAACTATTATTATACTTCTGTAACGCCATATCCATTTGGACATATAGGACCGGAATATGTACAGTATTTATCCGGGACGTGTAGAGAAGTTACAGATTTTGCCGTATACCTATTTCGAGCTTTGGGTATTCCTTGTGCTATTGACTTTGTACCTGTGCGAAGTTATATAAATGCCGGGCATTTTTGGCTGACAACATGGAATAAAGACGGAGAGGAATATATGACTGACTTTCCACAAAAATTAGTGCCAGTGCGTAAGAATTGGTGGTATCGGTGGGATGACAGTTCTAAAGTGTATAGATATACTTTTAGTGCGAATAGGGAAATGTATGAACAGATGGCAAAGTACGGCGAAGAACTATACCCTTTTTGGCGTTTACCTAAATTTATTGACGTAACTCACGAATATGGTTATTATCTCAAAGAAGAGTTGGTTATTCCTTTAGAAAAACAGTATAAAGTGAAACGGAGCGGAAAAATAGCTTATTTATGCGTTAGCGATAGAGACCGTTGGACTCCTGTTGATTGGACTGAATATGATGCTGGTCATTTTGGCATTCCGGTATGTGCGGAAAGGTACATTTATGAGAGCAGCTACTTATGAAAAATGGCGTATTATGCTTTTTTTGACAGATCCCTTTTATATTGATAAACAAAGCAATGAAATCTGCTATTATCCTGTCACTATAGAGAAGCAGGATGTAGTATTATATGCCAAAGTGTGATATTGGGAGAGAAGATATATATAGAAATCGAATGTTAGGAGGAGTTTTTGAGGGAAGTAATCATCCTGATTTTTTGGAGAAAGATACCTTGTTTATTATACAAAGTAAACCTGAACGTCTGAGTACTACTGTAAAAAGTTGGTCTGATAAGGAGTACCGTTATCTTAGATATTTTGGTCCGGCTAAAGGGTCTTGTAATGTTTCGGAAGTCGCTTTTTATGAGAAGAATGACACAGTAGCCTTATCTGGGAAAAATCATAGGAACTCCCGGCTGTTATCAACATGACGGGACGCATGAATATACAAATGTCTTTGACGGGAAAACATGGACCTCTTTCGATTATTTTAAACCTACCGGCGGATGGGCAGGACTTGATTTGGGTAGAAAAGTACGGGTAGAGCGTATTGTTTATACTCCGCGCAATAGGGATAACTATGTTCGTCCCGGTGATGTTTATGAATTATTTTATTGTGACAACGACTGGAAGTCTGCCGGAAAAATTAAGGCGACTGCCGATTCATTGGTTTTTCGGGATATTCCTGCAAACGCATTGTTACTTTTGAGAAATCATACACGTGGGCTGGATGAAAGAATTTTTATTTATGAAAACAAAACTCAGCTATGGAAATGAAAACTAATGTCAGGCTTGTTGGAGTATGGAGGGTAATTATTATTTCGGTTATTGTCTCTCTGATATATGCTTGTTCCTGTCCGGATAGGAAGATTTTGTCTCTTTCCGACATTACTCCTTCTGAACATACGCTATTGGCGATTACCCCGACTTTAGTCTCAAGGTGTTGGGAGATACATTAAATAAAAGTTATTGCCGAAGTTGAGAACTGGAAAGGTATTTCCGATAACAGGTGTTTTTTTGTGTGTAGATGGTAAGGCTTATCGTTTCATGGGGAGTGACTCTTTACGCATATTTTCCTTAGCTCCTCTTTCTAATGACAGTATCGGCTGGGAGGGAAAGTATTCTTTTTGTTTCCGGGAAAAGGTTGGGAGCAAAAAAGGAATATGATGATTCTTTATGGGATGAAGGTAAAGGGGCTTTTGGACCTGTAAAAGGTAATTATCCGGCTCATACATTATGGGGAGCAGAGAATATATATGTTCGCAGACATATCAGAGTTGATGATAAAGACCTGTTGAAGGAACATAAAGTCTATGTCCGTTATATATGCGACGATCAAATAAAGCTTTTTGTAATGGAAGATATCTGTTAAAAAGTGGATTTACAAATCAAACGAAATGTCAACGTTTGACAGATGAAGCTATTAATCAAATAGTTAATGGAGATAATGTTCTGGCCGCATACTGTCGGAATACGGGAGGTCCTGCCTTATTGGATTTTGGTTTGTACATAGAAAATAAAACATATACTGATGCGGAACCGGCAATATTGAAGCAGAAGGATGTGCAAGCCACTCGGACTCAATTTGTTTTTCAATGTGGAGATGTAGAACTTCAGATTGATTTTTATCTCGTCTTCTTTATCAGAAAAGTGGGATATGACAGGCTGGCCTGTCGGTTTCCTTTCTTATCAGATTCGTACGGAAAGAAGAAAAAGAGCATACGGTGAAAATACTGTTTGATGTGGATACGGAGTGGATGTTCGGTAAGAGAGAAGTCAATAGTTGGGTGGAGCAGGGGTGGCGTTTTACGAAGTCCGATAGTTTGTATTTGGCTATGAGGACGGATGAGACAAGGTTTTCATATGAAGACAATCATATCATTTTGTCACAAAAAGTTGTGTTCGGGGAAGGAAGATAGAGGTGTGTTGCTTATTGGATATAAAGAAGGGCAGACTTTACAATATGGTGGGGAGAACTTACGCCCTCTTTGGAATAATGATGGAGCAAAAGAGGTAAAAGAACTAATGAAATCTGTAGGAAACAGGTGTCAGGAGCTTAGGCAGGAAAGTGAAAAACTGGATTATAAGTGGAATGACAAGGCTTTTACAAGTAGGAGGTGAAACGCTTGCCGAGTATATACTTCCTGCTTACCGTAATTTTTTATCTTCCCATAGATTTGTATTGTCTCCGGATGATAAATTGTTTTGTTTCGGTGATACTTTAGGTAATGTAAGAGAAGCTTATAAAAGCTTTCCGGCATTGTTGTTTTTTTCAATCGTGTCGACTGGATGAAGAGTTTGTTGGACCCTGTATTTATATATTGTGAGGGGATATATTGGAACAAGAAACATCCGCCTTATGATATTGGTTTGTATCCGGTATCCGGTAAGCAGGTAAAATTGGAAAGTTGTGCTGTGGGAAGCCGCTGCCAATATGTTGATAATGACAACTGCTATTGTGGAAGCGGAAACAAGACTTCGGTTATGCTGATATGCATTGGAGCCAGTTGATTTTGTGGGCAGATTATTTGCAAAAGAGGATAAAGAAAGAGACTTTCCCTTTGGAGGGATTATTGGGTGAAAATGATGAATGTGTGAAATGTACGTTGGGACTGGAGGCTTATCGTAGGCTGATTCAACTAAAGGAAGTATATGAATAGAGTAAAAGAAAGTTGTAGCAATATTCGAGAATCTGGCAGTCTTCCTATTCTGCACAGTGGTAATTTTGTTGTTGATGCAGTTATTCTGTTTTACTTCATTCAGGATACCTTCGGACTCAATGGAACCTGCATTGAAGGATGGCGACCGGATCTTGGTTAATAAGATGATAAAGGGTGCGCGGTTGTTCGATGTGTTTGCTGCGTTGAATAATGAAGATATTACTATTCATCGAATGCCCGGATGGGAAATTTCAAGAGGAATGATATACTGGTTTTTAATTTCCCTTATCAAATGAATCGTTGGGATAGTGTAAGGTTCGATGTAATGCAATATTATGTAAAGCGGTGTATTGCGCTTCCGGGAGATACTTTTAGAGATTCGGGAAGGATTTTATAAAATACGGGGGGTGTGACGAACGGTTGGGAAATTATAATGCTCAACAATCTCTTGCGAATCTGAAGTATCCGGAACAATATGGTATTGTGGTCGGTACATTTCCGTATGACAAACAAATTGGATGGACTATCCGTGAGTTCGGACCTTTGCCGATTCCTCAAAAAAGGTCAGACAGTAAAGATGAACCGTACGAATTGTCTTTTTATACAGGCAATTGATAGGGTGGGAACAGAAGAAGAAATTACGTATAAAGGATGGACAGATAGTATTGGGTGACAGCGTGATTGCACAGTATCGCTTTAAAAAGAACTATTATTTTGTTTCCGGTGATAATATGGCTAACTCGCAGGATTCGAGATATTGGGGGATGCTGCCGGAAGAATACATTGTAGGTAAGGCTACCCGTATATGGTATTCGGAAGATAAGTTTACGGGGAAATCCCGTTGGAATAGGATGATGAAGAAAATCAAATAAAAGAATGAAGCTAAAGTTGGAATTGATGCAAATGACAAAAAAAGAATATGGCGGATGTGGTAACTTGTATAGGAGTTGCGGCAATTCTGAGCGTAATAGTTTTACTATTCCGAATGAGATTCCTATCGGCGAAATGGCATATCAGAAACTATGGTTGGGACGTATGGCTGTTGTTTTTGTCGTTTGCAGTCTGTTGTCTCTTTGCCTGAACAGGAAACAATATCTGTCTTTTCCGGCGATAGTAACATGGGTATTGATTGCATTGGGAGGAATTGAAGCTGCCTGGGGGATGAGACAGATATACGGTCTGGCTGTTTCCAATCATTCCCTGTATGCGCTTACGGGATCTTTCTATAATCCGGGACCTTATTCCGGATATTTGGCGATGATATTTCCGCTTTGTCTGCATGAGTGGTTAAACTTGAAAGAAAGAACGGAACGCACATGGGTAGAACAGGGAAAGTATTATATGGCATTAGGAGTTATGCTGTTGATTTTGTGTGTACTACCTGCCGGAATGAGCCGTTCGGCATGGATGGCTGCCGCAGTTTCGGGTATATGGGTATACGGAATACATGCTTCTTGGGCAACATGGTTGAAAGAGGCGGGGCAGAAATACAAGAAGACAATGATAACAGGTTTGGTGATTGGGGGATTAGTGTTGATAATGATAGGTTATGTCCTTTTTCAGCTGAAAGCAGCTTCTGCCAACGGACGTTTGTTAATGTGGAAAATCAGTTGTCTGGCTATTGCTGAAAGTCCGGTTGTTGGACATGGTGCAGATGGATTTGTTTCTGCTTATGGGAGGGCTCAGGAAGAATATTTTGCAAATGGAGAATATTCGGAGACGGAGGAATTGGTAGCAGGTAGTCCGGAATATGCTTTTAATGAATATCTGCAGGTGGCGGTGGAATATGGAATCCCTTTCTTATTTGTTTGTTTTACTAGTTATTGCTTTTTTGTTTTTGGAGAGGAATTACCGAAAAACAAATAGGTATTTGTGGTGGGGTGATTTCGGTTTTAGTGTTTGCCTTATCTTCCTATCCGATGCAGATTCCAGGATTTGCAATGACATTCTATTTCTTGTTAGCCGCTTGTGTCATAGGGCGTTCAAAGGTGGCGTTGCTATTCTTTATTTTGATGATAGCTTTGTTAGGAGCATATTACTGGAAGAATAATCAATATAAGGCTTGTAAAAGAGTGGTATCGAAGTAAAATGCTTTATAATATTGGCGCTTATCAGGCAGCTAAAGAAGGGTATGAAAAGCTGTATCCGGATTTGAAGACTCGGGAACTTTCCTTTTTGAATATGGACACTGTTTGCATAAATTGAAAGAATATGATAATTTACAAGATTGATGCAAGAAGCAATGAAATATACTTGTGATCCGATGGTTCTTAATATTATCGGAAAAAACTATCAGGCAACAGGAGAATACGAAGAGGCGGAAGAGAGTTTGATACGGTCTACTCATCGACTTCCGGGACGGATTTATCCTTATTATCTTTTGGTGAAACTTTATGCGGAATCGGAATATCGGCAGCCTGAGAAGTTGAAATATGCGGCGGAGGTTGTATTAACGAAAGAACCGAAAGTGCAATCGACGGCAGTAAAAAGAGATGCGGGCGGAAGTACAGAAATATTTGAAATGAACGCATAGGTTAGGGCGAAATGTAAATGTATACTGTTAAGAATAGTTATGATATTATGTATCTGAGAAAATTATTACTGATAAAAAAAATATAGATATTCAATTATGTTACTTTTGTAGCTAAGTAGAACATAAAATAAAATGCTATGAAAACAAATATCCTTATGAGAAAATACAGTTATATATGGATGCTGCTATGTTGTTTAGCTTATGGTGGAATGACATCTTGCTCTGGCAAGAAAAGTGATGCAGACGAGCAGGATAAAGGTGTTTCTACCGTTCTTCCGGATTCAAAGAATGAAGTCACCGTTCAAATTCTAAAGAGGTGTGATTTTCATCACGAACTAGTCAGTAACGCAAGGTAAGTGCCCGCGGGCAGGCTGATCTTCGTTTTGAAACGAATGAGGTTATTGCTCATGTCTATGTGAAAAACGGTGATCGTGTTCGTAAGGGGCAGAAGTTGGCCGAGCTGGATAAATTCCGTCTGGAACAGAAATTATCACAGGCGGAAGATGCTTTGTTGAAAGCGGAGCTTGAACTGAAAGATGTACTTATTGGGCAGGGATATACGCCGGATGATTTTAGCAAGGTACCTGAAGAAACCATGAAACTTGCGAAAGTAAAGAGCGGCTATGAACAGTCGAAGTCCCAGTATGAACTTACAAAAAGAGAAACGGAGCATGCTACACTTGTTGCCCCCTTTGACGGGATAGTAGCTAATCTGTTTTCAAAACCTTATAATCTCGCTAATACGTCCGAGGCATTTTGTACTGTCATTGACACTCGTGGGATGGAAACTGATTTCACCGTGTTGGAGAACGAACTGGCTTTTATTAAAACCGGTGACAAAGTAATGATTACTCCTTATGCCGGCGGAGGTTCTTATGAAGGTAGTGTATCTGAAATCAATCCGCTGGTGGATGCGAACGGAATGGTAAAAGTAAAAGCTGCGGTAAACGGACGGGGAAGTTGTTTAGCGGCATGAACGTAAGGGTAAGCGTCAAGCGGAGTTTAGGGGAGCAGTTGGTCATTCCTAAAACGGCTGTGGTGCTGCGTTCCGGCAAACAGGTTGTGTTTACCTTTAAAAGAAGGCAAGGCAATGTGGAATTATGTACATACGGGATTGGAGAATGCTACGGAATATGTTGTCTCGGATAAATCTCAGGGAGGTGTTGAAGATGGCCTCTTGGAAGGAGATACGGTTATTGTCACCGGGAACTTGAATCTAGCGCATGAAACGGAGGTGACTATAAGCGGTGAATGATTGACTGCAAACGATAAATACAGAGAAAAGCATGATAAAATTTTTAATCCAGCGTCCTATTGCCGTGCTGATGGCTTTCACCGCCTGTTTTATAATCGGGCTGGTGACTTATTCTACACTTCCGATATCTCTGCTTCCGAATATCGCTATTCCGGAGATCACTATACAGGTGTCTGCTGCCACAGCTTGCTCAGGATAATGCCGGTGGCGTTTGCCGCCTTGCAGAACTCCGGGCCTGGCTGATGGCGTTCTGGCCGGTGGTGGCGTCCAGCACCAGCAGGGTCTCCAGACTGGCCTCGGGGCTGGCCTTCTTGACGCTGCGGCTGATCTTGGAAAGCTCTGCCATCAGGTTTGCCTTGTTGTGCAGGCGGCCTGCGGTATCCGCAATGACCAGATCATAGCCGCGCGCGCGGTAGCCGACTTGACCGTGTCAAAAATGACAGCGGCGGGGTCTGCGCCCTCGCCCGCCTTGACAAGGGGCACACCCGCCCGGTCGGCCCAGATCTCCAGCTGCTTCGCTGGCGGCGGCACGGAAGGTATCGCCTGCAGCCAGCATGACTTTTTGCCCTGACGGGTATAGAAATCGGCCAGCTTGGCGATGGAGGTGGTCTTGCCCACCCCGTTGACGCCGATGACCAGAATAACGGCGGGCGTGCCGCTCAGGTCCATCTCGGCTTCGGGGCGCATCTCATCGGCAATGAGGTCGCGCAGTTCATCGCTGGCCTGCTCACCGGTTTTCAGCCCCTTCTCGTTCACCCGATCCCGCAGCTTGTCCACCAGTTTGATGGCCACTTCACCGCCCACATCGGCCAGAATGAGCTGCTCTTCCAGCTCATCGTAAAGATCATCATCGATCTTGCTGCCGGTGAGGGTATTCATAATGTTGCCCCAGAAGCCCGTGCGGGTCTTTTCGAGGCCGTCTTTCATCTTATCTTTTTTTCTTTTTGCCAAATCCAAAGAGGCCCATTGGTTCTCTCCTTTGTTTTGCTGTTTCTATCCGTGATGGCAAAAACCCGCCATTTCACAGCAATACGTAACTGAACGAAGTGGTCAAATGGAG
>VOFJ01001832.1_pt1 | contig 13514 bp, 10 predicted proteins | sample 5384081 | NCBI WGS metagenome assembly VOFJ01 (sample SAMN12384729, study PRJNA508395) | human gut metagenome | isolation source: healthy gut I | host: Homo sapiens
GCTCTCCGTTGTACTCGGAAAAATAAACATAAAACGCCCGCCCACCGTGTCCAAATCTCCACGGTGAGCGGGCGTTCCGCTTCCTTTTGAAGGCAGACCGCAAAGCCTATCAAGATCAAAAGCAGGTTCAAAAGCTGGGAAACCAGCGTGGCGATGGCAGCACCGGTAACGCCCATAGCGGGGGCACCCAGCTTTCCGAAGATGAGCAGATAGTTCAGTCCGGTGTTCGCCGCTACCACGCCAAAACTTGCCCAAAAGGGGACAGCGGCGTGTTCCTTGCAGCGCAGCCATGCGGACAGGACGGTGCTGACCGCCATGGGCAGATAAGAGAACGCCACGATGCGGAAGTACCCCGCCCCCACACGGAGGATGGCGTCATCTGCCGTATAAAGTCCCAAGACCTGCGCCGGGAAGCCCCCCTGCCGTCAGCAGAGACAGTGCTGCCAGCACACCCCCGCAGACAAGGCTTACATCCAAACTGCGCCACGCCTCGGTGTGCTCCTCCGCACCCAGAAACTGTGCAATCAGAATACCGGCAACCGTGCCGACTGCGCCGGACATCACGGAGAAAATAAGAGTGAAGTTACTGCACAGTCCCACGGCTGCAATACCGGCTTCGCCCAGCTGCCCAATCATGATCTGATCCACGATAGAAAAGGAGGCTTGGACCGGAATGGCGATTTTGCAAAGGGTCCTCATAAAGTCTGACATGGCAGCCTCCTTGTGCTTTCCCGTTCCACCAGCTCCACCGGCAGAACGATGCCGGCATCGCAGGGGGGGGGCCGTCCCGCAGGGCTTCAAGGCGGCGGATGGCAGTCCTTGCCCGGAGCGCCGCATCCTGATGAATGGTGGTCAGAGCGGGAACGCTTTCCCGGCTTGCCAGTGTATATGCAACACGCAAAGTCCTGATGCGCTATTTGCGCCGCCGCCCTGCCTGCGCTACATCCGACAGAGTATTTTTGCAAAGCAACCTGAAACCCATTACGCAGGTAACGATAAAGCAGCTGTTCAAAAAGCTGAAAAGGAAAACAGAAATTCCGCGTTTACACCCGCACCTGCTGCGACATACGTTTGCTACACGCTACTTGGAAAACGGCGGTGATATATACAGCCTGCGGGAAATTCTGGGCCACACAGCTTGACCATGGTGCAGAAATACCTGCACCTTACACAGCAAAAAACAACGCAAAGGTTCCCAAATTTCAGCCCTATGGACAGAATCAGCCGAAAGACAGCATAAAAAAGCACCAGACAGCGTTAAAACTGTCTGGTGCTTTTTGGTGCGCCCGCGGGAATTCGAATCCCGGACACCCTGATTAAAAGTCAGGTGCTCTACCAACTGAGCTACGGGCACAAATACTCAATTTGCCTGTTACAGCTTAAATATTGTAACAGGTATGGGAGAAAAAGTCAAGCTTTTTGCCGCATTTTCAGCCAGAAAATCTGCCGCAGGGCAGCTGGTGCAGGAACCTGAAGCATAAACGCATTGCAAAACAGAATAAATATATTGAAAAACAATAAAAATATATTGCAAAACGATACGATAGATGCTATGATAACAGCATCGGATATACCATAAAACATCAGGGGGAATGACCAATGCGTCAATTACCAGAAAACTTTTTTGGCTGGAACGACCACAAAAGCATTATGCTGACCAAGTTCGCCACCCTGGCGGCGGCCATGGGGTGCGTGGTGATGGTGCTGTGCGGGCCGCGCATCGTCAGCTGGGTTTTGGCGGTGCACGCGCTGCAGCTGGTGCATGGGCCAAAGCTGGGGTATTTTTTGCTGGGGCTGGGCTATTGCAGCGCCGCGCTGGCCCTGTGGATGCTGTATAACCTGTACATGTTTTTGGCGCGCATTGAAAAAGAAGAGGTGTTTACCCCTGCCAACGTGTTGGCCCTGCGGCGCATCAGCTGGTGCTGCACCTGGGCTGCAGCGCTCTGCCTGCCGGTGGGTGCTGTGCTGGGGCTGCCGTTCATCTTTGCCATTGGCGTTGCGGCGGCGTTTATGGCGCTGATCGTGCGGGTCATCAAAAATGCGTTTGCCCAGGCCGTTAAGATGAAAGATGAACTGGACTATACCGTGTAAGGGGGCGCAGAAGATGCCAATTATCGTCAACCTGGATGTGATGATGGCAAAGCGCCACATGGGGGCGGGGGAGCTGGCTGAAACCATCGGAATTACCCCGGCCAACCTTTCCATCCTGAAACAACAAAGCAAAAGCGGTGCGGTTTTCCACCCTGGAAGCCCTGTGCAAAGCGCTGGACTGCCAGCCCGCTGACCTGTTGGAATACCGCCCGGACGAAACGTAAAGAAACGACCTTGATATAAGGAGACAACCCAATGAAATTTGATAAAAAAGAGGCTGCAGGCCAGCCCCTTCCATTTTCTGCACCCAAAAATCCGCAGTGGGTCATGCTGGCCGCCCTGCTGCTGAGCTATGCGGCGGGCTATGAATATGTTGACCGCTGCCTGGGTTTTGGGGTGGCGAGCGAGTACTCCGCCTGGCGCGCCGGAGTGCTGGTGTTTGTGGCGCTGTATACCGTAGTGGTGGAGCTCGCCGCCTGGGCGGGGGACCGCAAACCCAGCCGGACCGCCGCGGCCTGGTGGTGCTGCTGGCTGGTGCAAAGCCTGGCCATGGCGGGGTGGAGCCTGCACACGGACGACCTTGGCTTCTGGCAGGTCGTGGCGTGGCACTGCACGGCTATTTATTATGTGCTGGCCCGCAATGATTTACTGGCGGCTGGCCGCACCAGCTGCCTTGTGCTGCTGGATGGCGTGGCGGGCATGTTTGCCATCCCATTCGGCAACTTTTTGCTGCGTACCCAGCTGCTGTGGCAGGCACTGCACCGTTGGTGGGCCAATCATGCGGGACGCAAAGGCCGCACGCTGGAAACCGCCGTCAGTATAACTGCTGCCCTGCTGCTGGGCGGTGCGGCCTGCGCCACGCTGGCGGGGGCGGATGATAACTTTGCCCGGCTGTGGGGGCATCTTGGCGGCTGGCTGGGGCAGCTGTTCGGGCAGGATGCCCTGCTGGCAAATCTGCTGATCTTTGCGCTCTCCCTGCCTGTTGGTGCCTGGTTGTTTGGTCTGGCGGGCGGCAGCGCCCGGCGCAAGGCGCCGCCTGTTGCGGCGGAACAGTTTTACGGCAAACTGGAAGCCCTGCCGCGCCTGCCTCAGCTGATGGGAGTGTTAGTCATGGCGGTGCTGTGTGGTGTGTATACGTTGTTTTTTGCCGTGCAGGCGGCGGAATTCGCCGCTGCCCTTGGGGCACCGCTGCCCCTGACCGCGCCGGATGCCGCCGCGTTTGCGGTGAACGGTTTTTGGGAGTTTTGCCGCATTCTGGCGCTGGACCTTACTGTACTGGCGGCACTGCACTTTTTGGGGGCGCAGCCGGTTACCCAAAAGGGCTTATCCCGCGTGTTGGCCGTGGCGCTGTGCGGGTTCGGTGCCGGGTTTGCGATGCTGGCCGCGGCCAAGCTGGCGGTGTATATCAATCTGTACGGCCCAACGGTGCGGCGCATTTGGGCTGCGTGGGTGCTGGGAGCATTGTTACTGGCCAGTGTTCTGGCTGCGGTGCGGTTGTTCTGCGGCATCCCGGCGGCGCGCATGGCCTTTGTGGCGGCGGCGTTCAGCTTCAGCCTGCTGTGCTGCCTGCCTCTGGAGCGCTTCTGTGTGGATGCTCAGCTGGCCCGCCCCGATTGCGATTGGCAGCTTTTGCAGCGCTACACCTGGCAGAGCAGCGAGCTGGACGAGTATATCACCCAACAGGCAGGGGAAAACGCGAACTTGTCGGAGTGAAACTCCTCCATCTTGCTGACGCAAGACCGTTCTGTCGCTTGAAAGCCCCACTGGGGCTTTCATTGCTTCACTTCGTTTCGCAAACGCGAACTTGTCGGGGCGCAGCCCCGCCATCTTGCTATCGCAAGACCGTTCTGTCGCTTGCACACCCCACTGGGGCTTTCATTGCTTCACTTCATTTCGCAAACGCGAACTTGTCGGGGCCTTGTTGTATATCTCATTATGGCATATACAGCGAAGCCCCGGAACGGTCAAGACCGTTCCCTACAGCTTATTTTATGTTGCGGTGCAAACATACAAATGATCTGTAGGGCGGGATGCCTTCATCCCGCCGCGGAGAAGCCTTGCTGATTGCGTCAAACCTTGCGAATTTGTTCAAATTTTGTTTACAATTTGTCCAAGAATAGCCGGTCGAAACTGCGTGAAATTTATCCGCATCACCAAAAATGAGTTAAGCGCTTTGTACAGTGTTGACAAATGTGTGCCAAAAGGTTATTGTAATAACAATTCATCAGCCAAATGCAATGAACAGGAAATGACCTATCCGTATCACCGCTTACAGAAAGCCGTTGGTTGTGCAAGACGGCAGCAAGGCGCGGTCTGGCCCTCACCTGCGAGCAGCTTGGGGGAAAGCGGGCAGAACCGCCCGCCGTGTAGTTCAAGCCGGGAACCCTCCGTTAATGGGGTGCGCAGTCCGGCACAGTGCGGTGTGGGGCTGCGGGTGAGCGGTCGGCATTGAGCCGGCAAAGCAAAGTGGTAACGCGGAAGTAAAAGTTGCAATGGTGCAGCGCATGATTGCAGTGTATGCCTTCGTCTTTGCGTTGGTCCAAATGGGCCAACAAAAGACGAAGGCTTTTTTGTTTACCGCATTTGGCTGGATGGAGTGGAAAATTTTTATTATTAACGGAGAGAAGGATTATCATGAACACACTCGTCATCGTGTTGATCGCTGCTGTGGTTCTTGTCTGTGCTTATGCGTTTTATGGGCGCTGGGTGGCAAAAACCTGGGGCATTAACCCGAACGCACAGACCCCCGCTGTTAAGTTTAACGATGGTAAGGATTACGTTCCCACCAACGGCTGGACCGTTTTCAGCCATCAGTTTTCTTCCATTGCCGGTGCAGGCCCTGTTACCGGTGCAATCCAGGCTGCAGCCTTCGGCTGGCTGCCGGTTCTGCTGTGGGTGCTCATCGGCGGCGTTTTCTTTGGCGCTATTACCGACTTCGGCGCTTTGTATGCTTCCGTTAAGAACGACGGCAAGTCCATGGGCATGCTGATCGAAAAGTACATCGGCAAGCTGGGCCGCAAGCTGTTCCTGCTGTTCTGCTGGCTGTTCTGCGGCATCGTTATTGCAGCTTTTGCTGATATGGTTGCCGGTACTTTTAACGCTTACACCACGGTTGACGGCGTTACCAGCCTGGCTGATGCAGCTACCACCAACGGCGCAGCCGGCATGGTTTCCATCATGTTCATGCTGTTCGCTGTTGTGTTTGGCCTGATCCAGAAGAAGTTCAACTTCTCCGGCTGGAAAGAGGCTGTTCTGGGCATCGTGTTCATCGTGCTGTCCTTTGCTGTCGGCATGAAATTCCCCTTGATTTTTGACAAGGCTACCTGGAGCTACATCACCTTTATTTACATTTTCTTTGCTGCAGTTCTGCCCATGTGGCTGCTGAAGCAGCCCCGCGACTACATGACCACCTTCATGTTCATCTGCATGATTGCCGGTGCTGTTGTTGGCCTGCTGGTTGCACATCCCACCATGAACCTGCCCGTCTTTACCGGTTTCAATAACGAAAAGCTGGGCACCATGTTCCCCATTCTGTTCGTTACTGTGGCTTGCGGTGCTGTTTCCGGCTTCCACAGTCTGGTTTCCTCCGGTACTTCTTCCAAGACGGTTGAAAGCGAAAAGGATATGCTAAAGGTTGGTTACGGTGCTATGGTGCTGGAAAGCCTGCTGGCTGTTCTGGCCCTCTGCGTTGCCGGTGCAGCCGCTGCTGCTGACGGTACCCCCGCTGCTGGTACCCCGTTCCAGATCTTCAGCCGCGGCGTTGCTGGTTTCTTTGAGATGTTCGGCGTGCCCGTTTATGTTGCTACCGTCTTTATGACCATGTGCGTTTCCGCTCTGGCTCTGACCAGCCTGGATGCTGTTGCCCGTATCGGCCGTATGAGCTTCCAGGAACTGTTCAGCGTGGACGATATGGAACATGCAGAAGGCTGGCGTAAGCTGTTCTGCAACACCTACTTCTCCACCATCATCACCTTGGCATTTGGCTTCCTGCTGACCCAGGTCGGCTATGCCAACATCTGGCCGCTGTTCGGTTCCGCCAACCAGCTGCTCAGCGCTCTGGTTCTGGTTACCCTGTGCGTCTTCCTGAAGGTCACCGGCCGCAACAACAAGATGCTGTTCCCGCCGCTGATCATCATGCTGTGCGTCACCTTCACTGCTCTGGTTCAGCGCCTGATTGCTATGGTCAAGGCCATCCAGACCGCAGCTTCCACCACCATCCCCGCTGGCGAAACCACCTGGGGTGCTGTGTTCATCGCAAACGGCCTGCAGTTGATCATCGCTATCCTGCTGATCGTTCTGGGCATCACCATCGTGGTCAACTCTTTCAAGAGCTATGCCAAGAGCGAAAAGAACAGCGAAAAGGCTTCTGCCTGATTTATCCCTGACAGTTACTACCTTCCATAAATAACAGCCACCCCCGCAGTGTCATGCCATGCTGCGGGGGTGGCTGCTTTTATATTTGTATGTATCTTATAAAGAGTAAAGGCAACACCGCACAATTCCCGCCTCGCGGCTTAAGCACCGCTCCGGCAGCTGCGGCACGGCATCTGCGTTGCCAAAATGCTCGATAATGTCGGGTTGCGGTACCCGCATCGTGCTTCGGGGGCAAAAGCCCCTCACACTCTGCGACCGCTGCTCCTGCTTCGGTTCGCTGTTTCCGCCACTGGCGGCGCTCACCTTTGCAGCATCCAGTATTATCTGTGCTTTTGGCTTGGCATCTGCCGCACCTCGCTCGCCGTATCGGCACTTAGAATTATGCGGTATTGCCCTAATTATAAAGTGCTCTGTAGGGAACGGTCTTGACCGTTCCGAAACCTTGAGGTGGATGGCGTAACAAATTTATGAGAAATTTTGACTTCCCCTGAGGATAACTCCCCGCGCAGGGGCCGATGCTCGCATCGGCCCACAGGCAGAACGTCTCGTAAAAATGGCAAGCGGGCGCACAATGTGCGCCCCTACGGGGTTGGTGGCGGTACCCCGTTTTTATTTTTTCTTCCCCAGCAACTGCGTGCGGATATACCGGAAACATTCGTCCTCGCCTTCATCCCGCAAAATCAACAGGCAGGTTTCCAGCTGTTTGCGGGTTTCGGGGTGCAGGATGTAGTGGTCACGGCTGTGTTCGTAATACTCCCACGCGGCGGCGTCTGTGTAGCTGGCACCCTTGTAATTCTTGCTGGCGGCAATGCGGTCACACACCATTTCCGCCACATAGCGGTTGGGCATGCGCATCCCGGCCATGGCGTGATCGCCGTTGGGGGCATAGTCAATCCAGTATTCCAGGTGGTGCTTGTTGCGCCCCTTGTGGTGCAGCCATGCGGCAGAGTAGCCTTCCGCCTTGCGCTGGGCGTTGTTGGGGCTGCAGGTGCCCTGCCAATTGGCACCGGCCCAGAATTCCACGGGGGGACAGTTTGCTCAAATCATGGGTCAACCCCTGCCAGTACAGCCCGCAGCGGAAACACCCCTGCATGACCAGCATTTTGTGGTGGTGGATGGTTTTATAATGTTTGATGGGATGCCACATGGCAGATTCCCCCTTTGCTACTCAATCAAAAACGCATTGCTGCCTTTGATTGTAATACAAACGCCGCCGGTGCGCAAGCCCGGCGGCGGGATTCCAATTATTCTTTTACCGCAGTGATGGCGGTTTTAACCAGCCACACCAGTAGCGCACAGCTGACCGGCACCAGTGCAAAATGCCACAGCATGGGCACCAGATGGACATGCACATAGGCGTGTGCTTTGGAAAGCACCATCCAGGATACCGGTGCCGCCAAGCTGAGCACCCACACCAGCGCAGGCCCGGCCAACACGGCCAGCGGCTTTTTGCGCAGGGCCAGCACCGCAAGGCACAGGGCAAAGCCCAGCAGGGTAACGGCGATCAGAGGCTTTAAGGTGATGGTCAAGGGGCCGAATTGCAGCAGGGGTTCATCCACCTCCACAAAATAGCGGGTCAGAACCTGTGCAACGCTGACATCGCTCACCATATCATCCGTCAGGCTGACACGGCTGGTAACAGCCCCGGTCAGGTTCTGCCAGCTGCCTGTGGCACTGCCAAAATAGATGACCCCCTGAATAAACCAGGCCCCCAGCGCCGCTGCCACGCCGCCCACAGCAGCAAGGCCGGTGCATATCATGCGGCGCAGCCAGGCGCGGCGGTCCCCGCCGGCCCAACAGTAGACAAGCGGGGCTTCGCACAGGATCAAAAAGGTGGAAATAAACTCAAACCCGCACATGCAGCGCACCATGCAGGCAGCGAACACCAGCAGGTAACACCACCAGGGCGTTTTGCCGCGCCGCCGGGTAACGGCACAGAGCAGCAGCCCCGCCAAAGCGGGCAGCAACCAGGTCCACAGGCACCAGTACAGGTCTTTCATGCCGCGCTGCGGCCAGGGGGCAAACACCACGGCGCACAGCCACGCCAGCGCGGAAAGCGGCCCCCACGCCCGCCATGCGGCCAGGCAGACCAGCAGAGTAGCCGCATAGAACAACATACTGTTGATGCTGTACAGTATGATTTCCCGCGCTTCGCCGCGGTCCTCAAAAACAGAGAGCACTTTGTTCAGCACGCCGAACGCCCAGCCCTGCAGCCCGGTCTGGTGGGTGTAAGCCTGAAAATCCTGCGGGGAAACGGGGGTGTTGTCCCGGTACCAGTAGCGGTTTTGTTCATCGCTCCAGTCCTGGGTATATACCCCCATAAAGCCGCCGGGGCTGGTCTGGTTCTGCTGCATCTGCAGCATGCGGCCGAACACGAGAGTCTGGGAGCCATTGTCCCAAAAGCCGGTCAGATAGGTGCTGCCGTTGTGCCGCCAAACGGTCAAAACAACCGCCAGCACCACAACCACCACCGCCGTTACAGCCACCTGCACCGCCGCAGGCAAGGATCGAAATTTTGCTTCAAAATAATAAGTTCCTAACGTATAGAATCAATATCGTCTAAAAAGTTGAAAAAGCAGGAACAAAGAAAGGAAACCAGCGAGTTCTATGAGCCACACGCCCCCAACTCCTAACTCCTACCTGCCTACCTGTCCCACTTATCGCACAAGCTGGCGATCTGGCTGGCAAAGCGGGCAAGATCCTTGTTGGCACCGCCGCGGTTGTGCTCGATCACAACCAGCAGCCGCTTGCCCATGTTCAGCAGGCGTTCAAACGCCGGGCTGGTGCGCGGCTTGTCGGCAGGCTGGCTGGCCTTGGCCATCGGCACCATGGTGCCCTGCCGCAGTAGGGCAACGGCCCCGCCGGTCAGCTCATACACGGCACCGTTGTACGGCGCTTCTGCCGGGATGCCCTCCGCCGTCAGGGTGCGGGCAAAGTGATCGGCAACCAAGTCCTCGCCGTGGTTCACAAACACATGTTTGGGTTTGGGATCAAAGTGGCGGATCCAGGTCAACAGGCCGTCCCGGTCCGCATGGCCGGACAAGCCGCTCATCTGGCGGATCTGCGCATTGACCTGCACCGTTTCGCCAAACAGCCGTACTTCATCGGCACCCTCGATCAGTGCGCGCCCCAGCGTGCCGGGGGACTGGAACCCCACAAACAGGATGGTGCATTCCCCGCGCCACAGGTTGTGCTTGAGGTGGTGGCGGATGCGCCCGGCATCACACATGCCGGAAGCGGAGATGATGACCTTGGGGGTGGAGTCCAGGTTGATGGCAACAGAATCCTCTTTGGTTTCACTGATCTGCAAACCGGGGAACGCCAGCGGGTTTTCGCCCTTCGTCACCAGGGCTAGGGCTTCGGCGTCATAACATTCACTGAAGTTTTCCCGGAAAATGGTGGTGGATTTGCTGGCCAGCGGGCTGTCCACAAACACGGGGAAGTTATCGTGCCCGTGGATGCGGTGCTCCTCTTTGATCTGGCGGATAAAATAGAGCATTTCCTGCGTGCGACCCACGGCGAAACTGGGAATGACCACATTGCCGCCGCGGTCGAACGTTTCCTGCAAAATCTGGGTCAGCTCGGCCACATAGTCCGGCTTGGGGCCGTGAGTGCGGTCACCATAGGTGGATTCCATCACCACAAAATCCGCTTTGGTCAGGTACTGCGGGTTACGGATCAGCGGCTGGTCCAGGTTGCCGATATCGCCGGAGAACACAATGGTCTGGCTTTCGCCGTTCTCCGTTACCTGCAAGGTGATGGAAGCGCTGCCCAGCAGGTGGCCTACATCGGTAAAGGTGGCCGTAATGCCGGGGAACACTTCCAGCGGCTTGCCGTAGCTTTGCGGTACAAACTGCTTCATCACGGCCACGGCGTCTTCTACTGTGTAGTCCGGCTCTACCAGCTCATTGCCGCTGCGCTGGGCTTTGCGGTTTTTCCACTCGGCTTCCTGCTCCTGAATGTGGGCGGAATCTTCCAGCATGATTTCGCACAGGTCCATGGTGGCATCTGTGCTGTAAATGGGGCCGCGGAATCCGTTCTTGTACAGATAGGGGATGCGTCCCGAATGGTCAATGTGGGCGTGGGTCAAAAGGATGGCTTCAATCTCACCGGGGGCGCAGGGCAGGTCCGCATTGGGGTAAACGTCTTTGCCCTGCTCCATGCCGCAGTCCACCAAAAAGCGGTGGCCGCCTGCTTCAATCAGGGTGCAGCTGCCGGTCACTTCACGGGCAGCGCCCAAAAAGGTCAGCTTCATAACAGCCTCACTTTCTCCCGGCACCGCGCTGCGGTGCTTCGGGCAACGTAAACGGGTTTGCAAAGTTATTGGTTACATCATTGATATTCATGCGGATATCCCAAAAGACATCCCCATAATCACGCAGAATCGTATAACTGCCGCCTGCCTGCTCCAGAGCTTCCAGCGTGGCGGTATCGGTCACCACAAGGGCGTCGCCGTCCGTCGGCTCAAAGGCAGTCAGGCTTTCCTCATAGGTGCGGGTCACGGTACCGGTGTCGATCAGGGCACCGATGGCGACGGAGGTCGTCCGCGCCAGCACCAGCCGCTGCCCGGCGGGAACGGCATCACACAGCGCCCCGCGGGTAACATCGCCAAAGTCAAGCTCGGTAATGCCGCCTGCCAGCGCGGTTACGGTCAGGTCGGCGGCATCCTGCGGGCAGTTGGCGCGGTCACCGTCGGCATAGGCCAGGTAAAGTGCGGCGGCATAGTTGGCAAAGCTGATGGTTTTATCCGCACTTTCGTTGGCTTCAAAGGTGAACAGCGTCTGGCTGCGCACATCCTCGTCGCCGTCTGCCAGGCTCTGCAGGCTGGTAAAGGCGGAATCATAGGCAGTCTGCTGGGCGGTGGTGTAGCTGCCGCGGGCGGATTTCAGGTCGGCGGCGCTCATGCTGGCGGGTTCGGCTGTCATGCTGCCATCCGCTGCAAAGGTCAGGTTCAGGCAGCCCACGCTGTCCCAGCCGGACCCGGCGGCAACAACGGCAATGCCGTTTGCCTTTGCGGTGCTGTTGGCTGTGGCGCCGGCATCCAAGACGGCGGTCACGCCGAGGTCTGCCAGGTCGGCATAAATGCCGCTGATGTCAGTATCCGGCCCGGCAATGCAAAGGATGGCGTCAGCCCCCTGGGCCTGCAAAGCAGCAACCTGTTCGGAAGCCGCCAGCGCCAGGTCCGCAGCGGTCAGTTCTTTCGTCTGGGCGGAATTACCGATCGAGGCCAGCGAGAAGAAGCCGATCTTTTTGCCTGCTTCCTCCACAATGGTGTTCATGCCGTTGGAAATGCGGTTGCGGCTCCAGCTGGTGGAACGGGCCAGCAACGCTTCGTTTTCTGTCGTGTACAGGTTGGAAGCAATCGAAGGCCCAGTGGCGGTCATTACATCGCTGAGAAGGCGGTCAGTGCCATACGCCATATCGGAAGCATCAAAGGCCTGCAAATCATACCCGGCTGCGGCAAAGGCGCTGGTCATATCCATGCCGCCGGTCAGGCTGGCGCGGGCGGTGCCCTGCAAACTGCCGCCTGCATCCACCAGAATGGAGTCCTCGCTGCCCGCTTTCAGGGCAGCAATGTCCGCAAGGCCGACCTCTTCGCCTTCGGTCAAGCCCTGCAGATTACCGGTAACGTAAACGGGAATGGTGAATGCCCCCACCCGCACCGTCACATCGGCGCTCATGCGGCCATCCGCCAGGGTGGCGGTGATGGTGCAGGTGCCGTCCGCCTTGGCTTTTACCTCGCCGTGCTTATTCACGGTGGCAACGTCTTCATTATCGCTGGACCAGAAGATTTTCTGCCCGCCCTCGCTTTCGCTGGGCTCATCGGTCAGCAGGGTGGCGGTGGCTTTCGCCTTGGGCAGCCACAGCTCGTTTTTGCAGGTGTCGTTGGTCAGCGAGGGCAGGATGTCCTTGCTGGTTGCTTTGATGCCGGTAAAAGTCAGCTCTTCCATCACAAAGTCAACATCCACCGTGTCGCTCTGCACGCCGTACTTTTCGCCCGGCTCCGTATAGGTGGCCTGCCAGATGGAATACGGCCCGGTGTAGCCCAACGCGGAATTGAACCGCGCGATCCAGAAATTATCGCGCCAGCGGTCAAACGCGGGGTCCGTCAGGCGGCCGCGGGTCCAGTTGATGGAGGCGTAAATGCCTTCCTCGCCCTTGTAGCCCAGTTCTTTCAGGCGGTCGAAAAATACTTCGGTCAGGTGGGCCATCTCGTCCGGGTACAGGCCGGTGATGGATTTATCCTCCAGGTCATAATAGACCGGGTAACTGAGCTGGTAGGGGGTGGCGGTGTAATCGTCCAGCCCCTCGTGCGGGGGTGCCACAAGGCCCAGCAGGCGGGCAACGTGTTCGGCTTCCGATTTGGCCTGTTCCTCGGTGGTGGCGTAAGAGTACAGATAGGTGCCAAAGGGGATGCCAAGGCGGGTGCATTCGTCCGCGTTGCGGCGCCACTGTTCATCGTCCTGGGCGTAATCGCCGGTGCCGTTCCACTCGCTGCCAAAGCCGCAGCGGATCATGGCAAAATCGATCCCGGCAGCCTGGGCTTTCTCCCAGTCCACTTCACCCTGATACTTGCTCACGTCGATGCCTTTTTTGGTGGCAGCCAGAATCGGCTCTCCGTCACTGTTAAAGTAGTATCCGGCATCGTTCTTGGCCCACGCTCCGGCACTGGTGCCGGGGTCAATGGTCAGGGGGGCTTTCTGCCCGCTGTTGCAGGCGACCAGCCCGATCACTACCAGCGCCACAACGGCAACCAGCACGCACGCGGCCAGTGCAAGACGCAGGTTGGGCTGCTGCTTCTTTTTGGGCTGTGGGCGGCGGCCCTGCGGGGACTTGGGCTGGGACTGTTTGCGGTAGGTTTGGCGGGGCTGTTGTTCCGGCTTGCGGGGCTGCCCCGACGGCTGTTTGTTTTGTTCCATCGGCGGTTTCCTCTATGATCGCAGCTGCCCGGCGGGCAGCTGTATGTACCGGTACTGTCGGTCATGGGCGTGCAGCCGGTGGCCCTGCCGGTAGTGCTTTCCACCCACACCGGGCGGTCTGGGCATCAA
>VOFJ01000014.1_pt1 | contig 13427 bp, 19 predicted proteins | sample 5384081 | NCBI WGS metagenome assembly VOFJ01 (sample SAMN12384729, study PRJNA508395) | human gut metagenome | isolation source: healthy gut I | host: Homo sapiens
AAAAAATCATGACACCCCATAAACAAAGCCCACCATTAAAGAAATAGTCAATAATTTCGCTTTCATAAGTATATATATTTAGAATGAAAAATGATAAGCCAAAATAAAATTCAGGACGCAATGGCAATGACGTGAATCCCTGTTCCGTAAAATTATTATATGCTCCTGTCATATTCACCTGAGCAGTTTCGGGTCTATATCCGTCCCCTTAGCCGTCACAGTCCAAATATTGCGTGCCTGAAGTAAGCCCGAACATTGTTTACTCCTACAGAAGACAACCAATGTTTAGGGAAGGTATAGGCAAGCGTCACATCCCTCAATTTCATATAACTGGCGTTTCCGGTCAGGAAATCGGTATAAGGGAAATACCAATGTTCCGTACTTCCACCCGGAGTTGGGGATATTTTTGGTAGCTTCATCTCCCGGCTTTTTGCCAACGGTCGGCAACATGACGATTCTGATAATTCATACCATAGAAACCTCGTCTTTACGGTGTTGATGCCCTAATTTGGCGATAAACATAAAAAGAAAGCTGAACGTTTTTATATTTGAACGCATTGGTAAACGACAAATCATATTTCGGACGTACCGTACCCAAATATATAATATCATCGGTAGTCAAGTTAGCGAGCCGGTCTTTCTCTCCGTTTGCCGAATACCCCAAAGCTTCTCCTTTATCGTTCAGACCCGCATATTTAAATCCAAACATAGCGTCGGCAGGGTAACCTTCAGCTAAAAATAGGTGCCATACTGGCCCATTGGCTGGTATACATCCGGGTTACATTATATGTTTTAACTTTATTTTTATTATAACTGAAATTGAAAAACCGAATTCCAGACGAAATCCTGTTTTTTGATAATATCGGCATTAACAGAAAATTCTACACCATTGTTCTGCATTTCCCCGACATTTTTGTCAGACTGCTGAATCCGGTCGTCGGGTCGATGGCATCTCTGGCCAACAAATCGGAGCTGTTCTTCAAAAATAATAATCGAAAGTCAGATTTATACGGTTATCGAATAAAGCGATATCGGCACCGATATTGGTCGTTTTTGTCTTTTCCCAACGCAATTGATTGTTTGAGGAGAAGCAATACTATAAGAAACTCCACCGGTCATTTCCTGATAAGAGCCTGCCGCAAGCATCAGGTACGGACCTTCGCTTAAAGAAATATTTCCGTTGATTCCGTAAGAAGCCCGCAGATTTAAACGATCGATCCAGGAGACGGAGAAGAATTTCTCTTCAGCCAATTTCCAGGTTGCTCCCCACCGACCATAACGGTTTATACCGGTATTTCGAATCTGTTCCGAAGAAATTGGTCAAATCCAACCGTACACTTCCGCTAACCAGATAACGGCTGTCGAATTCGTAAGAACCGTTTCCATACCAGGAAACAAAACGGTTATCCCGCAAATTATACGCCCCGTTTTTTAAAGAATAAACCGTAGTCGAGCCGAACAACATATCCGCCTTATTCAAACCTGAATTCCAATCTTTTATATTTACCGGAATGAAAGATCCTGCCGTCGGATTATATCCCAAACGGGTCGCATACTGATTATTACTATAAGTACTTTTGCGTACTTCATTTCCGGCAAGGAAGGTCACCCGGTGCCTGTCATTCAGAAACGAACGGTTAAAGTTGATCTGAGTCCGGAGTGTCCAGCTTTCATTGATGTTACGCCATTCATCGATCATTGCTCCGTCCGGAAAATAATGACTGGCGTTGTTTGTCTTGAGGTTGCATCATTGTATTAAATCCCTGATACGATAAGCATCCCGGTCATAAGTCGTTTTCTCCACTTTATTTCCTTTGGTCCAAATCCCTCCGGTCTCGATATTCAATCCATCGATAATATATATCTTTAAGGTTCCTCCCAAACGAGTCTGAATATCTTCCGTATCGGTCGTCTCCTTACCCACATCCTCAATCGGATTATAGCTCCAGTCCTTCATATTAGCGATTTTCTCATAATTGGCAATTTTATAAGTACTGGTCGAAAATACCGTCGTCGGTTTGCCCGTCTCCGGATCGACCAGATTATCATAAGGCTGTATCAACGAAGTATTGGTATAACCCAACAAATCGCTCCAACCTCTTACCGGATGTTCATCTTTAGTATATACGACATTAGCCATTAATCCCAACGAAATGTATTTGGACGGTTTCCAGTCGTTCTTCAAATCGAAAATCAGACGGGAATTGTCGGAATGAATCATATTTCCCCGATTATACATATAATTGACAGCTGCATTAAACCGATTTTTCTCCGTACCGCCATTGATGGCTATATTATGCTGATGGCTGAGCTGATTGCGGTAAAAGTATTTCTCCGCCTGCTTCAAACCGTTTATATTCCGCAATTTATCGATTTCAGCCAAAGCTTCTGCCTCAGTCATATTTCCTTCCCGTGCCTGCATCATCAGCCAGGTCACTTTTACTCATATTGCTAACGGATTGCGTACTGGGACGGTTCGGATTCTGGTAATACAAATCTAATTCCGCATCGATATAATCCGAAGTCGACGCCCGGTTCAATTTAGATAATTGAGGCTTTAAAATCGTACTTACAATTCCTTTATAAGATACGTTAAAACGATCGGCAGCCCCACGGGTAGTCGTTACTACAATCACACCATTAGCAGCTCTGGACCCATAGATAGAGGCAGCGACCCCATCTTTCAGCACTGTAATATTCTCAATATTCTCAGGATTAATCGATTCGAGCCCCCCTCGATAGGATAACCGTCCAACACCACCAAAGGCTCGTTTTCCGCATTGAAAGTTGACACACCACGGATTTCTATTTTACCGTCTTTATCCAGTACAACTCCAGTGGCCTGTCCTTCCAGGACAGAACTCAGATTCGACTGTAATTTTGTCTCGATATTCCGGGGAGTTATCACTCCGAACGAACCGGTAGTCCGTTCTTTCGAGATAGTTTGGTAACCTGTAACAATCACCTCATCGAGACTTTCGGCAGCGCTTTCCAAGACCACTTTCAATTCCTGATTGTTTCCGATTTTTATTTCCTTCGTTTTCATGCCCACAAAAGAAAATTGCAAAATCAGGTTGGGCTCATCGTCCACTTTGATCTCAAACCGACCATTGATATCGGTCGCAACACCTGTCTGGGTACCTTTCACTATAACAGAAACTCCGGGAAGGGTAATTCCTTTTTCATCTTTGACAATTCCCCGGATCAGCCTTTTTCTGTTGCATCAGAGTTTCCAGCACCTCCCGACTGTTTTTCCCTGTCTTTGATTACCACAACATCCCGCAGGAAAGTGTAAGTAAGTTCCGTCCCCTCAATATCTCATCCAATGCCTTCTCTAATTCCAGATCATGAATTTCGATCCGGCGGTTCCCGATATTTTTCAATTTCTCCTCATTATAAAAAAAAAACGGACACCGGTTTGTTGTTTTATTTTTTTAAATACCTGACGCAACTCTGCGTTCTCCATGATCAGGGAAACCTTTTTCAATTGTGCATTTGTTGCAGCAACTACCGAAAGATTCAACATCACAGTAAACAAAAGGCATAATTTCATAACCCGGAATAAAGGATTAAAATTAATGGGTACACTACGCCCATACACTTCGTTTTTTCATAACTTTGTTTTAGTTTTAGTGAATACTGAAATTAACTGCTCGGATGCGGATGAAGGTTGGCGCTGACATCCGCTCCTTTATTTTTATTCTATCAAAACAGTCTTGCTTTTTTATGCTAAACCGGACATTTCCACCGATTTCCATAAATTCCAGAAAATCGTTGATTGTCTTATAACGTTCCAGATCACCTGTAAAATGTAATTTTTTGACTTCTTCGCGTTTATAAAAACGGCAATATCATACCACCTGGACAATACTTGCATGATTTCTTCCAGTGTTGCATTTTCAAAAACATATTTTCCGTCTTTCCAGCCGGTATATAAAATAACATCTACTTTCCGGGGTTGAAGACTTCCTCCTTCTTCATCCTTTATCTGAAAACCAGGTTCCAACATGATTTCCCGACCCGGTTGTCTCTCCGGTCGGTACACCACCTTTCCCTGCACCAATGTTGTAACGGTTTTTGTTCTTCCCGGTAATCCCGAACGTTAAACCCCGTACCCAACACCTCAATCGCTCCCCTGGAAATGTGTACGATAAAAGGATGTTCGCTATCTTTCGCCACCTCAAAGTAGGCCTCTCCTTCTAAATAAACCTCCCGCCGTTCTGCGGTAAAACTAACCGGGAACCTTAGTTTTTGAATCGGCATTGAGCCAAACTTTAGTTCCATCCGCTAAAACCAACTGATATTCCCTCCTATCGGAATATCAATGGTATTGTATACCAATGCTGGTGTCTTTTTGGTTTTCCTTTATATTCCACGACGGCAGAATCCAAATTCAGGAGCGTTCCGTCTTCTCCGATCAGTTGCTGTTTTTTATCTCCTAAAACTATTTTTCTCTCCGTTTGCCAGCGTAATCATCGCCTTGCTCCTGCCGGGTTCCACCACTTCATTTTTACCGTCAGCGGGGGACAGACCGTAGCTGTTCCCGATGACTCCAAACCAGTCCAATCCCCACAAACAACAAAACGGCTGCCGCTGCGGTAAGACCGATACGCCCAAACCTCCACCACCTTTTCCTGTTTTTGTATTGCAGGAATTTACGATACGCTATTGCAGAATCGAACTCCTCTTTGTGACGTAAACGTGCTAACCAACGTTTGCGATCCGGAAAAAGGAAATTCCCGTTCTTCTATTAAGTTTTGAAGACGGATTTTCTCACTTCCCTTCAATTGTCCGGTAATTTCTTTACACCATAAATCAGAAAGTTCTTCCCTTATTTCGTCATCTTTGTTCATATAACGATTATTTATATAAATAATCCACAAAAAAGACAAAACGGGTACCTTTATTAACTGAATTTTTTTCGAAAAACGGATAAATTTATTTAAAAAGTCAATCTTTGGGGTGGAATAAAAGACAGAATAAAATGAAAATGTCGGGCGACAGAATTTTCCGGATATACTGATAAGCTTTTTTTTATGTTTTTTGACCGTATTGACACTGATTCCCAGAATTTCACCGATTTCTTCCACCGTTTTTTTTCTTCTAAACAAAGCAGCATCTCCTCCCGTCGTTTCTCCGGCATCCGGGCAATCACGCCCCGCAATTTACGGACGACCTCTTCCTCGATCACCGCCCCGAAATCTCCGGCGCTCTCCTCTTCCTGCCCGCATTGGGTCAAACACAGTTCTTTTATATTCCGGTCACGTAAAACTTTCAGACAATTATGATATACCGCCCGATAAAGGTATCCGCGGAAAGAAGGCATATCTTCGAAATAAGTATCCGCTTCCCATAACCGGACAATGATCCCCTGCACCACATCCATAGCATATTCCCTGTCTTTCAGAATTTTCAAAGCATAACAACAAAGCGGATAATAATACTCCGCATATAAATATTGCCATGCCTTTTCCCTGCTTGGTATTGATACCGTATAAGAAATTCTCCGGTTCTTCCGCCATATCGAAAACATCTATGATGGACAAATATAGTGAAAGGCGAGAGCAAAAACAACAAACTGGTTGGATTGATTTTGCCGAACCGCATCTTATATTATACAAATATAGCAATTATAGCCCATTCCCCCGATTTTATCGGACAAAAAATCTTATACAGACAGATGAACGAGAATGGATTGGAGCAGAGACTGACAGTAACCTTTTCGTTCAAGTACAGGAAATACCCGAGGCATGTAAGGCAACATTCGCCACTATACTACTATCAACGAGCTCATCTGCCCATCAAACGCGGTAAATTCAGGCCCGCCAAGAAACCAGCCGGTATACTTCGAGGCAAAAAAAGCCTTCCGATTTCCCCGATGACAGGAACCGGAAAGCTTTTACACCAAGTATCACATAAAATATTACTCTATCGGCCGATTCTTCAACTCTTCCAGAATTTTGTCACAAGCCTTTTTTTGCTGGGCTGGCGCACCGTCCTTCCTCATGTTGGCGAGGAACATGGAATAATAAGAGAAAGCCAGATGTCTGTCCATCTTCGGGAAATTCTGCCGGCAGGCTTTTTATCAATCGGTTGAAATCACCCGCACGGCAAGCCTGTACCACATTCCAGAACGGATACAATTCCGTCATCCCGGCTGCATCCAGATTCTTTTGAATGGTAGCCCGTTCCCCGGGTGTCAAATCCTGTTTTTCAAAAGAAGACCAGCGCAGGTATTCCGTATTGCAACGCACCAGCAGGTTATACACCGTCTTTTTCGCCCATCGCCTTCTCATAACGCGGACGGTTGGCCAGAAAATAAGCGTAAATATCCGAACCGACAGTATTCAGAGATAGATTCTGAAACAGGAAAGCATACTTTTCAGACACTTTTTTCATCGTCATCCAAAGCGGCAAACAATTCGCCCGCCACCTTTCCCGCTCTTTTATCGGAAGCCCCCCATCAGCAGATTCAGAATACTGCAACAGGAACTCTTTATCCCGTTCTCCCGAGTCATAGCGCGTCTGTATGGCACCCCAGGCCGAAGAAGGGTCGTAATCCAATTCGCTGAGCAAATCATTTGCCGTCCGATAACCGACAAAACGGTGTACCATCGTCCCATCCGCATCGATCACAAGAAAAGTCGGATAAGCGGATACTTCATAACGTTTTTTCAATTCGACACCTTCCCCTTTTTCCATATCGTATTTGACGCATACAAAGTTCTCGTTCATGTATTTCCCCACCTTTTCCTGCGGGAAGATATCATTTGTCATCATCTTACACGGACCGCACCAGGAGGTATAACAATCCATAAATACCGTTTTGTTTTTCCGCCTTCGCCGCTTTCAGCGCCCCGGCAAACGAAATGTCTCTGAACTCCACACCTTGTGCAAAGCCTGCCAGGGCAACACACTGGCACACACACATATAAAAAATAATACTCTTAAATTCATAACCAAATTTTATAATTAACTGTTTCAAATCTCAAGTTTTAGGCTCCCATTTCAATAAAATCTCTAAATCAAGCAGGCCGGTATTTGAAGAAGCGAGTGTCTGAGACCCCATAATTTTTAAGAATTTATCCAATTCCTCAGTTAAGGCAGGTATTCCCAAATACTTCTTCAATTGAATATATTCTTTTGCAGCCGGATTGTCAATCTCTTTTAAAAAGAAGAAATGAGATATTGAACATTTAGATAATATTGCCAGTGGAGGAAAATATAAAAAAAGAACTTTATGAATTTTATACCTTAAACACATTGAGGATTACGGACTTGAAAAAAGTAACCATCCGAAAAGAATGTAAAACTCATAAAAAACAACCCCAAAGGACAAGGAACGACGATGAAAAAGAAAAATAGTCGTAATTTTGATGGCTTCAAGTCAACCGAAAAGGAAAGCATAACGAACTCTATTCCAATCTATTCGCTACGCTTTTTCCCAAATTTACTATTCCATTAGGTGTTTATTTTAACAAATCATCCAAGTATGTATAGAATTCCGCACTCTCTCCTGAAAATATTCTGACAATTTTCCCTTCCGGATCAATGATACACTTGGTTGGATAACCATTTACAGCATACAGAGCAGCCACGTCTATATCTTTACCATCATTGAAGAGTTGCACCCAAGGCAATGCATTTTCCTTTACAACTGTACGCCATTTTGCATCAGAATCCCGACAAGCAATACTTATGAACTCGATTTTTACCTTATGTTTTTCGTAACTTTTCTTCATATCAGGAAAACCTTTGATACACCATACGCACCAGCTTCCCCAGAAATCAAGCACCACATATTTGCCCCGAAAATCTGTCAAGCTCACGTCCTTACCATTCAAATCTTTCAGTTTGAACTCCGGAGCAACCATTCCCACCTGAACCTTTTTCTTCGCCTCTTTTTTGATACAATTCTGCTTCGGCCATTTTCACCAAAGTTTCTGCATAAGTTTTCATTGGCCCTTCTTTTTTACGCAACTATCCAACAAATCGAAAGCTTCTCTTCTTTTCTCGTTCACTACACACTCAATCAAAACTGCTGAAGCGTATTGTTTCGGATTAGTTTTCATATACTCCATTGCTGTGTCAGAGATTTTCCTTTTTTAACACATCAATTTCCGCTTCTACCGCGTTAATGGCATCGATAGGAGAATTTTTGCCTTTCAAGGCATTTAACTCCATCTGTTTTCGTCTACCACCTTTTTGATCCGCTTCCAACTCCTTCTTGGCTTTCTGAAGGTCTGTATAGAAAGTGCTTCCGGTTATTTCATAATTTCTGAAATCGCCAGTCACAACAGCTTTTTCTCCCGGAATGATTACCAGTCGGATAGGACTGAACATAGCAGCCATTAACCCCTGCACATCTCCATATTTAGGTTTGCCTATGATGCCCACCGCATAGGTTGTATTTTTATCAAGCGCATCAAATCCGAATGCTCCAGCGTTAGAGGGGACTGTATCCAATTTCGTTCGTCCTGTTTTTGAGTATTAACATAAGCAACCAATAAAGTATCACTGGGAGTTTTCAAATTCCCGCTAACTTGATATGAACTGATTGGTTTCCACCGATTAAACAATTCTTCAATTTTGGTTTCAGAAGGTGGTCGTGGAGCTTTCGCATCCAGTAATCGTCCTTCCTTGTCGAAAATCATAAAACGCGGGATATTGGTTATGCCGTATGTATCAGCATAATCAATTTGATTTTTCCCCGGAACGATATATTGTTCCCAAGCTGGTTTATCTGATGCCAGCTTCTTTTCCCAGGTTTCTACATCAGTATCAATGGAGATGCTGACAAAACGAATGTCCTGATATTGTTCAACCAACTTTTCGATGAACGGAATCTCTTTGCAGCATGGTCCACACCAAGTTGCCCAAAAGTCAATATAGGTATATTTGCCATGCCCGACCAGTTGATCAAGAGTCACTTCCCTCCCTTGCCGATCGCGCATCCTTAATGAAGCCGCCAACGTTCCCGGGGTTGTATTGTCTATAATCTTTAACTGTTTGACAGCCATTTCCCGAAGCTGAGGATCGGTGGATATTTTTTAAAAATTCACGATACACGAACGGAATCGTCTCCGAGATATCCGCTCCTAACATCTGTGGAAACAATTGTGCAGTGAGCAAAGTCTTGCTTATATTGTTTCGCACACCCTGGTCTTGAGTCAATTCACCCAATACACGTATTTTTACAGCTCCTATAGGTAGTTCCTCATCTTTTTGTACAGATCAGGGTTTGCCGTGACATACCAATCAATATATGGCACAATTGCAGCTACTTGCAACGTGTCATTGAAGTTGATTTTGTTCACAAACTCCATGAAATCTTTATCTTTCCGCATATCTACTCCCGCTTGTTGTTTGGCTATGGCATAGTTGAAATAGAGCATCTCCACCATCTTTTTTCCAACCCTGTTTTTCTTGTGCTACGAACGTCTGATTTTTTACCTTTGTCAAGGCTTTCTCTACAGGAGCAAAAGTTGAATGTCGACATATTTCACACATGCGTCAAAATCAGGAATATCTCTCCATGTATTGTTACTGAATTTTTGGGAAAGGGTAACCGTTTCGCGGTGTATGTTCGTATAATCGGTTTCCGGACCGGTATCCCCTGAATAAACGAGTTTTATATGATCTTGCTTTTTACAATATCAACGTGCAGCGACTTGTCAGGAGCAAGATACAGCAAATAAGAATGGGGGTTATCTTTTCCATCATGGACCTTAAAGAACGCATTCTTCACACCAGGGATTACGATTTCCTGTGAGAATGTTCCATCCGGACGAATAAGCAGGGTGTCCGGTTTCACATGTTCCATGGAAAGATCACAGATAAGAGTGGGGGTATCGGTAAAACCTTTCACCCGCCCGCTTAATGTCATTTTACTTGTCGTTTGTCCATACATGGATATGCTCCCCATAAGCAAAAAAGAGCTACCATACCATTTTTCTTCATGCTATTTTTCATATTCTCTATATATATTTTAATTTTTTAACAGGAAGGCGTTTCCACAGGCAACTCGGTATCCCACGCCACATTATCGTAAGAATGGCATAACGCCAATCGATAATGACAGACCTGCGTTTTTATTCAATGCATTTACCGCAATTTTAGCCACCTTTTCCGGTTTCATCAGTAGAGGATAGGTCTTTTCACTGCTGTCCAACAAGGCCGTATCCACAAACCCGGGTTTAATATCTGTAAAACGGATTTTCAGTTTCTGCATATATGCCAATTGCTCAAGCGAATCGATATAGATATTCTGGAATCGTTTTGTTGCCGAGTAGGCCGGGGCAACACCCAATCCCTTTGTTCCGGCAATAGAACTGATTACAGCCAAATGTCCGCCACCTTGTTGACGGAAATAAGTATATGCGGCATTTGTCATACGGATAAATCCGCCGACATTAGTGCGTGCCGTATCGATTTCTATTTCCGGTTGCAAGTCCCGGTTTTGTTTGCCGATACCTGAACACAATAAAAAACAAATCCATTCCACCCAATTGTTCAATCAGCCCATTCAATTTCAATACAGCATCCTTTTTGGGTTACGTCCAACGCTTGCGTTGCTATTTGTTCGGATTCCGTTCTTGAAATGCTGTCAGAAGTTCTTTTCTTCTGCCGGCTATCCCTATTTTCCATCCTTGCGCAAGCAGTACCTTTGCTATTTCTTGCCCAATACCTGAAGTAGCTCCCCACAATAATCGCCCGTTTCATACTTTTATGCTTCAAACTACTATTTTAATACCTCGGCCAATATCTGCCGTACCTGACTCACACTATGCGGAGCACACAATACCGTTCCGTCGGGTGCCACTAACATATAGTAAGGCACTCCGTTTCTTACTTGGTATTTATTATAATAGAAATCATTGAATCCTTTTTCAGTCATCACATAATGTGGGAACGGGAACTTGATACGTTCCATGGCCTTACGCCAAGCCTCCTGCTTTTTATCACACGGAACAGCTATCACCTCTAATTGACCAGAGTACTCTTCCGCCAATTTTTTTCACTTCCGGCATACTGTGAATACACATCCCGCACCAACTTGCCCAAAAAAATCTATCAGCACATACTTACCCTTTTGGAACCACATCCACCAACTGAACCTGTCTGTTGTCTATATCTGTCAAATCCAAGTCGAGGAGCGCCGCACCCACTGTAGTTTGCTTAGCTAATGCCACACGTTTTTGAATTCGTTGTAGCGTGCCGTGTCACAAGGACATCCGATGATGTTGTTTTCCAAAGTTTCCACTTGTTCTTTGGTCAAATTATATCCGCGTTCCAATAAACCATTGGCTAACATCACAGACACTACTGATCGAGGGTGGGAATGGATAAAATCCCATTCCCGATTACTCCCCTTCATATTCATAAATTCTTCATAGTCTTGATGCGCTTGTCCCCCTTTTACCTGGAGTTTGGATTTGGAATCCAATTCCGAGTATGCCCCAGACGTGATACTTATTTCCGTGTTCTTTTCCACAAATAAATCCGTGTAGGTCCACTTGATTTTCATCCCCGGATTTTTTAGTTTGTATCTCCATGTTATTGGTAATTAACATGAACGCTTGTGGGCTTTCCACTCTCCCCTTCAACTCAAAAACGCTCATCTTTTACGATAGTTTCCGCTTTTTGTAGAGCGTTTCCTTCTTTCTCCATCAAAGTAACTTTCACGCCATCCGGCATGCCCGGAATGTAACCCCGGATGACAAATCCCTCCTTCTGCGCCCAAAGATTAAGGCTTATAAACAACGCTAAAATAAAAAATTTTTATTCTCATGGCATTCAAATTTTAATCTCACTCTATGTCATTGGGCATTACGTACCAAACGCAAACTCAAATATTGCGCGTTGTTTTCTATACTCTGCCGATACACCTGATCGGATTCGTAATAAAGCTTACGATAGAAATAATATTCTCCGTTTTTTGATTCATCTTTGGTGCTCGTCCAATAGAATCCATACGCTCCCATAAAAACGGTATCCCGGTGTCTGCATAATCATATATGGAGTATAATAACCGGCCAATTGAAAATTCAATCGGGTCCCTTCTTCCGCTTGCCGCATCAATGTACCTGTCCCGCCGCCTCGCCAATCCAATTCATCTGCGTTTGCCGCAGACATACCCAATGCTCGCCCAACTGCTTGAAATCTTCATCGGTAGGAATGCGCCAACCTTCAGGTACAGCGTTTGGGGCATCGAGAAGGGTATAAAGGAAACCATACCTATCGGAATAGACATCCGAGGGATTAGTTTGTCCCGTGTTCCCGTAATCCACATAATACTTGCAATCGGACGTACGATAACGGCAGTTTTCCGTCATCCATTCCAAATTGCCTATACGCACATAATTATAGGTGTTGTCATCTCTTGTGTCCGTGAATGTCCCGGTCGATACTGGGCTAATAACCGGCAGTTCGTGTGAATCGTCATCGCTACAGGAGGCAACCAATCCTACCCATACGATACTTAACAATAATTTATTTATCCATTTCATTTTTTCCTCCTTCATTAATAAATGTAACCTAATTCTATTACCAGATCGCTCAATAATTGCGCGCGCTCAATAATTTTCGGATATTCCGCATAGTCCACCTTTATCTGTTCCATCGTAGAACTGAAAATCAGTTCGACATAGGCGTTGATGTCATCCGTCTTATCAGGATACTTTCCTAACAGTTGAATCACATAACTACCAATTTTAAGCACTCCGGCAACAAGGAAGCCCGCTTCTTTGCAATGATGTAGATTAAGAGTCATATCTTTTGAGGGTTATCGGCGATACTAAACTTTCCTTCATGCAGATTGCCGCATGCAGTATAGAACTCTTCCAAAGCCGCTTCATTATCCATAAAGGAGCCCCCTAAATAAGAGATAAAGAACGACTCGGCCAACGCATTTTTTCCCTCCTCGGATAAGGTCAGGATGTCCCCGACGGCCAACGCGACGGCACGTTCACCGGAAACCGTGAGAGTAGAGGTCATCGATCCTCCCATCATAGCGTCCGGATATTGGATATCCGTTGACAAAAACCAGGAGAATGGTCTTATAGACGCGGACAAGTGAGGCAATACATACTCTTGCAAAAAAGGAGGTCGCTTGCTTCTTCTCTTCCATGCTCTGCAACAGTTTGTAAGAATAGGTAAGGGACGAGTTCGTACTAGCGCCCACGGAATAGTTGACATCCAACAGTTCAATAAAAATATTGCATATCACCATTGGAATCCTTTCCCAACTCTTCTCTTCGAAGCGTATCACTAAAGAGCAAATAACAGTTTTCCTGTTCGAAAAAAGTGCGCCGTAGCACAGATTCCTCATCCATCGCATCCGCGGCAGGGGCAAAGCAATCTATATTGGTATCCACCTCGGGTGTCAAAGTGTCTTCCTTGGCGCAAGCCGTCATTTCCTGTTAGAA
>VOFJ01001560.1_pt1 | contig 13420 bp, 28 predicted proteins | sample 5384081 | NCBI WGS metagenome assembly VOFJ01 (sample SAMN12384729, study PRJNA508395) | human gut metagenome | isolation source: healthy gut I | host: Homo sapiens
CTCCCAAAATCACATCATCCTTCCGCTTGTTAATTTCTGTTTTCCTGACATATGGCTGCTGTTTGGCATCAGGTTTCAGTAATATGCCTGATTCTCAATGGCACCCTCTGCAGTGGCTGCAGTCTCCGCCACATGATGACTTGCCGCTTTTTTTGTCTCTGACGATTCCTCTTATGATCAGTCCGACAATTAAAATCAAAATTGCTCCTACAATCAATGTTCCCATAAATGACACCTCCTGCTTTATATCATTATCATACACATATAATCACTATACTGCAATCTGATAATCAGCAGTCCACTAACTGTGAAGATACGTTACTGTTCACTTCGTTCTCAGTAACACGCTCCGCGATGAAAAAAGGTATGAAACAGTTGCAATTCTGTTTATCAGAACCCGCACCACCAGATGGGACGCAGGCTCTGATCTTATTACTGTTTTATCTGGCTTTTGCCATACCCCTTTACCTTTACATTAAGGCTGCCGCTTTCCTTATAAAGCTGGGTCTGAACAGCAGATATAAAAAATCCGATGATAATTGCGGATGCAACCACTGTCCAGATACCGAAACCGCCGCCTGTAACCAGTGTACCGATCTGATAGATACACAGAGACACAAGATATGCAAGTCCACACTGATATCCGATTGCGAACCAGAACCACTTTGCATTGTTCATCTCTCTCTTGATTGCTCCCATAGCTGCGAAGCACGGTGCGCATAAGAGGTTAAATACCAGATAGCCATATGCTGCGATTGGTGTCATAACGCTTGCCAGGTTGCCCCAGAACTCTGCACCATCTTCTGCTACTTCTCCGAAACCGAACAGCATACCGAAATGTTGCAACGACGTTCTCTTTTGCAATTAAACCGCTGACTGCTGCAACTGCCATCTTCCAGCCTTACCGCCATGGGTCCATCCAAGTGGTGTGAAGATCCATGCGATCGCACTTCCGATAGAAGCAAGGATAGAGTTATTTAAGCTCCTCAACCATTCCAAAAAAGCTTCCCTCCTTCCCATCCGAAGCTCATTAAGAACCATAATACGATGGTAGATAAAAGAATGATCGTACCTGCCTTTTTGATGAAAGACCAGCCTCTCTCCCACATGCTGCTGAAGATACGTTGGAAACTGTCGGCCAGTGGTATGCCGGAAGCTCCATAACGAATGGTGCAGGATCACCGGCAAACATTTTTGTTTTCTTTAAGATGATACCGGAGCAGATGATCGCTGCGATACCAACGAAATAACAGCTTGTTGCAACCCATCCGGAGTTACCGAAGAACGCGCCTGCGATCATGGCGATAATTGGAAGCTTTGCTCCACAAGGAACAAAGGTCGTTGTCATAATTGTCATTTTTCGGTCACGGTCATTCTCAATTGTTCGGGATGCCATAACACCAGGAACACCACATCCGCTGCCGATCAGCATTGGAATGAAGGATTTTTCCGGAAAGACCAAATTTACGGAAAATTCGGTCCATAATGAATGCAACTCTTGCCATGTAACCGCAACTCTCTAAGAAAGCAAGGAAAATAAATAATACTAACATCTGTGGTACGAAACCAAGAACTGCACCGACACCGGAGATCAACACCATCTACGATAAGTCCCTGTCAGCCAGTCTGCACATCCGATGCCTTCAAAGAAGACTCTGTGCTCCTGGAATGATCCATTCTGCAAACAATGAACATCGTTTGTCCAGTCTGTCAATAAAGCACCAACTGTTGTTACTGATACGTAATATACGATAAACATTACCACTGCGAAGATTGGCAGTGCCAGCCATCTGTTTGTTACGATACGGTCAATCTTATCAGAAGTTGTCAGTTTTTTTTTTTTTGTTTTTTGTCACAACAGTCGCCAATGATAGAAGAAATGTATACGTATCTTTCATTTGTAATGATACTTTCTGTATCATCATCAAATTTATCTTCCATTTCTTTGATCTCTGCGGATACATCGGGAACGTTTTCATCATTTCTTTTGATCTTATCATCTTTTTCCAGTAATTTGATCGCAAAGAATCTTTTCTGTTCTTCCGGCATTCCTTTGATTTATTCTTCAACTTTATCAATGAATCTTCTGCATTTTTTGAGAATTCATGGACAGGTCTCTGCTGTCTTTTTGCTTTGGGCAAGTTGGAAACTGCCTTGTTTGCGGCTTCTGTGATGCCGGTTCCTTTTAAGAGCAGAAATCTCAACGACTTCACAGCCTAATTTTTTACTTAATTTATCTCAGTGTGTATTGTCTCACCGCTCTTCTCCACAACGTCCATCATGTTGACTGCCATGATGACCGGAATCCCTAATTCCAGGAGCTGTGTGGTAAGATAAAGGTTACGCTCGATGTTTGTTCCATCAACGATATTGATGATCGCATCCGGTTTTTCACCGATGAGGTAGTTTCTTGCAACTACTTCTTCAAGTGTATATGGTGATAAAGAATAAATACCAGGTAAGTCCATGATAACGACATCTTTATGTCCTTTTAATTTTTCCTTCTTTTTTTCTCGACCGTAACACCCGGCCAGTTACCAACATATTGGTTAGCACCTGTTAACGCGTTAAACATTGTGGTTTTACCGCAGTTCGGGTTACCTGCCAACGCAATCTTTACTGACATAATGCTTCTCCTTTCACTTCTCTTTAAAATCTTTTACTGCTGATCACTATTTGATTACTCAACAAGAATCATCTCGGCATCTGCTTTACGAAGGATAATTCATATCCTCTGACTGTAATTTCAACAGGATCTCCAAGAGGAGCTACTTTTCTTACATAAATTTCAACACCTTTTGTGATTCCCATATCCATAATTCTTCTCTTTACCGGACCTTCACCGGTAAGTTTTCTGACTTTAACGGTCTCTCCAACATGAACTTCTTTTAATGTCTTCAAGTTTCTTTCCCCTTCTTTCCCCGGAGCGTGTCTGAAAAATCATTTCACAATCTATACGCTCTGAATTTTATTTTTCTTTCAGGAAGAAATTATGGTTCAGACCATAATTTTGCTTTGCCATATCTTTTCCAATGGCAACCCTGGATTCTTTAACATTAACGATCAGGCTTCCGTTAATCTCAGAAAAGCAACCGTGACAACTCCTCCTACTACGAAGCCGAGCTCCTCAAGATGTCTCTTCACTTCTTCTTTTTGCCTCCGATCCTTTTGATTGTAAAAGGTTCACCTGCATTTACCATTGATAACGGCATTTCTTCATCCCTTCCTTTGCATTTAATAAGTGATAAACATTATCTTTATCATGTGGTTAGTGTATTCTAATTTTGGTTAGATGTCAATAACTTTATTGAAATTTTTAATGATAAAGTTTTTTCAGTTTTAAAACATTAATAATTTTTTTCATTAATTTATCACTATATTATGCAATATATACAAGAAAAGTATTTATCAGCAACGTGCTTCGAGAATACCGTTGAGTGCATTTCCGCTGCTGGTATGGCAGCGCGCACAATATCTGTAGAAGCGCCAACCTCGTCCAGTGCGCATTTTACCATCTTATGGGATACAGTATTTGTAAAAGTACCAGAAGATCCGGACATCCTATCTTTTTTTCCGAAGTCGGCTTCCATCTGTGTAAATACTTTACATTTGCATTTTATAAAGATTTGCAGATTTTTTTTATACTGTCCTACCATTCTGTCATGTCCGCCTACGATTACAATACTCATGTATTATCCTCCTTTTGTTCTTTTAGATATATTAATATGGGGATTGGAAAGTATTTATCCCTTGCCTGATAATCGGGCATTGATAATACTTTGGGTATGGTTAACTTTCTCTAACTGTAAGTTAGTATAAAAACTAACATAGGCTGCTTGTCAATATCTTCATGAAAATTTTGCGAAATTCATCAAATTGTGAAGCAATTATTTATAAAAAAAAAATCCTGCTTGCAGGATTAGCAGGATTAATTTCCTGTAATATAACAATAAAACTGCCATACAGTAAATCTAACTGTACAGCAGTCTTTATGTATTTGTTAATATCTGTTATTTTTTCGGGATTGGAATCATCATTCCGGCAATGCCACATGATCCAGTATTCCGGTAAGATGTGCGATGGTTATCCGTAATTGGTCACAGGTACCTGTTGCTTCTTTGCCCTGTCGATGCGGTACATCACATATTTCCGGTTAAACATACATGCTCCGCACTGGATGATCAGATCATATCCGGTAAGGTCATCCGGAAAATCGGTTCCGCTTACCAGCTCTACCTCAGGTTTTCTCCAAATCGTTTTTTCAGCATCCGGGGAATTTTCACTCTGCCAATATCCTCTTTCAGAGGTGCATGTGTGCAGCATTCGGCAATCAGTACATGAGAAGTTTCTTTCAGACTGTCAATTGCTTTTTTGCTCCCTCTATGTAGTAAGAAAGATCTCCCTTGTATGTGCCGCAAACAGTACAGAAAAAGGAAGTAAGCATGCTCTCTTTTGGTTTGTTCTCATAGAAGATGTATGGGAACACCTGTGAATCGGTGATGATCAGTTTCGGTGCTCTGGAAAGAGTCTGCAATGCAGCCGGATACCGGTCAGTAGTTACACTCATTATGAGACATCTTTTTATCCAGCAGTTCTCGTAGAGTCTGTACCTGGGGCAGGATCAGCCGTCCCTTTGGTGCCTGGATATCCTGCGGCATCACAAGGAGTACCAGATCATCTTTGGAAACCAGATTCCCGGTGATCATTCTGTTACCGTAGCCTTCCGGGATTTTTCTGTCAGAAGCTCTTTTAATTTCCGGATTCCCTCTCCCGTTTCAGAACTGACAGGACAGACTGTTTTCTCCTGTATTTTTCTGAATCATCTGAATCAGATATTCTTTTTTGTTCCTGTGTATATAGATCAGCTTTACCAAGCACTGGATTACCGGTGTCTGCCGTTTTCTTAAAATAGTTATACCATTTTAATTCCTGTACCATTTCATCCCCACAGAAAGGATGATCGCCAGTTCAGTTTTCTGTGCAGCCAGACTGGTTTTTCTATTCGTAATGCACCCAGTTCTCCTTCATCATCAAATCCTGCCGTATCGATGAGGACACAGGGACCAAGAGGATAGATTTCCATTGATTTGTATACAGGATCTGTGGTAGTTCCGGCAACATCCGCAACTTGTGGAATGCTTTCTGCCCGGAAAAAGTATTGATAGGCGAGGGATTTTCCATTTCTTTACCCGGCAATATCATCCGGATCCCGGCCTTGATAATTCCGATCCCTACCGGTATTAAAATGATTGTACAGCAGAAGATCACTCCCACGCCCGACAGGATGAGGCCGATGGGCAACAGGATCAGCAGCCACACACAGGCCTTTAAAATTGCCCCGGTAATCTTATATGCGATTCCGAATAAAATGGTTAACAGCAACAGACACAATATAAATGAAATCATAATTTTTTCTCCCTTTCCATAATGTAGGCCACATGCTTCACAGAAAAAACTCCTGTCTTTGTAGCTATTATATCCGGTTGTCCCACCATTTTCAGTACGTAATGTTGCACGATAAGTCATCCTAATATAGGAAAAGGACAGAGGATATCCTCTGCCTTTTCTAGGCTGTTTCTATGCTGTTTCTTCAGGAATGGTCCCGGAACATAATGCATTCCTTCACTGTTTCCAACAGCTTCTTTTTCATCCATCGGCTGTTGATAATGTCTTCCGCAAAGGCATTGGCACTCATGGCAATGATGGGGACATTTCCGGCATCCGACCGTTTCATGGACGGATCCTGCGGGTGGCATCAGCCATTTAGCTTCGGCATCATAATGTCCATGAAGATCACATCGTAATATCCCGGCTCAGATTTTTGAACTTTTGTACCGCCTCTTCTCCGTCTGCAGCGCACTCTACGTGGATCCCGTAATCCTCGGCATGAATTTTTGCGATCTCCATGTTGAGTTCATTGTCCTCTGCTAACAGCGCCCGCAGACCTTCCACCGGGATTTCCTCATAGTTTACGTTCTTCTCCTTCTCCACCGGTTCCCCGATTTTGAACGGAAGTGTCATGGTCACAGTAGTTCCTGACGCATTTCTTTTTTACTCTCTATGGCAATGTCTCCATCCAGCCTGTCCACGATTTTCTTTTTGCAATGGCAAGTCCCAGTCCTGTGCCTTCGTACCTGGATCTGCCGGGTCTCATTCTCCTGCGTGAACGGTTCAAAAGCATGTTCCAGAAAGGTTTCACTCATGCCGATACCAGTATCGGCACAGCCGAATTCATAGACTACCCGCTCCTCGTCCGCATATTTTTCTGCACACCAGACACGCACACTGCCGCCCGGTCCGGTAAATTTAACCGCATTATCAGAAATATTGGTCAGCAGTCTCTCCACATAGATTGATTCCATGCCAGATCCATATGGCGGATATCACTCTGTTCCCAGTCAACAATATATTCCACATTCTTTTTTTTCTGCCGCCTGCTTCTGCTTGCCGAGGTTAACCCGGTTCAGCAGTTCTGCCAGATTAAACGGAATCTCCTGTTCCACTACACCTCCCGACTCCAGTTTGTTCATATCCAGAATATCATTCACGATAGAGACCAGATACTTCGATGAAGTCATGATCTGTTCCCGGCACTTTCTCTGTACCTCCAGATCATCCGGATAACGGTTTGCCAGATTCAGCGTGCCGATAATGCCATTCATGGGTGTCCGGATATCATGACTCATATTTGACAGGAAACGGGCCTTCAAAGCTGCTGCCTTCCCTGGCTTCCTCCACCTGATACATCAGTTCATGTTCCCACTTCTTGGTATCGCTGATGCTGCGGATCAGGCAGAGCACATGGGTCAGTACACCGTTTTCGTCTCTCTTTTTTTTCCACAAAAACGGAGTCTGTGCCAGTCGCCATCCTTCATCCGGTATTCTAGGACTAACGTCTCTTCATTCTTCATGCGTTCCGGCAGGGTCTTCAGATCCACAAATTTGAAAAATGCCTCCTGATACTCCTCCGCCACGTATTGTCTGCATACCTTTTCATTGCTTTCCGACAGCTTTCCCGATTTCGTGAACTTCAGATGCTCGGTATCCCGGTTATTGATCTCTTCGAAATAATCTGCCTGAATATCGATCCGTGAAATATACTGGTAAGTTCTGGCGATGGAGGAAATGATCTCGTTACTCAGCTTCACTTTCTCCAATGTGTCCTGTAACTGCTTCTGGATTGCTTTTTTTCTTTGTACAGAATGCTGTCTATATTCCGGCAATAATTTATTCAGGATGTCATTTTCGTTCTGCTCATAGTTTAAAGACATCGTTTTCCCCTTCTACGGCACAATAAAAGCCGTCTGCCAAAAAATGTGCACTGACAGACGGCTCACGATAAACATACTCCCCTACACTCAGGAATCTGCTGCAACCGGCTGTCATAGTCTGATTTTTTCTCTATGTTCAGACCTTAGACCCATCTGGCTTTTTGTGTCCCCCGTTTTTCAGCGGGTTTACTAAATAGATATTATTTTTTATTACATTTTCTCCGGGCTTCGAATCCCAGCATATCAATACAGGTCTCCAGGATATCTCTGGTCAGCACTAAAAGTGCTACCAGTCCCTGCTTACGCTCCTCATTCTCTTCACCTAAGATCTTGGTCTCATGGTAGAAGTGGTTGAACGCATTGGCAAGATCGTAAATATAGGCACATACCTTATGGGGTGCCAGTTCTTCTCCAGCGGTAGCGATCATGGTATTGAACTGTGCCAGTTCCATGGCAAGCTCTTTCTCGGACGCATTACCGGGCTGCTGTAATTTTACAGCGGTCAGGTCTCCCGCCCTGCTCCCTTGTATTTATTCAAAATAGACTTGATTCGCACAATGGTATACAGGATGTAGGGGGCCGGTATCTCCCTCGAAGGAGGTGAAACGGTCGATATCAAAAACATAATCCTTGGATGCCTGATTGGACAGATCACCGTATTTTAACGCGGAGATAGCTACCACGTCCGCTACCTTTCTCGCCTCGGCATCTTCCATATCGCGGCCTTCCTTGATCTTTTTGTACATCTCATCCTGGGTATCCTTTGATCAGGTTCTCGAGACGCATAACACCGCCCTGTCTGGTCTTGAAGGGTTTGCCATCCTTGCCGTTCATGGTACCGAAGCCCAAGAACTTCAGCTCGGTCTCGGGTTCTACCAATTTCGTCTTGCGGGCACAGCGGAATACCTGGTCGAAGTACAATTCCTGACGCTTGTCCAGCACGTAGATCAGCTCGTCGGGATGATACAGCTTCATACGCTCCATAATAGTAGCCAGGTCTGTGGTATTGTACAGAGAGGCCCCGTCGGACTTTAAGATCATGCAGGGAGGGATCTCCTTGGTGTCGGTATCTTCCTTGACATCCACTACCAACGCACCCTCACTTAAGTGTATAGCCGTTGTCCTTCATATAAGCGACCATCTCCGGGATGATGTCATGGACATCGCTCTCTCCCTTCCACAGATCGAATTCTTACGTTTAATTTGGAATAATTCTTCTTCAGGTCGTTCACAGACACATTGATAATGTGCTTCCACAGAGCACGATATCCTCTGACACCGCTCTGTAATTTGAAGGTTGCTTCCATGGCCTTTGCCTTGTACCGGGATCTTCCTTGACTTGGCGTCGGTTGCGGGATAGATTCCAGTTCACTGATGGTAAACGGAGCTTCCTCGATATTCCCCGGCGTAGTTCTCATCAAAATATACCAGTTCCGGCTGTCTCTCCTGTAAAACCGGTGATGACCAGACCCATCTGTAATCCCCAGTCACCCAGATGCACATCACCGATAACCTCATGTCCCACATAGCGGCTGGATGCGTTTTTACGCTCTCACCGATCACTGCGGAACGTAAATGTCCCACATGCAGAGGTTTTTGCCACGTTGGGGCCGCCGTAGTCGATAATGATCTTCTTGGGATGTTCGGGCTTCTCCAGACCGAATTTTTTCATTTGCCTCCATGCCCTGTAAATAGGTGAGCAAAATGCCTCACTGACCTTCAGGTTCAGGAATCCGGGGGCTACTGCCACCACTTCGGAAAATACCTTGCTGTCTTTTAACTGCTCTGCCACGTCGTTTGCGATCATGATGGGGGCTTTTTTATACAGCTTGGCTCCCGCCATGGCGCCGTTACACTGATATTCGCACAGGTCAGGACGGTTGGAAAGCATTACTTTTTTCCTAAGCTTCCGTCATAGCCTGCTGCGGTAAATGCCTGCTGCATTTCCTCTGTCAGCATTTCTAAAAATTTCTTCATGTCAGTCAATCCTCATACCTTTCAGTAATCTGTCGGTATTCCGTTACTTCCTGTAATGTACCGGAATATCTTGTGCAGTCACAATTTCTATCTCTCACGCTTCTGCGCTGTTTTCAATATTTCTACTATATCCTAAAAATTCCTCATCCCGCAAGACGCAATTACGCATTTGCGATCTGTGCTTCCCGCTCCGCCTTGAAAAGGCACAACCGCAGTAATTCTGCCGGTACAGCTCATACTCCGCGGACAATTGATGGATCTCTTATAACCGTTCTTTTTTTGAAATCCGAAGGCAGCCAGGAAATCGCATATTCCCCCGGAAATTGCCTGCCCGATCTCATTGATCTTCGCCGCATTTTTCAAGGGGCTGATAGTCAGGGTCGTGGCAAAATAGTCATATCCGCCGGCCTGTGCCAGTTCCGCGGTCTTACGCAGTCGCAGATCGAAGCAGCGGAAACACCGCTCTCCTCCTTCGGGACAGTTCTCGTACCCCTTCGACATCTCATAAAAACGCTCCGGTTCATAATCTCCCTCCACGATGTCGATGGGCCATCCTTTTTCTTCTTTATTATAAGCGGCGATCAGGCGCTTCTGCTCCGCCACACGCTTCTGATATTCTTCCGAAAACGAAATATTGGGATTATAATAAAATACCGTAATCAAAAAATAACGGCACAGATATTCCAGACAATAACTGCTGCAGGTGCGCAGCAGCTATGCAGAAACAGGCGGGGCGGCCGGTAATCCGGCGCTGCCTCGCCCTTTCTCCTGTAAGGTATTTAAAATTTTCTCTAATTCTTTCTGATAATTTACCTGGTTCATACGGTTCTCTTTTCCGGCAATACTCGCAGTGCCCATTGCCTGCGCTCATTATAGCATACTTCACCGGACAATCCGCAATATTTTTTACGCAAATCATCCACTATGCCGGACAGATCATCCATTTTCACAAGGCACATTCACACAATTACAACAGATAAAATCCGGCGCTGCCCCCGGGCACGGTAACCTTCCACCTGCAAATGTTGCTTCGCCGCCGAAGGTATACAGAGCTTCCTTCACCGCACAGTCTCCGTCAAAGCTGACCTCTGTCCGCCGGATTGATGATAACAAGGATTCCCTTGTCGTCGCTGCGCAGATACGCCAGAGGATACTGCTTTTCCTCCGCATAGACGAACTCGATCTCTCCACGGCTCTGCAATGCGCTGTGCGCCTGACGGATATCGATCAGTTTCCGGATCTCATGGTACAGGAATCCGGATCTGCCATCTGCGCCTCCACCGTGGGACGGTCAGTCAGCGGCTTCGTCCTGTTTGACATAAAGTTTTTCCTTCGGTGCCGCACTGAAACCGGCGTTGGTGGTATGATCCCACTGCATGGGCGAGCGGGAACCGGTGCGTCCGTAACCGCCCCCTACGGAATGCAGATTTTCCACATAACGCATACCGATCTCATCCCCATAATACAGGAAGGGGGGCACCGGGCATGGACAGCAGGAAGGCAAATGCCACCTTTAGCTCATCCCCATGAATACTCCTCGCCAGACGGTCCATATCGTGGTTGCCGGAAGGAATGCAGATCAGACCTTTCCGCTGCGCTTTTTCATAATTCTCCTTGTATTTCTCCACGAAGGCTGCCACATCACCTTTTCCTCTTCCGGAGAAGAAAGGCTCCTCGCAGCGGAACAGATCGTTATAATGAGACGGTCCGAAATGAAGTAAAAAGTCCATATGGAAGCCACCCCCTGCAGGGACTTGTCCGGTTCTCCCCACTCGGATACCAAAGCACTGCGTCGGGGAACTCCGCATCCAGGAACGCTCTTACCTTTCTCCACAGAGCGATGTTTCCCTTGCCGTCCTCATCGTTTTTCACCAGCCGAACCTGCCATATCCACACGGAAGCCGTCACAACCCATGCCAATCCAGAACCGCATGACATTTTCCATCTCAGCAAGTGTTGCCTTAGGGACCCGGATCATCGGGATCCTGCTGCCAGTCCTGTGTCTTTTTATAAAATCCGTAATTGAGTGCCGGCTGGTGTGCGAAAAAGTTCACGATCACAGAACTCTCTCAGAGATACCGCACAGACTTCCCATGTTCTCCAGCTGTCCCCAGGTGCTGTCGGTCCAGATATACCTGTCGGTAAAATTCATTGCGGTCTGCCTTACAGGACTCCTTGAACCAGGGATGGGCCACGGAAGTATGTCCCGGCACCAGGTCTAACAGGATATGCATATCCCGCTTATGTACTTCGTTAAACAGACGCTTCAAGTCCGCATTAGTGCCGTATCTGGGAGCCGCCTGATAATAGTCCGCCACGTCATAGCCCGCATCTCCGAAAGGTGATGCAAAACAGGGATTCATCCAGATCGCATTACATCCCAGTTCCTTAATATAATCCAGCTTTTCTATAATACCCTGAAAATCACCGATGCCGTCACCGTTGGTATCCAGAAAAGACTGGGGATAAATTTCATAAAAGATTGCATTATCAAAGCCATCTTTGCCATGTTTTGCTCCTTCCCTTTATTCTTCATCGTTTCTTATAAAAAACGTTTTCCGTTATTTTCTTTTACCATACCACAGAATGGCTACTTTGTACAACTGAAAAAAAATCTTCTATAATAAAAATGATGCCCCGGTAATCGGGGAATAAAGCCAAAAAACCACAATAAGAATGAACGGTCTATCATGTTAACACAAAAAGTAAGCACCATCGATGAACTCTTGCAGTTCGTAGGCAGTCTACGCGAAAAGCACGGCGTCCGCCTCTGGTTCCGCGGGGAAGAGAACGCAGATCTGACTCTGATCCCTTCCATCCAACGAAGCCAGAAAAGACTGGACTCCGAACGCTATATTGCCAATGATTTCTATATCCGGGCGAGACAGATCCTTGACAATCCGCCTGATAAGCACAATTATGCCATTTGGGTATCCCTGATGCAGCACTACGGTCTGCCCACGAGGATGTTAGACTGGACCCAGTCTCCCCTGATTGCCGTATTTTTTCGCCACAGAGACTTACAAGAGAGAGACTCCAGACACCGACGCCTGCGTCTGGGTACTGACACCGGGTCTGTTGAACGAGAAGGAAGGCTTCGGCAACTGCATCTATCCCATTGATGCAGACACCACACAGGAAATGCTACTGCCCGCCTTCAAACACAACCACCACAATCCGGAATTGAAAAACAAGATCCTGGCCCAGGTTCCACGGAGAATAACCTCCGCATGTACTCCCCAGTACTCAACTTCACCGTACATAACTCTCTGGAACGTCTGGAAGATATCTGCGATGAAAATATGCTGTATAAGATCATTATTCCCTCCGGGCGGAAACAATACTTTATAGAAAGCCTGCGGGTATTCGGCATCTCCGAAAGCTTCGTATACCCCGACCTGGATCATATATCCAGTGATTTGAAGGACTCCTATGGGATTTAGATTCATTAATTAAGAAAGGAAATATACACATGAAAATCGTATTACAGCATCTGACCAAGAAATTCCCCGCCCGCGGTCCTGTCCGCGGGCAGGAAAAACCGCGAAGATGTCATTGCCGTAAATGACTTCGACTTCGAGATCCCCGACGGCAAACTGATCGGACTCTTAGGTCCTTCCGGCTGTGGCAAAAGTACTGCCCTGAATCTGATCTGCGGTTTACTCAAACCCACCGAGGCAAGATCTTTTTCGGGGGAAGATGATGTCACGGACTTCCGCCCGAGAACCGCAGGTGTCGGCATGGTGTTCCAGAACTATGCCCTCTATCCCCATCTCACCGTGGAGAAAAATATTCAGTTCCCCTTAGAGAACCTGAAGGGTGCCGACAAACTTTCCAAAGAAGAAATGAGTAAGCGCGTACTGGAAGCGGCGAAGGCTGGTACAGATCGATCACCTGTTGGAACGCAAACCCAATGAACTCTCCGGCGGTCAGCAGCAGCGTGTTGCCATCGCCAGAAATTCGCCCAGAGCCCTTTCCAATCATGTCCAGGTTTGTGCCCAGAAAGCAGGATTGCTCTCCCAGCAGGCGCGGGTGATGTTCCTGAAAATCACCAGCCGTCCCAAATCCTATGGCTGGATAGCGCGGTTCGCGTTGCCCGTGACATAATCATGGTGCCGAATTTCAGCGGTGACGCCCGGCAGAACCAGTCCGCATGGCGCGCCGTTTCATTA
>VOFJ01003775.1_pt1 | contig 13418 bp, 32 predicted proteins | sample 5384081 | NCBI WGS metagenome assembly VOFJ01 (sample SAMN12384729, study PRJNA508395) | human gut metagenome | isolation source: healthy gut I | host: Homo sapiens
TCGGTACTTCGTTCAGATTGCATCGTATAATTGATGTATTCAGAGGGATTTAAGGCTTTAAGGAGTATGGTAGTATGGCGTGGCTGGGCTTTGTCACATTGCTAACGATATATTGGTGTTTTTTGTGGCGGCAACAACGGCAGAATCGGCTGGTGTCTTTTGACGGGATGGCTGCTGCCGATTCTCGCGCTGACAATCAGCTTTCGCAAGGGGATGCAGGTCAACGGGCTGATGGTGCTGATCTGCTTTGTGCTGTTTCTGGTCTGCCGCAGTGGGCTGGCGGAGCTGCGCGGCTGGAATGTGAAGCAGAGAAAGAAGCGCCCGGTGCTGTTCTGGCTGTTATATACAGTGATTTTTCTGCTGATGTTTTACAGCGTGGCGCAGGCGCAGATGCAGGGATATATTCTGAATATCCAGGGCTGGGACAGTGAAACGATGCAGGTGCTGCGGATGGTGCTTGTGACGATTCCGCTGCTGGTGCTGAATTATTTTTATACGGAAATGGTGTATACGGCGATTGACCGCCTGCGGCTGAAAAATGGGGAGCTGGTGCTGCTGAACTGCCGCTGCTTTCTGGCGCACGAAAGCGGTGCGGGAAAAGGTTGCCAAAAGCAGGGCTATTTTCTGGAGGGCATCAGCAATGGCGTAACCTACCATTTTGAGCTGACGAAGCGCACATATTTTATGCTGCGGCGCGAAAAAACCTGCGGCTGCAAATCGGAACAGGGATACTGGGCGGATTATATTTGACGGATCTGGAAAACCCCGATTTTTCAAGCGTGTACGAAGGATGGACAGAAAATATGCCAAACGAGGGATATTCCTAAATATTCTGGTGATGGCTTTTTGGTGTTTGGCTGTTCTGGATATTGAAATAAGTCGAAATCGGGCTTTGAAGTTGAAGCAGTAAGAGAAAGCTTTGGATGAAAGAGACATCCAAGGCTTTTTTTGCAATCATTTTGTGGGAGAGAAAGACATATCCTTGAAAGAAGGGATGTGGCGGAATGAAAAAAAACAGTGCGGCTTTTTCTGCTGTTATATGTGGTTGTGGCGGTGCTTTTTTGCTGCCGCTATTGCTGACGATACTCTGTGGTGGCTTAGGGCAAGAGCTGCCGCAGGAGGCGCAGGTGCTTTATGGTCTGGCAGACCTTGCGCCCTTGGATACGGAGCTGGAGGAATATGTGGCAGGGGTAGTGGCGGCGGAAATGCCTGCCGCCTTCCGGAGGAGGCACTCAAGGCGCAGGCGGTTGCGGCAAGAACCTATCAGGTGCGGCAGATGCAGGCGGCAGGAAGCAGGGCTGTGCTTTATGACGTGGGACAGGCGTACCTTTCCGAAGCGGAGCAGAAGGAAAAGTGGGGCGAAGGCTATGCCCTATATGCCGAGGAAAATCCATAGTGCCGTCCGCGCAACGGCAGGGGAGATTATGACCCTATGACGGGGAACCGATTCTTGCCGCCTTTCATGCACAGAGCGGCGGAAGGACGGAGGATGCGGCGCATGTGGTGGAATACGGCGGTGCCGTATCTGAAAAGCGTGGACAGCAAGGGGGGACAGGCAGGCACCGAACAATGAGACAACGGTAACGATTGCGGCGAAGACATTGGCGGAACGGCTTGGGGTTGCGGACGATGCGGCAGTTTCTGTGAAGAAACGGACGGAGGCAGGCTATGTGGCGGAGGTGCAGGCAGGGAGCAAGACCTTTTCCGGAAGGGAGATACGAGAGAGACTGGGACTTAGGGAGTGCGGATTTCACGATTGCGAAAAAATGGGGACAGCTATATTTTTACGGTGCATGGCTATGGGCATGGGGCAGGCATGAGCCAATATGGGGCATCCTTTCTGGCGGAGCAGGGAAAAAAATTATCATGAAATTCTGCGGCATTATTATACAGGTATCTCCTTTTCGATTCTCGAATAAAAAAATCCTCCTATGGCAACAATAGCATCGGAGGTGTTAATATGAATCAAAAAAGAAAGAAGAGCCGCACGAGGCTTGCAGATTGTGGCGGTTTGCTGCTGCTTTTGCCTGCTGGCGGTGGGCGCAGGGGTGACATATCGTGCCATGGACAGAGAAAAAAGCAGGGGCGGCGAGACCTTGCAGAAGGAACAGCCTGTGACAGCGGTACAGAGCAAAACAATCGAGATTGCGCAGGCGGAGCAACAGAGGGAGAGCGAGAAAACGAAGGAAATAAAAGGAAATAAAGGAAAAAGGAAACGAAAGCACAGCCTGCCAGGAAAAACGAACAGCCTGTGTTTGCAGCGCCGCTGGAGGGGGAAACGAAGGTGGTTCTGGCGTACAGTACAGACCATGCCATTTATGACCCGACACTGAGCAGTATCGCACGAACGCATCTGTCAGCCTTTCCGCGAAGAAGGGGACAGAGGTGAAGGCTGCGGCAGACGGCGTAGTGAAGGAGGTAAAGAAGGACGCGCAGGCAGGGAATCTGGTGAGGATTGCACACGGCGGATTGGCTGACTACATACGGTCAGCTTGCAGATGCCGTAGCAGTCGGGGGAAGGAGAAAGCGTGAAACAGGGGCAGCGGATCGGAACGGTTGCCGCGCCGACGAAATACGGTGTGGCACTGGGAGAGCATCTGATTTTTTGCCATGGAGAAGAACGGAGAACCGCAGAACCCGATGGAGAAAAATGAAAACCGCAGAATGAAAACAGAACAAGCCGAATTTGGGGTTCGGCTTGTTTTTTTTGTGAAAAAATGAGCAAAAATATAGGAATTTGAAAGTTTTTTTTGAAAAATCGCTTTTACGAATTTTCAGAAAGAGGATAAAATGATGGGACAAGGGAATCTGACAAAGGGGATTGCGAAATGAAACGTTTGTCTATTGTAAAAAGGTGATATTGTAAAGGCGAAAACAGATGCGATTGTCAATGCCGCCAATACATCCCTGCTTGGGGGCGGCGGTAGATGGTGCCATTCATCGGGCGGCGGGGCCGGAGCTTTGGCAGAATGTGAAACGCTGCATGGCTGCCGTACGGGTGAAGCAAAATCACGAAGGGCTACAAATTGAAGGCAAAATATGTCATTCATACGCCCGGTCCCATTTGGCGCGGCGGAAAATGGGGCGAGGAGGATCTTCTGGCAAATTGCTATCGGAATTGTCTGGCATTGGCGAAGGAGTATGGTGTCAAGAGCATCGCATTCCCTTCCATCAGCACGGAGTATATCGATTCCCGATTGACTTAGCGGCGAAGATTGCCGTAGGTGAAATCCCTGCATTTTCTGGAAACGGATGATACGATGGAGCAGATTATTCTGGTCTGCTTTGACGAAGGGACGAAGGCGGCGTATCAGAAGGCGTTTGCGGAGCTGACGGCATAGAGAATTTTATATTGATTTCATATTGAAAGAAACGGAACCGAACCATTTTGTGCTGTCCGCATAAGGTGGTTCGGTTCCGTTTTAGAGAAAGCCTTTTTTATTTTTTTGCAAAAGCATCGCTTTCGCATATCTGCATCAAGGGGCATGAGGACAGCCCCGAAAAAATTATCTGATGTAATTGGTCTTGATTTTTTTTTCTTCCTGCTCGGGCAAAGCGACACCTGCATTTTTGCCTGCCTCGATACACTTCAGCAGCCAAGCCATATTTCGCCCGATGGCGCGCATGTTCTGCATGCCTTCCAAATCCTGCTTGACCTCATCCGGCGTATTGCCATGCACCTGATTCCAGTATGTACCGGAAACGACGGGCATATTGCTGATGGTAAAGTATTTATTCAGCTGGTCGAAGGTTGCGGTTGCGCCGCCCCTGCGGCAGGAAACTACAGCTGCGCCCAATTTATTGGCAAAGGCACCATTGACATCACAAATAATCTATCATACGCGCAGGAGGCCTGCCCTGCGGCGGAGGCGTAATGCACAGGTGCGCCAAGCACGATGCCGTCTGCTTCGAGTGCCTTTGGTAGCAGCTTATTCACCACATCCTCCTGCACACATTTGCCAAGCTTTTTGCATGCGCCACAGCCCAGACAGCCGCCGATGGGCCTTATTGCCAAGGTAGAACATTTCTGTTTCCACGCCCTCGGCGCGCAGTGTTTTCTCGATTTCCTTCAATGCCGTATAGGTACAGCCATGCCCATTGGGGCTGCCGTTCACCAGAAGTACCTTCATATCTTCTCCTCCTGTTCTCTTTTACAATTTACTCTCTTTAAAAATTTTTCTCTCTTTAACAAAAAGGATGATGCAAGCCTTTGCACCATCCCTGTTTGTGTCTCTTATTTTGCTTCCAGATAAGCATTCAGCTCTGTAACCAGCTTATCGCAGTCCATGCCGTGTACCATGGATGCTTCCTCCAGTGTTTTCGCCTGCGGCGGGAAAGGGCAGCCAACACAATGCATACCATTCTGCATCAGAATCATGCCTGCGCCTCTGTCTGCCATCAGCAGCTCGCCAATTGTCATATCTTTTTTGTTACTTTCATCAGAAAGACCTCCTTCTTTTTATAGACTCTATTTCATTTCTATCTTACCACCAAAAAGCGGATTTTTCACTACCGAAATTCCGAAATTCTCCACTTCTTTACAAAGCGGCTTTCAGCCTTCCGGTAAATCCTACAAAAAATACTTAGAATTGCTCGATATCCAGAAGCACTTTTCTACATTCTACACAGGGTGCCCCTCCATTTGGCACCGCCCATATAGCTCTTTGCCAGAAGGTATTCCTCTTTCCTGCCTTCGGCATCCACGCCCTTCCACTGGACATATCTGCCGCCGGAATGGGCGTGCCTTCCTTCATTTCATTTCCGCAAAAAGGACATTTCATTTCAGATTCCTCCTTTTACTGCTCCGCAGGGTGAACCACTGCATCGTCTGTATTCTCGCCGATGATACGGAATTTGCTTTCCTTTGGCAGAACCTTGCCGGTCATAACCTCTGCCGCAGTTGCCTTGCCATCCGCATCCAGAGAAATCAGAAGATATTCCTTCTCCCCATCCACAGATGTGCCGAAGATACCCTGAGGAATTCCCAAAATAATAGGTCAGGAAGGTATCTGCTTCCTCCTCAGGCTCGCCCAGAAGCTCCTTCACCTCGGCTTTTTGTCATGCCGGGGAAAACAGTACGATCCAACAGATTCTGTACGATTTTCTGACGGTCATTCCCCTACGGCGGAAACCCATTTTTCTGTTGTAAAATGAGTATGATTATCGCGATATCTGCCGCCAAAGAATACTGCCAATGCTACAATAACCAGAACAACCACAATGATCTTATCTCTTGTTTTTAATTCCATCGTACCGTCCCTCCTATCAGGAAATCCACTTAAAAGCCTTTATAGTAACGCAAAAACAACCTTACCCAGAATTTCATCCTTTTCTACATATTGATTTCTCCAGAAACGGGAATCCTGCGAATGATTGCGGTTATCCCCCATCATGAAATAGCAGCCATTGGGTACAACATAGGGCCGTAGCTGCCCTGTGTCACCTCTGCGATGTAATCCTCCTGCAGGACCTTGCCATTGACATAAACCGTGCCGTTCGACATCTCAACGGTATCACCGGGGGGTGCCGATGATTCGCTTGACATAAAGCGTTTTTGCCCGTTTCATCATCCGGATAACGGAACACCACGATATCCCCCCGCCTCCGGCTCATCAAACCAATAGGAGGTTCTGAGTGCAAGGATGCGGTCGCCTGCCATGATGGTATTTTCCATGGAGCCTGTCGGTACCTCCGCATTTACAATGAGGAAGGAATTGACCAGCCCTGCCAGCACCGCCGCCAGAAGAATTGTTTTTTACCCAACTGATGACCTCTTTTTTTTTCACAGTAGTGCTCAAATTGCCCATCTCCTTTGGGTTATTTCAGGAAGCCGTTGATAATCTGCGCTTCCGCTTCTTTTTTCTGTCAGCCCAAGGGTCATCAGCTTGACCAGCTGATCGCCTGCAATCTTGCCGATTGCCGCCTCATGCACCAGAGATGCATCCACATGGTTCGCAATGATTTCGGGCTCTGCCGCAACTACGCCGTTATCCATGATGATGGCATCACATTCGGAGTGACCGTAGCAGTCTGTGTTGCCGATGATTTTGGAGCGGAAGAGCTGTCTGGAGAAATCCCTTGCAACAGAACGAGAAATCAGCTTTGCACTGGAGCCTGCGCCGTCCAGACTGACATCAAAGGAGGTTTTCCGCCGTCTGATGTCCGTGTGTCATGATTTTTTCCTTGATGACAATGGTTGCGCCGGCGAGCTTTTTGCGCTGGAAACGCGCTTTGTGGAATCGACACCCTTCAGCTGAACGGTATCCATTTCAATATATGCGTTTTCCTCTGCTTCTACATGTGTCTGGGGGGTTGATGATGCGCTTGCCGCTGCCGTCCCCCTCACCGATGTGCTTTTCGATATAAACAACCTTGGAATTTTTTGCCAAGGAAGAAACGGTGAATCCCTTCATGGACGGAATCATCACAGCCGCAGTTATGGATGCCGCAGCCGGCGATAATTTCAATTTCCGCACCCTCACCGATGTGGAAATCATTATAAACCACCTCAGACACACCATCCTGTGTAATCAGCGCAGGGATGTGTACGTTTTCATTTTGGTAAAGGGCTTTACATAAATATCAGACCGGAGCCGCCCTCCTTGGGGACGATATCAATATTTTCTGTGGAATGTCTGCCCTCGCTCTTGCTGTTGTTGCGAATGTTGAATGCAGCATTTGCAGGGATTTCCGCAATGCCGGAAACCTCCTTCAGAAGGTTTTTACGATATCATTGAGCATCATTCGTCACCTCCCTTGAAATATCTGCAGCCTGTTTCCATGCCGAACAGACCGGGCAGAACATCTTCCTTTGTACCAATCTGCTTTACCTCACCGGCGCTCAGCAGAACCACCTGATCGGCGATATTCAGAATTCTTTCCTGATGGGAAATGATGATGATAGAGCCCTGAATTTCTTCGTGCATTTTTTCAAATACATCAATCAGATTTTTAAAGCTCAAAGGTCAATGCCTGCTTCGGGCTCATCGAACAGGGTCAGCTTTGTTTTTTCTTGCCATAACGGTTGCGATTTCGATACGCTTCAGCTCACCGCCGGAAAGGCTTGCATTTACCTCACGGTCGATGTAGTCCTTGGCGCACATGCCAACCTCGGACAGAATACTGACAGGCATCTGCTGTGCTTAAATCCTGTCCGCTCGCCAGACAAATCAGATCCTTTACGGTAACACCCTTGAAACGAACGGGCTGCTGAAAGGCAAAGCTGATGCCCTTTCTTGCACGCTCTGTAATGCCGAGGGCTGTGATATCCTCGCCGTCAAGGAGAATCTGACCGCTGTCGGGGGTCAGAATCCCACTGATGATTCTTGCCAGAGTGGATTTACCGCTGCCGTTGGGGTCCTGTGATTACGATGAATTTCGCATCATCAATCCTGGAGATTGATGTCCTTGAGAATCTGCTTTCCGTCTGCGGAAAACAGATATTCTTCAATTCCAACATACTTATGATTCCTCCTGTTTATCAAATATTTCTCTCCGGAAATATATTTTCTCTATTGCAGACTGTGCGTCTGTCATTGTTCTCTCCCTTCAAAAGCTGCGCTGCAGCTCTTGAAAAATGCAGGCTTCTACAAAACCTGCCAATCTTATAGATTATAACAACGAAAGGGTGGGGATGTCAACGCTTTTTGCCTTTTCCTCCTGCCTAATTTCCGCCCACCCCTTCGAGGTGAAATAAATTCCCTCTCTTGAAAGGATTTCATCATTATGGTACATTTATTACAATAAAATTTATTTTCTGAAAAGGAGAGACTGCTATGCTTGGGTTTCATGCGGACGGGATTCGCCTGTTCGGCGCATCCGATACACTGGTGGCGGCATTAAAAAACATAAGCTGCCGCTTGTGAAAAACCTCTACCACAAACACACTGGTTTTTGCCGTAAATACGGCAGAGCCTTTAACGAAAAAAGATTTATCTGCCCCTCTTTTCTGGCACCACAGGCACCTTGGTTCAGCTGCTTTGTAGGAGATGCAGAACGTCCGGCGGAGTATTCTCTGCATTTTGCGGCAGAGGAGGATTTGGTGGATTTCATTTTGTCCATGTATTATTGCGCACAGGGCTTTCTGCATTTAGACTTTGACTTGGCAGAGCTGGTTACAAAGCTGAACCCTTCCCCCGAATATGTAATCCATTCCTTTGAGGAAAAGGATTTCCACAAAATCGGCGAAGAAGGAGCTTTTTGCGGCGTGCTTCTGCTTTTTGGAGGGCGGCTTCATGGAAAGCGACCGCCTTTTCGGCAAGCTGACAAAGGAATACGGCGTGGGAGCGGATAAGATTATGCTGGCAGGCTCGTTTGATTCCAAATATCAATTCCTGCGCACCTTTATTCCGCAGAAATAACAATATATTTCGACAAACTTCTTTACAAACAGAGGAAAACATACTAAAATGAAACGGCAGGATTTTCTCCTGTGCAAATACACAGAGTAGGGCTTTGCGCGTTAAGTGTCCGGTGGGCGGGGAGTTGTCATCGGAACGAAAAAGCAGGATTTCTGCTTGCGGTGCAGGACTCGCATCCCGCTGTTTCATAATGAAGAAGAACAATCCTCTTTGTTATCCATACAGCCAAACCTGTTTCGGCAGGTGTATTTGCGTTGGTATTGTGATAATAGAGGGGTTTTTTGTTTGAAAAAAAAGCAAGAAAGCCCTCCTATTTCCCATTGAAAAAAGGAGGTATTTTTTTATGACCGAAAAACAGAAGAGCATGACACATCGCTTGGTGCTGATGGCAATGTTCGTAGCGGTGCAGATTATTCTGTCCCGTTTTCCTTTCCATCAATCTCTGGAATCTGAAGATTGGCTTTTCCTTTATCCCCATCGTTCTTGCGGGTATCCTGCTGTTGTGGGCCTCTGAGCGCAGGCTTGGTGGGGCTGGTGGCGGATGTCCTTGGGGCAACCCTGTTTCCCATCGGCGCATTCTTCCCCGGCTTTTCGCTGACATCCTTCATCACCGCTTTTGGGTACGGGTTTTTCCTGCATAAAAACCAGAGCATGAAGAATATTGTTGCGGCGGTGCTGTTCTCCGAAATCGTAGGGACAATTTTCCTGAATACGCTTTGGATTTCCATTCTTTATGGTGCGCCCTTTGTTGCTGTGCTGATTCCCCGTCTTGCACAGGCAGCAGGCATGGGTGTTGTGGAGGTGCTTTGCATCTGCTTCATGACAAAATATGTGCCCCAGATGAAAAGGGTATTCTGAGAAGCAGAAAACGAGAAATAAACGGAGCCGGCAGAATCGGACAAAGGCTGCGGTGGCAGTATTGCTGCGTATCAGACCGATACGGGCTAAGCAGTTGAAGCGAAATACGATAAGAAATGCAAGGAAAAAAGCCTTGGTCACTACAGTTCTGTAGTAACCAAGGCTTTTCTTATTTGAATCAAGGTTTCGAGAAACGGCTTTACGAATTCAACTCCTCCCATTCAGCGAAAAAGAGCCTCAAGCCTTTCCTCAAGCTTTGTTTTCTCTGCATAAATTTCATTCGCCTTGCCGTAATCCGTGCCGCACGCCGCCATGTCCTCATCTGCCTGCGCAATCGCCGCTTCGGTCTCCTCGATGCGGCTTTTTCCAGCTTCGCAATCCTGTTCGCAAGCCTGCGCTCTGCCGCCTGCTGCTCCTTTTTGCTTCAGCCAGTCATTCTTCGTATCGCTCACAGGCTGTGCCGCGGCAACGCTTTTTCCGGATGCTGTGCCGCCTTTTCTGCCTCGTTTCTGGCACGCTCTTTTTTCTCTAAGTAATAATCATAATTCCCGTTATAAAGAATCACCCCATCCGGCGTTAATTCCAGAATTTTCTCCGCTGTTTTGTTGATAAAATAACGGTCGTGGGAAATATAAATCACCGTACCCTCGTAACGGTTCAGCGCACTTTCCAGAACCTCCTTCGAGAACATATCCAGATGGTTCGTCGGTTCATCCAGCATCAACAGGTTCGCCTTGGAAAGCATGATTTTCGCCAGAGAAACGCGCCCCTTTTTCGCCGCCGGAAAGTGCGGAAATCGGCTTGAATACATCATCCCCCCGTGAATACGAAGGCGGCAAGCATATTGCGGATTTGCCCCTGCGTCAGGGTGGGGTAGGTGTCTGAGATTTCCTCAAAAATGGTCTTGCTTTCGTCTAATTTTGCCTGCTCCTGGTCATAATATCCAATAAGTACATTTGTGCCGAAGCGAATCAGACCGCTGTCCGTCGGCACCTCCTTCAGAAGCATTCGAAACAGCGTGGATTTCCCAACCCCGTTCGGCCGATAATGGCAACCTTGTCGCTGCGTTTTACATCAAAGAAACATTGCGGAAAATTCTCTGTCCTCCGTAGGATTTGGAAAGCTCCTCCGCATGCAGTACATCATTGCCGCTTGTCAGAAAGGGGGGTTAGGGTCAGCCGCATCTGATCCGGCAGGGCATCCGGCCTGTCCACACGCTCCAGCTTGCCGAGGGCTTTCTCGCGGCTTTCCGCGCGCTTGATGGATTTTTCGCGGTTGAAGGAGCGCGCAGTGTGCGGATGACATCCTCCTGATGCTTGATTTCCTTCTGCTGCATTTCGTATGCCTTCTGCTGAATTTCACGGTTGATTTCCTTCTGCTGCCAAAAGAAGGAATAATTCCCGTTATAAACCGTCGATTTCTTATTTTCGATTTCAATGACCTTTGTCACAATGCGGTCAAGGAAATAGCGGTCGGGAAATAATCAGCACTGCACCGGGATAGGAGCGAAGGAAATCCTCCAGCCATTCGATTGCCGCAATGTCCAGATGGTTGGTCGGCTCGTCCAGCAGCAGGATATCCGGCTTGAAAGCAGCAGCTTTGCCAGATGCACGCGTGTTTTCTGTCCGCCGGAAAGCTGATTCATCGGGCGGTTGAAATCATTGTCGGCAAAGCCAAGCCCCTTCAGCACCGCGCAGGCGGCTCTGGTAGCTGTAGCCGTCATTCTGTTCAAAATAATGCTGCAGAGTGGCATATTCCTCCATTTTTCTGCCAGCGCCTGTCCGCCTCAGATTTTCCCATTTCGTTTTCTAATTCACGAAGATTTGTCTCTGTTTGAAGGATTTTTTCAAAAACCGATAGCATTTCTTCATAAATCGTGCGGTCGCTGTCTATCTGAATATTCTGAGCAAGGTAGCCCAGGGATGCGTCCTTCTTGAGATAAAATTCACCGCCATCGGCAGAAATTTCGCCGGTCAGAACCTTGAAAAGCGTCGTCTTCCCGGCACCATTTACCCCCCTACAATAGCGGCTTTTTCGCGTTCTTCGATATGGAAGGTGATTTTTTCCAGAATCACATCGATGCCGTATGCCTTGTGTAATTGTCTGCATGCAAGTATCATTGATACAACCTCCATTTGTGTTTCATTGTCTGCTCTTATGATAGCAGAAAATACAACAGATTAAAAGAGTTATTGTTGACAATAAAATAACAGGAGTGCTATACTAAAATTATCCTGAAGTAGAAAAAATAACTGTATTTGCAGTTCGTTTTCTTTTTACGGAGGCATCCTAAAACGAGAGGATTTGGAATATATGGACAGCGAAAAAGAAGATCTCACCGGCAGTAATCAACAGATTGCCCAGATACTACCGTTACTTAGGCGACCTGCTGGAAAGTGATATTACTCGCATTTCCTCAAAAGAACTCAGCGCAAAATGAATATCACTGCCTCCCAGATTCGTCAGGATTTGAACAATTTCGGCGGCTTTGGGCAGCAGGGCTACGGGTATAATGTGGAATACCTTTACAATGAAATAAAAAAAGATTTTAGGTCTGGATCGATTGTATAATATGATTGTCATTGGCGGCGGCAATATCGGGCAGGCTCTGGTGAACTATACCAATTTTTGAGAAGCGTGGTTTCGTCATCAAGGCAGTCTTCGATATCAATCCCCGTCTGATTGGGATGACTATTCGCGGTGTCGAGGTTTATGATATCGACCAGATGGAGGAGTATGTCAAAAAATAACCCCGTGGATGTTGCCATTCTTACCCTTCCCCGTTCGCAGGCGGTGAAGGTTGCAAATGATCTGGCAAAATGGGGCGTAAAGGGCATGTGGAACTTCAGCCATGTGGATTTGCAGGTTCCCGATGATGTTCTGGTGGAAAATGTACCCCTGCAGGACAGCCTTATGACCCTGCTCTATAAAATCAACGAAATGTACTATAGCGGTGAGGATATGCATGAGCATCAATTAAAGGATGGTCTGCCTGTAAAGCCGGTGCAGGAAAACGAAGAATTATAAGAAAAAAAACAACAAAAAGAAGGAGAGTCACTCTTTGCAAAAAAGGTGTGGCTTCTCTTTTTGTTTGTAAAAAATTTATTTATTTTATAAAGGAAAAAAGAATTTTAAAATGAAACGCACAAAAGGAGGAATGACCGTGGATTTAGCGGCAATCAAAGAAAACCGTATTATTTTTTCCAATCGCGCCCTGAAGCGTCTGATTGTTCCCATGATTATCGAGCAGTTTCTGGCAATTCTGGTTGGTATGTCCGACTCCATCATGGTTGCAACGGTAGGGGAGCATGCAGTTTCGGTGTCTCTTTGGTGGATAATATTTTCATTCTGCTGATTTATTTGTTTGCAGCTCTTGCAACAGGCGGCGCTGTTGTTATGGGGAGTATCTAGGGGCAGAATAAGCATGAAAAAAGCAAATAGGGCAGTCAATCAGCTTATCCTGTTTACGGCGTTGTTTGCAATCTGCATTATGATTGGGCTGTATCTGGCAAGAAACCTCATCCTGCATCGTGTGTTCGGTGCCATTGAGGCGAATGTAATGGAGGCATCAAAACATATCTTCTCATCGTTTCCGCCTCCATCCCTTTATCGCCCTGTATAACGCAGGTGCGGCAGTATTTCGTACTATGGGCAATTCCAAGGTGCCGATGTATCTCTCCATGATGATGAACGCCATCAATGTGGGCGGCAATGCCATCCTGATTTTCGGCTTTGACATGGGGGTTGCGGGTGCGGCAACCTCGACGCTTGTTTCCCGTGTCATTTCCGCTGTTGCAATCATTTTGCTGCTTTGCTCTCCGGAGCATCTGCTGCATCTGGAGCGTCCGTTTTCCTTTAAGCTGGATTTCGGTATGCTGAAAAAGATTGCCTATATCGGCATCCCCAATGGTCTGGAAAATGGGATGTTTCAGCTGGGGAAAAATCATGGTGCTGAGCATGATTACAGGCTTTTGGCACGGCGGCGATTGCGGCGAATGCCGTTTCCAATATCATTGCAACCTTTCAGGTGCTTCCGGGAATGTCCGTCGGCATGGCAGTGATTACCGTCTGCTCTCGCTGCGTCGGGGCAGGGGATTATGAAGCGGCAAGATATTATACCCGTAAGATTCTGAAGCTGGTGCATATTCTGATTATCGTTTCTTCAGAGCACAATACGTAACTGAACGAAGTACAATTGAT
>VOFJ01001732.1_pt1 | contig 13373 bp, 21 predicted proteins | sample 5384081 | NCBI WGS metagenome assembly VOFJ01 (sample SAMN12384729, study PRJNA508395) | human gut metagenome | isolation source: healthy gut I | host: Homo sapiens
ATGAGAGTGGTTGTGTCTGCAAATTTTTGTCAGGCACAAACTAAATTCGTACATTCAATTGATACTAAATTGGATGATTCTTAGAGTAGTATTAATCAATAATTAAAAGTAAAAACTATGAACGAACAGAATTTGCCCAAGAATACTAAAAAGAAGTGCAAAGGAAACTGCTGTTCCTGTGGTTTCAAATGACCCTCAAGAAGTTAATAATGATTCTCCTCCTAAGTTAAAGGAGGATACCGGCTCAAAGGAAAGACAAATTCCAATGAAGCCTCCAAATCCGACATCGGCAACGATTCCCAATCCAGCATACAGGACAATGGTGGAGCAAGCCTTGCGAGTGAGCCATTCATCGACTTGCTATACAATCAGATAGAAAGCGTAATCGGAGGTGAAAATCCGAATCAGTTTTCTTTGTCTGACCCTGCCAGGGCAAGCACTCACAGCCAAGGACTTTGCCTACGACTACAAAAAACAATGCGGAAAAAGGGCCGATGGTGGAAGCCAACGAATCGCGTTTAGCCAACAAACTCTTCGATCCCTGTCGCGTTACAGGCGGTGATAACGGCATGACATTGCCATATCAGTACCGTTCGGCTCTGGATACATTAACTCCTAAATTGAACGAAAAAATCGCAAAAGCGAAAAATCAACTGCGCGCAGAAGCGCTGCTGACCCCATATCCTTATGATTTTGGTGACGAAAATACGAAAAGCTATACGCTTCAGGAGGTATTTTATCGCCTATATGATGACTATGTGGCTGCAGAAAGAGCATGGTCTGAAAAACAAAACAAGAAAAAAAGAAGCTTTAAGAAAAATTTATCCTGATACTTCAGAGGAGAATAATATTCATTACAACAATGAATACTTGCAATGGTATGAAGCAGTTGCAAGAGGAGAATCTTTGGAATTGAACGAAAAGCGGGCAAAAAAGTGTTATCCGTCTTCTCCCCCAACGATATGGACATCCTCAATGGAGTTCTTGACAGCGGTTCAGGTGCGGAGCCTGGAGCAGGCCAGAGAGATTTTGGAAAACATTCAGAGGCTGACTCCAGACGGAGGCATTGTCTATCCCGTAAAAATTCAACCCCACAAACTGGTTTGAACTGCTGAACACATCCTTCATCCCGTCCGACTTACTTGATTCCCCGGAGTCATTGGCTATGAGATTGCGTAATCTGTCTTCACGCAGGATTACCCTTTCCTCACAAATCTCCAATCTGACAAATCTGATTGATGAAGAAGACAGGAGTAAAGAACTGAAAAAAACAAAAATGATGCACAAGATGCAAGGGACGCTTTGAATAAAAGTGCTCAAAAAATGAATTGATCAGCAGTTACGGTGTAGGTGTCAAGACTGTCATTGATACCGCATTTACCATTGCACCGATATTCAGTGGAGGAGTACCTAGTAGTATCATCAGCAGACTGGCAAGCGGATTAAAATTTGATAAAAATGACCAAAAGTGTAGACAGTTTGGTCGATAAAATTACAGCCATACTGCTGTCAAAAAACCAAAAACTTCAAAACGATTATATAACTAAATCGCAACAGTTATCCAATGTCTTACTGGAAGAGGCGATAAATAAAAACCTCCTGCAACTCAAGCAATTGCTTCCACCAATTCAAGAACAAGCTGGAGAGGATTAATACTGAAATCCAGGAAATCTTGGAGAAAAATGAAAGTTGCCCAAACGGTAAATTCAGGCAAAGAGACTGAAAGCGTACAGACACCGATTGTTCCTGGAAGGATTCACGCAGGTACTAATCGACGTAGCCGCCTCACAGATAGACAAGGAAAAGCAACAGCCACTCGTCTGCTTCAAACAGCCCATACGGTGCCAGTTTATGGTTCGCAGGTTACTCAGGGAAGAAAGAAACGAATTCTTCGACCTTTGCAGAGCTATGCCACTCTCAAAATACGTCTGTTCGGGTCGGAATGAATGTGGCAAAAAGTGGGCATCGAGAGAGAATGGTTTAATCCTGGGATTTTTGTCTTGACCAAGGATATGTTTAACGTGTCCACCTCACGTGTGTCTCCAATAAAAGATTACAGTGAAATTACAGAAGAAAGGCTTTCAGACATGAGCCGCAGCCATATCCTACCCCCTGTTATCCTGGCCATGCTCGTCGCCAAAGACATTTCCATCCAAGTGGTTACTAGCGACCAGCTCTCGAACACCTTCTCGGCTACCATGGAAGAGCATGTCTCACATGGCGGCGGCTTCCCTGCTTTTCAGCGGTGCAAAAAGTAGCAGTTCTTCATTCGGTTCTTCTGGCATCCACACCAGGCTCCACGGACAAGAGTTTCAACATCAAGATTACCACTCCTCAGATTATCGGTTACTATATCTGCAAGCGACACCAGCAGACAAGAGTACCATCATGGACGAGATATCCGATGATGAAATGGCAGCAGGATTTGTAACTATATCTAAGTTTGTGGAAGACTACAAGAAACTTCTCCAGGCTATGAACAAGAATAATACAGAACAACAGAATTAGTATTAACCATTTAAAAATGAAATATAATGTGTTTTGGGAATAAATTAAACCAGAAAAGACCTGAACATTGTATAACTCCATTTCCAACCCCCCAATAATTTCTGTGGAGGGTTCGCTTTGAATGCGGTCTTGGTGGATCTGGGAAGTGGTACGTGTCCCATAGAGGTTTATATGCGGATACAGGACTATCAGAATAAAGAGATTATTAAAAAGAATCCGAAGTCTGCGGCAAGCAAATACTTGCAGGACAATAAATCAAGCGGCACTCTTATGTCTTTGCCATCGGGGATATGCGCTGCATTTAAAGATTATGTAACAGATAGAACCGTTACGGTATGTTATAACTCAATTTTTAAAAGCGATTTTTCCTGAGGATTTGATGGCTGAAGAAATAAGCAGAATAACAGGTGAAAGACTGGGCATGAAAACTCAAGCTTTAGATGCCCTTTACCATGAAATAACCTGGGATTATATATTGGTCTTGGTAAATAATAAACATTGGATTGCTGTAAAGCATGTAAAAGAAGATAAATTCGTTTGTTATGACTCAGATGAAGGTAAAGATTCAGATGGTTCCACGATGGGAGAAGCCATTAAAAATTTAAGAAAAGAATATGTAATCAGTGGCTTGTACATCTGTATCTAAAAAAACAATTTAATAGAAATAGTACAATGGCGGTCATTATTGCATGACCGCCATTGTAGCAACATATGCTCCCAAGGCATAAATAAGGTTCATGATAAAGTCGTTCACAGACCTGTGACGCGAATGTACAATCTGCGCCATGTTCTTCAACATATTGTTTATGGTTTTCGATAATGTATCTCTTTGCGCAGCATCATTCTTAACATTATGGCACGAAGAAGGCAATAAAATTGGTTGATTGGTTATCGAGATAATAATAGTAATCGCCTAACTTTAAGTGCAAACTTAATGTTAGGCAGTAACTCGTCTATCTCATGTATAGTTCTGTGCAATTATCATTCCAACACCTCCCTGCAACCACAAAGATACCAAACGTGAAGAAGAACCAGAAGAACCACTGGACATAGTGACCGAGATAGCAGCCATCATATTCCTTGTAGCGTTCACGAACTTTCTTCCGTTCATCAGCAAACATGGAATTGACCTCATGTATATGCGTCTGCATCTGTGCGGTCATCCATTGGCGTTCTTTGGCAAACAGTTCTTGGATTTTCTGCCAGTCAGCATCATTGACATTTACAGACACCTTTAATTTCGTGGGAGCATTTTCCAAGACTTTGTCTATGTGCTGATTGATGGTATCGACCTTTTTGCTGATAGTAGTCACAGCACCACCTAATTTGGCTTCCGCACGTTGATACTGCAGAATGGCAGATTCCAGTTCAAGTGTGGCATTGATGAAGGTGTTTGTAGCCTTGTCAATGTCCTCACTCAACTGCTTCAACTCAGTAACTCGGTTTACAAGTCCATCCTCGGCTTGCTGTTCCTCAACCTCGTTTTCGACATCATTCATCATGTTGTCGAAGTCGGATCTTGCTTCTGTGTCTATGTTTATCTTGCTTTTTCTGATTGCCATATTATCATTGATTTATCGGTGGAAACTTCTGCTGCGTGGTTTAGGCTTGCACATGGCATGAGCCATCTGTGCGCAACGATGAGCAAACTTCCAGTCATCTTCATCGTCTTTTTACCCCAACCAGAAGAAGGAGTAGAACCGCCACCACCACATGACTCCGACATGGAAGTGGCTGCATCAATGTACCCTGCAAACAACAGCATCGCTACATGAGCGACATTCTCTGTTGTCGCAATATCATTGTCCTCTGGAACCTGAACCTCATTATTAAAGACATCTTTGACAGAGTTCGGAAGCCACACCTTTTTTGACTTCATCGCCAATGTTGATTGTGAATGCCGTTTTTGTAATTTGAGGTTGCGCCTTTGGTTGTGATGCTGTTGGAGTCTGAACGACAGGACGAACTGGGCGAGGCGTAGAAGCAACGGATGGAGAAAACTGGCTTTAGTCTTGACTTGTGTAGGTTGTGGGTGCAGTTTCATCCAGGTGTCTTCAATCTTTGACACCATGTACTTTCCTGCCAATCTCAGAAGCCTTGAACACGGAAGCATTCTTGCCGACAGTGTAGCCGACAAGTTTTCGTTGCTTGTCGTAGCGTGGCTTTACCTCATAGCCTTTCATGCGCAACAGATTGAAGTATCTGTCTATGTTGAACTGTTGCATATCTTTAAGAGTATGTTCGCAATCCTCCGCAAGTTCAGCCTTTCGCATATTCCGAATCTCCTGCGGTTGTTCCCACCCATGACGCATATTGATGATTTCCGCAGCCTTCATTGCCCGAAGATGAATGTCGTGTACATCATTGGTCTTACCCTCCATATCCACACGACAGCAGTCAATGTGAAGGTGCAGCGTTCCTGACTTGGAGTCAGAGTGCAGCCCACCCACATTCATAGAATTGGTGAAGTTGGTTTTTATTTCATTGGAGAAACCATTGGGCGAAAGTCCAACAGAATCCAAAACTCCCAATGCTTCGTCTTGAAGGTTCGCCCAATCTTCCATCGTGAAGTTGGCAGATTCCTCTTTTGATGGGGAAAGTACAAAAGTGGTCATGAACCTTTCCAACTTTCTGCCCACCGTCCTTTCCGCCTGATGATACTGGCAATGATGCTTCATCATGTACCAGATGGCGGTAGGGTCAAGACCATCGGGCATATTGTTCACCTTGACCGTCTTTGCATTCTCCTTTTCCAATGCGTACCTTACGGAATTGCCTCCATACGATACTACCTTTGCGAGCATAATCATGATTGTTCCTTTGATTTGGTCTGTACGTTTGTTGCGATATTCTCTTCAATGCTATACCAATGTTGGATAAGCCCAGCAACGGCATCAATCCACCAACGCATGAACTTCTCATTCTTGAAGAACCGAGCCTTTTCCTCAGCCGTTTTCTTGGATAGTACGTTGCTGATTTTTATCAAATCCGTCCTTGCGATGGCGAGAGAGTTGAGAGCGTCCACCTCTTCCTTGGTGAGTCTCATGCGTGGACGGTGCTTCAAACCAGTCTCAACGACATAGCGGCTCAGACTAATTCCGCACTCCTTGGCAAGCGTCTGGAGCTGCTTTAACTCTTCTTTCGTACATCGGTAGGTATGGACTTCCGTAGGCGGTTTCCTTACTTTGATTTTCTTCTTTCTCATTTGTCTTTGTCTCTGATTAAAATGGGATGATTACAAGCACCTTGCAAAGGTGGTCACGACTGCGAGCCTGCGAGTAGTCCGAGAAACTTTTAGGAATACAGAAAGACGGACACGGCTTCTGTATTACAAAAGGATTTCTCGAAAAGTACCTATAAAATGACGGCACTTTTAACAGCGTCCGTCCCCAAGGCTGCTTAAACGTATAACAGTTTGGCGGTAGCCTCTGGCGGTCAATCGTCCTTTGGGATGATTTGTCGGTATGGTGGCTCATAAGCCTCTTTATGCCTATTGATTGCCGTTATGGTAGCGTTAGCCTTGTAACCATTGGCATTAGAACCGTTAGACTGTTGTGTTTGTCCTCCTGCCAGATGCTGTGGATATGTGTTGTGTTCTCCCTCATTCTGTTTGGCATTTGCTTCTTGCATGGAAGAAGGATTGCCAACAGACTGTCTGGAGTAGTTTTGTTGTGGGGAAATTCCACCAGTAACAGCATCGGAAAGATTGCCATTCGTTCCGACCTTACCCACGCTTCTGTTGTCATTAGATGAAGTCGAATTTAGGGAAGAAGAAATATCTGCCTTAGAAGACTTGCCCTTGTTGTCAGTATCGGATATTCCATTGGCAGAATGCCCATCTTCTCTTGTCCGACTTTGTATCATCCTCCGTTGTCGTAACAATTACTCTTGCTTGTGGAACTTCCGTATGGACGATTGCAGAGCCATCCGCATTGCGCTTCAATGAAAAGCCGTTCTTGACAAATCTTCCGTCCACATACCAACCAGAGAGGGAATGCAGGGTAATGATGCGGTTGTCTCCAACCTTTTGTGAAGAGGAAATGCCCAACAGCCTCCATTGCTTGTAAAAGTTTGGGGACGGTCTTGCGGTCTTTATCCCAGAGTTTGGCAAGTTGGGTATTGTCCACCAGACATTGCCCACACAAGATTTCCACTTGTTGGGTCTTGCTGATAGAAACAAGTGTTGTTTCACGTTCAGCAAGAGAGGCAAGAGACATGAAGCATTCCATGCGGTCAATCTTGTACTTCTTGCAGCGAAGATACTCCATCTGTACATCGGACAGCGTGAAGCAGTAATGTATCTTTTGTTTATCCATCTTCTGTAAATTTTGAATATTATAACCATAAATGGCAAGACTGTTTTTCTCAGTAAAGAGAAAATCATCTGTGCCGTCCTCTCCTTGGGGAAATGTCCTCAGCGATAACATAGAGCTCGCCTTGCAACCTGTCATTAGAATGGCTGTTTAATCGTGAAATGCACTCAATGCAAACAGACTGGGGCAAGAAGTTTTCTTCTGCCGACAGTTGCTTCATCATTGATGCCCTTGTTGGCTCCGCATTGTTCGGCAAAGCTGATTGAAAGCATCACGCATCCGAAAGTAGCCGTTGCCAGTATTGATGTAGCTCACGGCAAGGTCAGCGACATTTGCCAACTTGCTTCTGTACTCCTCATGGGAAATATCGTCCTTCATCATAGCCATGTCTATTTACAAAGTTCACTCATGTGCTTGGTCGCTGCAGCCTTGGTCTCAGCCTTCGGACATACTGCGGTTCTGGCGCATCCAGTTCAAGAGTTCGGACTTTTCAAAGTATATAATCTTGCCGTTGGGACGGAAGAACGGAAGTTCATGCTTGTGTGTCATCTTGTAGAGACTACTCTTTGATATACCCATGAATAAGGCTGCTTCCTCCAGTGTCAATACTTGCTTGGCATCACGGAGTAGGTTCTCCATTACCCCAATGCGGTGCTCATGTGACTCTACCTTCAAAAGAAGAGTCTCGGTGTCGATAGTTTTGTTCATTATCCTGTAATTTCGTTGTTTGTGATTTGTTGTATTGCTTGTTTTGAAAGTGTAGTCCCCCCAAGGCAGAGAGAAATCCCTGCCCGAAAAAATGAGGACTACAAAAGTGAAAATTTACTGGTTGTTATCCTGAAAAGTTCCGTTTACTTGTTATCCTGTAAAAAGTTATTCTGCGTGGATGGGTGTTGGTGGCTGCTGTCCGCTTTGTCTTCGGTATCTGCTTGTTCTCCTCACGCTGTTTGCGACCTCGAAAGGCTTTCTTCGTGTTGTCAACAGCCTTTACCTTTTCATTCGTCAGCACATCTGCATAGATGGCGGTGGATTTGAGCGATTTGTGTCCCATCAGCTTCTTGGTAGTCTCAATGTTGCCGGTAACCGCCTGCACAAAAATTCCGAATGTATGTCGGGAACAGTGAAAACGAGATATTCTTCTCAATGCCCACCTTTTTTGGCTATCCTTTTAAGGGCTGCATCCACATTAGCCTTAGCAGGAAGGTGGAACACAAAATCATCATCGCCTTTGGGTGGCATCCATGACAAGGCGGTATTGCCGATTGGTACGGCATTGAGAGCCTTTGTTTTCTTCTGGACGATTACAAGCGTGTTCGTTTCCTTGTTTCTCTTGATGTCGCTCCACCGCAGAGCCTTGATGTCGCTGATACGAAGTCCTGTCAGACAGGCAAAACCGAAAGCTCTCTGTGCTTCTGCAACTCCTGGACTTCTCTCATCTGAAGCCATGAACCTTTTCAGTTCATCGGGAGTGAGATACTGCTTATGTGATGTCTTTGGCTTGGGGAAGATGTCTGACTTCTCCAACTGGTAGAAAGGGTTAGCCTTCAACTTACCGAACTTGACAGCCTTGTTGAACACCGTCACTATGCGCTGTTGAACATTGTGAAGCGAGCCTTCACACAAAGGCTTGGCTTCAACTCGTACATACTTCTGTGGTACATAGTCGTTCTTCAACCAAAGAAAAGAATGCCTTGAACCATTCCTTGTCGAACTTCCTCAGAGTGATGTGAGGTCTGCGCTTGTTGGCAAGGAACTCGCTCATTAGGTATTTCAGATACTTTGACTGGTCAACAATAGCCTTGGAGTAGTCTGTATTGTCGCTCATCCAGTCGATGTAAGTCTGGATCCAGTCCAAGACTTTGGGAGACTCGTCATTGGGGATTTCCTTCACTATCATCAAGTGACCTACCTCTGGGATGGTCTCTGGATGAAGAATACGCTCTGCCCTTATCTGGTGAGCACGTTGCAATGTTTCTTCGTTTCTTGCTTTGGTCTCTGCATCAACCTCCGGCAACAAATAGAGGGAAAGAAATTCAAACTTGCGCTTGCCACCATCGTAGATGTCAAGATACAAGCTTATGTTGTCGTTGGCAAGTGCCTTTTTGTCTGATAGTTATTGTCATGTCTCTATATATTTTCGTTGTCAATGATTTATGTGAACATACCGTCAATGAGGTTGATGGCTTCCTCCTTCTTCTTATCCACGATTTTAGCATAGATTTCCGTGGTCTGAATGTTGGAATGTCCCATCAGCTTGCTTTGTGGTAAAAAGGTCTGCACCGAGCGTGAGCATCATCGTTCCGAACGTGTGCCGTGAGCAATGGAATGAGATATGCTTCTCTATCCCTGCCGCTTCCGCCCATTTGCGGAGAGCCCTGCCTATAACGGTGTGTGGTTGGTATATCAAAGAAAGGAATATCATTTCCTCTTGGCTTTGGCAACCACCGCTTAGCCTCTTCCGAGAGAGGTATTATAACTGGCTTCTCCGTCTTTTGCATTTCCATGTCTATGTATTCGCCCTTTCCGTCAGCGGTCTTGAAGATGTGCATCGGAGCAAGACGGTACATGTCGCTTAATCGCAATCCAGTAAAACAGGCGAAGATGAAAGCCTCCTTGACCTCTGGGCGGTAACTGTCCGTAGCCATGAGGGTACGAAGTTCCTCAATGGTCAGATACTCTTTTCTTGCCATCCTTGGGTTGAATGCGCTCACGTGCATCCAGTTCTTTCATAGGGTTGTTGCGGATAATGCCTTGTCGCACAGCGTTGTTGAGAGCAGTGGAGAACATTCCGAGGTATCGGCTTGCCGTATTCTCGCTGATAGGTCTTGGCTCGCCATACTTGATATGGGAATTTGGGAAGTTTACGCAAAAACTTCACATATCCACGGCAGAACTCCGCATTGACCTCTTCAAGCGAAATGAAGCCTTTGTTAGTCTCGTCAAGATACTTCTCCACAGTGTGCATCATTTCCACACGGCAATGGAGCGTTGACTTCTTGATGCCGACACCACCTTCACAATACTTCTTTATCCATGTGGTAAGAAGCATCGAGCCTTGTTTTACTGTCTCCCAGTCTTGTATGCCATGACCATGCAGGGCTTTGATGCGCTCTGCCTTGATGCGTTCTGCAACCGCCATAGTCTGCTTGTTCTGTTCCTTGCAGACAGGGTTGATTTCGGGGACGAGGTAGAGTTTGAGGTATTCATACTTCCTCACTCCCTTATAGTAGATGTCAAGATAGATACTCTTGTTGCCATCTGCGAGCGACTTCAACCGAATTTTTAATCGGTTCTTTCAAGCTTTTACTTGTTTCTTTGGTCTTGCCATGATGTATGAAGTGTTATTTTGTTTTTGTATTCTGCTACATTGGAGGGTCTTTCTCCCTCTTGTTGAAAGTTCATGTCAGATATGGTTTCCTATGCTGACATTTGCTTTTCTTTCTCTTCCCTTACTTCGGAAAACTGATGTAAAGATAAGAAAACAAACCGAGAAACGAGAAACAAAACGGAAACAAGAAACAGTCTTTTATGTCTTTTGAAGAGTGAGTTTGGCAAACATCGGAAAATTCAAATTATCGCTTAAAGCATTGATACTTAGCGCATTTACTTTTTTATTTGCTTTCTTGTCTTTTCAAACGTATTTTGTAGGACTAAGATATTCCATACATCTTTTCTTTTTATCAATTCATATAAATCTCGTTATCGGGAGCAAAGTAAGAAGGGAAGTACGAAATCTATTTGCGTAGTTGATATTATTTTTTTATTTTTTGTAGAAATAATCTATAACATCTATATATAGAACCTAATGAAGAAGATATTAATTATCGGCGCCAACGGATTCACCGGACGCCAGATTTTAAATGATTTATCTGCTTGTAAACAATACAAGCTGACGGGCTGCTCCCTGCATCCGGATATTCTTCCCAATAACGCGGAGGATTATCGTTTCATCGAAACAGATATACGGAATGAAGCGGACGTTAGGCATCTCTTCAAAGAGGTTCAACCCGATGTAGTCATTAATTGCTCCGCTCTGTCCGTGCCGGACTATTGCGAAACGCATCATGAAGAAGCCTATCTTACCAATGTTACCGCAGTAGGCCAATCCTACTGATTTATGCGAAGAATACAAAAAGCCGGTTCATTCATTTATCTACGGACTTTGTTTTTGATGGAAAGATAAACGAAACTGCCGGGCTGTTATATACAGAAAAAGACCTCCCTGCCCCGGTCAACTACTACGGATATACCAAATGGAAAGGAGAAGAGAGAGTGGCAGAAACTTGCAGCAGTTATGCCATTGTCCGTGTAGAAATCGTTTATGGCAAGGCACTGCCGGGACAACACGGTAATATTGTACAGCTAGTAATGAACCGTTTGAAAGCCGGACAAGAAATACGTGTCGTATCCGATCAATGGCGGACACCAACCTATGTTGGAGACGTTTCGGATGGAGTGCTACGTTTAATAGAACATACGGCGAATGGCATCTTCCACACCTGTGGCGATGAATGCATGACCATTGCAGAGATTGCCTATCAGGTAGCAGATTATATGAAACTCGACCGTTCTCTTATCCATCCTGCCACCACAGAAGAAATGAATGAAAGCACTCCCCGTCCCCGCTTCAGTGGGATGAGTATTGATAAAGCCCGGACAATGCTCGGATACAATACCAAAAGTTAAAAAGAGATTCTTGCGAACTGGGATAAATTATAAGGGAAAGAGCACATAACCAACTTTTTACAACCATCTATCTCGTTCCGGATATTCCTTTCTCTTTATTTATTGCATATTTATTTTGAAAATATGCAATAAATAACTATCTTTGCACCAAATTCAAAAAGACCAATGATGAATCAAACATTACAATTACATAACGCTACTCTTTTTCTTGCAGGAATACCAATTTTCTGTAAGTCTTGTTGCGTGCATGTGCATTGGTTCAGTGGATTCATCTAAATTTCCCTACTATTTCTTTACAGGAACTACCTGCTGACTTGTTTTGTTAGTCACAGCAGTATTTTTTCTGATTTTCAAGCAGATGTAACATCTTCTTTGAAAATTCCTTTGTGTGTTGTCAATCATCAGTTTAACCTAACCCAAAATATATACAATTATGTTCTCTATTATATCTACCATGTTTTTAGGAATCGGCATCGGCTATGTATTGCGTAACTGGAGTATTCTGCAAAAGACAGAAAAGACAATTTCTCTTACAATATTCTTGTTGCTCTTTATCTTGGGAGTATCTATTGGTTCTAACAGTCTGATTGTAAACAATCTCGGAAAATTCGGATGGCAAGCTATCGTTCTTTGCTGTGTCCGGTGTATTGGGAAGCCTGATTGCTGCCCGTTTGGTACTACAATTATTTTTCAGGAAAGGAGGCGAACAATGAAAGGAAGTCTGATCGTTATAGTATTCTTTTTTGTGTAGGCTGTATCATGGGAGCTTTCAATAAGTTCGAGTTCGATACGCACACAGTTTCCATGTATATACTTTACGGATTAATGTTGCAAGTAGGAATCAGTATCGGCTCTAATAAGAATTTGAAAACTATTGTTTCACATTTGCACCCTAAAATGTTGCTGATTCCATTGGGAACAATTATCGGTACGCTGTTATTCTCCGCCCTGGCAAGTTTGCTATTGCGTCAATGGAGCGTGTTCGACTGTATGGCAGTGGGAAGTGGATTTGCCTACTATTCACTCTCTTCCATCCTTATCACCCAGTTCAAAGAACCTCCATCGGACTGCAACTGGCTACGGAACTGGGAACCATTGCCCTACTGACTAATATTTTCCGTGAGATGATGGCACTTCTTGGTACTCCAATCATCAAAGAAGTACTTCGGGGAAACTCGCCCTATTTCAGCAGCAGCAGAGTCAACTCTCGATGGATGTACTGCTGCCTTCCATCACCAGATATTCAGGAAAAGAAATGATTCCCATCGCCATCCTGCACGGCATTCTGATTGACATCAGCGTTCCCGTTTTCGTTTCTTTCTTCTGTAATCTTTAACCCTGTCCGGGAATAATAACCTTATTTATTAATGCCCGGAAACAGCCAATACAAACTTGATATCAGCATAGGAGACAGCGTCTCCTAATGCTACCTTTATAGCGAATATTCCCATGTATTCATGTTCATCCAAATACTTGCGAATCTTCGCTATATTTTTTCGCAGCTTTCACCACCTGCTCCACTTTGATCTTTCCCGAACGGACATAATGCTCCAAATGTCCGGCAATGGTTCCGATACCAAATCACGAGCCTTGGCTATTTTCATCTATATTCATTCCCTGACGGAACATTTCATAGCTAACCAACTTCGTATCTTTCTTCGCCTCCTTCTTTTTCTCCTTCTCCGCCTCTTTCTCCTGTTTCTCTGCCTCTTTCTGCAGCCTTCGTCTTTCGTTGCCTTACTGTATCATCGCTATTACCGGAGGAGATTAACATATCCGTTATCTCCGCCTCTCCAATTGATTCTCCGCCATATACTTGCGGATAATACCCAGAATCTCAAGCCCGTATCTCTACTCCTTTCGCTC
>VOFJ01003696.1_pt1 | contig 13370 bp, 17 predicted proteins | sample 5384081 | NCBI WGS metagenome assembly VOFJ01 (sample SAMN12384729, study PRJNA508395) | human gut metagenome | isolation source: healthy gut I | host: Homo sapiens
CCAGGCGGATCACTGAAAACAAAAGAAAAATCAAGCAAATCCCTGATAATCTGTTGTTATCAGGGATTTCTTTTTTCTCGCAGATAGCAGAAAATAGCCGTTTCAAGCATATTATCGGTGGATAAATCGTGGGACTAAAATTTAGTTCTAAAAAGTCCCACGAATTTGCATCTTTCTCACTGATTCATAGTTTTTTTGCATAGACGTACTTTGGGAGAGAATACATAGTTTTGTAACTCAAAAAACGATGTAAAAATGGCTCGAAAATCATTTTCTGTATTGTTCTTCATCAAAAAGGCCAAGTTATTAAAGAACGGAGAAGCACCTGTGTGCATGAGAATCACTGTAAATGGCTGTATGGTAGACATTTCTATCAAAAGAAGTGTCCCGTAGACCTATGGAATCAAGCAAAAGAGAATTCAAAAGGAAAAGACCGTATGTCGGTGGAACCGAACCACTACTTAGAAATCACACGCTCCCACATACACCAAATTTATAGGGAACTGGAAACTTCCGACAAGGTTATCACCGTTGATCTTGTGAGAAAGTTGTATTATGGCGTAGATGAAGAAAGCAAAACCCTTTTGCAAGTATTCAGAGAACACAACGAACAAAGCCGTAAGCTAATCGGCAAAGACTTTGTAGCAAAACTGTTCAACGGTATGAAGCCACTACCCGATATTTGGAGGAATTCACTAAGAAAGAATACCAGTTATCGAATATTGCTCTGAACAACTTGGGAGCGAACTTCATTTCTAAGTTCGATGCTTTCTTGAAGATTGAAAAGGGCTGTGCGCAGAACTCCGCTATTACCCGACTGAAGAATTTGAAGAAGATTATCCGCATTGCTCTGGAAAACGACTGGATAAAGAAAGATCCGTTTGCTTACTACCGCTTCAAATTGGAAGAAACAGATCCTGAATTTCTGACGATGGACGAGATTAAAATCATTCTCGCCAAAGAGTTTACAATTAAACGAGTAGAACAGGTACGAGACGTTTTTGTCTTTTGCGTTTTTACCGGCTTGGCGTTCAGCGATGTGAAAGACTTATCACCCGAATACTTGGTAAAAGACAATAAAGGAGAACTTTGGATAAGGAAGAACCGCCAAAAGACTAAAATTATGTGCAACATTCCTGTGCTACCTGTGGCAGCTTCTATACTTGATAAATATAAGGATGTGGCAGAGTGTACCGGAAAACTTTTACCTGTATTGTGTAATCAACGTATGAACAGTTATTTGAAGGAGATTGCCGATGTGTGCGGAATTCATAAAAATCTTAGCACACATACCGCCAGACATAGCTATGCCACAAGCATTTGCCTCGCAAATGGCGTGAGTATGGAGAATGTTGCTAAGATGTTAGGTCATGCAGATACGAGTGTAACAAAACACTATGCAAGGGTATTGGATCAGAATATTTTTAAGGATATGCAAAAAGTAAATAGCTGCCTGTCGGAATTGACTATATAATAAAGATAGTAGCTAATATTGAAAAAGGATTGGGAAGAATGACATTTCATTTTCTCAATCCTTTTCTTTTAAGGTAAGTTTTCCAAAACTCAATATGAAGCATTGACAAAGGTAAGTTCCGCATTTAGCCTGTTCAAGTCCGAGCCTTCGGTTTGAATGAAAATCTTCCTCTCCACTTCATTCCGAGCGTATTTTCATCCAAAGACTTGCACAGACTAAATACTCCACTGGGAAAGTCAATGATTCAAACTAAATTCCGAAAAACAATGTTTCGGGCCTAGCGGGCTACTCTTTCCAACTTTCAAAGTAGTGCTTTTGGAGCAGTTTATCAATATCACTCTGACGGTAGATGATTTTTCCTTTTATCTGAATAAAGGGGATTAGTCCGTATCTCGCCATTCTTGCAGGGTTCGCAGACTGACATTTAGTTTCTTGGAAACCTCATTATTAGAAAGAAAGCGTTCCCCATTCAAATGGGGCTTGTAGTGTTTATAATAGATTCAATACCATTCAGCATCGAATCGAGCGAAGAAATAAATTCTTTGACTTGTGGGGCATCTTTATTTATTAATTCCATGATTGAAAGATTGTTTTATTGAAATATTGTTTTCAAGATGGCAAGATAGCCGGCTAGTTACGCAGATAGTCACCAAGCGATAAAATACTAAGTATATCTCTTACCGAATCATAATCTACATAGAGTCGTTTGGCTGCAACGGTAATAAAATACTGGCTCCCATCTTGCTGCATCTCATACGTAGCGGGTGAAGCCTGTTTAGTAGTTTCCGATACATATATAATAGAAAGAAGGTACTCTTTATCGCTCCGATAGATAATAACCGTAGGATTCAGATTAACGCTTTCCCAAGTGCCGACAATGGAAAACAGGTTGAAGGACGGATAGTTTTCTTTAATTCTTTTCATAAGGCGTGGGGTGTTTGGGTGATTGATTTTGCGTTTCACTGTCTGCAATAACTCTTTCAATATCGGAAGACTTATAATAAATTTTGCTACCAATTTGAGAATAAGCCAACCTTCCGCTACTTCTGTAATACTGTAACGTTCGCTTGCTAAAGCCTAACAACAGGCATACTTCCTGACTATCCAGCCAGTTTTCTACTTTCTGCGTATGAGTGCTGCACAAACTTTCTATCCGTTTGGCAAACTCTGTGAACCGCTCGCAGACATACGAAAAGGTTCTTTTTTCGATGGTTACTACTTCCATACTCTTTTAATTTTAAATGGTTTATAAAACGTGTTGATTTTATTTTCATCGGCAAATGAAAGAAGAATCAAGAGCCGTTTTCTAAACTGTCTGAAAGTGGTAGGATGTTGATTATTATTGGCACTATATATGAGATACAATGCAAATCAACGGTATGATTTTTTAGTGCAGATTATTCAATACAGTTATTATTATTCGTATCTTCGCAATTATAAAGTATTTAAATGAGTAAATTTAATGCGAATGAAGGTGTAGATATCACAAGGTTAGAAAAAACTCTTTCTTGAGAATGGAACACTTAAAACATTTAGGAGAAAACGACTATATGGTTCGTCAAAACAATAAGACGAATCATATAGGCTATGTTACATCAGGTACATTTCGCCTTACTCGCATAGACACAAACGGAACGAATGGATTGTTGGCTACAGTTTTGAGAATGATTTCGTATGTGATTATCCCTCTTTAATTAATAGAACAAGTGCAACAGTTAGCATAAAGGCAACAACTGACTGCGAGGTCTATTTGCTCCCATTAAGCGAACTCAACCAATTTTGAGGAAACAGATATGGAAACACAACGCTTAGGCAGACGAATTGCCGAAACTATGTTTGCCGAGATATACCAACGATTATTAAGATTCTATTGTGATACTCCCGAACAACGTTATCAGGCACTAATGAAACGATGCCCCGATTTACAAGAACGAATATCCCTAAAAAGAAATAGCACTTTTCTCGGTGTAACTCCTGAAACCCTAAGTAGAATCCGCAAAAAACAACAGCAAAAATAGAGGTCTTGACTTTCGTCAAGGCTTTTTTGCTTCCTACTGCTTAATATTGCCACCATAATGATAAACAGAATGATTATGGAAACTTACACTCACTTCGGCAAACAACCTGATATTCTCAAACATCTTGTTCTCTGTGAGGTTCTTCAAATAGAGAAACCGCAGATATATGTAGAAACAAATTCAGCATGTGCTATCTATACAATGGCACATACTGCCCGAACAAGAATATGGTATTTATCATTTCTTAAACGAAGCGAACGAAGATGACATATTGAAAAATTCCCTTTATTATCAATTGGAGAGTGAAAGTATGGCAAATGGAAACTATTTAGGTTCTCCAGCATTAGCCATGAAAGTATTGAATAATGATATTAAGGGGCATTTTTTCTTTGATTTGGAAAAGGGGGCATTGGAGAATATCGAAACATTTGCAAGACACCAAGCCGTCACACCACCAATTAGAACCTTCAATTGTGATTCGGTTGATGGCATATTAAAAATATTGCCATCACTTCCCAAAGCTACGTTTTTACATATCGATCCTTATGAAATAGATAAACGCAATAATAACGGACATACTTATCTTGATGTATTAACCAGTGCCACCCAATTGGGAATGAAGTGTTTGCTATGGTATGGATTTATGACGATTAACGACAAACAGATACTCAATAAATATGTATCGGAGAAGTTAAGCAAAGCAGACATTAATGATTATGCGTGTTCTGAATTGATTATGAACGCCATAAAAAAAGATACAGTAATCTGTAATCCGGGCATATTGGGAAGTGGAATCTTAGCGACCAACTTATCCCAAAAATCAATGTAATGATTCAGGTTTATAGCAAAAAATAGTTGCAATCTATAAAGATGCTCGATATAAAGAGTTTGACGGGAACTTATACAATGACATCATTAGTAAGAAACAGAATATCAAAATCAAAAGACATCTGTAATTCAAGTCAAGAAACACAAACTCAGAAAAACTATTGGTTCTTTCAACAAAAGTAACTATTTTTGCAAACCATACCACATGGTATGGTTTATTAATTATGAATAAAGTAGATAAAAAACAATGGTTCATAGTTGGTCTTGATATCTTGGAAAAGGACGGATTGCAAAAATCACAATAGACAACTTATGTACTCAATTGGAGATTACTAAAGGTGCATTTTATCACCACTTCAAGAACGTTGATGGGTACATCGATGCTCTGATGAAATATTGGTTAAACCAAAATACTATTCAAATAATTGAAGATGCAGATAAATTAGCAACTGCAAAAGAACGAATGGAATTTATTGGTAGTGTCGTGATTAATAGGTCACACAAAAGTGAACAGGTGATACGAGCTTGGAGCTTTTTCTAATCAAATTGTAAAAAAGTATATCCAGCAAGTTGATGATTTGCGGATTGACTATTCAACTAAATTGAGAGTACAGTTAGGTATGTCGGAAGAGGAATCTAAAAATACTTCTGTTTTAGAATATGCAATTTTTGTCGGAATTCAGCAGTTATATCCTGATATAAATAAAAAGGATTTGGAACAACTTTATATATTCTATTGCCAAAAACTTCAAATTAACGGTGTCAAATGAAGCCATATAACAAAAGGAATCAAAAGGATTCAGATCCGAAGAATGTTTAATAACATTGCTCCTTACTACGATAGGATATGTCACATTCTATCGTTCAATATAGATAGGCTTTGGAGGAAACGTTTAGTGGAACTTGTTGCCGAAAGAAAACCTACTAACATTGTTGATATAGCTACTGGAACAGGTGATGTAGCCATTTATGCAAAAAAAATTCCAACTTCCCAAATAGTTGGAATTGATTTGTCGGAAGAAATGCTGAAAAGTTGCACAGCAGAAAATTGAGCATTTTAGTATTAAACCCAACATAAGACTTTTTATGTGAGGACGCAGAAAATTTGTCGCTCTCAGTAATATTTTTGATGTCGTTAAGCAATTTCATTTTGGAATAAGAAATTTTGAAAATATAGTTAAAGGGTTATCGGAATGCCATCGAATTTTGAAAGAGGGTGGAAGTCTATTTATTATGGAGTTCTCGACACCTAAGCATAAAGTATTCAATGTACTATATCGCATTTACTCAAAACATATTCTACCATTAATAGGTCAAGTAATATCAAATGATGACAAGGCATATAAGTATCTTCCCGAATCAATCGTAGAGTTTAATCGAGGCAGCATGAATTTACTGAATTATTGCTAAATAATGGTTTTGATAGTTGTATAGCTATATCATTATCAAAATGGTATCGCCCACATTTATATTGGTGTTAAATCTAAAATGTAGATAATATGAACAAGGCTAAAATACATAACGACAGTTTAATTAATAATTATCTCCCTGCTGATTATTTGGATTCTTTCTCAAAAGAGGTTGTAGTAAATAAAAACATTACACCTGATACTTTCTTTGATATGGTATTCAACCGATTTCCTGCATGGATAGATTGGTTGTTAAAAGCTGAGAAACAAAATAGTGAAACCTTTAGGATTAGACACTACAAGTCGCTTTCCCGATTCTGTGTGTGAAAGGAGTGCTAATGAAATTATATGGGGAATGCCCGACAAGCATCTGAATTTTAACGTTTCAATGTGGTGTGGAGAATATCGAGATGGCAAACAGGAACTTCGCATTACCACTGTTGTGAAGTACAATAACTGGTTCGGACGATTATATTTCTTTGTTATCAGACCATTTCATGGGGCAATAATAAAATCAATCCTGAAAAATATAGATAAGAAATAAATACTAATACAGGTATTATTAATAAATATCATATCTCAAGATTAGATTTACTTCAACTTGAAAACTACATTTTAGAACGCAGAACGCTACTAATGAAGTGTGTTTTACTCTAAAATATTACCGCTATTTACTAATAATATAATGCAACAATAATGCCAGATTGGGAGCTAACAGAACAACGCATCTATCAACTATTGAAACACCCATATCAAATTGATAAATCGGTAGTTGAAAATATGACTTCTGCATACTTAGAGTTTGTGGAAGAGTTGTTCGCTTATATTGCTAACACCAAAGACAACAAAGAAATTATTCGTAAGTTAAACATAACTTATATAGAATTTGCCACCATAAAAAGCATTTGAAGAGTCTACACCTACCGAAAACAATAAACAAAAAATAGTTTTTCTAAATAAATTGATAACCCTAATAAAAAAGAACAAGATTTACTTTACCGTCAAATGGAATATCCCAAATTCTTTATCAACATAGAATCGGAATGGAAATCACCTATCTGCACAAATTCGGATGTGATAAAACTTATTGATATAATGGAACTGGCTTGTGGATTTTTCTATCTAATGGATGGGCTTCTGCGTATCGACAATAAGGCGTTACACCTGATAGATGTTACACGTATCTTTGAAAAGATGTTCAACGTCAATTTGGGAGATATTTACAAGAAAGAAGAAGCTGTAATCAAACGCAAGCCGATTAAAAATAACAGAGTTTCTGGACAGACTAAAATCTGCCATCAAAAAAAAAGTAAAGACGAGGGTTATTACCAGCCATAAAAACGAAAAAAAATATTCTATTCTGTTTATCAGCAAGATAGCAGTTATTTGTAGGGAGTACCAGTGGTATTCCCCCTAACTTATTTGCATCCATTTGCCGAACTTTGCTTCATCAATCGATTGAAAATATTAATGTTCAACTAAAAAATGAAGCAAAAAATGTATATAGACAACGAAAACTTTGATAAGTGGATGGAAAACTATCGAAAAAACTTAACGAGATAGGGCAAATCTACAATCCCTAATCAATACCGACACTGTATTAGATCCCAACGACAAATTGTTGGATAATCAAGACTTAGCGTTTCTATTGAAAGTATCTTTCCGAACACTCCAACGATATAGGGCAAGTGGTAAACTTCCCTACTTTATGATTAGCCATAAGACTTACTATCGAGCATCCGACATTCGGATATTTGTTCAAGAAAATGCTGATTGTAAGTCCTACGAACGGTTCAAAAAGGAAAATCAGCTTGATAAGCAAACCGATGCAAAACAAGGCGGATAATATTACCACCTAACGAAGTATCTCCATCACTCCAATTTAGCAGAAACCACCTCGCCTTATGGCTCGGCTCGTTTCGCTAAATCGAGCAAGAGGGAACTGGACAAGTCCTGTTCTTCCCTCTTGCCCTGCGGGGCAAAGCCTTCGGCTTTAGCGTGTTACAAGAACACGCTGTAATGACACCTGTAATAAGCATTTTCTTTGTAATGCTTATTATCAGGTATTTATCTATTCATATTTCTATAAAAAAGTAATTACTATGCCAAACAATAGTAGGAAAACAATATTCACCACCATTTCCATAGACAAGGAAACGGCAACTTTGGTAGAAAAAATATGCAAACGCTATTCACTGAAAAAGAGCGAAGTTGTAAAGTTGGCTTTCGGGTATATAGATAAGGCGCATATCAACCCATCCGAAGCACCTGAATCAGTAAAATCAGAACTGGCAAAAATAAATAAAAGGCAGGATGATATTATCCGCTTCATTCGTCACTATGAGGAAGAACAACTGAATCCCATGATACGGGCAACAAATTCCATCGCTTTGCGCTTCGATGCTATCGGTAAAACTCTAGAAACTCTCATACTTTCTCAACTGGAAGTCAGCCAGGAGAGACAAACAGCCGTGCTCAAAAAGCTAAGCGAACAGTTCGGCAATCATGCTGATGTGATAAACAACCAGTCCAAACAGATTAACGCACTTTATCAGATACATCAACGAGATTATAAAAAGTTACTTCACCTAATACAGCTCTATTCGGAGTTGTCCGCTTGTGGTGTGATGGATAGCAAAAGGAAAGAGAACCTGAAAGTAGAAATCAACAATCTGATAAATACATAAGATTATGCACATAGACTTTGCCCCACCATCAAACGGAACGTATAATAATGCCGGGAGTTGCAGACAGTTAATTAATTACATGGAACATGAAGATTTAGAACGTATAGAAAAAGGCATCTATACCGAAGGCTATTTCAATCTGACAGATGATAATATCTACAAATCAACCGTGATAAAAGATATAGATAGTAATATTGGGCAACTCCTTAAAACTGATGCTAAGTTTTATGCTATTCATGTCAGCCCATCGGAAAAGGAACTCCGAGCAATGGGTAACACAGAACAGGAGCAAGCCGAAGCCATGAAACGCTATATTCGTGAAGTATTTATTCCTGAATACGCTAAGAACTTCAACAAAGGACTATCCGAAGTAGATATAAAGTTCTATGGTAAGATTCATTTTGACCGCAACCGTTCCGATAATGAGTTGAATATGCACTGCCATTTGATTGTGAGCCGAAAAAGACCAAGTAAAAAAAAGAAGTTGTCGCCACTAACAAACCATAAAAAACACCAAGAACGGAATAATCAAAGGAGGTTTTGATCGAGTAAACTTGTTCCTGCAATTAGAACAAGGCTTTGATAAACTATTCAATTACAATCGCCAACCCAAAGAGTCATTTACCTATCGCAACACTATGACGAATGGCTCTATTTCAGAACAATTTAAACTACAAGAACTAGATTCTCAATCATGTGAAAGAAAAATAGCAATAAGCCAAGATAGCAATCAAGAAAACTTGTTTTCAGTCAATCTTGAAAATAAGGAAGCAAGTAATCAAAAAAGATAGCCAAGTCTATAACACATTTAATATCTTTGGCTTAGCGGGAACATACAGTTCTTTTTCTGAAGAACAAATTCTAAAACGTCCCAAGAAGAAGAAAAAGCGTAAGTTATAGACCTTTAGTTCCTACATTCTTAAAGAACTTTCCTCATGCACTCAACCAAATCAGAAGAATATTTATTGCCAACATGAAAGATACTCAAAAAAAACGCTTAACTTTGTGAAACATATGGGAATATACAAAACCCTATGTCAACAAGGGTCTGTTTTTTTGTATACAAAGGTCAGGCTTGATATATATAGTTTCATTTTGATAAGATCGCTATAACAGAATTAATAAATGGTAATATCAGAAAAAAAAATAAAGAGAAATATAAGATCTATTAGCAGCAGAAGTGCTTAATGGAGAGAATTATAACAGAAGTGATTTCGCTCGTAGTCTTCTCAATTATCCGGCTATGATGGTCCCATCGGTTCAAGAACCAATAATAGAAGAACTTTTTCAGATGTTTTAAATAATGAAGTTTCGTTACTAGACCCATTTATGGGAGCCTCAAATACTTTTAGTGACAGGTATGAAATATGGCATGAATGTTTTTGGACAAGATATAAATCCATTATCATTATTATTGAGCCAAGTAAAAACAACCTATTACTTAAAAAGAAGAACTTGATGAAGCTGAAGCAGAATTATCAATTCTATTAATATAGATCAATCTCATTTTATTGAAGTTACTTTTCCTAATATTGATAAATGGTTCACTAAAAATGTGCAAATTGATTTGTCGAAAATATTTCGGGCTATCAATAAAGAACCTATAATAAAAATTAGAAAATTCTTTTTGGGTTGTTTTAGCTGAAGTAATTCGACTCACAAGCAACGATAGAACTTCTACTTTTTTAAAATGCATATGAGATCACTTGAAGATATAAGAACAAGAGAAATTTCCGTTCTAAAAACGTTTGCATCTGTATCTAAAAAAAACATCAAAAAATATTAGTGATTATATTGCAGTATTATCACTAAAAAGGGTATATAAAAAAGAGGGGAAGTACTATAAAAGAGACAGAAGTTATATGGGGAGACACTAATAAAGAAATTAGAACAACGAAGTCTTTTAATTTACTTGTTACCTCTCCACCTTATGGAGACAATCAAACAACAGTAACTTATGGTCAATTTTTCCTATTTGCCATTACAATGGATTCCTGTTCAAGATATAGACAACGACATAGATCTTAACTTATTTAGAAAAACACTCAAATTATTGATACAAAGGAGTTTAGGGGGACAGATAAAAAAAAAGTAACATAAATAATATTGAAGATATAATATTTAGTAAGTCAAGAACTCTAAAAAGATTTGTTACTCAATTTAAAGATGCAGAAAAGAAAAAAGCAGAAAAAGTTACGAGATTTATTTATGATTTAGATAAAAGCATTGACAATATGCTTCCCAAAATGGAAAAAAGGTTCTTTTATGGTTTGGACTATTGGGAATAGAAACGTAAATAAACAAATGGTGCATAATGATCTGATTCTAAGAGAACTATTTGCATCAAAAGGTGTAAATATATTTACTGATTTAGAAAGAGAAATATTAAGTAAGCGAATGCCTGGAAGAAATAATTTCTCAGAAACAATGAGTAAAGAAAAGATTCTAATTTTAAAATTTAAGTTAATGATTAATCAAAAAAATATCATTTTGATATAACACCTCATATCGTAAAACAACTTGGAGAACAACTAGTTTCCGATGAAATTACAGCTTTACTAGAGTTAATCTAAGTACATGACAAAAATTTGAATACATCAAATTTCGGGACATAAATTGGTCGAAAAAGCACGTTGGAGATTTCCTCCAAGCCGTACTTTACTAAAGATTTGGCTTTACGTCCATGTTTCAATGTCTTTATAGGCTTTACGTTTTCATCTTTATGTTCCCCAACGAGATACGCCCATACAAGAGCAATACAAACCATTGCCAGAAGTCTTGCAATCCGCTCTGTGTCGCGCAAATGCGTGTCTTCGATATTGAATCCGGAGGATTTCATAGCCCGGAATGCGGTCTCGATCTCCCATCGCCTTTTATAAGTGTCGACACCCTTTTCCGGGCGTTTGAAGCAGATGAGGATCTGAAGTTCAGGCACACCGTCGGAGTTCTTGATTCGGCTTCCGGCAAGATAAACGTACTCACCTTTGTGCAGGAAAAGCTTGTAATAAAATCTTTCCTGCCCCACTTTCCCAGGGAATTTGAAGAGCCACCATGCACGGATTCTTTCCCCTGTGGAAGGCTTGACAAGCCAGAAATTCTGCCGGATCCGGATATAATATCGTATATGATTGCGGTTGAGCCAACCGATCCAATCCTTGCCGACAAACTCCCGGTCGGCAACAAGAGAGTCGATGCATTCGGAGCCGAACAGCCGGACAAATCGTTCAACGATTGCCTTGCGTTCCTTCCAATTGGAGTTCCCTTTCTTAGGCAGAAGGCTGAACATCAATGGGAATGCAATCCCCTTGTATGCCACGCCGAGCATGAGGATGTTGATGTTGAAATCACCGAACTTCCAGTTTGTACGGTCCATGCTCAGCACCAGCCCTGTCTTGACGGGAAGCAGAGAGTATATCATCTGCGCCACAAGGTCAAAGTTGAGGGCGTACTTGGCTATGAATCTTTGAATGCGGCGAAGGTTGGAGTCCCTTTCAACAGAGGTTGGCATTGCCGCCGCGAGTTTATGGAGGCTTACGGTCTGTACTACACACAGGGCATGGAGCATGAAAGCCATAAACTTTATGCGGGCCAGATTCATCGATTTCCCAAAATGTTCTTGCATCATCGGAAGGATTTGGTTAACTTTGCCCAAGTCCTTAAAGTCAGTTGTCTTCATACGAAAAAGCGGGCAAACTTTTCTTTAAAGATACTGATTCTTAGGGACTTTTGCAAATATAAACAACTAATAATTAGGCATATAACAACATAATTTATATTTTGTCATCTACTAAAAGAGTTAATAAAAAATTCTTTTGATGCTGATGCGACCTATGTTTCAATAGAAATAAATACTACAGGGCAATATACTAAAGAAAAAAACCTTTTCTATCCGAACCATAGAGGTTTTATTGTAGTTGAAGATGACGGATTTGGTATGAGTGAGAATACTATTATGAAATCATGGTTACTGATTTCTTATTCACAAAAAAGGGAATTAAAAAGAAGCAAAAAAAAAACCCCAGGTGGTAGAACACCACTTGGAGACAAAGGTCTTGGACGTTTAAGTACACAACGTCTAGCTGATATATGTGAAATATTTACAAATGAAGAAAAGGAATCAGGTACACATATTGCTTTTAACTGGAAAGACTTTGAAAAGAGGATGCATTAAGTGAAGTTAGAATTCAAGCAGAACATTTCAGTTCTCAAAAAATAAAAGGGACGACTTTAATTCTAGCGAATCTTAATCATTCAGAAGTTTGGGATGGTAAAAATTTGGAAAATTTTAAAGGACAAGTGTCACAGATTATTTCTCCCTATAAAAGAAAATAGACCTTTGATGTCTACCTCAAAATCAATGGAATAAATATCAATCTTGATAAATCTAATGATGAATTAAGGGATTTAGCTATATCGCGTTTTAAATTCAATTTTGATGGTTCCAGTATTACAATTCAAGGAAAAACAAAATTATCAAAATTCATAGGTAACAATCAAGAAGACTTCAAGAATTTTCTAGAGATAGATAATGGAAGGAAATTTTACGACTATTTATCTAAGAAACAGCCAGATATAGAAAAGAGTGATAATTCTTTCTTTATAAAGTTTGAAAAAAAATTCGATTTTAAAAAAGACATAGGTGGACTTGAAATATTTGATGGTGAAAGAGCTAATCCCATGGTTCCTTTAACATGGGACCATGATCTCACTGGCATGACGTTCAGAAAAATCAAAAGACATTATCAAGATAGGTCCAGTTCGGTTTTATCGTGGATATAACCATATTTATAGCTTTCTTCCATTAAAATACGAATCTCTTCTTCGTTGTGTGCTTCTTCTGCTTCGCTGGCAGCATGGATACCCATGCGCCTAAGGGTCCAGTTGGCGACATGGTTTAAAAACCAGACTGCCGGATACATCAGCTTAATGAATACGTCAGGAGCAATGCATGGCA
>VOFJ01003570.1_pt1 | contig 13367 bp, 23 predicted proteins | sample 5384081 | NCBI WGS metagenome assembly VOFJ01 (sample SAMN12384729, study PRJNA508395) | human gut metagenome | isolation source: healthy gut I | host: Homo sapiens
TTAGCTATCATGCCACAGCTCTGACAGCATAACATAAAATCTTTTTAAAATGCAAAAGCACTTTTCCGCAATTTTACAATCTGTGCATATCCTGTTTTTCTGCGCCTATATAATAGGAAGAAATCCACATAAAAAGCGGAGACCGCTGCTGGAAGAGGGGATAAACCCTCCTTTTGCAGCGATCTCCGCACTCTCTTTTATCTGCCCGGATACTCCGTTTCCATCGGCAGTATACCTGCCTGTTTTCCCTACTGCCCCTCTCCGGCAGCTCCCTTCCTCTGCGCTGTCCTCAGCCTCCAGCGCCGCTGCGGATTCCTCCACGCGCTTTTCCGCTTCCTCCAGCCCGTTGACAGCCACGTCCATGGCTGCCTTTAACTGGTTATCCTGGTCCTGGGGATCTCGATCATGCTCTCAGGCCCTCGTCCAGCTCCACCAGAAGATCCGGCTCAATGCCCACCTCATGGATGCATTCGCCGGAGGAACGTAATAATACGCCGTTGTGAGCTTTAAAGGCGCTGCCGTCGGGCAGGTCAAAAAATTCCCTGGGCAATGCCCTTTCCGAAGGTCTTTGTGCCCACCACAGTGGCCCAGCCGTTGTCCTTCAGCGCTCCTGTGAGTACCTCCGACGCGCTGGCGCTCTCTCCGTTGACCAGAAGGATGATGGGAACGTCCACCTGATGGCCGTCCTCCGTGATCTTTACGCTGTCGTCCACTCCTTTTCCTTTAAAGCTCACGATGGTCTTTCCATCGGGGAGCAGATAGTCCGCAATATCCGTAGACGCCGTCACCACGCCGCCGCCGTTGTTCCGCAGATCGATGATGAGGCTCTTCGCCCCCTTGCCCAACAGGGAGTCTGCGGCCGTTTTAAACTGGTCGCCGGTGACCTCCTCAAAGGCAGAGATGGAAATGTATCCCACATTATCCTCCAGCAGGTCATACTCCACCGTGGGATTCTCCACGATCTCCCGGGTCATGGTCAGGTCCAGGCTGTCCTCGATGGATTCCCGGAACACAGTGACCGTCACTTCTGTTCCCTCTTCTCCCTTAATGTGGTCGCTGACCAGGATGCTCAGATCCATTCCCGCCGCATCCACATCGCCTACGCCGGTGATCACATCCCCCGGACGCATGCCGGCCTTATCTGCCGGAGAATCGCCTTGAACACCGGATCACCGTGATGATCCCTGTATTCACATTCTGGCTCACCTGGACGCCGATGCCGCAGTATTCGCCGTTGCTGCTTTCCTGGACACTCTCATATTCCTCTGCCGTATAGTAAGTGGAATAGGGGTCCTGAAGGGAATATACATAGCCCGTATAGATCCAGTCCTCCGGGTTTTCCCGCTCCTCGTCCTCATCGAACAGATAATACTGGTCAATGAGCTGCTGCATATAGCCCAGCTTTGGAGCCAGCCTTCCCATATCCAGGCCGTATTCTCCCTCCGGCTCCGGAAGGACCGCCTGGCGGGTCTCCTGGGTCTGCCTGCCCATGATCCAGATTCCGGCTGCCATTCCCACCGCCGCCAGCACCACGAAGGCCGTTACCAGGGGAACCGGCTAAGGCCCCCTTCCAGAACCGGCTCCGGCCCTCCCGGCCGTTTTTTCCTTCCGGTCTCTCTTTCTCCTTTTCCAGGCCTTCGTTCCTGCCGTTATCCTGGTTTTCTTCTTCCAGTTTTGTTTCTTCCAGGTTTGTTTCTGTCATAGCATTTTTTGTCCTTTCCTGTTTTACGCCCCCCCGGTCACGCTCACATACTGGCTGGGATTCACATATGTACCGTTTACGGATCCCGAAGTGCAGATGCGGCCCTGTGGAATATCCCGTAGAACCCACCTTGGCAATGGTCTGCCCCTTCTTCACCTGATCGCCCACAGATGCCAGCAGCTTGAGGCATGCATATGAACCGTATAAACTCCGCCTCCGTGGTTGATCATCACATAATTCCCATATTCACATTCTGGCTCACCTGGGCGCCGATGCCGCAGTATTCGCCGTTGTTGCTTTCTCCTGACACTCTCATATTCCTCTGCCGTATAGTAAGTGGAATAGGGGTCCTGAAGGGAATATACATAGCCCGTATAGATCCAGTCCTCCGGGTTTTCCTGCTCCTCGTCCTCATCGAACAGATAATACTGGTCAATGAGCTGCTGCATATAGCCCAGCTTTGAGCCAGCCTTCCCATATCCAGGCCGTATTCTCCTCCGGCTCCGGAAGGACCGCCTGGCGGGTCTCCTGGGTCTGCCTGCCCTGATCCAGATTCCGGCTGCCATTCCCACCGCCGCCAGCACCATCGAAGGCCGTTACCAGGGAACCGGCTAAGGCCCCCTTCCAGAACCGGCTCCGGCCCTCCCGGCCGTTTTCCTTCCGGTCCTCTTTCTCCTTTTCCAGGCCTTCGTTCCTGCCGTTATCCTGGTTTTTTCTTCTTCCAGTTTTGTTTCTTCCAGGTTTGTTTCTGTCATAGCAATTTTGTCCTTTCCTGTTTTACGCCCCGGTCACGGGCTCACATACTGGCTGGGATTCACATATGTACCGTTTACCCGGATCCCGAAGTGCAGATGCGGCCCTGTGGAATATCCTGTAGAACCCACCTTGGCAATGGTCTGCCCCTTCTTCACCTGATCGCCCACAGATGCCAGCAGCTTGAGGCATGCATATAGACCGTATAAACTCCGCCTCCGTGGTTGATCATCACATAATTCCCAGCCGAATAGCTGTACGTGGACACCACCACCTCTCCGTCTGCCGCTGCCACGATCCCCGAGCCTGTGAGGCGCCGATGTCGATGCCCTTGTGGTTGGAGGAAGCTCCCTCTGTCGGTGAGGACCGGCCGCCAAACCCCGAGGTGATCCGCCCGCTGGACGGACAGGGCCATGTGAAGCTAATGTCCCCAAGATTCTTCGTTTTATACGTCTTTCCAGCCGCCTCAGCCTTTTTCCTGGCCTCTTCCTCTTTCCGCCGCATCTCCCGCCTCGATGGCTTTGATGGAGTCCTCCTGGGCCTTGATATCCTTTTCATACTCGGAAAGCTGGCCCTCAGCTGCGCTTATCTGGCTCTCATACTTCTTAAGCTCCGACTGCTTGGCGGAAAGGAGCTGCTCCACCGACGCATGCTTGGCCTCCGTCTGCTCCTGAAGCCCCAGAAGCTCCCCATGCTCCGCCTCCAGCTCTGCCTCCTTGGCCTGGATCTGCTCCTTGGTGGCCACGTATTCGTCCAGCTTCTGCCGGTCATAAGCCGAGATCTTTCCAATATATTCCGCCTTATTTAAGAGCTCCGACAGGGAACCGGATTCCATGAGAAGATCCACATAAGAGCTGTCTCCCTTCTCATACATATATTTTATCCGCAGCTTCATGGATTCATACTGGTCTTTTTCCACCTGCTTTGCATCCTCCAGCTCCGCCTTTGTGGTCTCGATCTGGCCCTCCTTGACCTCAATATCCTTCCCCAGCCTGGAAAGCTCGTCGCTGATGGCCTCCAGATTGGCGTCCAGCTTCTTTACATAGGCCGCCGCGTCGCTCTTTAACCCTTCCAGGCTCTTTATGGCAGCTTCCGTCTTCTTTTTTTTTCCTCTTCCAGACTGCTCTTTTTTTTTTTTTCGCATCGTCCAGGCTTCCCGTGGCCCAGGCCGGGATCGCCAGACATAGACTTAAGACAGCCGCCAGTCCGGCCTGCCGCCGCTTTTCCTGTTTTTTCACCTGCCGCGCCTCCTATACCTTTAAATGCCGCCGGATGGTCAGAAAACTCACCACAAGGCCCAGACCTCCGCCCAGCGCCAGGGAAATGGCCGCCATGGACGGATAGATCTCCTCGATCGGGAGAAACTGGATGATCCCGGACAGGATCTGGAACCGGCCCACCACATACGCCACCGTCTGACGGTATCCGAAATACATGGCTCCCAGGGGGGATGGCGGCTCCCAGGAGTCCCAGGATCGTTCCTCCACCACAAAGGGAGCACGGATCATGAAATTGGTGGGCACCGATGAGGCGCATGATCTTATTCTCATTTTTCCTCATTCCGGCCGCCACAGAGATGGTGTTGCTGATCAGGAATACCGCCACCGCCAGAAGCATCAGGATGATCGCTCCGAACAGCAGGGCCAGGACCTTATTAAAGCTGGAAAGCCCCGCCGCCGCGCTGTTGGAATAGTTGACCTTCCGGACGCCGGAAAGCCCCTCCAGATACTTAACCACCGGCTCCTGGTCATTGATGTCGTAAAGATATATTTCATAGGAAGCCGAGCCAGTCAGAGGGTTGTCATCAGAAAAGCCCTCCGCCAGATCGCTGTTCTCCCCCAAAGTATTCCTTTTTTAAAGCTCTCCCATGCCTCCTCCGCAGAGGTAAACTTCATATCCTTTATGATCGGCCCCTGGGCCTTCCGGATCTCTCCTCCCCGATGGCGTGGATCTCATCCTCTGGCAGCGACTCGTCAAAAAACACCGTGATCCCCATGGTGGACTCAGCCGTGACCACCATATACTGGACGTTGGTGATGATCGAATAAAATACACAGAATAAAAAAATACATGCAGAAATGATCGCGGCTGACGCCAGGAAAACCAGATATTTCTGCATATATTCACAAGGCCCTGCTTCAGGCAGAACCAGAACGTGCTAATCCTCATACCAGTACCCGCTTTCTTTCTCATCACCCACCACGATTCCTCGCTGGATGGTGATCACCCGTTTTCTCATCATATTTACGATCTCGCTGCTGTGGGTCACCACCACCACTGTGGTCCCCTGACGGTTGATCTCCTCCAGAAGGCCCATGATCTCCATGGCGTTATGTGGGTCCAGGTTTCCCGTAGGCTCATCGGCCAGAAGGATAGCCGGCCGGTTGATGAGGGCCCGGGCAATGGCTACCCGCTGCTGCTCGCCGCCGGAAAGCTGGTGCGGAAAAGATTTTATATTTTGATGAAAGGCCCACCATCCTCAGCATCTCCGGCACCGATTCCCGGATCTTCCTTCCTGAAACGCCGATGACTCTCTGGGCAAAGGCCACATTCTCATAGACGTTCCGGTCCTTTAACAGACGGAAATCCTGGAATACCACGCCCAGCTGTCTCCGGTACTTGGGGACATAGCGGCGGGGCATCCGTCCCAGGTCCATGTCATTCACGACAACACGGCCGGAAGTGGGTTCCACCTCTTTCAGAAGGATTCTGAGCAGGGTTGACTTTCCGGAACCACTCCGGCCTGTAATAAAGACAAACTCCCCATCGTCGATGGTAAGGCTTACGTCCTTGAGAGCACGGCTGCTCTTTTTCGTAGGTCTTTGTCAGCTTTGAAATTTCTATCATATTAGTAATCCAGATTCTCCATATACTTCATGTATTTCACCACCATCAGTGCGATCTTAAAGGTAATGGCGTCCTCAAATACACGAAGATCCAGTCCTGTACTCTTCTGAAGCTTATCCAGACGGTACACTAGCGTGTTTCGGTGGATGTAAAGCTGTCTGGAGGTCTCTGAAACGTTCAGGCTGTTCTCAAAGAAACTTATTGATCGTCGTCAGCGTCTCCTCATCGAAATCATCCGGGTTCTTCCCATCGAAGATCTCCTTGATGAACATCCGGCACAGGGGAAGCGGAAGCTGGTAGATCAGACGTCCGATACCCAGGTTGGAATATGCCACCACATTCTTTCCGCTGTAAAAGATCTTTCCCACATCCAGGGCCATCTTAGCCTCCTTATAAGAGCGGGAAACGTCCTTGATCTCGTTGACAATGGTACCAAAGGCAATATGCACCTTTGGACATAGCCTCTGTATTCAGCATATCCAGGATCGTATTGGCCGTCTTTTCCAGATCCCCATACGTCTCTCCAGGCTTTACCTCCCGCACAAGGATAATGTTTTTCTCATCCACAGCCGTGATAAAGTCCTTGGTCTTTGCAGAAAACAGGCTTCTTACGGTCTCCAGGGCGTTGGCATCCTTCTCATTTTTCGTTTCAATGAGGAACACCACGCGCTTTACGTTTGTCTCGATATGGAGCTTGTTTTTGGCCCGGTTGTAAATATCCACCAGGAGCAGGTTATCCAGCAGAAGGTTTTTAATAAAGTTGTCCTTATCAAACCGCTCTTTATAGGCCACCAGCAGATTCTGGATCTGAAACGCCGCCAGCTTTCCCACCATGTAAACATCGTCGCTGCCTCCCTTTGCAAGGAGGATGTATTCCAGCTGGTGCTCGTCAAATACCTTAAAAAACTGATAGCCGGAAATCACCTGACTGTCTGCCGGAGAATCTGCAAAGGCAAGGATGGAGCTCTCATACTCTTCTGCCTGCTCAAACGTGGATGCCAGAACTTTTCCTTCCACGTCGCAGACGCAGAGATCGATCCTGGTAATTTCTTTCAGTCCGTCAATGTTCGACTGCAAGATCTGATTTGAAATCATAACGTTCTCTCCTTTTCACAATATAGACATTCATACAGATTCTATTTTAATGCAAAATCACAAAAAGGAAAGAAAAATTTTGTATTTTTTCCAAAAAACAATCCGGCACCACAACCGGCACCGGATTGTTGGGAAATCATCCCTTTACAGAATGTTTTTTTCCGTATCCTTATCAAACAGATAGATCTTTTCAGCGTCCACAAAGAGGTATATCTTTTCATTTTCCCTGAAAATCCGTTCTCCCCTCTGCCTGGCAGATGCCGTCGGCGTCCTCAGCCTGGAAGCGGAGCATGGTCCCGTCTCCAGTCATGCTCTGGAATCTGGCGGAGAAATGGCCGTCCTGGCCGTCCTCTGAGGCCGGGACAGGCAGACATCCTCAGCCCGTACCCCTGTGATCACTTCTTTTCCCACATAACCATTGCTTTCCAGGACTGCGCCCACAGCCTCCGGGACCAGCATACGGCCGCTGGCTCCCTGAAGCCCGATCCTGCCGCCTTCAGAAAATACCTTCATAAGAAAGAAGTTCATGGGCGACCGGCCTACGACTCCGCCCACAAAGCAGTTTGCCGGATGGGCCGCCAGTTCCTCCGGCGTACCGTCCTGGCAGATGGAGCCCTCATTCATGACTACCATTCTGGTTCCCAGGGCCAGTGCCGTTTCCTGGTTGTCGGTCACATAGATCACCGTCATATCCATTTTTTTATGGATATCCTTAAATTCCTTCCTCATCACCTTCTGGAGGCTCTCCTCCAGATCTGCAATGGTACTGTCCAGAAGAAGGATCCCCGGACGGCGCATCATGGCACGTCCCAGAAGCGCCCGGTATGTCTCCTCCCCGGTCAGCTCCTCAGGCTTTTTATCCAGAATATCAGAAAGCTTCAGATACCCGGAGATCTCCCGGATCCTCCTGTCGATCTCCTCCTGGGCCATCTTCCCCATACGAAGCGCAAAGGAAAGGTTATCTTCCACCGTCATGCCCGGATACAGCACACTGTTTTTAAACAGCATGGCAATATTCCTGTCCTTGGGATCCGCGTCCGTCATATCCTTTCCATCAATGAAAAGGGAACCGGAGCTGATCTCATCCAGTCCGCCGATCATCCGCAGAAGCGCGGATTTTCCGCACCCGGCAGGCCCCACAAGGATAAGGAACTCCCTGTCCCTGATCTCCAGAGAAAAATCCTTCACCGACTGCTGTCCCCCAGGATAAATCTTATTCACGTTTTTTAATACTAATCCCGACATGCTTCCTCCCCATTGTAAAACTCAAAAAAACAAAATACCCGCCGGCATCCGTGACAACACAATGCCTGGCGGGTATACCTCTGTTCCCTATGGTACACAAAACAGAAGTGTTTTTCCATATTGTAATTTACCAAAATATCGTGATAAATTCCATGACTTTTTTGCATATGGGGCCTGGGAGCCGCGGAAAAAGCATCCGTTTTCCCCAAAAAACAAATCTCTTTTCGTCCTGTTTTAAAAAATAACGGTTTTATTTTACAGCGATGGCTTCCATCTCCAGCAGAACACCCTTGGGAAGCTTTGCAACCTCCACACAGGAGCGGGCCGGGCAGTCCTTCTCAAAATATTTGGAATAAATTCCGTTGATGGTTGCAAAATCGTCCATGCTCTGGATGAATACGGTTGTTTTTACAACGTTCTCCATGGAAGTACCTGCTGCTTCCAGAAGGTTCTTCATATTCTTCATTACCTGCTCTGCCTGGCCTTCGATCCCTTCGGCAACCTCGCCAGTGGCCGGGTTTACCGGGATCTGGCCGGAAGGAATAAAGCCGTTGGCCTCAATGGCCTGCGAATAGGGACCGATTGCTGCTGGTGCGTTTGTTGTGCTGATCACTTTCTTCATTTTGTTTCCTCAATACTCTGATACTTTTTTTCTGTTATCTCTATCTTACCCTCTTTTAAAAGATGGCCGACAGCGCGTTTAAAGGCGTTCTTGCTGAGCTTAAATTCCTGGCGATCACTTCCGGGTCTGCCTTATCGTTAAAAGGGCAGCACTCCGTCAAATTCCCCGATCACCTTTAATACAAGCTCTGCATCCTCAAAAATCTGGTTATAGGCCTTTTCCCTGGCGCTCAGATCCAGCTTTCCATCCCCGCGCACCTTTGTCACACGGCAATGGACCTCCTGGCCCACCTTAAAGCCTCCCGAACAGCTCCCGCCTGGGGATCATCCGTGGTAGATCCCGTCCACGGCCACAAAGGCTCCCAGCTCCGGGTTGATCTCAAATACAAAGCCGTTTATATCGTCTCCCGTTTTATAGGGAGCGTCGCTCCTCAAATACGAATATACCTTCATGGTAGCCGCCAGACGCTTACTTTTATCCACATAAAGGGCCACCAGACATTTTTCTCCCTTTTTTCACTGCATGGGTCTGCTCCTTAAAGGGCAGAAGAAGATCCTTTTCCAGCCCCATGTCCAGGAATGCGCCGATCTTTGATGTTTCCTTCACCTCCAGCACTGCCGTCTCTCCCAGGGAGAGCTTCGGTCTTGTGGTGGTGGCAATGATCCGGTCCTCCGAATCCTTATATAAAAAACACTTCCAGGAGATCGCCGGTCTTTGCGCCCTCGGGCACCTGCTTTTCGGCAGCAAAACGCCCTTTTCAGCTCCCCGGCGCTCTTTCCAGGTTCCCCAGATACGCTCCGAAATCCTTTTCCTTTACGATCTCCAGCGTCTGCATTCTTCCAAGTTCCAGCATGTCCTTCGTCCTCTCTTTTTTCTAAACGCCCTCCGGCGTTACCTTCAGTTCCACATTGGCAAAAGATGCTTCCGTCTCCGCCGCAGACAGATACCACGTATCCGTCCTCTCCGGCCGCCCGCATGAGGACCGCCGTATCTCCCAGCACCGCCGCCTTTTTATACTCGGCGCGGATCTCCGTGATCTCCCTGCCGTCGGCTTCCTCCGGAAGGGCCTCCACCGCCATATCCACGCACTGGGCATTGTTGACATGGTGGTTGGTGTCGATCTGGTGCTTCATGATCACCAGCCGCCCCGCCTCCTCCATGTGCTCCGGAAGACGGATCTTTCTGGGAGCATAGTCCATAGAAAGCTTCGGTTCCTCATCCCCGTAGGCATCCACATCCTCCGCGTCACGCGGACCGGTTTTCCGGCTTCTGTATCCAGAAGGAACCAGCAGGAATTGGCCTTTACCAGGTATTCCCCGGTCCCGTCCATCAGCGTAAAATTCCGCAGGCCGTAGATCCCCTTGATCTCATAGGGCCAGGTGCAGACGGTGATCTCCTCGCCCAGAGCCGGTCTCCTTAAGATCTGGATCTGCCAGGATGACAGAAGCCACGCACGATTTTTTTCTTCCAGATAAGCAAGCCCCACTCCGCAGTCCTCCGACTGGAAGGTGGAGCAGTCCTGCATATAATTCATGATCCCCATCAGGGACAGCCTTGCGTCCACGCCGGTCTCGCTGTACCGGACACGGCTCTTAAACTGGTACATGTTCTTCCCTGCCTCACTTAAATCCTCCGGGCAGTCCCGGCGCTCGTTTCCATTCTAACCCATTTTTCCCTTCCAGGCAATAGGCTCTGTATCAAAAAGCGTCTAAACATTGGATCCCCCAACATCTAAACGCTTTCCAGCTGGGCTACAAGGATTCGAACCTTGAAATGACGGAGTCAGAGTCCGTTGCCTTACCATTTGGCGATAGCCCATTATTCTAATCTGTCTCTTACAGTTTTCAACTGCGAGTTATATTATACCCACACTTTTTAAGAATGTCAAGCATTTTTTTCCAGACTGCGGGACTTTTTCCTGTTTTCTGGAAAAAGCCCTGCCCTTTTAAGCCTCCGGCTTCCAAATCCCGGATCTTATATTCTCATCTACTGTACCGGCGCCGGAACCACGATCTCCTCGGTCACCGGGCACTTATACGTTCTTCCGTTCATCTGCTTCTTAAACTCTTCCTTCGCCTCGTCCACCAGCTTGGGATCATCCACCAGCTTCATGGCTGTGGCTGCCATGACCTTTGCGCCATAGAGCATGCCCTTCATTCCGATGCTCATACCGGCGCAGGCAGTGATCTGCCAGCTATGGCCCGGGGCCGCCAGGTTGCAGGTAGCCGTCATCACCTGTACACAGGGAACGATATGCTGTACGTCTCCCACATCGGTGGAGCCGTAGCCGTTCTCATTCAGCACAGGAGATACCTTCGTATCCAGAGGACCATCCTCCAGAGCGCCTGAGGCTTTTACCTTCTCATACTGCTGGCTCTTTTCATTGAGGATCTTTGCAAATGCCAGCTCCTCCTCTGTCCAGTGGGGTCTTTCCACCTCTTCCATCACATCGTGGGTCAGGTTGGTGAGCGTCACCGGATTTAATGTATTGTAGCAGCCGCCCAGGTATTCTACCTCCAGCTCAGTCTCTGTCATATGGGCTGCGCCTTCCGCCACCTTCACCAGACGTCTGTATGTATCCTCCACGGCCTCACGGCTTAACGCGCGGACATAATACCATACGCTAGCCTTATCGGGAACGATATTGGGCGCTGTGCCGCCTTCCTTGATCACATAATGGATACGGACATCGCTGGTCACATGCTCCCGCAGATAGTTGGCTCCCACACTGGTCAGCTCCACGGCATCCAGCGCAGACCGGCCGTTGTGGGGATCTCCTCCAGCATGGGCCGTGATCCCATTAAAGTGGAAAATGGCGCTGTTCAGTCCAGTCATGGTCCCCAGAGTCACATGGTTATTGGTGGAGCCGTGCCAGGAAAACGCTGCATCCAGCTCTGTGAACGCTCCTCCTCTTGCCATAAACGCCTTTCCGGTGAGGACCTCCTCTGCCGGACAGCCATAAAAATACCACTGTACCCTCTTTGCCGGTAGCCTCCAGCTCTGCCTTCATTCCAAGAGCAGCGCCCAGGCAGGCAACACCTAAAAGGTTATGGCCGCAGCCCTGTCCCGCAGCACCCGGAGTTACCGGTTCCTTTTCTGTGCTGACCTTCTGGCTCAGGCCGGGAAGTGCGTCATACTCGCCCAGGAAACCGATCACCGGATGACCTTTTCCCCATACGGCGCGGATGGCTGTGGGCATTCCCACATACCCTGTCTCCACCTCAAATCCGGCGTTGCGGAGGACTTCTGCTGTCCATTCACATGCCTTCACTTCATTAAACGCAGTCTCGGGATTTTCCCAGATCTTTTTAGCCAGATCGGTAAGGACCTTTTCATTCTGATCAACGGCTCTGGTAGCAATGGTGTCAATCATAATATTCTCTCCTTTTTCTGGGCGCCGCAGGCTCACACACCGCAAGAGACGCCTGTTATTGATTCCAACGGACTCACCCCTTCATTTTAACCTGGAGAACAAAAAATGTCAATCACCTTGCACAATAAAATCTTTTATTTGCTATGTATTCATGTGCACTTTCACGGTTCTTTCCAATGTTTTTGGAATGCCAGCGGACATTCCATCTCCTTTGAAAGATGTTTTCTTTCTCCTGTCCTCTGGGCCCTGGAGAGGGAAGTCCTGGATCCTGCCCAAACGGGCCAGTTAAAATGGAGTAAACGGTCTGGATTTTTAGTGATTTTTGGACACTACGGAAAAATCCATATTTGCGCCCCCACGCTTTGAAGTTCTCTGCATCCAGGAACAAAAAAAGAGACGAAAAACCATTGTAAACTCAATGTTTCTCGTCTCTATTCCAGCTGGGCTACAAGGATTCGAACCTTGAAATGACGGAGTCAGAGTCCGTTGCCTTACCATTTGGCGATAGCCCATCGCATCAACGTGGACTATTATAACGCAGCTTTCCGTTTTCGTCAAGTGGTATTTTCAATTTTTTCACAAACCTTTTTTTCACAAAAGACGTCCGTTCCCCGAAACGCTCCGGCGGACATCAGCCTGCCGGAACCACATCCTCTAAGATCCCCGGCCCTACGGTATGGGGCTCCGTGGCAGGAGGCGTTTCCGGCGGCCTGGGCGGTTCTGTTTCCGGAGCCGGAGTCTCCTCCGGCGTCGGGCTCACCGGAGTAAGAGTGCCCGGTGCGGCTGTGGACGGCTCCGGTGCGGCCGTTTCGGCAGCCGGCGCTGAGGTCTCTGGTGCGGCAGTCGTCTCCGGCGCTGCGGTGGTCTCTGGTGCCGCAGGAGATGTCTCAGGCGGCGCTGTGGTTTCCGGCTCCGTCGGTCCTGTGACAGGCTCAGACGGTTCCCGGTTTTCTGACTCTGCTTCCGCCTCAGATGCCTCAACGTTTTCCGGCTCTGCCGAAGATGCCTCTTCTCCCTGGGACGCTCCGCCGCCGTCTTCTGGGCGGAGCTCTTCTCCCTGCGGCTCCTTTACCGTCTCCTCTGGCTGTTCTCTCCCTTCAGAATTCCCAGAGCCGCGGTTTCCTGCCGATCCGCCGTTCCCATCCGTTCCGGGATCTTCTCCGCTCTCCTCTGCTCCGGAGCCTCCGTCTGTTTCTGTTCCGGACTTATCGGACGCTGTCTCCCCAGACTCCATCCCGGCGGGCCTGTCCTCCTTTACCTGATAAAGCTTTCCCGCGGTGGCCACCAGAAACGAGGTCTGATAATTTTTCTTCTCCATTTCCCGGGACAGGGCCCCCATGTCCATCTGGCACAGCCGGCCGCAGTCCGACTCCCGGACCCGAACATTCCGCTCAGAAGATCCTGGACCATGGCTGCCTTTACCCACAGAGCAGCCGTTTTCCCTGACCAGCTCCAGGACCTCCGGCTCCTCTGATATACTTCCGGCATATACGGTCCCCTTTGGCCTGGCGGGTCGTCAGAAATAATTCTGCGGCAACGGCGATCTCCTCCGCCATCCGTTCTGTATCCACCCGCACTGCCCCCTCTATGGGGCGCACCGTAAACAGGGCCGCTTCCCTGGTCCCCCAGCATCTGTGCCCCATGAAGCTCCTCCAGCAGACGTTCACAGCACTCCCGCAGGGAAAGGCCCGCCATGGAATCCGGGTTCCCGTTTTTCCGGATCACTCCTC
>VOFJ01001839.1_pt1 | contig 13362 bp, 22 predicted proteins | sample 5384081 | NCBI WGS metagenome assembly VOFJ01 (sample SAMN12384729, study PRJNA508395) | human gut metagenome | isolation source: healthy gut I | host: Homo sapiens
GGTTCAAATAGACAGCCCCTTTCTCAAACACGCTCTAGTCCTGTAAAGCTTTCACGGACACGCTTCAAGTCACGTTCCAGCTTTTTCTGAAGCTTCTCATATTCCTGATTCTTTAGTAAATTTAACAATTCTTCCAGTTTAATTTCTTCTTTTCGTAAGTCATCTTTAAATTGGATGTCAGTTGGCACGTAGAAATCCTCCATCATATGAAACACCGTCCTTACTATAATTATTATGATATAACTATTGTAACGGTATTTGAACGGTGTGTAAAGCCTATAGTTACTTTCTGTGCGCAGATTATAGTATTAAAATGGAATATAGCTTTCGAAAGAAAGCAAATAGAATTTCTTAAATATAAAGATTTATCTTATTTCCGCTACCACTTTTCAAACAAAAAACACCGAAACCCTTGATTTCTCAAGGCTTTCGGCGCCCCTGCCAAGTAGTCGAAGCGACGGGATTCGAACCCACGACCTCTGCGTCCCGAACGCAGCGCTCTACCAGACTGAGCCACACTTCGTCAACTGCAAGTGATATTATACATAGAATGTACTGGCTTGTCAACAGAAAAAATTGAAAAAATTCAAAAAAATTTCAAAAAAGAATTGAAATTAACCAGGTCTTATTTGGGGAGAGGCAATTAAATTAATTCATTTGAACAGATATTCCAAGTGAAGCAGAATGCGTTTTTATGAATGAAAATTCTGTTTTTTCATATACATTAATGAGTGAGATGCATAAAAAGGGGAGGGCGTCAGTTGGTGGGATATCGGCGTTTTATCGCATATGTATATGAATACCGAAAAGGGAAAAAGGAAAATAATTGTGGCTTTATGAAGGTGGAAGTGAGAAATCACATGTGTACAATTGAACCACGTCTTCAGGTAGGAAACCTGGCAGCTGGAGAAGTGTGCAAAGTATATGGATTTGTGCGAAAAGAGGGACTGATGAATGGAATTTTGCTGGGCAGCTGCAAAACGGAGGCAAATAGAATCGAAATGTCTGGTGGAAACAGACGGAATGGATATGGGGGGGGCTCGGGAATTCCTCTGGAAAAAATGGGAGGTATGATTTTGCTTACAGAATCGGGAGGCTTTTTGGAACAGAGTGGGATGACCAGATAATCCGCCCGGAGAATTTTAAGGAAAGTATAATAAAGAAAGAAGAAACTGGTACCGTATGTGAAATAATAAAAGAGAAAGCAGAAGAAAAAGCTGGAGAATGAAAGCAAGCCGGAAACAGATTCCACACCTGATTTAGATGATAGGCATGAAGTGGAGGATGTGGTGGAACAATGCAGGATGATCTGCTGGAAGCAGAAGAAATGATAAGTGATGAACCACAAGCAAAAAAGATGAGCCAACCGTGGGGGAAATATGGGAAGCAGAGCAAAAAATTACCTGTAGAGTAAATACAAAACCAGAGGAAAAGGAGAAAAACATATCACTCCCATTTGGTCAGCCCTTCTGTCCGTTCCAAGACAGCGATCTGAACCAGTGCTGGAAAATTACCCCCAGGATCTGGTTCATTTTCCAAGAAGACAATGCGCCCTTCGCAACAACCGTTTTTTGCAATACGGATACTACAATTTCGGACATCTCCTTCTGTGCCACAGATCAAATGGCCGGTACATACTTGGTGTACCCGGAAGCTACGACCAGCAGGAACAGTTTATGGCAGGCATGTTCGGCTTTTTCCTGCTTCAAAGAAAGCAACTGTATTAAGGTGAAAAAAGGCAGGGGAGGGTACTGGTACCGTGCGATTGATCCACCTGCCGGTTGTTAAAATTGACATCCCTGTGCGAACTGCCTATAATAAAGCTATTGCCGCTGCGACGCCTGAAATGAAAATGACAGCGCAGCGGCAAAAAATGCCGGGATTCACCATAAAGTAGTAGAAAGTAAAGGTAAAAAAAATGCTTACAGATCAGGAACGTTATATGAAAGAGGCTATTCGCCAGGCAAAGAAAGCCGGGCATTGGAAGAGGTGCCAATTGGCGCTGTGTGATCGTTTGCAACGGGCAGATCATTGCAAGAGGCTATAATCGGAGAAACACGGACAAGAATACCCTTTCTCACGCAGAATTGAACGCGATTAAAAAGGCAAGCAAAAAAAATTAGGAGACTGGAGACTGGAAGGCTGCACGATGTATGTAACCTTAGAGCCTTGCCAGATGTGCGCCGGAGCGCTTATGCAGTCCAGAATTGACCGTGTGGTTATCGGCAGCATGAATCCAAAAGCAGGATATTGCCGGCTCTGTGCTGAATCTTTTGGAAATGGATGGTTTTTAACCACAAGGTAGAAGTAATCCGCGGTGTCCTTCGGGAAGAGTGTTCCATCATGCTTTCCGATTTTTTTTTTTTCGCGAGCTTCGGGAAAAGAAGAAAATGCTGAAAAAATCTTTGGCAAAGCAGGTTGGAAAATCAGAAAATTAGTGGTATGATAAAAAACAAAGCAAAAAAAATACATCAAGTCGTCTGAAATGCCACAGGGTGAAAAAGAATTATGATTTGATGGAACGTTGTGGAACATTATGTAAACAACCACATAGAAAATGACAGGAGGAAAATACAATGGAACTTGAAGCATTGAGAAAAGACATGGTAGCTGCCATGAAAGCAAAGGATAAAGTAACAAAGGATGCAGTCTCTTCCCTGATTTCAGCAGTGAAGAAGGTGGCAATCGATGAAGGCTGCCGTGACGATATCAGTGGCGAACTGGTTGACCGTGTTATCCTGAAAGAGCTGAAATCTGTGAAAGAGCAGATCGACACCTGTCCGGAATCCAGACAGGATCTGAAAGATGAATATCAGGCAAGATATGATGTGATTGCGAAATACGCTCCAAAGCTGATGGACGCTTCTGAGATCAAGGCTTACCTTACAGAAAACATGCAGACCTGATCGCCTCCGGAAACAAAGGACAGATCATGAAAACTATTATGCCAGAGCTGAAGGGCAAGGCTGACGGCAAGGTGATCAATCAGGGTCGTAGTGGGCGAGCTGTGCAAATGATTTTTCACAGCTTGCATTCAAAATAGAATAGCAAACTAAAAATAGGACACATATTGTAAAAATGGCGTGAACAATACATTCACAGCCCTGATACAATATGTGTCTTTTTGTTTGCCTGGGGCGTACCGCGCCAGAGCCTGTTTGAAAAAAGCATTCCAGTAATTTGCTCTCCCCATTTTGCAGAAATCTATTTTAACAAAAAAAAGAACGCCCTCATCAGACGTTCCACAATCATCTTCTTTCGCGCGCCGCACCTCGGAATGGTCTCACAGACGTTACCTGGACAGTTAGCTCAGCCCAGGCACCCTCACGGCACACAGGAGGTTCTACTTAGTGCTGCTGCATTCCTGCCCTGACACGGTTCACAGATTCCTGTTGCGTAAGACCCAGACGTCAACGCCACTTATGATGGGCAGCTCTACAGGATACAAGCCTCAGATTGGCATCACCCCTGCTGTAGCGGATTGCAGGTACAGGGCACCGCTATCTCCCCGGCTACGCGGAATTTAATTATAAAGGAAGCGAATGAATTTGTCAAGTCGATAAAAAAAAAATTGTCAAGCCGGCGTTTTTCTGGAAGAAGTTTTGGGCGAAATCATGCGAAATTAAATTCCGTTTGTTGTGTCAGCCTGTGAAATATTAATATAATTAAATATAATTAGATAACGAAAACTTGAATTTTATTTTCCAAAACACAGAGACACAGAAATGGAGGGTACTATGATTAAAAAGAATCGGCTTATTAACAAGCGGTGGTGACTGCCAGGCCCTAAATGCCACCATGCGACGGAGTTGTGAAAGGGACTGACCAAAGCATCGATGATCTGGAGGTTTACGGATTTGACGATGGATACAAAGGACTGATCTACGGAAAATACCGTATGCTTACATCAAAGGATTTTTCCGGAATCCTGACTCAGGGCGGAACTATTCTCGGAACATCCAGACAGCCATTCAAACTGATGCGGGTGCCGGATGAAAAAGGACTGGATAAGGTTGAAGCCATGAAGCAGACCTACTATAAATTGTGTCTGGACTGTCTTGTTATTCTTGGGGAAACGGAACGCAGAAAACAGCAAACCTCTTGAGAGAGGAAGGACTGAATATTATCCATCTTCCGAAAACCATCGATAATGATATCTGGGGTACAGATATGACATTTGGTTTCCAGAGTGCGGTAAATATTGCAACAAACGCTATCGACTGCATTCATACAACAGCAGCATCCCATGGCCGTGTATTTATCGTAGAGAGTTATGGGACACAAGGTAGGAAGCCTTTACTCTGCACGCGCAGGAATTGCTGGCGGAGCAGATATTATCCGATTCCGGAAATCCCATACGACATCAAGAAGGTAGTTGCAGCTATCCAGAAAGAGATCTAAAGCTGGCAAGCGTTTCACCATTCTTGCAGTGGCAGAAGGTGCCATTTCCAAAGAGGACGCCCTTCTTTCCAAGAAAGATTACAAAAAAAAATTGGAAAGACCGTGCGAAGAAGTATCCTTCCGTATCTTATGAAATTGCAGACAAGATTACTCAGAAGCTTGGTTCTGAGGTGCGCATTACAGTTCCGGGACATACACAGCGAGGTGGGGCACCATGTGCATATGATCGTGTGCTTTCCACAAGAATCGGAGCAGGAGCAGCAGAGGCTATTCTGGACGGAGAATATGGCATCATGATCGGTATTGTAAATGGCAAAATCAAGAGAGTACCTCTTGAAGAATGTGCCGGCAAGCTGAAAATGGTTTCTCCGAAAGACCAGACCGTTAAGGCTGCAAAGCAGATCGGAATCAGCTTCGGCGATTGATTCCCTGCTGTTAGAAAGGAGTTTCCATAAATGAGCTATACTGCTCTATACCGGAAGTTCAGACCGGATAATTTTTGACGATGTCAAGGGACAGGATCACATTGTAACTACCCTGACCAATCAGATCAAGCATAACCGTATTGGTCACGCGTATCTGTTTTGCGGCACCCGAAGGAACCGGTAAGACTACCGTTGCAAAAATACTGGCAAAAGCAGTAAACTGCCAGCATCCGGTAAATGGAAGTCCCCTGTGGTGAATGTGAAATGTGTAAGGCGATACAGGCTGGCACCTCCATGAACGTGATCGAGATCGATGCAGCGTCCAATAACGGCGTTGACAATATCCGTGAGATCCGTGAGGAGGTGGCCTATCGCCCTACTGAAGGAAACTATAAGGTATACATTATCGACGAGGTTCACATGCTTTCGACAGGAGCGTTTAATGCTCTTCTGAAAACATTGGAAGAACCGCCGTCTTATGTGATCTTTATTCTGGCGACAACCGAGGCTCACAAGATTCCAATCACGATTTTGTCCAGATGTCAGCGATACGATTTTCACCGCATCACCATTGATACAATTGCGGCAAGACTGGATGAACTTTTGAAAATCGAAGGCGTAGAGGCAGAAGAAAAAGCCGTCCGTTATGTGGCGAAAGCAGGAGACGGATCCATGCGAGATGCACTGAGTCTTCTGGATCAGTGCATTTCGTTTTATCTCGGACAGGAGCTTACCTACGATCATGTTCTTGATGTTCTTGGCGCTGTGGATACAGATGTGTTCAGCAAGCTTTTTGAGGAAAGTGCTCCAGGGAGATGTGACAGGTGCGATACGCACTCTTGAGGATCTGATTATAGGCGGAAGAGAGCTTGGACAGTTTGTAGGGGATTTTACCTGGTACATGCGGAATCTTCTTCTTGTAAGACCTCGGATAATCCGGAAGAAGCGATAGATGTTTCTTCTGAGAATCTGAAACTTCTAAGGGAAGAAAGTGAGATGGTGGATGTAGAAACGCTGATGCGCTACATCCGTATTTTTCTGACCTGTCCAGTCAGATCCGCTATTCCACCCAGAAGCGTGTTCTGGTGGAAATTGCTCTGATCAAACTCTGCCGTCCGGCAATGGAGACCAATCTGGATTCTGTTCTGGATCGTCTTCGTGTTCTGGAACAGCGCATGGACGAGCGGCCTGTTCAGCAGGTATTTGTCCAGCCGGGAGCCACTGGCAGCGCCGGAAGTACAGGAGCCGGATCGGATGGCAGTGCAGAAGGCATGGCAGCAGCACCTGAGAAAGCGGCACCCGAGGATCTGCAGAAGATTGTAGCCAGCTGGAAGGTGATCGTAGGTCAGACCAGCGGCATTTTCAAACAGATGCTCCAGAAGTCTATTCCCAAATACAATGGCCAGACCGGTGAACCGGTTCTCTACATCGAATTCAGGATTTCCTTGGAAAAACCTATGTAGATAATCCGGAAGCAGAGGAAGAACTGAAGAATATCATCCTGGCCCAGACTGGCAAGAGTGTAGAACTTAAGATGGTGGTGGCAAAAGAACACAACCATACCAATCTTGCCAAGGTTACTGTAGATCAGGCTCTCCGGGAGAATATCCATATGGATGTTGTTGTGGAGGAAGATCCTGACGATGCAGAAGAATAAGAGTGTTGCTGTTTGTTTGATTTTTTGTGCAGTAACATAAGAGTTGCCGTGAAAGCGACGAACAAGAAGAAATTAATAATATTTGCAGAAAATGTGAATATTGTTATGAAAAATGATTTTTGCTGCCGCAAATGTTATAGAGCCTGTTTGAAAAATCAGAAATGCGGAATCCAGCATGAAATCAGAACAGTTAAAGGAGGACTTTGTAATGGCAAAGCGTGGAGGATTTCCAGGCATGGGTATGCCGGGAAACATGAATAACCTGATGAAACAGGCGCAGAAGATGCAGAAACAGATGGAAGAGAATCAGAAAGCGCTGGAAGAGAAAGAATTTACGGCAGCAGCAGGCGGCGGAGCCGTAGAAGTAACTATCTCCGGTAAAGAGAGAGGTGACAAAAGTAAAGCTTCAGGAGGAAGTTGTAGATCCGGATGACATCGAAATGCTGGAAGATCTCATCGTTGCAGCTACTAACGAAGCACTTCGCAAGGTTGAGCAGGAGAACCAGGCTAGTAATGTCCAAACTTACAGGAGGTCTGGGAGAGGACTTTGGCGGAGGCCTTCCGTTCTGATGGAATATTACAGCACACATATCAATAAGCTGATCGAGCAGTTTTTCCCATCTTCCGGGAATCGGGGCAAAATCTGCCCAGCGGCTGGCATTTCATATTATGAATATGCCAAAGGAACAGGTGCAGCAGCTTACCAATGCAATCACCGATGCCCGGATGAACGTACAGTACTGTAAGTGCTGCTACACCCTTACGGATAAAGAAATGTGCCCAATCTGCAGCAATCCCAAAAGAGATCACAGTACGATCATGGTAGTGGAGAATACGCGTGATCTGGCGGCGTATGAAAAAACCGGTAAGTTTGATGGTGTTTACCATGTACTTCACGGCGCAATATCCCCTATGCTGGGAATTGGTCCGGATGATATCAAGCCAAAAAGAGCTGATTATGCGACTTCAGGGGAGATGTGAAGGAAGTGATTATCGCTACCAACTCAAGTCTTGAGGGGAAACAACGGCCATGTACATTAGCAAGCTGATCAAGCCTACAGGAATCCGTGTCAGCAGTATCGCAAGTGGAGTGCCGGTAGGCGGAGACCTGGAATACATTGACGAGGTTACCCTGCTTCGGGCACTGGAGGGAAGGGTAGAACTGTAAGATGGCAGGAGGTGATTTTTGTGGCACGCAAAAAAAGTGACTTCATCAGATGTGGCAGAGAAAGCGGGAGTTTCCCAGGCAACGGTTTCCATGGTTCTGAACCATAAGTATAATGTTTCTTTTTTCTCGAGAAACAGTGGAAAAAGTGGAAAGCGCGGCCAGAGAACTGGGCTATCAGCTTCGGGCCACAAAAAATAAAAAAGAGAACAAAAAGGAAAAAAATGATTGTTGTCTTTTGCCCAACTATTACCAGCCCTTACTATGTGATGCTCCTTCAGGGAATCGAGGCGGTAGCCAACGAGCGTGGCTACGGAGTTTTCATCTGCAATACGCAGCGAGATGCCAGACTGGAAGAGAAGTATCTGCGCATGATACGCGCCATGGCACCCCAGGGGATCATTTATGCCTGCAATCCCCACCCGGACTATATCAGCCAGGTAGAAGAGATGGCAAGAAGCATTCCGCTGGTCATCATTAGCAACAAAAAAAAAATCAGTACAGTAGATGCTATTAATCAGGACAACACAGAAGTGGGACGACTTATGGCGAGGCATCTGCTGGATCTGGGACATCGGGATGTGGCCTTTATTACGCCGCCGCTTACCAGAAGACAGTGGCAGCGTTCTAAACGAGTGGATGGTTTTGTCCGTGAGTTTGAGAAGGCTGGGCTTTCCGGACATGTGATCATCCGGGCTGCTGACGAATCCGTTGACCGTCGCAATCCCTAAGACGGATTCCGAGTATTCTATGGGCTATGCCCTGACCATGGGTCTCTTCTGGAGGATGGCAGCAGATTTACTGCCATTGCCGGACAGAATGACATGATGGCCATTGGTGCTGTGGATGCTCTCCATGAAGGATGCCCGTCTGAGAGTGCCGAAAGGATGTATCTGTGATCGGCTGCGACAATATTTTTTATTCCGGAATTCGCAGAGTGTCACTGACTACCATTGATCATTTCGTTGATCTGAAGGGCAGGGATGCCTGTGACATTATCATCCGGAAAATCGATACAGGCATCCGTTTCGGGGAAGGCATCCGTCCCACAAGTGTATATAATATTGAGTATAATCCCAAGATTATTGTGCGAAAAACCACCGGTTATGCACGTATGGATAAACCGGATCCCATAAACGAAAAAATCCGAAGAAAATAAGTTTAAATAAATAATTTACTGGAAATTATTAGTAATAATTTAAAAAAACATCTGGTAAAATTGCTGGAAAAACTGATTGATACAGTAGAAAATTGATTGATACCATACTAACAAACTATAGAATGATTAATAATAGATGAAATTATTAATTGGAATATTTATTAATAATTCATCCTCGCTGCCTTGACCTGTAAAATGAAGTCTGCTATAATGAAAGCATATGAACAGTGCAAGACAAAGGAAGCGCAACGCTCTAGTCTAATTCATTTAGGAGGAAGAAATCATGAAATTTTTTATTGACACAGCAAAAAGTAGAAGATATTAAGGCAGCTAACGATATGGGGAATTATCTGTGGCGTAACTACAAACCCGTCCCTGATCGCAAAAAAGAAGGACGTGACTTCAAGGAGGTCATCAAAGAGATCACCTCTATCGTAGACGGACCGATCAGCGGTGAAGTTAAAGCTACTACAACAGATGCTGAAGGAATGATCCGTGAGGGACGTGAGATCGCAGCCATCCATCCAAACATGGTTGTAAAGATCCCTATGACAGTAGAAGGTCTGAAAGCTGTCAAGGTTCTTCATGCAGAAGGAATCAAGACAAACGTTACACTGATCTTCAGATGCGAACCAGGCACTTCTTGCAGCAAGAGCCGGCGCTACATATGTATCACCATTCCTTGGAAGACTGGATGACATTTCTACAAGAGGTGTTGATCTGATCCGCAGAGATCGCTGAGATTTTTGAAGTGGCAGGAATCGATACAGAAATCATCTCAGCAAGCGTACGTAACCCAATCCATGTAACAGAATGTGCACTTGCAGGTGCTGATATTGCAACTGTACCATTTACAAGTAATCGACAGATGACACATCATCCCACTGACAGATGCAGGTATTGAGAAATTCCAAAAATGATTATAAAGCTGTATTTGGAGAATAATTAAGGATAAAATTTTTAAGACTGAAAAATGGAATCATAATGGAAAATAAAAAGGAGAAATTGAAAATGGAGAATTTAGAACTTCAGAAAGTTGCGAACGAAGTCCGCAAAGACATCGTGACCGCAGTTCATAGCTGCTAAAGCTGGTCATCCGGGCGGATCTTTATCAGCAGCAGATTTTTCACTTACTTGTATTTTCAGGAAATGAACATTGACCCGTAAGGATCCGAAAGAAAGCAGATCGCGACCGTTTTGTACTTTCCAAAGGTCATACAGCACCAGGATCTTTACTCTGCACTTGGCTGAGAGAGGATATTTCCCGAAAGAAGATCTGGTGACACTTCGTCATCTGGGATCTTATCTTCAGGGACATCCGGATATGAAACATATTCCAGGTGTTGATATGTCCAGCGGTTCTCTTGGACAGGGAATCTCTGCCGCAGTTGGTATGGCACTTGCTGCAAAACTTATCAAAATGACAGACTATCGTACATATACACTTCTCGGTGATGGTGAGATCCAGGAAGGACAGGTATGGGAAGCTTCTATGTTAGCAGGACACAGAAAAGCTGGACAACCTGGTAGTGATCGTTGATAACAATGGTCTTCAGATTGATGGAAAAATTGAGAATTAACTCTCCATATCCGATCGACAAAAAGTTCGAGGCATTTAACTTCCACGTGATCAACATTAACGGAAATGATTTTGATGGATCAGATCGATGCGCTGCATTCAAAGAAGCAAAAAAGAAAAGACAAAAGGAATGCCTACAGCTATCATTATGAAAACTGTAAAAGGGGAAAGGCGTTTCTTTTATGGAAAATCAGGTAGGCTGGCATGGAACCGCTCCAAACGATGAGCAGTATGCACGTAGCAATGGAAGAATCTGGAAAAGGCAGGTGAAGCATTATGTCAGAAGTAAAGAAAATTGCCACCAAGAGCAAGTTATGGTAACGCCCTGGTAGAACTGGGAAAAAAACATGATGATCTGGTTGTTCTGGACGCTGACCTTGCAGCAGCTACACAGACCAGGAATCTTCAAGAAAGAATTCCCGGAGCGTCACATTGACTGCGGTATCGCAGAGTGCAACATGATGGGTATTGCAGCAGGAATCGCTTCCACAGGATAAGGTTCCCTTTGCCAGCACATTTGCAATGTTTGCTGCAGGCCGTGCATATGAACAGCTTCGTAACTCTATTGCATATCCGAAGATGAATGTAAAAATTGGCGCTACTCACGGCGGGGAATTTCTGTAGGTGAGGATGGTGCTACCCACCAGTGTTGTGAGGATTTTGCTCTTATGCGTACAATTCCGGGAATGATTGTTGCATGCCCGTCTGATGATATTGAAGCAAAAGCAATGGTAGAGGCAGCTTATGAGCATGTAGGTCCTGTTTACATGAGATTTGGTCGTCTGGCAGTGCCGGTGATTAATGATAATCCTGATTATAAATTTGAACTTGGCAAAGGCATCGTTCTCCGCGAGGGAAAAGACCTTACTATCGTTGCAAACGGACTTTGCGTAGCTCCGTCTCTGGAAGCAGCTGCGAAACTGGTAGAAGAAGGAATTGAGGCAAAGGTTATCAACATCCATACCATCAAACCACTTGATGAGGAGCTGGTTGTAGCTGCTGCAAAAGAAACTGGCAGGGTTGTGACAGTAGAAGAGCATTCTGTTATCGGCGGTCTTGGCGGTGCAGTATGTGAGTGCCTTGCTGAGAAAGCTCCTGTACCGGTTAAACGTATTGGTATCAATGATGTTTATGGAGAGTCCGGCCCGGCTGTTGCTCTTCTTGAGAAATACGGTCTTGATGCAGCCGGTATCTATAAACAGATCAAGGCATTTATCTAATTGGCTGTACCTTTCCTATATGGTGCTGTCGCCAGCTGGCGATATGTCTGTTTTACAGAAGACCTTTTGGAAATCCGAAAAAGTGATATGATAAAATAAGCATACGGCAAATGGAAGTGAAAGCTTCTGTTTGTCGTATTGTTATATAAAATTTCCTAGAATCCCTGTGTAATGGTGTCAGCCAGCGTGATCACAGTGGACAGTCTTGTTGTCTGTAAAGTCAGATATTCCAGAATTCCTGCAATATTTACAATTCCAGTAATATAAATATCCCCCACAGGCGGCAGATCTTTCTGAACAGCCGCACCTGGGTAAAGAGAACCGTTTCCGATTGTCACATAGCCCAAATGTCTTTCATCGCCTAGAGACGCGTCTATAGCGATTACAAGGGGCAAACGGATGGTTCCTTGAAATAAAGTCCGTTATATCGGACAGATTGACGGCATGAACAGGCTGACTTAATGTACCGTAGACAAAAATTCCTGGAAGCTGATGCTGGCTTAAACGATAAGCAATGCGTAATGTGGAATGGGAAGCGACGCTGGATCAGGCAGAAAAAATCGGTCTGGGTACCCGTGCATATGAACTGAAACAGGTCTGAATTGATGTGTATTACACCAAAAACGGCTCCAGCAGGGGGCCGTTTTTGGCAGATCCTTAAAAAAGAGGAGGATATGGGGTATGTCTTATTTTTCAGGATGCGTCACCGGAATCGCTGGGGATCAGTTCCGGGGAATTCTCCGGTTTCTGGACCGGATGGAGGAAAAGAACATCGAGCTGCACAGCTTTATGGTGGTGCGGCATGGAAAATGTGCGGCAAAGGGTTGGTGGAAGCCGTATGCACCGGAGCTTGCGCACCCGCTGTATTCCTTTGGCAAAACCCTGACGGCAACGGCAATCGGGTTTTGCACGACAGGAAAAAATCCTGTCACTGGAGGGCGGTTAGTGGATCTTTTTCCCGGAGCTTCTTCCGAAGGAGCCGTCAGAAATCTGCAGAAGGTCACCCTCTGGCATCTCCTGACCATGAGCTGCGGACATGAGACGGAAATTGATATGGAATCCCCCGACTGGATTCGGGGTTTTTACAGCATCCGTTTTACATGAGCCGGGAACATTTATAAATACAATACAGCGGGCACAAACATGCTGGCACGGCTGCAAGACAATCCAAAGGGCAACATGGCACATTTCTGTCGTTGTTCAGGTTGAAATCCCAACGCATAAGGATACAGTAATACACTCCCCCGGGCGTGGCTGAGGCCGCCTCCGGGCTTTTGTATTTGTGGCGAAATCCTTCGAATGTGGTACAATAAAAGATAGATTTTGTCGAAAGAACCTTTGGATGCAGTTGTTTGAACTGGTCAGCCCGCGGTTGTTCCGGCCGCTGGCGGGACCGAACCGGGCATTTTATGCAGAGCTCCTCCTGTTGCTGTGGGAGGAGTGCCGCCACACGGCAGATTACAGCATCTCCCGGGCAGAAGCCGTGAGCCGGGCCGAGGATTACTTCGCCGCGCTGGCAAAGCCTCTGGCGCTGGACGCTGACGACGCCGGGGATGAGGCCGAGCAGCCCACCCGGGATCCCCCATACCCTTGCGCTGGGTTTTCTGCTCCGCCTGCGCCGCACCGGCTGGCTGGAAGAGCAGCCCGGCAGCTATGAGGAAGAGCCTGCCCTTGCCTTTGTGCCCGAGGTGGCCCCTCTGCTGGAAGCGCTGGAAGAGATCCTGAACCCGCGTGTTGTCACCTACACCGGCAAGCT
>VOFJ01002292.1_pt1 | contig 13362 bp, 29 predicted proteins | sample 5384081 | NCBI WGS metagenome assembly VOFJ01 (sample SAMN12384729, study PRJNA508395) | human gut metagenome | isolation source: healthy gut I | host: Homo sapiens
ACCTGTAGTGTATGTTCCGGGAAGAAGCCACCCGGTCGCTGTCATTTAGGATTGAAGCTGCTTGAACATATAATCCATATTCAGAAAAAGCTACATGAAGCTGGTGTAAAAGTACTGTAGATTTGGAACAGATTTTACAAATAGCATGTCAGGCACCACAGATAGAAACAGTAATAAAAATTCGTTGGATGAAAAATTATTGTAAAAATAGAGTTCGAATCGGGAACTAGCCAGAGATGAGGCATTTTGCTTTTTATTATGAAGAAAATTTACGAATGTTTCGTGAAAAAGGATGCAAATTGGTAGAATTTAGTCCATTGGTAGAAAAAAATTGCCTGAAAATATAAAAGGATTGATTATAGGCGGGGATATCAGAACTGTATGCAGAAAAAAATTGTCAACAAATATATCTATGAGAAAAGATATTCAAAGCAAAATAGATGCGGGTATGCCAACAATTGCAGAATGTGGAGGGTTTTTATATTTGCATGAAACACTGGAAAATCCAGAGAGGACGAAAAAATTAAGATGACGAATGTAATAAAAAGCCGAAGCGTTTAAAACGGACAGATTAAGAAGATTTGGATATATTACTTTAAAGGCAGAGAAAAACGGAAAATTTTTAAAAAGGATGAAATAATGAAAGCTCATGAATTTCATTATTGGGACAGTACACAGAATGGAACAGATTGTCTTGCAGTAAAGCCGGATAAAAAAGAAGTTGGAATTGTATTCATATGCGAGATAATTTATTTGCAGGATTTCCACATCTTTATTTTCGGTCTAATCAAACTTTGTAGAGCGTTTTTATAGATGCCTGTAAAGAATGGGATATTACAGTGAATCAGACGAACTAGATAGAGGAAGTAAGATAAAAAATGACAACGCTAACAATAGAAAAATTAAGAAAAACAAATAGATAAAGCAGATAAAATAAGTATGGAAGCTGCAAAAGCGAGATGGATGTCCGTTGCAAAACCATTGTTCAGTCTTGGTAAACTGGAAGATGTAGTGGTACGTATGGCTGGAATGAAAAAAGACAGCAGAATATCAGTTGGATAAAAAGGGATTGATCATTATGTGTGCGGATAACGGGGTGGTTGCAGAGGCGTAACCTGTGACCGGGCAGGAAGTGACAGCAATCGTAGCGGATAATGGTATGCATCATGCGGCAAAGTACAAATATTATGGCCGATAGCAGGCGTTGATTTAATACCGGTTGATATCGGAATGATCACAGATGTAAGCTCCATAACTGTTTCAGAAAAAGGTCAGATATGGTAAAAAAACTTTGCAGTAGAACCTGCTATGAGCAGAGAAGAAGTATGGAAAGCAATTCAGATTGGTATTGATACAGTCAAAGAGTGTAAGCAAAAAGGCTATGATATTCTGGCAACTGGTGAAATGGGGGAATAGGAAATACAACTACAAAGCAGTGCTGTTACGGCAATATTATTGCAAAAACCAGTGGAGAAAGTAACTGGGAAAGGAGCTGGTCTTTTCATCTGTTGGATTACAACGAAAGATTACTACGATTGAAACAGCAATCAATAAATATAAACCTGATTCACAAAACATAATAGAGGTATTAGCTTGTGTAGGCGGCCTTGATATTGCCGGATTGACAGGAGTATGTCTTGAGGTGCAATGTATCATGTACCAATTGTTTTAGATAGCTTTATTTCTACAACAGCTGCTTTATGTGCGGTGAAAATGATTCCGGAAACCAGAGATTATATAATTGCGTCACATGTTTCCAATGAACCTGCCGGACGAATGCTTCTTGAGGAGTTGAAATTATCTCCGTTTTTAGATTGTAATATGTGTTTGGGAGAAGGAAGCGGTGCAGTAGCAGCAATGCCTTTACTGGATATGGGCTTGCAGGTATATCGACAAATAGAACATTTGCAGATATTAAAGTAGAACAATATGAGGTTTTTGGAATAGGTATGAAAAATTTGTTTGAATCAATGCTCATTGCATTTTCCATGTATTCTAAAAAATTCCGATGCCAAAGGTAGAATGGAATGATAAAAATATGAAATATGCAATGTGCTTTTTCCCAGTGATTGGAGTTGTGATTGGTGTATGTGTGCAGATAATCGGTACATTACTTATAAAAAGTACATTTGGCAGTTTGTTTTTTTCTGTAATCATGACTTTACTGCCAGTAATGATAACTGGAGGAATTCATCTTGATGGCTTTTTTGGATACAATAGATGCACTTAGCTCCTGGGGGATAAAGAAAAGAAACTACAAATATTGAAGACTCGAATTCAGGTGCATTTGCAATTATTGGGATGGGATGTTATCTATTGTGTAATATTGCATTGTGGAGCGAAGCCAGTGTTGAGATGTTGCCATTGATTTCTTGTGGTTACGTGCTATCAGAGCATTGAGCGGTTATTCTGTTGTAACATTTCAAACTGCAAAAAATAGCGGGTTAGCCAAAACCTTTCAAGATACGGCACAAAAAAAAACGTGTTAAAATGACGATGTATTGCTGGATAATGATAAGTACTGGGTGTATGCTGGTATACAATTTTAAAAATGCGATATCTCTGTTTGTGGCAGGAGCACTTTTCTTTCAATATTATAAACGCTTATGCAAGAAACAATTTGGAGGCATTACGGGAGATTTGGCAGGGTATTTTTTACAAGTCTTTGAATTGCTCATGTTGGGAGTAATTGTATTAGGAACAAGATTATATGCTTTAGTATGACAGGAGAAAAAATGGAAATTTATTTAATTCGTCATTTGAAGACAAAAGGAAATGTAGAACATAGATATATAGGAACAACCAATGAATCTTTGATAAAAAAAAGAAGCACAGCTTGTTATAATTGAGCAAATGCAAAATAAATTAAAAAATGTCAGTTACCGGATATGCTTATTTCAAGTCCATTAAAAAGATGTGTAGAAACCGCAAAAATATATTTTTCGGATATTACATTACAATTACAGCCTAAGCTTAAAGAAAGTGATTTTTGGGTTATTTGGAAAACAAAAATCATGAAGAATTACAAACATTTCCGGAATATCAGGCATGGCTGAAATCAAAATGGGACTTTACCTTTTCAAAGGAGAAAGTCGTGAAAGCTTTAAAAGCGATGCAGAGACGGATTTGAAGAATCCATATTTCAGGCGATAGAACAACATAAAAAAAATGTGTCTGTTTGTTTTGTTATTCATGGAGGTTCTATTATGGCTGTTCTTTCGCAATTTTCGGAACAAGATTCTGAGTTTTTACGATTGGTTATTAAAAACGGAGAAGGTTATCAGATGTATTTGGATGAAAAAGGAATGGAAAGAGGGGCGAAAGAAAGTGCTGAGGGGATTAAAAGCTATGATTTCATTGGCAGCCTGTATTGGAGGATTTTGTTTAGATTTTCTGTTTGGAGATCCGGTATGGTTGTACCATCCGGTTCGTATTATGGGTAATGTTATTTCATTACTGGAAAAGCGGTCCGTAAAATAAGCCGAAATTCAAAATCCGGATTATTGATAGGTGGGGATTGTTGTGGGGGCTAGTTATAATTTTATTTACGGAATCCCATATGGATTGTTGAAATTTTGAAAAACAAAAATGAAATTGCAGCATTTTTTGCTGGAGATGTTCTGGTGTTATCAATTGCTTGCAGCTAAATCGTTGAAAGCAGAAAGCATGAAAGTATATATAAGAAATTGAAAGAGAGTGATTTAGAGGGAGCAAGAAAAGCGGTATCAATGATTGTTGGGCGAGACACAGCAAAGTTAGATTGTGAAGGAGTAAAAAAAGCAACTGTTGAAACAATAGCAGAAAAACACATCTGATGGCGTGATTGCTCCCTCTTTTATATGTTAATAGGCGGTGCCCCTCTTGGAATGTTATATAAAAAAGCAATCAACACAATGGATTCGATGCTGGGCTATAAAGATGAAAAATATTTATATATAGGAAGAATAGCAGCAAAAATGGATGATGTTGTAAACTATATTCCGGCTCGAATTTCGGCAATTATGATGGTTTTGGCAGCATTTTTATGCGGATTAGATTGGAAAAACGGATGGAAAATCTTTTTAAGAGATCGTTACAATCACAGTAGTCCGAATTCGGCACAAACAGAAGCAGTATGTGCGGGAGCGTTGGATATACAATTGGCCGGTGATGCGTGGTATTTTGGAAAGTTATATAAAAAACCATATATTGGGGAACCAATTCGTTCAATACGTATTGAGGATATTTGTCAAACAAATCGTTTGATGTATGTTACAGCAATTGTTACAATGATAATATTCGGAACAATTAAATTATTATTCTATATAATCTAGAGTATAATTGCATAGAAGATAGTTGTATACAATTATACAAAAAGAAGACAAGCTAAGAGGAAATGAAAATGCAATACGTACACGGAGGAGACATTTACAACTATAAAGAATATGATAAAATATTGGATTTTTTCAACGAATATTAATCCATTTGGTGCTAGTGAAAATGTAATTGCAGCTGCACAAAGCGCTTTAAAAAGAGATTCATCATTATCCGGACAACAAGTGCCGCACATTGGTTAGAAAATTAGCAGATTATTTGGAATTACCAGAGTCATATGTATTGTGTGGAAACAGGGCTGCAGATTTGATCTTTTTCCTATGTACTCGCAGAAAAACCAAAGAAGGCATTAGTTACAGCACCAACATTTTCGGAATATGAGCAGGCACTACGAACAGTTGAGTGTGATGTACAGTATGTATACTTGTATACAGAAGATGATTTTGAAGTAAACGAGAACATTCTTTTGAATTTGACTTCGGATTTAGATGTTGTATTTTTATGCTCTCCAAATAATCCGACCGGGAAAAAAATTCCTAAAAATTTACTAATGCAGATATTAGAAAAATGCGTAAAATTCAGATTCGTTTGATATTAGATGAATGTTTTTATGAATTTTTAGAAAATCCTAAAAGAATCAACTATGCAAGCAGAGGTAAAAAATTATTCTCAATTAATTATTTTACGTGCATTTACTAAAATGCATGCAATACCGGACTAAGATTAGGATACATATTGTGCAGTGATAATTCTCTGTTGGAAAGAATACAGAGGGTACGTCAACCCTGGAGTGTATCGACAGTAGCTCAAGCGGCAGGACTTGCCGCAATTGAGGATGAAAACGTGTTGAAAAAACCAGACAATATATTACAAAAGAGCGTAAAGAATGGAATTGGAGTTAGAATCCATTGGAATATCCTATATTCAATCGGACGCAAATTACATTTTAATATATTATGAAGGAAAAGAGTCTTTGTATGAAAATTGCTAAAAAAAAAATATTTTGATCCGTGACTGTCAGAATTATATCGGATTAAAAGAAGGGTATTATCGAATAGCAATAAAAAAAAAAGAAGAAAATGATCGATTACTAACAGCTTTAAGAGAAGAGGTAGAGAAATGGCAAAACCTATTATGATACAAGGAACGATGTCGAATGCAGGAAAAAGTATTCTTGCAGGAGGATTATTTTGAGTATTTGCACAGGATGGATATAAAGTGGCTCCGTTTAAATCACAAAATATGGCTTTGAACTCGTATATTACAGAAGAAGGTCTTGAAATGGGAAGAGCACAGGTGATGCAGGCTGAAGCGGCTGGGATTAAGCCTTCTGTTTTGATGAATCCGATTTTATTGAAACCTTCCAGTGACACAGGCTCTCAGGTTATCATAAATGGAGAAGTGATGGGGAATATGTCTGCTATGGAATATTACCGCCATAAAAAGAATATGTTCCTGCAATTATGCAGGCCTATGAGCAACTCAATAAAGAAAATGATATTATCGTTATTGAAGGGGCAGGAAGTCCGGCAGAAATAAACTTAAAAACAAGAAGATATTGTAAATATGGGAATGGCAAAAATGGCAGATGCGCCGGTAATATTAGTTGGAGATATTGACCGTGGAGGTGTTTTTGCACAGATTGTTGGAACTATTGAACTTCTGGAAAAAAGAAGAACAAGATCGAATTGTAGGAACTGTTATCAATAAATTCCGCGGAGACAAAAAAAATATTAGATCCAGGATTAAAAATGTTAGAAGACAGAACAAATAAACCGGTACTCGGGGTAATTCCATATTTTCATTTAGATATTGATGAAGAAGACAGTCTGTCAGAAAGAATCCAGAATAAAGAGGTGTCGTTAATTGACATTGCAGTAATCCGTTTTCCAAGGTTATCAAACTTTACAGATATGATGGCTTTAGAATGTATGGATATGGTTTCTGTCCGTTATGTAAATAGTGCAGCAGAATTTGGGAACCCGGATGCAGTAATTCTTCAGGAAGTAAAAATACAATGGAAGACATTTTATGGATGCGACAAAATGGTCTTGAGATGAAAATCCAGAAACATGCAAAGCATGACAAATTGGTATTTGGTATTTGTGGGAGGCTACCAGATGCTTGGAGAAGAAATAGAAGATCCAAACAGGGTTGAGAAAGCCGGAAAACTCAGAGGACTTGGATTGCTTCCGACAAAAAAACAGTATTTCAAAAAGAAAGAAAAGAACTCGTGTGAAAGGAATATTTCAAAGAAGTTCCCGGAATGCTTTCAGAATTAAAAGGAATTGGGGAAATTGAAGGATATGAAATTCATATGGGAAAACGAGTTATTTGAATGATACACATGGTATTTTGAAATTAAATGATATCGTGCAGAATACTGAAATAATAGATGGGGCTGCAAAGGAACAGTATATGGAAGTTATGTACATGGGATTTTTGATAAACCAAGTTGCAAGGCAACTTATCATTTACATTATTGAAACAAAAAAGTTAAATATCAATGAAGTAGAGGCTGTGGATATGTCTGCATATAAAAAAAGAGCAGTATGATAAACTTGCAGCTATTATTCATTGAAAATCTGGATATGAGTGCAATATATAAGATTTTTAATTCAAGTCGAACGTCCGTGAGACTTGGCGCGTGATTCTGGTCAGTGTAAGCTGACATATTCTTTACAGAATCACTGCGCATCCTCGCGGAGCGTTTATCTCAGTCGGAGAATGGACTCCCACTGAGACAAATCTTGCTATTATTCACCACCTGAAGAGGTGGGAGTCTTCTCGACTGAGATAAAAAAAATAATATTGAAAATATTGAAATCATACTAATAGATGGAATTATCAAATAAAAGGAGCAAAATGTTATGTTATACCTTATAACAGGAGGAAGTGGAAGCGGAAAAATCAGAATATGCAGAAAACAAACTTTGTGAATTAAGTAAAAAACAAACAGTTCAGTTTATCTTGCTACAATGATTCCATATGGAAGGAAACCGAAGAAAAAATAAACAGACATAGACAAATGAGGAAGCAAAAGAAAAAATTTCCAGACGGAAGAATGTTTTTTACAAATTTGTCAGAATTTTGTTAAGAATATGAAACTTCAAAAACTTGAATAAAAAGAAGTTGTGCTATTAGAATGTATGTCAAATCTTGTTGCAAATGAGTTGTTTGATGAAACAGGTGTAAATACAATTTTAAAAAACAGTATCCTGCCATTATCTAATAACGAAGTAGTTGAAAAACTCACGGATTACATTTTAAATGGCGTGGAAAAGTTAAACGATATTTACGAAAATATTGTTATTGTAACAAATGAAGTCTTTTTCAGAATCGACAGTTTATTCAAATGAAATGCGGATGTATAAGCAGGTTTTAGGAAAAAGTAAATTGCGAACTGGCTAAAGCAGCAGTAGAAGTAGAAGAAGTAATATATGGACAGGCAGTTTTATATAAAAATGAAAAGGTGAAGTGTATGAACAAAAAAGCAGGATTGCATTTAATTATTGGTGGTGCATATCAAGGAAAACTAGAATATGCAAGAAAACTTTATCCTCAAATACAATGGGCAGACGGAGAAATAGATTCTTTTGAAAAAATTCAAAAACGCAATTGGAATTTATCACTTTGAAATTTATATAAAACGAATTTTAAAGAATGAGAAATTAGATATCAAAAGAAATAATAGAACAAATTTTTTGCGAAAGATATACAAAAAGTAATAATTTGTGGCGAAGTTGGATATGGGCTTGTGCCGGTGGATTCGTTTGAACGTTATTATAGAGAACAGGTTGGAAGAATCTGTACCACTCTCGCAAAACAGGCAGACAAAGTAACACGAGTAGTTTGTGGTATTGGCGAAAAGCTGAAATGATCAGAAAGAAAACAGGTGAAAAAAAATGGCTATAGAACTAGAACAGGTACTACCAAAAGATATTGAAAAGAAGAAGTTTTTGAGATTATCACAGAAGAACTTGGAGATACACAATTGATTCCTGGAACAGAACCAATCGTGAAACGATGCATTCCACAAGTGCGGATTTTTGATTATGCGAAAAATTTAGTTTTTTCAAAGGATGCTGTTCAAAAAGCGTTAGATGCAATCCGACAGGGCGCATCCATAGTAACAGATACACAGATGGGAAAATCGGGGATCAACAAAAACGACTTGCAAAAATATGGTGGAGAAGTATTTTGCTTTATGTCCGGATGAAGACGTTGCAATACAGGCAAAAACGAACGGTACTACGAGAGCTGTTGCAAAGTATGGAAAAGGCAGCAAAAGCTTAATAAAAGTTGATATATGCGATTGGGAATGCACCTACAGCACTGATACATTTGTATGAACAGGTCGAAAAAGGAATCGTTGATCCCGAACTGATTATTGGTGTTCCGGTTGGTTTTGTAAATGTAGTTCAATCGAAAGAGTTAATCTTAAAATTAGAAGATACGCCTTATATTATTGCCAGAGGAAGAAAAGGTGGAAGCAATATTGCCGCATGTATTTGCAATGCACTTATTTATATGTTAGATGAAGATTTGTGAGATAAAGCAAAAAAACAGATAAGATTAGCTGAAAAAAATTCTACTTGTTAGAATATGGTATAGTGATATGATGAACAACAGCGAAAAAGCAATCATAAATTGAAAGGAAACAAGAAACGTGACCTATAAAGAAGCAAAGGGTATATTTGGATGAATTGTCTAAATACGGAAGTGTACTTGGCTTAGATGCAATTCGAGGTCTGCTGCGTGAACTTGGGAATCCTCAGGATGACTTAAGGTTTATACACATCGCAGGAACGAATGGCAAGGGATCTGTGCTTGCCTACACTTCCACAATATTAAGTAAGGCAGGATACAGAACCGGGCGCTATGTCTCACCGACAGTAATCTCTTATCTGGAGAAGATACAGATAGATGGGAAATGGATCTCTGAATCAGAATTTGCAGAATCATGGAAGAAGATAAAGAAGCAATTGCCGGCTTGTATGTAGGCGGAAGGAGAACCTGTTCCGACAGTGTTTGAAGTAGAGACGGCGATGGCTTTTTTTTGTATTTTAAGAAACAAAAAATGTGATCTGGTTGTATTGGAAACCGGTCTCGGCGGGAGACAGATGCGACGAATGTAATTAAGAATACAGTTTGCGCAGTATTTGCAACGATCAGTGTTGATCATCTGGGGTGATCGGAGATACCCTGGAAGAGATCGCACAGACGAAATCCGGGAATCATCAAACCGGGATGTACGGTAGTATCAGCAAACAGACAAAAGAACGTTGTGAGAAATGATCCTGAAGAAAAAAGCAGAGAGTCTGAACTGTATATACACAGAAGCAAAGCCGGAACAGATGAAAATTTTGAAGATTTAAATGGAATTACATTTTCTTATAAAGAATATGAAAAAGATGCATTCCGCTTGCAGGCCAGTGCCAGAGAGAAAATCTTTCAACAGCGCACTGAAGAAGTAATTGCTGTCTGAACAGAAGCTGGGATATGAGATCCCGGAGGAAGACAGCAGTGCGGGACGGGACTTTCAAAAGACGAGATGGACAGGACGATTTACCTGCCTGTCAGAGTCCCGTTATTTTTCGTAGACGGAGCGCATAATGAAGACGCAGCGATTAAAGCTGAAATGACGTAGAACGTTATTTTTAACGGATATAAGAAAATCTCTTTATCATGGGAGTCTTTAAAGATAAAGAATATGAAAATCACATCTATTCTTTGCCGTTGGCAGAAAAAGGGTATATACTGTTAGATCTTCCGAATAAGGAGAGGACGCTTCCGGCAGAAAAGCTGGCAGAAGTAGTGAAAACATTGTCAGAAAGTGAAAGCTGAACAGACCAGTAAACAGTCGTTGAGGTTGCAAAAAGCAATGACCCAATGCAAGGTCATTGCGGGAAAAAAGATGATTGATTGCATGTGGTTCATTGTCTTATCTTGGGGAGAGTGAAGCGGATTGTTGGAATAAAATAGTAAAGAATAGGAGAAAAAGGAAAAAAAATGATAGATCATGAAAAAGTAGAACAGGCAGTCCGTCTTTTTTGTTGGAAGGAATCGGTGAAGATGTGAACCGCGAAGGTCTTATAGATACACCTGACAGGATCGCCAGAATGTATGAAGAGATATACGGAGGCATGGATGAGGATGCAGCAACACATCTTTCTAAAAAGACATTTACCGTTGACAGCAGTGAGATGGTAGTGGAGAAAGATATTACATTCTATTCCATGTGTGAACATCATATGCTGCCTTTTTACGGAAAAGTCCATATTGGCTATATCCCGGATGGTAAGGTCGTGGGACTGAGTAAGCTTGCAAGAACCGTAGAGGTATTCGCAAGAAGACTGCAGCTTCAGGAACAGCAGTTTACCGGACAGATTGCTGATGCTTTGATGGAGCATATGCAGCCGAAAGGGGCTATCGTTATGATCGAAGCAGAGCATATGTGTATGACAATGCGTGGAATTAAAAACCGGGAAGTCAGACGGTAACAATTGTTAAAAAGAGGAATTTTTGAAAATAACCAAGAATTAGAAGATACATTTTTTTAGAATGTTACGGTAGGCTTTGAAAAAAATGGAAAATTAATAGAAATAGAATACATTCGAAAGCATTCATTATACCAAGAGTGTTACATATTCTGCAAAAAAGCGGAAGAAGGGAAAGAACCGTGAATCTTTGCCGACACACAATGGAACATTTTATTGATGTTGCTCGGATTGCGTGGATATTAAAATCTAGAGCAAGATTTTTGGAATTGTAAACCGGTTATTTATGGAATGGCTTTTATTGCATGACATTTGGAAAACAGACAGTATGAAGACAGGATATCCACACGAAAAAGCAGCTGGAGAAAAAGAAAATCATATTCCGAGATTTCCAGAATTAAGTTTTACAGAAGAAGAGAAACAAGAATTTTCACAGAAATCCAAAATCACAGAGTTCTTTTGGCGTGTGTATGGTCATCGCAAAAAATACAAATCTATCCGATATATTAAGTTGGCTGTTATATACTGCGGATAAAAAAATCAAGAGCATGTTATAGCTGTCTTGCAGAAAAAGAATGTAATTGGACAATAGAAAAAAAGAATATGGAGATTGAAACATGATTATAGGTGAAAAAAACGTTTGATACAGAGCATCATACATATATCATGGGAATTTTAAATGTAACACCAGATTCATTTTCAGATGGTGGAAAATATAATTCGTTAGATTCGGCACTATATCATGCCAAGGAAATGGCAGAAAATGGTGTAGATATTTTTGATATCGGAGGAGAGTCTACAAGACTAGGGACATATACAGATATCAGATGAAGAAGAAATCGAACGTGTTGTACCGATAATTGCAAAATTAAAGACTGAATTTGATATTCCGATATCAATAGATACTTATAAAAGCAATGTGGCTGAGGCAGCAATTCAGGCAGGAGCAGATTTAGTTAATGATATCTGGGGACTAAAATACGACGAGAAAAATGGCAGGAGTGATTGCTAAAAAATCAGACTGCTTGTTGCCTGATGCATAATCGCGATAATACAGAGTATAGCAATTTTATTGAAGATGTTCTGGATGATTTGAAAGAAACCATTCGACTTGCAAAACAGGCAGGGATAGAAGACGATAAGATTATGTTAGATCCGGGTATCGGCTTTGGAAAACATATGAGATGAATCTGGAGATGATGAAGCATGTAGATTCCATTCAAACATTAGGATATCCTGTTCTTCTTGGGACGTCTCGAAAGTCTATGATTGGTCTGACACTGGATCTTCCGGCAGATCAAAGAGAAGAGGGCACTCTTGCGACAACCGTTATTGGGAATGATGAAGGGATGCTCCTTTGTAAGAGTCCATGACGTAAAAGGCAAATTATCGCGCAATCAAAATGACAGAAGCAATTATGAGAAAACATGAAATTAATTAAAATTCAAGTCGAACGTCCGTGAGACTTGGCGCGTGATTCTGGTCAGCGAAGCTGACATATTCCTATCAGAATCACTGCGCATCCTCGCGGGAGCGTTTATCTCAGTCGGAGATGGACTCCCACTGAGACAAATTTGTTATTACTCACCACTTACAGAAGTGGGAGTCTTCTCGACTGAGATAAATTGCTTCAGTCATGTGTGGAAATAGAAAAAGATTACTTTATAAAATTAACGGAGATTATTTAAACATAATGGACAAAATAAAAAGTGAAAATTTGGAAATATTTACAAATCATGGAGTGTTTCAGAAGAAAAATAAGTTAGGACAGAAATTTCTTGTATCAGTAGTTCTATATACAGATACACGCGAAGCAGGAAAAAACGGACAGCTGACAGCGTCTATTCATTATGGCGAAGTAAGTCAGTTTATTGATAAATATGTAAAGAGCATACATTTCAATTGTTAGAACGATTGGCAGAAAGTTTAGCAGAACAATTACTTCTTCAAGTGACTCATCTCGAAAGGGTAAAAATTGAAATAAAAGAAACCGTGGGCACCGATTGGACTGCCCCTTGAAACAGTCTCTGTAGAGATTGACAGAAGCTGGCACACAGTATATATTGCGTTGGGGGTCTAATATTGGAAATAAACGGCAATTTCTTGATGACCAGTTACTGCATTAGATCTGCTGGAAAACTGCAAGGTGACAAGGGTTTCAGAGTATCTCGTTACAGAACCATATGGGGTCACAGATCAGGATGAATTTTTAAATGGCTGTCTAAAGATGCGTACTTTGCTTACTCCACATGAATTATTAGATGAATTGCATCGAATTGAACAAAATGCCGGTCGCGAGCGGAAAATACATTGGGGTCCTCGTACTTTAGATCTGGATATTTTATTTTTTATGATGATTGCGTGATACAGGAACCTGATTTTTGCGTTCCACATGTTGATATGCAAAACAGAGATTTTGTCTTCAAAAAACCATTATGCGAGATTGCTCCTGTACAAAGACGACATCCTGTATATGGATGGACAGTAAGTGAAATGCTTAGTCAAAAACTATTCAAACAATAGTCTGATTTTAAACCACAGCTAAAAG
>VOFJ01001246.1_pt1 | contig 13273 bp, 24 predicted proteins | sample 5384081 | NCBI WGS metagenome assembly VOFJ01 (sample SAMN12384729, study PRJNA508395) | human gut metagenome | isolation source: healthy gut I | host: Homo sapiens
CACTGAAATAAGCAGTTCTTTTTTCCTCTCCACAATGCTCAATACATGCCGCACCAGCATTAATCACAGCCAATACTTCCTCCTTGCAAACTGAAGTCTTGCCATCTTTTAGGATTTCAGGATCACAACTGTCTGTCCTCCTTGACTCATACCTGGCTCCTGTTGCTTTTGCAAGAAAAAAGAAAGTGGTATTACCACAAATAATCTTCCTCTGATTTTTTTCTTAGCCCCGGAGGCCATGATATTTTAATTTATTCCACATAATGGCTTTCTCTTTCATTGATATTACCCTGTTGAAAGTTTACGCTTTATCAAAACCGTCTGCAACCGCAAATGCAAATGTATCAATGGTTCTCGGCAGAATTGTTTCTGTCTGCGTGTGATCCGTCTTTCTCTTCTGATTCCAGAAAACAGATAATCCCAGTAAAGGAACGCTTTTCGTCCAGTGTCTGTCCATGATCCCTGTTTTTATATCCAGATATACAAGATCCGCTTTTCTGCCCATATAAAATGCAAAAATTATCTTCTCCGGATAATCTTTATCTGTGGAACCGGATCGCATTCGTTGATGCGCATCAATAAATACGATTCCATTTGTTTACATAAAACTCATCATAACTTTTTCCTGGTGGAAGGCCATTTTTTCAGGTCTCGATTTGCCAGATAGCCATATGTCCTGCTTTTATTTTTTATTTTTCCGCTTTCATCATAAAGATTGAATGGTTCGCATGGACCACCGGAGCCTGCCGCACCGGCAAGAATCCTTCCATAATTTCTCGCAAACTGGCCTGTCATAATATTCCCCATTGACATGCCTTGCATAAAAAATACGCCCCTTATCAATGTTATATTTTTCTTCCATCCTTTGCGATCAGTGCCTGTATCATTTTAATATCATGATTGTCGTCCATATTCTCAGGTGGAAGTACAATCGGAAGATCCGGTGCATCCTCCTGTCTGAATGTTTCAAATACGCCTTCGACAGTCCACATTCTCTTTTCATGTGCATTGGGGAAAAGACAGATAAATCCTTCTCTGTCAGCCACAAGCGTCCATGAGGTATAAATAGCATGCCCCCCATCCTGTCATCAAACCACCATGAAGTCCTATTACAAGTGGAACCGGTCTTGATGGATCATAGCTCCGGCACATATTCATACCATTCGTCCTCCAGTCCATCTGCCACTACTCCGTGAAATTCTGCAAGCGCTCTGGATATACGATTGAATTGTTTCCATTTTCATTTACTACAATATCTGTTGTTTTTATTCTTTCCAAAATATTCCGGTTTGCATCATCCGGTGTTCCCGGAAGGATTCTTACCTGTTTGTTCACTTGATTTTCCTCCTGCCTTATAATCAGTCCAATGGTACAATTCCAGGATCATCATTTAACATATCACGGATCAGGTCAGCCATGAACTGTCAAGCTCTGCAAAGTGATCCGTCACATAAACAACACCATTGCAGACAGAAACAGTTTTATTCATGATAAATCTTGCAAAAACCACTCAATGGAAACACACAGTTCACCTTCGCGGTATAATGCCTCACAGTACATTGATCTCATATCATTATTTAAGACACATCCAATGCTTCCTTCCCAAACTGTGCAGTTTTTCCGTTCTCCCATGTCAATGTCACATCACGTCCGTGGTCACTGCTTTCGAATCCGCTCCAAATGCCTCCGCAAAAGGAAAAAAAGTGGCACACAGATGTATTCACCTCTGACTTTTGTACCGCCATTTAACCCATGATATTTTAATTTCTGCCACTTGATTGCATTTGCTTTCATCTCGGTTTTCTGTTACAAAAGAGTGCTTTTTTACATCCATCCGCTACTGCAATATTAAATGCGTCTCCCTTTCTAGGAATACGGGATCCCATATCCACAAGTGTTCCATCCGCTTTTCTGCGGTATCCGGAGAACAGATAATCCCATACTAAAAAAACAGCTTCATCAAAGGCATTTCCATGGTCTCTGTTTTTTATATCTGTATAGACCATATCGGCTTTCTCTCCTTTATAGAATGCCATATTGTCTTCTCCGATAATACTGATCTCCGGATCTGTCACACATCCGTTTACTTTCATCCAGTAAAGTCTGCTGTACTTATAAGTAATAGCTTCACTGTATTCGCACCATGGCGGAAGCCCATTTTTTTCCGGTTTTGTTTCCCAGACCGGAAGTGCACCTGCCTTATTGATAACATTCCAGTCTTTATCATAAAATAATTTCAGATTAACAATCGAGCCACCCGCACCAGATCCTCCTGCAAGAATATTTCCATAATATTTTTCAAACTGTGTTGTGAACATACTTCCATTTGACATACCCTGCATAAAAATACGCTCTTCATCAATATTATATTTTGATTTGATCTTATCGATCAATGCTAACACAAATGCAATATCATGATTGTCTTCTCTGTCAGGCTTTGCATAGTTCATCCGCAATTCTTCCGGTCATTCACATTTGCCTCAATCTCCTCCTCGGTTGCTTCCAGTGTCCATAGTCTTCTGCTGTGTGCATTGGGGAATACAATAATCACATTGTCTCTGTCTGCAACCATTGTCCAGGAAGTATAGATTGCCTGCCCCCAGCCTGTCATCAGTCCGCCATGCATGGAAACGATCAATGGTGTTTTTTTGAAGGATCATAACCTTCCGGCACATATTCATACCAGATATCCTCCACTCCATCTGCAAGTACTTCTCTGTATTCTTTTTAATCGTTCAGGATATGGCTGTGAATTATTCCCGTTTTCATTTACTACAATATCGGAATTTTTGATTTTTTCTGGAAGATACTCTCTGTTATCATCATCCGGTGTTCCAGGTCTGACTCTCATTTCTCTTTCCATCTGTTATCTCCTTTCATCTGTTATCTGGTTTCTATATCATCTCATCATAATTATCAGGAACAGCTTTATCATTTAAAATATCACGTATAAGGTCTGCCATATTCAATGACAATTCGCTGAAATGATCCGTGATGTGGAAAATAACTCCGTCACATTCTGATACCTGAAGATTATATGCATACTTTGCAAACCACTCAGCGGAAACATACAGTTCTCCATCACGATGCAGTGCTTCACAGTACATCGCTGTCAGTTCCTGGTCTGTAACACATCCGATGCTTCCTCTTGCGAATTGCATTTTTCGTCCATCTTTCAAAGTAAGAACAGCTGTCAGTGTATCTTTACTGTATTCACATTCCCCATCAAATGCTTCTGCCAGGAAAGTAAGTGGAACACATGTATAAATTCCCTCACTTTTTTCTCCGCCATTTAAACCATGATATTTTTTAATTTCTCCCATCGGATCGCATTTCCTGTCATCTTTACAACCTGATTATTCTTCCATGCCCTGGAACTTCCCTGAGAAAGTGCAATTGCAAAAGTATCTCCCTTCCGCTCTTTTACAGATCCGATATTCCGGATTGTTCCATCACTTTCCCTCCGCAGTCCGGAGAAGAAGTAATCCCAGATTAAAGGCTGCATCATCGAAACTTTGTCCGTGATCCCTGTTTTTAATATCAAAGATATACAAGGTCTGCTTTTCTACCCTTATAAAATGCAAAATTGTTTTCACCCCGTATACAAATTTCGGAAGTGTTCCGCACTCATTTAATCTCATCAATATAATCTGTTGTATTTATTTACTTTCAGTGCCTCTCCTTTTTCCGGTGGGATATCATTTAACTCGGACAGGACTGCCATACAGCAAGATGTCCGATCCTATTTTTTAATTTTCTCATTCTCATCAAACAGCAGTGATAAAATGACGCACAACCGGAACCTCTTTGCACCTGCAAGAACATTTCCAAAATTTCGTGCAAACAAAGACGTCATCATATTTCCCATAGACATTCCCTGCATGAAAATACGACCTGCATCAATATTGTATTTTTCTTTCATCCGCTCGATCAGTCCAAGGGCAAGATGCACATCGTGGTTTTCGTCCACATTATCTGGTGACTGTCTGATTCCATCCGGTGTCTCTGTGTTGGTGTCCGGTCCAGGAGCATTCGGGTCTGACTCCCATTTTCCCCATTGAACCTGCCACACTCTGTTTTCACTGGCATTTGGAAATACCAAAATAAATCCGTCCCTGTCTGCCGCCATTGTCCAGGAAGTATAGATTGCCTGTCCCCATCCTGTCATCAACCCTCCATGCATAGAAAGAACAAGCGGTGTCTTTTTTTGAAGGATCATAACTTTCGGGAACATATTCATACCACTCATCTTCTATATTATCAGCGATCACCCCATGGCATTCTTTCAATCTTTCGGATACGGCTGTGAATTATTTCCGTTTTCATTTACTACAATATCGGAACCTTTTATTTTTTCGGAAGATACTCTCTGTTATCATCATCCGGTGTTCCCGGTCTTAAAATCATTTTTCCCGTCATTTTTCTCCTTTCACTCCATATCCCGCTTAAATGTATCGTTAATATTCAGCCAGTCAAAAATTTTTTCACATGACGGTTTACAATATTCCCAATTATGTGCACCATGATCGATCGTCCGTTCAAATTCAACCCCGAGTTTTTCGTAGATATCCATAAATTCAACATTATCCTTATAATGAGTATCCTCAACTCCGGTTGCCATATATCCGCGTGGAAATTTTTTTCCTGCTTTGCTTTCTGTTTTTTTGATCATATACACAACATCATCTTCTGTGTCTTTTACATTTTTCCTGTCCCCAAAAGCTGATGCAAACATATAAAAGCTGTCTGTATTATCCTCCTTCTCCGGCAGGATATCCGGTACATTTTTAATTCCTGAGAACAGTCCGAATGCCGCAAATTTTTTCTGGATCACGCGGCATCCATTTCAAAGTACCGTAACCTCCCATAGAAAATCCCGCAATAAAATTTTCTTTCGGATCATCCGATAATGGGAACAAATGTCTTACCATATTTGGTGTCTCGATTGACAGCTGTGTAAAATATTTAAAATCGCCATGCTTGGTATCCATATACCCGGAACAGTAAGTGCCACTGCACACAATCGCCACACCTGCCTCAGCGGCATATAATTCAAGTGCTGTATAGCGCTGCCAGTCTGTGTAGTCAAATCCGCCTCCCCGACTGGAGCCATAAGACCGGGTATTTATATCCCTTCGGTCTGTCTGCCAGGGAATGTCCCCATGTATTTTCGGAATGATCACATTCACTCCCACCTTCATCCGGAGTGCCTCTGAAAAATAATATAATCTGAAATTCGCCATAAAATCCCCCTAACGTCCACACAGCCAGGCAACTGCTTTTTTTCATTGTTGTAATACATGAAAAAATCTGCTTCTGTCTCATCTGTTTCTTCATATACAGCCCTGTCTTTTTTAAAATCCCGAGTAAGTTCAACTGCTTCTTTCTGGTATGCTGATCCTTTTGCTCCGGTAATATAATACCGGCCGGAACTATTTTTTCTGCGAGTGCAAAAACATCATTATCACTGCCCCTTTATATGATCAATATCGCCAAATACTGCTTTCAGTGATTCTTCATTATGGCATACGACCGTTTCCCCCTGTTTGGCTCTCGCAGATTTTACCCATGTCATAAATACCATCCATGGCAATGCATGCCGAAAACACTTCCGGATGTTTTTGGTGCCGCTTTCACAGCTCCATATGCCCCCGTTCCAACACCGCCAATCCAGTTCAATTCCGGTTTATCAGATAATGGCAGGTTGTTTCTGCAGATTCCTGGCAGTTCCTTTACCATAAATTCTTCATATTTTTATTGCATACTCCATATTGGTACACAGACAGTGCTGAACATCTCTTTGCGATAATAAAGATTCCGTTTTCTCCGCACACTTCTCTGCAGGGGTGCACAGCCAGTCCATGGAACTCCCACCATCACTGTGATATAACCACAATACCGGATATTTTTATCGTAGTCGTTTTCTCCCAATCCAAGCTTGTCCATCTCTGGGAAAAACACCTTTGCACTGAACGACCCACATAAAACCGTCGATAGTGCATTCATCTCTATTATTGCCATAATGTCTCCTCCTTTTCTTATATAGACTATAACATTACATTTCGAAAATGTCAAACGTTTACATTTTTATTTTTATTTATATAAGTTGACTTTTTTTGTCTAAAATAGCTAATATATTCTATATAGTTTCTTTAATTATAATATATTTATTACCATTGTAATTTATATAAAATATCAATCGTTTAACAAAAGGTGATCTTATGAAATATCAAAAAAACATTATTCCATAAAAGCTGTTCTGACACGCAATTTGTCGATCCTGATTGCCACTTTCTTATCAGCCTTATTTTTTTCGGTATTTTTTCCTATCGTACAGGAATACAGCAAATAAAAAGAAAACAATATTTCTTCCCTTAACGTCTACGCTACAACACTTCAGACTGAAATGAAAAAGCTGGAAGATTTCACAAAAGATATCTGCTACAGTGATACCTCTTACCATCTGTTAAGTACGAATTACTATACCAGCAGCCAGAAGATACTTTATGAAGGTACTCTACGCAAAATGCTTCAGAGTGAGGTTCCTCCCTATAGCGGACTTCTTGTATTCAGTGATACCGCGCCACATCCATGTACGAATATGGTTCTTATTTTCCAAATACATACGCCAAACACTGCTATGAATTAAAGGAGGAACTGAAAAAATACTATCTTGATTCTCCTCCCTCTTCGCTGGAAAACTGGCAGACATATTCGAATGACTGTTTTTCCGTAATTATGTATACCTGTCAATATAATGGGCTGTATCTTTGTTCCCTGATTGACCTGAACTTTTTGCACTGGAAGAATACGCATCCCTGGACAATTCACTTCATATCTGTTTCTTTGACCAGGAACAGATTTTATCGAATCTGGAAGAAATGAAGCTTCTTGAATCAGTCAGAATGATCTGGCGAAATCCACTAAATTATCTTTTTCACAGCCACAGGTAATCGATACTCTGGCATTGAAAAATTCAGATGTATCCATCGCGTGCTGTATGTCCGTCAATTATTTTGGTGGTTCTTACTTCCAGATTGCGATTCTCTGTCTTGCTGTCATGATTGTTATATTTATAATTTTATCTATTTTTATGTATCTTTCTTTCCGGGATATACTCTCCTACCCGGTAACAAGGATCGCGTCTCTTTGCAGAATCAATTGGGCAGAACGATATTTCTAGTTTTATTGAGTGTAATGAAAGTAATATTTTGGAATTTGAGGAAATTAACAGAGCACTTGCCCACTTAATTTCCCAGAAAATTGAACTGGAAAAGCTAAACCAGCTGGAAAAATATGAAAAAAAATCATGCCATCTTTGCCAATATTTCCAACTCCAGACCCGCTCACATTTTTTTATTAATTGTTTAAAAAGTCTTTATAATATGCTTGAACTGCATGAATACGAGAAGATGCAGCGCATGATACTGGCTTTTTTCCAACCACCTGCGATATATTTTTCATGACAATTTAAAAGTGGTCCCATTAAAAATATGAATTAGAGGAAGTGAATGATTATTATAATATTATACTTATGGATCGTTCAAACCCATTCTGCTTATGCAAAGAGAATGACAATTCCCTTTCTGATTACCAGGTTCCACCTCTTTTTGATCCAGACATTTCTGGAAAATTCAGTGAAATATAATGCACAGTCTGATAAGTCGCGCTATGTTTTTCTATCCATATTGAAAAAACATTTTATAATGATAAACCTTATGTATTATTTAAGCTTTCCGATAACGGAGTTGGTTATGGCAAAGATATGCTGGATAAATTAAATTGCGAAGAAAGTGATCTGTACGAAGATTATCATGTCGGGATTACGAACCTGAAAAAGCGAATTGAGCTTATTTATGGAACCAATTACTATATTACTTTTTTATAATGAACCGGCAGGTGGTGCCTGCACCTTAATCTACCTGCCATTGGAGGATACTATATGACATTACTGCTTGTAGATGATCAGATAAATGTAATAAATGGACTTTATGAATGGAATTAACTATCAGGAACTTGAGATTGATACTGTACTTCCTTCCACAAGTGTGCAGGAAGCCAAAACACTGATCTGTGAAAATCAGATTGATATTCTCATGACAGATATCGAAATGCCGGGGAGAAAACGGTTGCTTCTGCACTGGGTAAGTGAAAACTATCCGGATATTGTCTGCATTCTGCTTACTTCCCACGCTGATTTTTCTATGCACAGGAAAGTATCAAACTTGGATGCTTTGATTATGTTGTTCAGCCGGCTCCTTACCAGGAAATTAAAGACGCTCTTTTACGTTGCAATTGCAAAGTCCATACAGAAGCTGAAAAAAAAATCAATATTACAAAAGATGGTCTTTTTATACAAATCACAAACAGGAACTGACTGACCGGACGATTCTAAATCTTTTTTCCCAGAATCCTGCAAACCGCCAGCAAGCACTGCGGCTGTTAAATGAGATCCATTATCCGTTATCTCTACAGTCCACCATCCCGCTTAATCTCCATTGGATATTTATCCTCTGACTGATAATACAGCTGACTCTTCCCTTTGTTGATCTGGTCATACGCCAGAAGATTACTGACAGCCTGCGGCTCTGCGGTTTTTGTAAACCGATTTACAACTTAATCACATTAAATACCAGTAAACGGTTTGTGATCGTCCTTTTGCAAACGGAGATGCACTTTCCAATCTCTCTGTCTCTTCCTATCATGCATTTTATCAGCAGTTATCTAAACAGATCAGTCCTGAAATGTCCATTTATATCGGAAACTTTTATTTCCTTTTCTGAGATGCGTTCCGAAATTCACAGGATTGATACTTTTATAGCAAATAACGTAAACAAAAAACCTTCCCTGTACTTCACTGAGCAGGAAAAAAATTTTTGCAACATCCATGGATGTTGCGGATAATATTGCACACTGGAATCGCCTTCTGAACTCTGAACAGTACGAAAAGCTTCTGGAGCATTATTCTGTCCCTACCTTGATTTTTATTGCATCTCTTAATGTGACAAACTTAAAACTCTCTGTGATCTGCATCAACAACTGACACAGCTTTTTTCATTTATGCCTATCAGCACGAGATTGATGTCACATCCCTGTTTACGGAAGAATATTCTATAATGAAATATATGGATGCCTTTAAAGATACTTCTGCCCTCCGCAAGGCTGTTTCCTTTATTATTCCAGCAATCCATATATCTTCTGGATCTGATTCGAAAAAAGACGCTGTTTCTCTTGCGAAAAAATATATTACAAACAACGTCTCTTTTAAATCTGTCTGTAAAGATGTTGCAGACTACGTACATTTAAGTCCGGGAATATTTCACCAAACTATTCAAAAGAAGTTGGACAGAATATCAAGAGCTATATTTTACAGGTAAAAGTAGAAATCGCAAAAGATCTGCTTGGAAATCCAAATATTCCAATCAGTATGGTTGCTTTAGATCTCGGTTACAGCAACTTTTCACATTTTACCCAGGTATTCAAAAAATTGGAAGGGATCACACCAACTGATTACCGTAAAAATATTCTAGGGGACAACTCTTTCCTTTCGGATTCCGAATCATAAAATCAACAAAAAACAGACAGCCTGCTATATATTCAGATCAGCATCCTGCCTGTTTTTCCACATTCTATGAATCCTTTATCCCGAAATTTTCTTAATCCATTTTTCCGCTCTTTAATCTCCAGATGCACCAGAAACATTTTATTATTTCATCAATTTTCAGAAAAAAATATGTCCAGAACGCCGGCCAGTCAACGACACTACACCCGCAAGATAGCCCAAAGGTACACTTGCGACCCACAAGAACAGAATATCTGCAACCATTAGAAACCTGGTATCTCCACCTCCGCGCAGAACCCCTTTCGTCATCATACTGTTTACACCACGAAACAGCATAATGATTCCAATAGAATACATCAATTCCTTCGCAATTACTGCGGTCTCAGGAGTAATATTATAGCAGCTGATCACAGGGTCTGAGATCAGAATAATAATAATCGTAGATAATGCCCCAAGAACAATACCCATTTTCATGAAACGTTCTGCTTCTTCCTTTGCCCGTGCAACCTTTCCCTCGCCCAATGTATTTCCAACCACAACACTGCTCGACTGTGCTGCCCCCTGGATAAACACCGTACTAAGCCGCTGTGTAACCAACGTAATGGAATTTGCAGATACGAACTGGCTTCCGATTCTTCCCATTACCATGGAAACTGCACTATTTCGAATCCATATAATGTATCACTGATCACCACTGGTATGCTGATCTGTACATATTTCTTTCATAAGATTCTGGCATTTCATAAAAATATCGTGAATCCTGAATCCTATTTTTTATCAAAAAAATAAGATACATGCAAATAAATACAAATTCAAAAATCTTGGCGATCATGAGTCCCAAGTGCCGCACCTGTCACTCCTAATTCCGGAGCTCGAATTTCCCCGAAAATAAAGATATAATTACACCCGATATTCAGAAAAAATGCTCCTATTGAACTGAATAACGGCCATTTTGCATTTCCAACACTCCGGTAGACATTTGAGTATGCCAGAGACAGCCCCATGAGAAGACAGCTTACCGAAAGTACCTTCAGATAACTGACACCCTGTGAGATCACTGCCGGTTCAGAAATAAAAATCTTCATTATAATTTCCGGGAAACACCATGTAATAACCGTAAACAAAATTCCAAGTACCAGACATATCCGCGTTGTGATCGCAATTGTCTGTTTTAAAGCTTTTTTCATTTTTCATTCCCAGAATCTGGATGTCATAATCGATGCACCCTGTCCAAGTCCCATACAGCTGAACTGGTAAATATTAATAAACTGATTTGCAAGTGCCACCGCGGACAATGCATTTTCTCCCAGCGACCCAACCATAATATTATCCGCCATATTAACCCCGATCGTTATCATATTCTGCATCATGATTGGAACGGCAAGTCTGGCTGTTTTGACATAAAATTGCTGATTTTTTCACAACTTTCTCTCCCTGTTATTTTATCTGTCACCGATATTTCCGCTTCCAAGTCCTTCTACTGTATCATCCGTTGGAAGCCATTCGATTCTTTTTCAATATATCTGTCCCAAAAAATCCCACTCATGTGCCTCCCATTGGTTTCGTAAGTAACATCAATTCCATTTTCTTTTAAAAATGCCGCAAACTCATCGCTTTTTGAAGAAGTCCATCTTGCAGACCACATGCCATATAAAATTTAGGGAAATCTATATTCTCTTCCTTTAATTTCCGCACAAGATACTTTGGATCCATATCACTATTTAACAGTTTTCAAGATCTCCGAAGCATCTCTCTCCGAATGCTTTTGTTTCATAAAACATCACTTCATCATTTTTTCTTTTTCCGCTTTTTGCCATATCTTCTGTAATCAATGCAGATGACAAACCAATAATGTATCCAAATGTATCATGATATTTCAATCCATTCCGGATTGCTCCATAACCTCCCATAGAAAGCCCTCCAATAAAAAGTGTCTTCCCTTTTATGTGATAATGGAAAAATCTTTCTTGTAAGTTCAACTAATTCCCGCCCTATAAAATCTCCATAATTGTCACTTCCGTTTGGCATATCAACATAAAAAGAATTTTCTCCGGATGGCATGACAACAACCAGATCATTCATCTCTGCAAAACGCTGGATTCTGGTTCCGTTCACCCAGTCCACATAGCTTCCCAAAACTCCATGCAGCGAGATAAAGTGTTTTGTATGGTTTGTTCTCTCTTTTCGGAATACCCGGAAAATCCGGCTTGTCTGCCGGAATGATCACGTTTACGGGAACCGTTCTCATAAGTGCTGTTGATATTAAATTCATATGTATAAATGCCATAATTTTTTTTCTCCTCTGATAACACTATTTTTTCATCAGCAACTGTTTAATTCACTATCATAAGTATACTTATATTATCTTCTATATTCTTTCAAAAAAATATGTCTTTTATCATCAGTTTTCTGCCATAAATGTTCTAGTGCAGTATTGCCGTTGCTCATACATCTTATTTTTCCTATCAAAACGTGCAAACAAAAAACGCCAGAACCAGCATTTTAAAGGAACTCCTTTATCTGCCGAAACCAGCGTTTTTTCTTTGATTCCCTATATTATTGTCTTTACCCTGACTTTTTCTTCCCTGAAAAAGCAATGCCAAACCTTAAGATATCTGTTATTCCGTCTTCTCGCATATCAGCATCATATTTTAATGTAGTAATCTGCTGCAATGCTTCCTCTGCCAGAAGGTTAAGATCCTCTTCTTCCAGATTCTTTTTCCCATTTTAATTCGAAAAGAATACCCGGATATCGTTTCTCTCTGGGAATCATACATATATCATATCTTCCATCACCTGATTCTCTGTTCGATTTAATCTTATACTGATTGTCCATCAAGGCTATCAACCCCAGCATTAGGCCATGATAAAATCCTTCTGCTCCGCCGTCATAAAAACTTATGGATTTATCCAGATATTCCGCCACAGCGCTTTGTAATTTCTTATGGTCATTTGCGTAAAGGCTTTCTGCGATTTTATTTGCAGTAGTTCTTGTGATAATGCCTTTCTGTAAAAAATGTGACAGGATTTCACTCTTGTAAACTGATGCAATCTCTTTATTTGGGATAGTTACCCTCACACAGATAGGAGCCGTCTGCCTACCGATACTTACGAGCCGTGGGATATGTGATAACCGTATGCGGAGAAGGTCAAAAAGCTGCCCTGTGTTTGTCGGCAACGTGAGAAACGGCTCCATATCGGTTTTTGACGATCCTTCGATGCAATCGGTTCGAACGAGGATTTGTTATGGCTGAATTTCGTCGTGTGCGTGACAGAAATAAAAATAAGTTTGAACAATTCTATAATGACAATTTGAAATGAATGATAAAAGAGGCAGGATTCTTTGAGCGTTACCTCTCCGGCTGGGTAGCCCCTATGCTTTGCGGTTCCGTTGATATTGCAGACTATATTGATATTTTTTATCGCCTACGGATGGGCCAAGGCTTGGAAACTCCCTCATAATGTTGCAGCTCGCTGCCGTAATGATAGGAGCAAGCGAATTTCTTCGAACTGTCAGTTGCCGTGGCAGCCTCGCCATTCGGATTACAGTCCAGGCTGCTTGCTACAGTTGTGGGAGTATTGGTAAGTGCCGGTGATGCTCACATTGGTTAAGATTGCAAACAAACACAAGAAAATATTTAAAAAACTGATGATATGAATACATTACTCGATACCCTTTGGTATTTCTGCTATATCCACAGCATGCGTAAC
>VOFJ01000851.1_pt1 | contig 13260 bp, 9 predicted proteins | sample 5384081 | NCBI WGS metagenome assembly VOFJ01 (sample SAMN12384729, study PRJNA508395) | human gut metagenome | isolation source: healthy gut I | host: Homo sapiens
GGCGAGGTCAAAGTTTCACAGGCACTACTCGGAACGTGGCGTGGAAAACGCGAATGTGCGAAGCCGCACGCCACGCGCAGGAGGCTGGAGCCCGGCCCAAGCCGCAGGCGGTGCGAACCGCAGGCGGCGGACGGCGCGCCGCGCAAACTCTCGTACAACAGCCGCGAGCTGGAGGCGCTGGAGCGGGAGATTCCGGCGCGCTGGAAGTCGAAAAAGCGAACTGGAGGGTCGCTTTCGTCAGGGTTCGCGGCTCGAAGGTGGGACGAGCTGACGGCCCAGTCACCCAGCGCATCGCGGAGCTGATCGGGCTGATCGACGAAAGATGATGCGCTGGCTTCTCCCGAGCGAGCGGTAATCGCCGGACGCAGAACGAAAAGCCGGAAAACAGAGAACAGGCTGTAATGAGCGCGCGAAAAAACGGGCGGGCGGAAGAGCGAAGAACCGAGACAGAAGAAAAGCGGAAAAACGACCGCGGCCGTGAAAGCGGGGAACCGGAGAGGAACAGAAAAAGCGCAAAGAACCGGACACGAATGGAACGAACGGGTAACCGGGCGCAGGCGGAAGAACGAGGAACCGGATAAACGAAAGAACGGAAACCGGACAGAGGAAAAAAGCAGCCCGCAACCCGGGAAAACAGGGGCAGTTGCGCCGGAACGGAGAAAACCGAAGCGAAAGAGACCAGGACGACTTATAAACGACAACGGCGAACCCATGCTCCGCCGTTGTGGATGTGTCCGGATTCGGCCGTCGAATCCGGCCGCCGGGTTATTCGAGATTGAGCAGCGTCCGGTTTTCTCGAGGACCGCGTTTGCTGGGCTATGCGCTGGAGGTATTCCTGTTCGGGCTGACCCATCGTGCAGTCGATCTGGTAGGTTTACCCGTAGATGGTCGTGAAGATCACGTTGGCCGCAGGTGGCTACTCCGGCGCAGCGCGGGGTAGACGTAATCCTGCCGCAGAGCGCGCGCAGTCAGGCGTTTGTTCGGCGCACGCGGCGCCACGCCGCTACCCAGGGGGCGCACACAGGCCAGCCATTTCGAGGTTCAGCTCGTAATCCGGCCGCTTCTGCGCTGGTCTCGCGATTTGATGGGCGGGTATTCCGGAATCCGGGGAAGCGGTTGCCCGATTCTTATGGCCCCGTCATGTAGAGGAATCTTTTTGGGCGTCAGGTGAACCCCGCATGCACGAGGCTTTGTCGGCGATGCGGGCTGCGGACGGTGAGGCAGCCTGCCGCGCGTCGGCATGGCGGGCGCGGGCTTTGCTTTCACAGGACGGTGACGTAGCAGTCCCAGCCGCCCGCGGCCAGCGCCTTCAGCAGTTTTCTGGTTCGTCAGGTGGCCGAGAAGCGTTCGCCGCCTTTGAGGAAGCGCGTGCAGGAGACCTTCACCTTCTGCGTCGCGGCGATCTGCTGGACGATGGCCGGCATGTCGTTGTAATAGGTATAGCTGTTGCCGACCCAGAGCACGCGCAGCGAATCGGCGTCTTTGAGCCTGCCCGGCGAGGCGCAGCAGCAGGAACAACAGAAGAAGGTGTTTTTGTCATATCGTTGAATTTTTTAGGGTTTTCGGTCGGTGGTTCAGTCCTTCGGGGCCTTATGGTCGTGGCGTATCAGGCACCACACGGCGAGCGTGCCGCACCTCGCCGCACTTCGGGGCGCGCGGGTCGTGCAGACGTAGCGGCTGTGGAGAATGAGCTAGTGATGGCCAATGCCGCAGCAGGTGCGGCGGATGTTCTTTCGCTTTCGAGCGTCAGCTGGTCTGAAGAGGTGTTTGAGTTAAGTCGTCACGGATGCGGTTCGAGACGCGGAAGCACGTGCGTATCGACCGGCATCACCTCCTTCTGCCACAACACCGCGCCCAGCACGTTGGTCGTCTTGCGGCATCCACGCCCGGCAGGCGCTGCATCTGCCGCAGATCGTTCGAACCCGCCGCCGAACCCGAACAGAGCAGCTGGGCCATGCCCGCGAGGTTGCGGGCCTTGTTGTTGGGATAGGAGATGCTCTTGATGTAGGGGTAACATCCTCGTGGCCGCGGCCATACTGAAGGGCGTGGAAACGCCTCGAACAGCGCGGGGAGTGGTCATGTTGACCCGTTTGTCGGCACTGCGCCGAAAGGATCACCGCCACCAGCAGCTGGGTAGGGGATTAGCGGTGCAGTTCATCTCGGCCACGGGCATAGCTCCCGGAACCATGCGATTACGCCGTCGTAACGTTGTTTGTCGTCATAAATGCTGCTTTTTACGTCGAAAAAAGAAATTTTCTTCACCAGAAAATAGCCCCTCCGGGCAGAAGACGAGCCGCGGCGTCCGCCGCAGATCGGCCCACCAGCGCGCGAGGTATTCCGCCGACCTCCGGCCCCCCTTCCACGAGAGCAGCCAAAAAGCCCTACCATTACGCATGGCGCAGAATGTGGAAGCGGTTTGAAGCCGTGAAGCGTTCGTCGAACCAGAGACTGGTCTCCATCGCCGAATCAATGTCTCGCAAGGCGTCCCCTGTAGGAATTCTCAGCGGCTCACGCTCCGACCATGTGCCGGCACGGCCGTCACGCGCGGTCTATGGGGTATTCGGGAACGGCAGGCGAAAACCACAGCCACATGGGCAGTCAATGGTCAGCGCCATTCGATGTTTCCTCTCAGGGCGGATCTCGGCATAGTAGGCCGCGATCAGCTCTTCACGGTAGCCAGCGCCGTGCAGTTGGGGATCGAAATGCCGAGCAGCATCTGCTCGAAATCGGTATAGTGCCGGTCGGGGATCACTTCAGGGTCCCTTCCGCCCGCCAGTATTCGCGTCGGCGCCTGCTAACACATGTTACAACCGATCGGACTCACCGATCGGCCTGCATCTGCAGCTTGCAGGGTCGGTCCACCAGTCGTCGCCGTCGCAGGCCACGTGCCTTCCCCGCGGCACGAACGTGGCGGTCGCCCGCGCTGGGTATTGCGGCGTACTCGCGGCAGACTTCCTTGCCGTTAGGTCCGTGCTGCAACTCGCCCAGCACCAGTTCGAAGTCGAACGAGGTCCGCCGGGCCGAGCACGCCTCGACGGCCTGACGGTAGGGCGCGTGGCTGGTAGGTGGTCATGCAGACCGAGACGAGCGGAGTTTCCATCGCAAAGCTACAGTTTGGCTTCGGGTTTAAGGAATTTGGCCAGCAGGGTTTTCGCCCACGTCGGTGCCACGACCAGCGGCGGTCCGTGGCGAGGTTCGATGCGTTGGACGATGCCGACGCTCAAATTTGGAAGGTGTTCGACGCCGCTGGCCCACGGTGTAGTCGCCGCTGACGGGCATCGACGTCCCTACAGGCGCCGTCGACCGCCTGCCGCACGCCCGCGCCGCAGTCGAGGACGCGGCGTCTGGACAAGGGCGGATCGGGCCGGCCCGCAGAAGCGCGCCCTGCGGAGCCGCTGCGCGGGCGAAGCGCCGAGGCAGGACCGGACTGGCCGTCGGCAGAACGCCCGCCGAAACTACCGCCGCTGCCCCGGCCGCCGAAGCCGCCCTGTATTCGAATTCGAGCCCCTTGGCCGAGTGGACGGTCATCAGCGTCACTTTGTTGCACTCTTCGGGGTTCTCGTTGTCCATGTCCGTGAGCAGCGCGACGTTTTGCAGCCACTCGTCGATCTGGACCAGCGCCTGCGGGGCGGATTCCCCTTCGGTCGCGGTGTCGGCGGCCATCCGCTCCTGCTCTTCGGTATAGACGCGGATCGAGTTGAGCAGCTCCTCGATGTTCTCCAGCGCGCTGATCGACTCGGGCGTCTGCTGCATCTTGTAGGTGCCGATCAGGCCCGAACGCGTCGCGATCTCCAGGCCGAGCGTGTAGGCTTCGGTCGTGGAACGCATTTCGGACAGCTCGCCGATCATTTTGGCGAACTGCGCGACCTTGTTTCCGGCGGCCCCGGCGAGGCCGATCGCGGCGGGGTCGAGCGTGCTGACCGCTTCCCACATGCTCAGGCCGTTTGCGGCTGCCGCGCCGGCGATGCGGCCGATCGTCACGTCGCCGATGCCGCGCGCGGGGGTAGTTGATGATGCGGCGCAGCGCCTCGTCGTCGCGCGGGTTCACGACCAGCCGAACGTAGGCGAGCATATCCTTGATCTCCTTGCGCTGGTAGAACGACATGCCGCCGTATATCTTATAAGGGATGTTGCGGCTGCGCAGCGCCTCTTCCAGCGCGCGCGACTGCGCGTTGGTGCGGTAGAGTACGGCCACGTCGCTGTACTGTACCCCTCGGGTGCGGACGGTCGTGTAGATGTCCGACGCGAGCAGCGCCGACTCCTCTTTGTCGGTGTAGGCCTTGATCACACGGATCGGGTCGCCCTCGTCGGCGGCCGAGAAGGATTTTTTGCGGATCTGGCGCTGGTTCTTCTCGATCACGCAGTTCGCGGCGTTGACGATCGTCTGTGTCGAACGGTAGTTCTGTTCCAGTTTGAAAAGCTTTGCGCCGGGAAAGTCCTGCTGGAAGCGCAGGATATTCTCGATCTTCGCGCCGCGGAACGAGTAGATGCTCTGCGCGTCGTCGCCCACCACGCAGACGTTGCCGTGCAACTCGCCGAGCCGCCGGATGATGACGTACTGCGCGAAGTTGGTGTCCTGGTACTCGTCCACGAGAATGTAGCGGAACTGGTTCTGGTACTTCGTGAGTACCTCCGGGAAGTCGCGCATCAGGATATTCGTGTTCAGCAGCAGGTCGTCGAAGTCCATCGCGCCGTTCTCGCGGCATTTGCGCGCGTACAGTTTGTAAATGTCGAGGAACTGCGGAATCCGCTGCTCGCGGTCTTCGGCCTGCAGCGAACTGTTCGCCTCGTAGGCCTGCGGCGTGACCAGGTTGTTTTTTGCCTTCGAGATTCGGGCCGCGACGACGTTCGGCTTGTAGGTCTCGTCCGAGAGGTTCAGCTCCTTGATCGCGAGCTTCACGAGGTTTTTCGCGTCGGCCGAATCGTAGATCGTGAACGACGACGGGTAGCCCAGCTTGTCGGATTCGGCGCGCAGGATGCGGGCGAAAACCGAGTGGAAGGTGCCCATCCACAGGCTGCGGCTCATACCGCCCGGAACGAGCGTCGCGATGCGTTCGCGCATCTCCTTGGCGGCCTTGTTCGTAAACGTGAGCGCGAGGACGGTGTGCGCCTGCACGCCCTGCGAGAGCATGTAGGCGATCCGGCAGGTGAGCACGCGCGTCTTGCCCGAGCCGGCCCCGGCGATGATCAGCGAGGCCCCCTGGTAATTCACCGCAGCGTCGCGCTGGGTGGGGTTGAGGTTTTGGATGTATTCCGACATTTTTATTGGGCGGGGAAAGCAACGTGCTGTTAACCGTTCCTTTGCGGGCGAGGCGCGCAGCTTTCCCAATCGTTTTTTATTCGGGCGGCGAAAGAGATACGCTTCTCTCCGGCGGTATTGCGGAAGGACGGTCTTCTCTTCCCGGGCGTTTGATCCGGGCAGGGAAAGGTGCGTCTCCGTCTCCCCTGTTTCCGGGGCAAAGTTACTTAAACCCGCGCTGCTTAACAACCGCTAAAAAACTTTTTGCCGCAGGCGATTTCGAAAATTTTATAATAAATTTGCAGGTCAGCCGTTTAAAAAGTATCTTTATACAACGTGCCGCGCTTTGTGCGGGCAGGGATTGCCGGAAGCGGGCGCGGACCTCCCGCCCCGGGGGGCGCTCCGGGCAGCGAGGCGGCGAATTTCGGACAACACATAAACGACAATATAGAATGAGTGAGGTTATCAACATCAAGGAGCTCAACGAACGCATCGAACGCGAGAGCGTGTTCGTCGATACGCTGAACATGGAGATGGGCAAGGTGATCGTGGGCCAGAAGCACCTGGTCGACACGCTGCTCATCGGACTGCTCTCGAACGGGCACATCCTGCTCGAAGGCGTGCCGGGCCTGGCCAAAACGCTGGCCATCACGACGCTCGCGCAGGCCGTCGACGCGAAGTTCAGCCGCATCCAGTTTACGCCCGACCTGCTGCCCGCCGACCTGCTCGGTACGCTGATCTACTCGCAGAAGAAGGAGGAGTTCGCCGTGCGCAAGGGACCGATCTTCGCGAATTTTATCCTCGCCGACGAGATCAACCGCTCGCCCGCCAAGGTGCAGAGCGCGCTGCTCGAGGCGATGCAGGAGCGGCAGGTGACCATCGGAGACGAGACCTACCAGCTGCCCGAGCCGTTCCTCGTGCTCGCGACGCAGAACCCGCTGGAGCAGGAGGGGACTTACCCGCTGCCCGAGGCGCAGGTCGACCGGTTCATGCTCAAGGCGCGGATTACCTATCCCAAGAAACAGGAGGAGCGCGACATCATGCGTCTGAACCTGCTCGGGAGCGGCTTCCCGAAACCGAACCGCGTGATCGAGCCGGAGGATATCGTCAAGGCGCGGGCCGTGGTGAGCGACGTCTACATGGACGAGAAGATCGAAAAGTATATCGTCGACATCATTTTCGCCACGCGCGAGCCGTCGCAGTACAACAACCTCCAGCAGCTCGCCTCGCTGATCGCCTACGGCGGTTCGCCGCGCGCGTCCATTTCGCTGGCCAAGGCGGCCAAGAGCTATGCTTTCATCAAGCGGAGGGGATACGTGATTCCGGAGGATGTGCGCGCCGTCTGCCACGACGTGCTGCGCCACCGCATCGGGCTCACCTACGAGGCCGAGGCCGAAAACGTCACCTCCGAGGAGATTATCACCCAGATACTCAATAACGTCGAGGTGCCTTAGGCGCGATGCCTGTTATTTTTCCTTCGGATGGGGAAAGCCGCGGGAAGAAACGCCTGCGGAGGAATCTTACCGGGACGACAATATGGCCGCCTGTGGGCGGAGTGGATAAATCATGAGCGAAAACAGCAACGACATACTCCGGCAGGTCCGCAAGATCGAGATCAAGACGCGCGGACTGAGCAACGATATCTTCGCGGGCAGTACCACAGTGCCTTTAAAGGGCGCGGTATGGCCTTCAGCGAGGTACGCGAGTACCGGGTGGGCGACGACGTGCGCGACATCGACTGGAACGTCACCGCGCGCAGCCGTTCGCCGCATGTGAAAGTTTACGAAGAGGAGCGCGAACTGACGATGATGCTGCTCGTGGACGTCAGCGGCTCGCGGATGTTCGGTTCGACGACCAAGCTCAAGAAGAACCTGATTACCGAGATTGCCGCAGTGCTCGCCTTTTCGGCCACCGAGAACAACGACAAGGTGGGCTGTATCTTTTTCAGCGACCGTGTCGAAAAGTTCATCCCGCCCAAAAAGGGGCGTTCGCACATCCTGATGATTATCCGCGAGTTGATCGAATTCACGCCCGCTGACCGCGGCACCGACGTCGGCGAGGCGCTGCGTTACCTGACCAACGTACTCAAAAAGCGCTCGACGGCCTTCGTGCTGTCGGACTTCATGGATTGCGACGGCGTGGAACGGGCCCGGTTCGAAGACCCGCTGAAAATCGCATCGGGCAAGCACGACTTGGTGGGGATCCGTATTTACGACCGCCGCGAGGAGGCGCTGCCCGACGTGGGCATCCTCGAACTGCAGGACGCCGAAACCGGCGAGAACGTGTGGGTCGATACTTCGTCGGCTTCGACGCGCGGCGCGTACGCCGACCACTGGCAGCGTACCAACGCGTTGATCGACCGCACGTTGAGCCGATGCCGGGTCGACAACGTGCGGATCGCGACGGATGAGGATTATGTCAAATCGCTGATGAAACTCTTTAAGCGGAGATGATGCAGGGAATTTTCTGGAAATATATCAGGCGTTGCGCCGTCGCGCTGCTGCTGGCGGCGGGAATATTCGCGGTGGGACTGCTTTCCGCGAAGAGGACCCACGGGGCGGCCGTGCAACGAACCGCGGCGCTGCATGGCGTGGAGCCGGTCTCCGGGCGCAGTGCCGCGCCCGCTGCGGGGGCTTCCGGCCCGGCGGCGGACGATTCGACCCGGGGCACCGCTGCGGCGGACAAGGCTGCGGGCCGTAACCAGCCGCAGGTGCGTGCGGAGCTGAGTGCCGACACCGTGCTGATCGGGCACCGGTTCAAACTGCGCGTCGAGGTGACCAAGGACGTGATGCAGATGGTCGCCTTCCCGGAGTTCGAGAACGGGCGGCTGACCGATTCGCTCGAAATCCTGCTGGAGGGCCCGGTCGATACCGTCAGCCGCGAGGGGCGCACCGAAGTGCTCGCGCGCGAGTACCTGCTCACCTGTTTTTCACCTGCCGACTATCGGCTCGGGCGCTTCCCGGCGCTCTATGCCGACAAAAACCTCGTCGATACGATCTGGTCGCCCGATTCGCTGCGGGTGATCGTGACGGCCCCGCCCGTCGATACGGCTTCGCATACGATCTATGATATCAAAGCTCCGCTGAAGGTGCCGCTGCGTTTCGGCGAGGTGAGCGGTTACCTGCTCTTCGGGCTGATCGCGGCGCTGCTGATCGCAGTGGCCGTCTATGTCCTGCTGCTGAAGCGCGGACGCGGGCTGCTCGCGGCGTTGCGCGGTCCCGCCGACCCGCCGCATGTGGCGGCCATCAAGCAGCTCGAAAAACTGCATACGCAAAAACTGTGGCAGAGCGGCAAATCGAAACAGTATTACACCGGCCTGACCGATATCCTGCGCGAATACCTCGCCGGACGTTACAACTTCCAGGCGATGGAGATGACCTCGGCCGAGATCATCGCGCGAATCCGCGAACTGTCCGTCGAAGAGCGCGCGTCGAAACGGCTCGGCAGCCTGCTCGAAGTGGCCGATTTCGTGAAGTTCGCGAAGTACGAGCCCGATGCGGTGCAGAACGAGGATGCCTATCAGGATGCCTACTATTTCGTCGAGGAGACCAAGCAACTGCCGCCGGAACTGCAACCGCAGCAGGCCGGAAACGATACCCCGCAGGGGAACGTTCCCGGACCGACGGGGACTTCAGGCGGATTGAAACCTTCGGGTGTTCCCGGAGCGCCGGATATTCCGGATACCCCGGGCGGCGCAGCCGCAGGAGGAACCTCGGACGAAGCCGGGGAAGGAAAGGAGGTGCGGTCGTGAGCAGGACGATGATACGGAACCTGGTGCTGGGTTTGGTACTGGCGGCATCTGCGGGCGTGCAGGGCCTTTATGCGCAGCGTTATCCCGAACGGCGCGTGCTGCGTGCCGGCAATGCGCTCTACGAGCAGGAAAACTATCCCGAGGCGGAGATCCGTTACCGCAAGGCGCAGGAGCAGAGCCCGACGTACGAAGGGCTCTTCAACCTGGCCGACGCGCTCTACAAGCAGAAACGTTACGACGAGGCGCTCAATATCCTCAAGCAGATTTCGCGCGACGAAGTGGCGGGACCCCATGCCCCGGATGCCTATTACAATCTGGGCAATACCTACTTCCAGCAGAAGAAGCTGCCCGAGGCCGCCGAAGCGTACAAGAACGCGCTGCGGCGCAATCCGCTGGACGATGAGGCGCGCTACAACCTGGCTTATGTGCTGGAACTGATGAAACAGAACCAGGACGACAAGAACGACCAGAACCAGGACAACCGGCAGAACCAGGACCAGAACAAAGACAACCGGGATAATAAGGACGACAAAGATAACAAGGACCGGAAGCAGCCCCCGAAGAAGGATCAGGACGGCCAAGGCGACAAGCCCGACAAGCAGGATCCCGACCAGGGCGACGGCGGTGAGAATCCGCAGGACCAGAAAACCCGACCAGGGGAAAGGCGGGGCCCAGCAGGAACGCATGAGCCGCGAGGAGGCCGAGAGGATGCTCGACGCCGTACAGGGCAGCGAGGACAACACCAAGAAGAAGGTGGATGGCCGCAAAGCGCGCGCGGTGGGCCGTTCGGGCAAGAACTGGTAGGTGCGATACGGCCCCGCGCATGCGCAGTAAATGTACGCGGGACAAGGGGTGGCGCATGAGACGTACGACCTGCGTGTGGAGCGGTGCATGGCACAGGAGAAATAGTGCGTGCGCGGTGGGAGGTAATGTACGGAAGGCCTGAATACGCGTGAAGGAAGTGGTGCAAACAAATAAAGTCAAAGGAACGTTGTGGATATCGTAAGATTTGTCAATCCGGATATGTTGTGGCTCTCGGCGCTGATCGTGCCGATGGTCGCCTATTACGTCTACCGGATGCGCCAGGGCGGCGCGACGATGCGCATTTCGACGATCGACGGGGTGCGCCGTGTGCCGCGTACGGCCAAATATTACCTGCGCCACCTGCCGCTGGTGCTCTGTTGCCTCGCCGTGGCGCTGCTTTCGGTGGCGCTGGCCCGTCCCCAGAGCGCCGAGCACAATTCGAACAGCACCACCGAAGGAATCGATATCGTATTGTCGCTCGACGTGTCGGGCAGTATGCTGGCCCGCGATTTTACCCCCGACCGCCTCGGCGCGGCCAAAGAGGTGGCCTCGAATTTTATCGTGGACCGTCCCAACGACCGTATCGGGTTGGTGGTGTTCGCGGGAGAGAGTTTCACCCAGTGTCCGCTGACGACCGATAAGCGGTCGCTGCTGAACCTGCTGGGCGGTGTGCGCAGCGGCATGATCGACGACGGGACGGCCATCGGCAACGGACTGGCGACGGCCGTGAACCGCCTCAGGGAGAGCAGTGCGAAAAGCAAGGTGGTGATCCTGCTCACCGACGGCGTGAACAACAGCGGCCAGATCGCGCCGCTGACCGCGGCCGAAATCGCTAAGTCGTACGGCATCCGCGTCTATACGGTGGGCGTCGGCACGATGGGAATGGCGCCTTATCCCGCTATCGATATGTGGGGCAACCTGACCTTCCAGCCGATGAAGGTCGAGATCGATGAAAAGATGCTGACCGAAATCGCACAGATGACCGGCGGCCAGTATTTCCGTGCCACCGATAACCGCAAGCTCCGCGAGATTTACGACCAGATCAACGACCTCGAACGCAGCCGCGTCGAGGTGGAGAACTTCACCCGTTACGACGAGTGCTTCGCACCTTTCGCGCTGTTGGCGGTGCTGCTGGCGGTGGCCGGGTTCCTGCTGCGGCAGACCTGGCTGAGGCGGTTGCCGTAGGCGGCCGGAGGACGCAGTAGGGGAAAGTCCCGAAGCGCCAGTGGCCGTGGTGCTCGCTTAACCCCTGGCAGGTCGTTACAGCCTGCTTTAAAAGTGGCCCGGTGAACGCATGCCGGTCCGGTTAAAAATAAGAAGACTTTAAAAGTCAATCATAATGTTCAGATTCGCGACTCCCGGATACCTCTATTTGCTGTTGCTGCTGCCGTTGCTGGCGGGGCTTTACGTCTATGCGGTGCGTTCGCGCCGCCGTGCGCTGGAGCGATTTGCCGACGAGGCGGTGCTGCCGGGGCTGATGCCCGAGGCTTCGCCCGTGCGCCTGCGGCTCAAATTCGTGTTGCTGTGCCTGGGACTCGGGTTTATCATCCTGGCGCTCGCACGGCCGCAGTTCGGTTCGAAGCTTCGCGAGGTGACGCGCCAGGGCGTCGAGATCATGCTGGCGGTCGATGTGTCGAACAGCATGCTGGCGCAGGATTTCGAACCGAGCCGCCTGGAGCGGACCAAGTTCGCGATCGACCGCCTGGCCGAAAAATTGCACGAGGACCGTATCGGGTTGATCGTTTTCGCCGGGGACGCCTACGTCCAGCTTCCGATCACTTCGGACTACGTTACTGCGCGCAATTTCGCGCGCAATATTTCACCCGACATGGTTTCGCGGCAGGGAACGGCCCTCGGTGCCGCGATAGAACTCGCGTCCGGCTCGTTTTCTTCGGGCAGCGAGGGGAGCCGCGTTATTATCCTGATCTCGGACGGTGAAAACCACGAGGACGATGCGATGGCCGCCGCCGAAGCCGCCGCAAGGCAGGGGATCAAAATCTATACGATCGGCATCGGTACGCCCGAAGGGGCTCCGATCCGCATCGGCGGCGACTTCATCAAGGACGAGGAGGGCAAGATGGTGGTTTCGAAGCTCGACGAACAGACCCTCGAGCAGATAGCCCTCACCACCGGCGGCGGGTATATCCGCGCGACGAACCGCAGTTTGGGGTTGGATGAGATCGTGCAGATCGGCGAGGTGGAGAAAAAGCAGCTCACCGAGTCGATTTTCGAGGATTTCAGCGAACAGTACCAGTATCCGCTCGCGGTCGGACTGGCGTTGCTGCTGCTCGATTTCCTGATCCCGGAACGCCGGAGCCGCCTGCTCGACCGGCTCAATATTTTCCGCAAGAAAAACGATTCGGGCGATCCGGTGTAGCCTGCCGCACCGCCGCGCATTTTGCGGCTTCATGCGACAAAACAGTGCCGGGCTGCCGGGCCTGTTGCGTGCCTTTCCGGCGTCTATGTTGCAGAAATAGCGTATTTCATTTTATAGCACACGCTTTCGAATAGGTCGGTTTGTGCAATTGTTTGTTTTGTGACTTCCCTGCTGGTTCAAGGGGGACTGTGCGCTCAAAGAATTTATTTATACACAAACCGGTTTATTTGGAATAATTTAATATATAAACAAACGATTACGACATATTTTAAGTATCTTGTTTGTAGAATATGCAACATGACATTCGGACTGAGTTTGTTTTGTAAAAGGCTGGGGCTATGAGTATCGAGTGATGGTCAATAAAATACATGTCAGAGAACCGATGCAGGATGCCTCTTCTATCGAATATCATTTGTTGTGTGTCATCTCCAAAACGCTGAAAGATTCCGAGAACTTACCGCCGATTCGTTGGGAATATCCGAGGCCGTAGGTGATCGTAATTACACGTTCGTTGCCACCCGGACCCTCATCCTGCCGATTCAGTCCCGAAGCCTGTCCCGATTTTGCTACAATCGGGAAATCCAATTGAAAAGAGCCGGGGAAGTTTTCTTGAATTTACAGTGTCGCGGCGTTACAGAGCCGTATTACCGCAAAACTGCGGAGTCGTAGGCTGCAGCGGGTCTGGCTGGTAGCCTGGACGGGCACCGTGGAGTCTGGTGCCCGCCTGCTGTATTTTTATTCTATTATTATCTTTTCGGGATTTTAACCGTAGCAGGTATTGGCTATACAAGCACAATGTCATTTAGTCCAAAGATTTCTACCTGATTCCGTTTCTCGGTATGATAACCGGACCAATAGATACCATACTAAACCTTGTTTTATTTGTTCCTTTTTGGATTTTTTTCTGCCATTGCTGTATAAGAAGTATCATCACATAAAGACAGTTGCATTAACTGGTTTCTGTTCTCTTTATCTGTTGAAATTGTTCAGATGTTTGGCTGGGGGTTCATCGGATATAAATGACCTTATTATAAATACAGTTGGAGTCTGTTTAGATAGCAATGTAACTGAACGAAGTGGGCTACCGAG
>VOFJ01002678.1_pt1 | contig 13258 bp, 11 predicted proteins | sample 5384081 | NCBI WGS metagenome assembly VOFJ01 (sample SAMN12384729, study PRJNA508395) | human gut metagenome | isolation source: healthy gut I | host: Homo sapiens
CCGAGCACGATGGGCAGCAGGTAGCCGATGCACATCGTGGCGCTGCTGAACATGTCGCCGCGCACAATGCCGACGACGATGCTGATGACGCCGAGGATCACAAGGAAGATACCCATGAACTTGGTTCTGGACATGGCAGACACTCCTTTTCGGTTGGATCGGCGCGCGTTACAGCGCGCGGTACTGCATGAGGATGGTCGCGACTTCCGCGCGCGTGGCGTTGCCCTGCGGATTCAGATAGAGTTTTCCGGCGCTCGGACTGCCGTTGATGACCTTGTATGCGACGGCCCATTTCATGTCGTCCAGGGCCCAGTCAGACACGCTGGCACTGTCGGCAAAGCCGGTCAACTCGGCGGCTGCCTCCGTCTTGTCGGGTGAAAATTTTGCGGTGTAGCGGCTGAAGATGGCCACGATCTGCTCACGCGTGATGTTCTCCTGCGGGGCAAACGTCGTCTCGCTCATGCCGGCGACGATACCGTTCTGGCTTGCCCAGAGCACGGCGTCATGGTACCACGTGCTGGATGCAACGTCCGTAAACGGCATCTTGCCGCTCACGCTCGGACTGCCGGCCAGCCGGTGCAGCACAGCCACAAGCATGGCGCGCGTCATGGGGGCACCGGGGCTGAACTCCGTCTCGGACATGCCGACCATAAGCTCGTCCCGGAAGGCCTCGAGCACCGCGTCAAAATACCATGCGCCGGCCTTCACATCCTCGAACGGAGTCTTGGGCAGCTTGCTCAGATCAAGCGCGAACTCGACCGTGAGCGACACGGCGCTGCTGCCGGTGCTGTAGGTGTAGCTGGGGGTCTCGACGGCGGCGCTGTAGCGCGCGATGCCGGTCTCTTTGTCGTATGCCGCACCCTTGACCTCAGTGATGCTGCCGATGTGCTCCTTGCCGACAATCTGGCTGAGGTCGAACAGTCCAACACCGTTTTCCGTGCCGCTGAGCGTGTAGCTGCCGGTCAGCTTCTGCACGTGACCGGTGTCGGTCTCGGCGTCCTTGATGGGCAGGCCGGTCAGGTCAAGCGTGGCGAGCCGGTTGCCGCCGCAGTAGATCTCGCTCAGGTGTGTGTTTTTCGACACGTCAAGCGCGGTGAGCTCGTTGTTTTCGCAGTTGAGCGCCACGAGCTGCGTGAAGTGCTCGATGCCGGTCAGATCGGCGATGCCGAGACCGCTGCAGTTGAGCTCCGACACGCGGCGCATTTCAAGCGTCGAGAGCAGGCTGTCGCCGTTGCCGTCAACGGTCTCGGCAAGCAGGGCACGGAAGGCCTCGTCCGGGAAGTTTTTCTCGTCGAGTGTAACGCCGCGCGTCAGATTCTGCATCTCAAAGTACACGCTCATGGCGGGCAGACCCTTGCGCCCTGTGTCGTAGCTGTAGGTGAAGTAGTCCGGCGTCTTGGCAAACTCCGCCTCGCCGGTCTGCTTGTCATAGTTTGCGTCGAGCACGCGCGTGATGCTGCCGAGGTTATCCTTGCCGACGATGACGTCGAAGTACACGGTGCACTTGCCGCCGTCCGTGACCGCGCCGGTCTGCTCCGGCAGATACTGCGGGCTGAGGATCGGATTTTCGGTCTTGCCGTCGCCCTGCGCGGTGGCGTTGAGGGCGGTGCAGCCCGAGAGGTCAAGCGCGGCGAGCGCGTTGTCGCTGCAGTCGAGCGATTCGAGCGCGGTGCAGCCCGTGAGGTCGAGCTTCGTCAGGGCGTTGAGGCTGCACGTGAGCACCTTGAGCTCCTTGTGCCCGCTCAGGTCGAGCGCGGTCAGGCGGTTGGCGCTGCACTCGAGCGTGGTCAGCTTCTCTGCGGTGGACACGTCGAGCGCCGTCAGCGCGTTGTAGGAGCAGGCGACCGAGCGCAGCGCGCTGCAGCCCGTGAGGTCGAGCGTCGTGAGCGCGCAGCTCGAGGCGTCGAGCTGCGTGAGCGCGCTGCAGCCGGCGAGCTTCAGGCTCTGCAGCTTGCCGCAGCCGGACACGTCGAGCTTTTCGAGCTTGGTCATGCCGCTCAGGTCGAGCGTTGCGATCTGGTTGTTGCACGCAATCAGTTCGTGCAGATTCGTGAAGTGCTCGATACCGGTCATGTCGGCGACCTTTGTGATCTTCATTTCAAATAGGTCGATGCACTGTACGGCCTCGCACTCGGCCGCCGAGAGCTTGTTGTCCTTGTTCGTGTCGCAGTAGTCGGTCACGTACGTGCGCAGCGCCTGATCCGGGAAGTGCTCGGCATCGACCGGGATCTCGCCCGCGGCCATCGCCGGAACGCCCAGTGCCAGCAGCATCATGACCGCCAGCAGCAGACACAGCGTCTTTTTGAGATGTTTCATCGCAGTTCCTCCTGTAAAAGATTCCAGAACGTGGGACTTGTGAATGTTTCTATTGTAGCAGGTCTTGCGCCGCGGGTCAATCTCCGGCTGCGGCGCGGCGGGCATGTATGGCGTGCTCGGTCACAAGCAGCATGGCGGCCACGCCGAGGTAACCGTAGACCGGGTAGACAGTGCCGATCAGATCGCCAAAGCCAAACAGACTTCCGGCAAAGGCGGCGGCTGTGAGCACGAGCAGCACGAGCGTGCGGTGGGCCGACAGCCACGCGGATTTCTGCCCGGTATAGGTCAGCACGGCCACGAGCGAGGAGACGCTCGTGCCGAACATGCCGAAAAAGAGCAGCACGGCGTACACGATGCCGGCCGCACCGAGCCGGCACGCGAGATCGAGCATGGGCAGGGGCGCCGCGATGCTCTCCGGGCTCGTCGCCAGTGCGCACAGCACGCCGAGCGCGACCGCAAGCAGCAGCACGCAGCCGAGCAGCGTGCCCCAGCCGGCGGTGCTGCGGCTTTTCAGATGCTGCGTCATCGGGGCGAGAATGCCCACGGTGGCAAAGAAGTTGTAGGCCGCATAGTTCACGGCGCTCGTGACCCAGCTGCCGAGCATGGGGTTCGTGCTCCCGCCGGCGAAGGCCGCGGCGGTCAGCCCGGTGCGCTGCAGCCGGATGCCCGCAATGATGAGCGCCGCGACGATCATGCACGGTACGGCAACGGTGAACACCGTCACCATACCGCCGACACCGAAATATGCCGCCGCTGCGATGAGCACGCACACGAGCGCCGAGCCGAGCCACACCGGCAGGCCGAGCATCTGGCTGCCGAGCGCGCCGATGCCGGCCGTCATGATGCACACGACGCCGAACAGCAGCGCCGCCGTCAGCACGCCGACAAGTGTGCGCAGCCACGGAATGTCCGCGCGCACGATCAGCGCGTCCATCGCCTCGATGCCGGTGCGTGCGCTCAGCCGCAGCAGCAGCACACCCGTGCCGCCGAGCAGCGCGATCGCAAGCGCAAGCCCCAGAAGGCCGTGCGTGCCGAACGCGCCGAAATACTGCCACAGCTCCTGTCCGGACACATACCCCGCGCCGAGAAAGCACCCGGCAAAGGTCAGACCCAGCCGCAGAGTACCGATTTTCCGCTGCATACCATATTCCCCCCGATGACAACTGCCAAGATAGATGACACAGAGTATAGCATATTTTGCGTGCAGTTCCAAGATGCGGCGGCGTGAAATTGACAAATTTCCGCCCACGGCCTATAATGGCTCAGACCCTTTGAGATATGGAGGAACGAGGAGTATGCAACAACCCTGTCTGGTCATCATGGCCGCCGGTATGGGCAGCCGCTTCGGAGGCCCGAAGCAGACGACACCCGTGGATGAGTACGGCCATTTTCTGCTGCACTATTCGCTCTTTGACGCCTACCGCGCGGGCTTCCGCAAGGTCGTGTTCGTCGTCAAGGAGGAGACCGCCGAGGAGTTTCGTGAGAGCGTCGGCCCGGCCGTGGCTGCGGCGTTCGACGTGCGCTATGCCTATCAGAAGCTCGACACACTGCCGGAGGGCTACACCGTGCCCGACGGCCGCACGAAGCCGTGGGGCACCGCTCACGCCGTGCTGTGCGCCGCGCCCGAGATCGACGGGCCGTTTGCCGTCATCAATTCCGACGACTATTACGGCATCGAGGCCTACCGCCTGCTGTATGATTTTTTGGCTGTGCCGCGCCCCGAGCGGTCGTATGCCATGGTGGGCTTCCGCCTGCGCAACACCGTCACGGCAAACGGCAGCGTGTCGCGCGGTGTCTGCACGGAGCGCGGCGGCATGCTCGAGAGCATCACGGAGCGCACGCACATCGAGCAGCGCGGTGCGGACGCTGCCTACACCGAGGACGGCGAGCATTTCATCGACCTGCCGGGCGATACGACGGTGTCCATGAATTTCTGGGGCTTTTCGCCGCTGTACCTGCGCGAGCTTGCGCAGCGCTTCCCGGCGTTTCTGGATGAGAACCTGCCGCGCAACCCGCTCAAGTGCGAGTATTTCGTGCCGTCGATCGTCGACGCGCAGCTGCACGCCGGCACGGCGGACGTGACCATGCTGCACACGGACGATGCGTGGCACGGCGTGACGTATCACGACGACCTGCCGGATGTGGTCGCAGCGCTGCGCGCACTGCGCGATGCGGGCAAGTATCCGGACAACATCTGGTAAATCTCGATTTGCGCCTGTGGGGTTTCCCACAGGCGCTTTGCCTTTCAAAAAAGTATTACTTTTTTGAAAAGAGGTTTGCGGCCTGACTGCAGCGCACGCGCTGTCCGCCAGAGACGAACAGCGCGCACGTTTGCAGGCCGAGCGGTATTTTCTCCGCCGCACATGTCGCCGGAGAAAATGATTCCACTTTCTTTCGCCGCTCCGGCAGCGAAAGGCTACGAGGTTTTGTGAACTGTTGCGCCTGTGGGGTTTCCCACGGGCGCTTTTTTTGGTATACTGTTTTTATTCTTGCATTTTGACGAGGTGCTTATGAAGCAACTGGTTTTGGGGATCCTGGCGCACGTGGACGCCGGGAAGACGACGCTGTCCGAGGCGCTGCTCTACCGCACGGGCGCGATCCGCGACCTCGGCCGCGTCGACCATAAAAACGCGCACATGGACACGCACGCGCTCGAGCGTGCGCGGCATCACGATCTTTTCGCGGCAGGCGCGCATGACGCTCGGCGACACGGCGGTCACACTGCTCGACACACCGGGGCACGTGGACTTTTCCGCCGAGATGGAGCGCACGCTGCAGGTGCTCGATTATGCGGTGCTCGTCATCAGCGGCACGGACGGCGTGCAGGCGCACACGCAGACACTCTGGCAGCTGCTGCGGCGCTACCGTGTGCCGGTGTTCGTGTTCGTGACGAAGATGGATCTGCCGGGTGCGGAGCGTGCGGCGCTGATGGACGACCTGCGCGCACACCTGAGCGGTGTGTGCGTGGACTTTACAGACCCTGATCCGGAGCAGATCGCCCTGTGTGATGAAGCGGCGCTCGAGCAGTATCTCGACACCGGCGCGCTGCCGGACGAGACCGTGCGCGCGCTCATCCGCGGGCGGAAGCTCTTTCCGTGCCTGTTCGGCTCGGGCCTGAAGCTCACGGGCATAGATGAGCTGCTCGCGGCGCTCACGCGCTACGCTGCGCCGCCGGATTACCCGGCGGAATTCGGCGCGCGGGTCTATAAAATCATGCGCGACGCGCAGGGCAATCGCCTCACGTGTCTGAAGGTGACGGGCGGGCAGCTGCGCGTGCGCGCGCCGCTGACGTATCTTCCGCGCGGCGCGGACACGCCCGTGCAGGAGAAGGTGAACGCCATCCGGCTCTACTCGGGAGAAAAATTTGAGACGGCGGAGACAGTCTCTGCGGGCGGCGTGTGTGCCGTGCAGGGACTCACGCAGACGTATCCGGGGCAGGGGCTCGGCAGCGCAGCCGCTTCCATGCCGCCGTCACTCGAGCCGGTGCTGACGTACCGCATCGGTCTGCCGCCGGATGTGGATGCGCGCGCGTTTTTGCCGCGCCTTCGTGAGCTTGAGGAGGAAGACCCGCAGCTGCACATCGTCTGGGACGAGGCACTGCGCGAGATTCACGTCCAGCTCATGGGCACGGTGCAGATCGAGGTGCTCAAAAGCCTCATCCGTGAGCGGTTCGATGTGGACGTGCAGGTCGATTCCGGCCGCATCCTGTATCAGGAGACGATCGCGGCGCCGGTCGAGGGCGTGGGACATTTCGAGCCGCTGCGCCACTATGCCGAGGTGCACCTGCTGCTCGAGCCCGCCGAGCGCGGCACGGGGCTGACGTTTGACACCTCCTGCAGCGAGGACGTGCTCGACCGGAACTGGCAGCGCCTGATCCTCACGCATCTGGCCGAAAAGTGCCACCGCGGCGTGCTCACCGGCGCGCCGCTGACGGATGTGAAGATCACGCTGCTCGCCGGGCGTGCGCATGTCAAGCACACCGAGGGCGGCGATTTCCGGCAGGCGACGTGGCGCGCCGTGCGGCAGGGGCTCATGCAGGCCGAGAGCGTTCTGCTTGAGCCGTACTATGCCTTTCGTATCGAGGTGCCGGCCGAACAGATCGGCCGCGCGATCAGCGATGTGCGCCTCATGTGCGGCACGTTTTCCTCGCCCGAGACGCACGGCGACATGGCTGTGCTCACGGGCCGCGCGCCGGTGAGCACGATGCGCGATTATCCCGCCGAGGTCGCGGCGTACACGCGCGGGCGCGGACGCATCTCGTGTACCGTCGCGGGCTACGATACCTGCCACAACGCGCAGGAAGTCATTGCAGAGAGCGGCTACGAGCCCACGCGCGATCCCGACAACACGCCCGACAGCGTCTTCTGCGCCCACGGTGCGGGCACGGTCATCCCGTGGGACCGTGTGCGTGAGTATATGCATCTCGACACCGGCTTCGGCAAGGAGCAGCCCGCACCCGAGGATACGCCGCGGATGTTCCGCCGCCGGTTTGATCTCGACGACCGCGAGCTTGAGCAGATCCTGCAGCGCGAGTTCGGTCCTATCCGCCGCGCGCAGTATGCAGCCCCCGTGCGCAACGCCGCGCCCGGCGCGGACGATGCCGGGCGCGCGGAGCTGTTCCACCCCCGACGCGAGCGCGTGATCGTGGACGGCTACAATGTCATCTTCGCGTGGGACGAGCTGCGTGCCCTTGCCGACAGCGGTCATATCGACGCCGCGCGCGAGCGGCTTATGGACGCGCTGAGCAACTACGCCGCCTTCACGCGCCGCGAGGTCGTGGTCGTGTTCGACGGTTACCGTGTCCCCGGCGGTCAGGGCGAGAAGTTCGACCGCAGCGGTCTGCACGTGGTCTTTACGCGGCAGGGCGAGACGGCGGATGCCTATATGGAAAAGCTGGCCGACGAGATCGGAAAAAAACGACTCCGTGCGCGTCGTCACGTCCGACGCGCTCATCCAGCTCACGGCGCTGCGCGCGGGTGTGCTGCGCATGAGCGCACGCGAGTTCCGGCAGGAGCTGGCGCAGGTGGCGCAGCAGCTCGAGGCCGCCATCCGCGACCTGAACGGGAGGTGAGGGCAGTGGAGGAAGACCTTCTGCGGCGTGCAGCCGATCTGGCTGAGCGCTGCGAGCGCACGGCGTCGGTCACGTCCACGGCGTTTCTGACCCCGGCGGAGCAGTATGCGCTCACGAACTGGGCGCGTCACCGTGACTGCACGCTCGTGCTGCACGGCGGCGCGGAGGGGTGCGAGCGGCAGGTGGCGTTTTTCCTGCCGTTTTACCTCACACCGGCGGACTTTGACCCCGCGGAGCATCTGCGCGCGGTGCAGTTTTCGGCGCCCTTCGCCGCGCCCGGTCACCGGGACTATCTCGGCGCGATCCTCGGTCTCGGCATCCGGCGCGAATGGGTCGGCGACATTCTCGTGCAGGCGCACGGTGCGTTCGTGTTCTGCCTGCCGAGCGTGGAGCCGGAGCTGCGCACGCTCGAACAGGTCGGCCGCGCGGGCGTGAAGGCGACGGCAGTGCCGCTGTCCGCAGTGCCCGTGCCGGAGCGCAAGGTGCGCCCCGTGACGTTCACGGTGCAGTCGGCGCGGCTGGATGCCGTCGTGAGCGGGATGTTTCGCCTCTCGCGCACGAGCGCCGCGGCGCAGATCCGCGCGGGCGCGGTGCACCTCAACTATGCCGAGTGCCTGCGTCCGGATGCGCCGGTCGCTGCGGGCGACGTGCTGTCGCTGCGCGGCGCGGGCAAGGGCGCGGTCACGGAGGTCGGCGGTGTGTCACGCAAGGGACGGCAGTTTGTGACGGCGGAGCTCTGGCAGTGAGCGCACAAATGTAAAAACCGCCGCACCGGTGCTTCGGTGCGGCGGGATATAAAAAATCTCCGGAGTCTGACTCCGGAGATTTTTGTCGGGTTGTCTTGTCTTACTCGGCGATCGGCTCGGCGACCGGAGCGGCAGCAGCGGCGGCCTGATCGGCAACAGCCTTCTGCGAACGCTTGTAAGCGCCGGAGACGACACACGCGATGATCGCAAACAGGATCGCAACGATGGCCAGGATGACGATCGCGACGAACTGGGTGTGACCCGTGAACTCGTAGGTGACAGGGTCGGGAGCCTTGCCGTAGCGGCAGGCGAACGTGTAGCCGGTGTAGCCGGTGAGCATGCCGATGATGTTGCCGGCGACGGCGATGACGGCAGAGATGATGCCGCAGACGGAGGCGGTCACGATCTTGCCCTTGCTGATGCGGATCACGGACAGGATGCCGAACAGGCCGGCGATGAGGCCGAGCACGGAGGCGAGGAGCATCGCGGCGACGACGCCGAGTCTGCTCATGACTTCCTTCGTGACGGCAGCGGTCTGGTAGACCTCGATGTAGTCCTTACCGGCCTGACCAACGGCGCGGCAGTTGTCGAGGTTCAGGTACTGGCAGCCGTTGACGACGCGGACTTCACCGTTGTCGTCGAGCTCCCAGATGGAGAAGTTGTCGCCGTAGCGCTCTTGAGGATGTCGGCAACGCTCGGGCACATTTTCTTGTCGCCATTGCCTTCGTTGTTCATGTAAGCGGGCTGAGTCATCAGGAGCTCACAGCCGGCAGCGACCTGCGCGCATCCTTCCTCAAAGGTGTTGAGCTGCTTCTTGCCGTCGGCGAGCTGGTTGCCGCCGTCCGCGAGCGCGTTTTCGCCCTGCGCGAGCTGCTTCTCAGCGTCTCTGAGCTGAGCCTCGCCTGCGGCGATGGCCTTCTCGGCCTCGGCCAGCTGGACCAGACCGTCTTCATACTGCTTGAGCTGGGCCTTGCCGTCCGCGACCATCTTCTGGATGTAAGCCGGCAGGTCAGTCACGTCGGCCGGGATATCCAGACCCTGCTTGGCCGCGATCGGACGCACGATGGAGACGAACCACGCCTGCGCGTTCGAGAAGCCGGCGAGGTTTGCGATGGTGCCGTCGCGGAACTCGACATACTGGTTAACGTAGGGCATCAGAGGCTCGATCTTGGCGAGGGTAGCCTTGCCTTCATTGTAGGCTGCGGTGTTGTCCTCGATCTGCTTCTTGCCGGCGGCGTACTGGGCCTTGCCTTCCTCAAGCTGCTTCTTGCCGGCGTAGTAGGCGGCGTAGCCTGCGGAGAGCTGAGTCTTGCCTTCGGAGTAGGAGATCAGGCCGGCGGTGTAGGTGTCCACGCCGGCGAGGTACGTGCCCTCGTTCTCCTGCAGCTTGTCAAGACCATCGTTGAGTTCTTGGATGGCGTCCAGACCCTCTTCGGCGTCCTTTTCCTTGTACTCTTTGACATTCATGATGTCGCTGAAGCTGCTCACTCCGGCGAACAGGCCGAAGATACTCGCAGCGATCAGGCAGACGCTGATGATGGTGAGTAATACTTTTTTCATATCGTTCCTCCACTCATTTAAGCAAATTTCAGTCTAATACCGAACGCTTAGCATAAACTATATCTTAAATTTCACAAAATCGCAAGAGAAACAGAATATTTCTTTTACAAGCGCCAAAAAACCGTCTTTTTGCAACAAATATGAAAGGAATTGTTGTGCAGAATTTCCGTTTTCTTCGTTTGCGATTTGGCGTTTTTTTGCTGCTGGTTCAACATATTCGCGCGGGTGTGAAAACTTGTCTCGCAACGCACAAAACGTGAAAAAACTCCGCGATCCGGCCCGGATCGCGGAGAAAAAGGATGTTTTTACAAAATGCCGAGGTGTTCGAGCAGGATCTTCGTGCCGAGCAGGATGAGGATCCCGCCGCCGGCAAACTCTGCCTTGCGCTTGAAGCGCAGGCCGACCACGCTGCCGAGCCGGATACCGGCCGCGGAAAAGGCGAAGGTGATCGTGCCGATGAGCGCCACGGCGGGCACGATGCGCGTGCCGGGCAGGAACGCGAACGTGATGCCGACGGCGAGCGCGTCGATGCTTGTCGCGACGGCGAGCAGGAGCATGGTCTTGCATGCGAGCGAGGCATCGAGCTGATCTTCGTCCTTCGAGAGCGCCTCGCGGATCATATTGCCGCCGATGATGCCCAGCAGAACGAACGCGATCCAGTGGTCGACGGAGGTGACAAACTGCTCAAACTGTGTGCCGAGCAGATAGCCCAGCAGCGGCATGAGCGCCTGAAAACCGCCGAACCATGCCCCCGCGATGCAGCATTCCTTCCACGACACGCGCTGCAGGGCCAGTCCCTTGCAGACGGAAACGGCGAACGCGTCCATCGACAGACCGACTGCCAGCACGGCCAGCTCCCAAAATCCCATGTCTTCACGACCCTTTTACGCAGATTCCCTATACTATAAAGGAAAGAAAGGGAAAATGCAAGAATTATCCGCAGCATTCGCGCATAAAAAACCGGTGTCCGGAAGCTCCGGACGCCGGTCCGACTTGTCAAAGAACCTCGTAGAGTTTCGCCGCCGGAGCGGCGAAAGAAAGTCCGGTCATTTTCTCCGACGACATGTGCGGCGGAGAAAATACCGCTCAGCCTGCAAACGTGCGCGCTGTCCGCCAAAGGCGGACAGCGCGTGCGCTGCAGTCAGGCCGCAGACCCCTTTGTCAAAAAGTATTACTTTTTGACAGCATCAACCGGCGTCCGGAAGCCCGGGCGCCGGTCGGCAGATCGATTCAGCAGGCCTCGATGAGGATGACATTGCTCATCAGGTCCACTTTCTTGAGTTTGCCGGGGATGACCTTGCGGATCCCCATCAGGTCGGTCAGCGTGACGTTCTCGCCGTCGGCCTTGACCATCAGTTCAGTCTGGAAGAAGAAGTATAACGCTACCACCTGGATGGAAAAAGCGAAAAACTGATATAGTGACCAACACCAGCGGCAACGTAACGCTTGGCAGTCTGGACGTTAACACCTTCTATCGCTTGAAGGAAACACAAGCGCCTGCTGGTTATCGGACCCCGAATAATTACCATCATTTTGTAATTTCCGACAATAGTGGCTACACGCCCCCTGGCGTTCCCGACTATATTGCGGGCACAGACACCTTTAGCGAGTACAAGTTGGCTGAAGGGCAGAAGTTTGGCAGCTTCTACTACTACTGCGAAAACACCCCCAATGACAACTCTGACTACGAGCTCCCTCTACCGGCGGCACCGGTACACTCCCGTACACAGCCGTGGGCGGCACAATGATGCTGTCTGCGCTGGCATATAGTTTTATCCACCGCAAGCGCAGACGCGAAGGGAGGGCAGATGACTAAGCTGCACTTCCCCCAGCTGGACGCCCGAGGCTGAGCCCCCGCCCGCCCGGCGCAAAGTTTACGCGATAGACCGAACAAAAACGACACCCCCCCTGCGCAAAATGCAGGGGGACGGCAAGGGGCAGAAAGAAAGGGGCTTTTTCCATGAAAAAAGCAATGAAGAAACTCATGGCTGCGCTGCTGGCAGTTGCTATGGTTTGCGCCATGGCCATCCCGGCGTTTGCAGCGGATGGTGCTAGTGCTACTCGCACGGGCAGCATTACCATCAATGGTGCCATCGATGGCCAGAACTATAAGATTTATCGTATCCTGGATCTGGAAGCCAACGAGGGCTTTACTGCCTATAAGTACACCATCAACCCTGGCTGGGAAACCTTTGTCTCTGAGCACAATGATGTATTCACTGTCAAAAATGGCATTGTTACCTCTACCGTTACTGATGCTGCAAAGATTCAAGCCCTTGCAAATGACGCTGGTGATTATGTAAAGATTGAATCTCTGGCTCCTGACGGCACTGCAACTGCTGCTAAACCCACTGTAAGCAACCTGCCACTGGGCTATTATCTGGTTGTTCCTGAGCCCGGTGTGGTTACAAATTCTCTGTGCTCTCTGGGTACCACCAACCCGAACGTAACCATTAACGAAAAGAATGGCAAGCCCTCCATCACTAAGGAAGTAGAGCACGCCGCCGGTTCTACCGGTTCTGCTAATGATGCAACGGTCGGCGATACTGTAAAGTTCGTTGTTACGATCAAAGCTATTGATGGCAAGCCTGAGAAATACGTCATGCACGATAAGATGGAAGCTGGCCTGACCTTCGATGCTAGCAGCGTTACCGTTAAGCGCGGCAATACCATTCTGGAAAAAAGACACTGATTACGAACTCATCACTACTACTACTGACGGTGATACCTTTGATATCAAGTTCATCAAGCAGGTGAACACCACACGACGTTTGTTTTTCACACCGTCACATACTCTGCTACCCTGAACGAGAATGCCGTGGTCGGCACTACCGGCAACAAGAACGAGACCAAATTGACCTACGGTGACAACCAGCATGTTGACGCCGAGCCTACCAAGACCTACACTTGGAGCTTCAACATCTTCAAGTACTTCATGGGTGGCACTAAAGAAAAAGCTCTGAAAGGTGCAAAGTTCATTCTGTACCGTAAAGCAAGCACCGGTTCCGCGACCGAATACGAATATGCTGTGATGGACACCACCGGTAAAATTCAGAGTTGGAGCTCTGACGAAAGCAACGCTACCGTTCTCACCTCTCCTGATAGCGGCAACCTCACCATGAGCGGTCTGGCAAACGGTACTTACTACCTGAAGGAAAAAGAAGCCCCGCAGGGTTACAACTCGCTGGAGAACGACATTGTAATTATGATCACTGCTGCGAACTGGACGACTTTGGGAACGCCGTCTGCAAAGATCGAGTACAAAACCAGCACAGCAGAGGGTGCTAGCTTTGCGGAAGCAGAGAATGGCACTGTGAAGGTTGAGAACAAGACCGGCACTGTTCTGCCCGGCACCGGCGGCATCGGCACCACCATCTTCTACGTTGTTGGCGGCGGCCTGATGGCTGCAGCAGCCATCCTGCTCATTACCAAAAAGCGCATGGAGAACCGCTAAGCTCTCCTTTTTCCCCGGCACAGAGCGGGGCCGCAAGGCCCCCTGCTCTGATCCTGAAACTATAACGTTAGGGAGTAGCCCATGAAAAAGAACAAAAAGCACCATTATATT
>VOFJ01001764.1_pt1 | contig 13228 bp, 11 predicted proteins | sample 5384081 | NCBI WGS metagenome assembly VOFJ01 (sample SAMN12384729, study PRJNA508395) | human gut metagenome | isolation source: healthy gut I | host: Homo sapiens
CATGCTCGTGGGAGAGCAGCTGCCGAGGATTTGCTAACGACAAAAGGCTCAGGGCTATTAAAGATATTCAGATTTCCAAACATGCCCGGCACGCATGCCCAGTATCATGGGGTGCGTTTTACAACTCAAGCGGCAGGAGCACCCATGGCAGCAGCTTTTTCCCATGTGATCTTTGACCTGGACGGCACCATTCTCAACACGCTCGAGGACCTGGCGGCCGCCGGCAACCATACCTGCGAGATGCACGGCTGGCCCACGTTTGCCGTAGACGAGTACCGCTACAAGGTGGGAAACGGCATGCTCAAGCTGGTCGAGCGCTTTATGCCGCCAGTATGCGGGCAGCGGCCCGTATGTTTGAGCAGACGCGCCGAGTTTGGGAGCTTATTACGGCGAGCACAAGGAAGACCACACCTCACCGTACGCCGGTACGATCGAGATGCTCGACCGCCTGCGCGTCGCGGGCGTGCAGCTTGCCGTGCTCACCAACAAGGACCATGTCTCGGCCGCTCCGCTTATCGAGAAGTATTTTGGTTCCGAGCGCTTTGCGCTGGTGCAGGGCCGCGTCGACGCGTTTCCTCCCAAGCCCGAGGCGCCTGTTACGCTGCATGTGATGAAAGAGCTAGGCGCCGACCCGGCAACCACACTCTATGTGGGCGATTCCAATGTCGATATCCTGACCGGTCACAACGCCGGCCTCAAGAGCGCCGGCGTCGCCTGGGGCTTCCGTGGCCGCGCAGAGCTAGAAGCCGCCGGCGCCGACTACGTGGTGGACACCCAGGATGAGCTCGCGGCGCTGATTCTGGGCGAGTAGCGGGGCTGTCGCTCAACACGGCTGCATAGATTCTGTCGCGCGGAAAGTAGTCGTTTAAGAACGTCCCCAATGACTGCCATGGCAACGCCGATGTTTCGGCAATGACAGCGAGCGGGCACCAGAGCGAACAAATTGGCATGAAAAGAGGACGGCATAGACCTTCTGGTCATGCCGCCCTCTTTGAATGACAAGTTGTTCGCTCTCGCGCCCGCGCAGCGTCGGCTGGTTACGGCGTTTGGTAAAACGCCGTAACAAACTACCGCGTAACTCCCCTAGCTCAGCATCGCATCCATCATCTCGGAGTTGACGGAGTCGTCAGCAGACCACTCGCCGTCGTCGTTGCAGGTGTACTTGAAGATAACCGTGGTCTTCCTGGGCTCGGTGGCCTTGGTCACATCGACCATCACCTGGCCGGCCATCTTGTACAGCTCGTCATCGGAAGGAACCGTGTCGAGTGCAGCGACCTTCTCCTGATACTGGGTGGAGAAGTCCTCGACGATCTTGTTCATGGACTTGCAGGTGATGGAGACCTCGGCGGTTGCAACGCCCTTGTCCTCGTCGACCGTCACGTCGCCGATCTCGTAGTCAAAGCCCTCGAGGTAGGTCTTGGCATACTCCTTGGGATCGATGCCCAGCTGCTCGAACTCGTCGCCCGAAGCCTCCTCCAGGCCAGAGAGGAAGTCGTCGCCACCGTTCTTGGAACTGAGTCGTAAGATCCTCGGTGATGAGCTCTCCTCGATCGAAGGGCCTCCGCAGCCGGAAAGCAACGACCACGCATGCAACCAAAACGGCCATGAGGGGCGCAAGCAGCAGCTTCTTTTTCATGTTGTTCCTCCCAATGAGCGGCACCGCGCTTCCCAAACGCAGCGCACGTTGTGATAGTAAGCACATACTATCCACTTATGAACACCCTCGGCAGCACGAAGGCGCGGTCGGTTCGTTTTAGCGTCCGAACGGTTTGCAAGCCCGCCCAACGCGCAATAAAACGCTCCCCTGCGGTGCAATAAAAAAGGGTGGCCGGACAATCCGACCACCCTTAGACATTATGCGATGCCGCGATTTACTTGCGGACAACCTTGACGATAGCATCGCCGGCAGCGACGGCGGAGTCGGCCTCGACGGCAAGCTCGACGTCGGCAAACTCGGCGGTGTTGGACACGGCCACGACGACGCAGTCCTTGTAACCGGCAGCGGCGATCTTGGCGCGGTCGATCTTGAGCATGGGCTGGCCGGCCTTCACGACATCGTCAGCCTTGACGAAGCCCTCGAAGCCGTCGCCGTTCATGTTGACGGTATCGACGCCAACGTGCACCAGAACCTCGATGCCGCTATCGGACTGCAGGCCCACAGCGTGACCCATGGTGACGGTCACCTTGCCGTCGCAGGGGGCATAGACCAAATCGTCCTCGGGCCACACGGCGCAGCCCTTGCCCAGAACCTCGCCACCAAAGACGGGATCGGGCACGTCGGCCATCTTGATGACCTTGCCCTTGACGGGCGAGCACAGCACGTCGGCGCCGGCAGAAGCAGAGATGGAGGCGGGAGCAGCGGCAGCCGCGGGCTCAGCCTTCTTCTTGAACATGTCAAACAGACCCATACGTTTTCTCCTCTTGATTAAGCGCAACGTTATGCGCATGCCTATGGTGATTATAGTGCCAATTGGACCAAAAACTAAGGTGGGGAGTCGAATCGAGAATCTCACCGATGTCTTCGTCCCATCGGTACCCGTTTTGTTGATTAACTCTCGATGAGCCCCAGGTGCACAAAGGCGTTCCAGATGCCGTCGTCGACATTCGTGGTCACGAAATCGGCCGCCGGTCCGGCGTTCGTCAGAACGCCGGAACTCAATTACTCCAAGCCCTCGGTGCCGTTGGATTTGATGATCTTCTGGTATGCGAAGAAGCTGTCCTTGCGGCGGCGCTCGTAGGTGCCGGTGCCGTCGTCGTACTTATCGACATGGATGAAGCCGTAGCGCTTGCGCATCTCGCCGGTACCGGCGGACACCAGGTCGATGGGACCCCACCAGGTGTAGGCAATCAGGTCGACGCCGTCGGCGACGGCCTCGCCCATGGCCTTGATGTGGCTGCGCAGGTAGGCGATGCGGTACGGATCGTGAATGGAGCCGTCCTCCTCGACCTCGTCGTAGGCGCCCATGCCGTTCTCGACCACCATCAGCGGAATCTCGTAGCGGGCATAGATCTCGTTGAGGGCGATGCGCAGGCCCAGCGGGTCGATCTGCCAACCCCAGTCGGTAGACTCCAGGTAGGGGTTCTTGCCGCCAAAGGTCATGTTGCCCTCGGTCATCTCGTGGTCCTTGTGGGTGCTCACGGTGCCGGACATGTAGTAGCTAAAGGTGTAGAAATCGACCTTGCCGTCGGCGATATCCTGCAGGTCGCCGTCCTCCATCACGAGCTCAACATCGTTCTCGGCCCAGAAGCGCTTGGCGTAGAACGGGTACTTGCCGCGCACCTGCACGTCGGAGCAATACCAGTTCATGGAATTCATCTCCTGCTGCGTGGCTAACACGTCGGCCGGATCGCACGTAGCGGCGTAGGAGAGGGCGAAGCAATCCATGTTGCCCATCTTAAACTGCGGGTAGTGCTCGTGGGCGTAGCGCACGACGCGACCGCTCGCCACAAACTGGTGATGCAGGGCCTGGTAGCGCTGCTGAGCGGTGGTCTTGATGGCGCTTGCCGGACCCTCGAAGCCCTGGATCAGGCCGGTTTCCATCATGGCACCTATGTCCATGGTGCCGGAGTTGATCTCGTTGAAGGTGAGCCAGAACTTGACCTTGTCCTGATAGCGGTCAAAGACGGTCTGGCAGTACTTCTCAAAGAAGCCGATGAGCTCGCGGCTCGCCCAGCCGTTGTACTTCTCGACCAAGTGATAGGGCATCTCGTAGTGCGAGAGGGTCACGAGCGGCTCGATGTTGTGAGCGCGCAGGCAGTCGAAGACGCGGTCGTAGAAGGCGAGGCCGGCCTCGTTGGGCTCGGCGTCGTCGCCATTGGGGAAGATGCGGCTCCAAGAGATGGACATGCGGAACATGTTGAAGCCCATCTCGGCGAACAGCGCGATGTCCTCCTCGTAGTGATGGTAGAAGTCGATGCCGTCATGGTTGGGATAGAAGCGATCGGGGTCGATGTCGATCGTAATCTGACGCGGCTCCTTGTAGCTGCCGCCCAGGAAGTGGTCGTCGACGGAAGCGCCGCGGCCGTCCACGTTCCAAGCGCCCTCAAACTGGTTGGCGGCGGTGGCGCCACCCCAATAGAAACCCTCGGGGAACTTGATGTTTGCCATGAGCATCTCCTTTGCATTGTGGGTCGATAAGCTGAGTATCGCCCACGCGGGAGTCATGCGGGGGCGGGGGTGCCAAACCCGACACTTCTTTTCGCGCCCGCTGCCTGCCGCTACCCCGCCCCTGACACTTCCTGACACCTGCCAAAAAGGGACAGGTTTATTTTGGTCGGTTTTATCTGGGAAAACGCTGACGATAGGCAGCCGGCGTGCAGCCATAGCGCTCGGCAAACTTTTTGTAGAAGAAGCTCATGTTGGCATAGCCCGCCTCGTGCGCTGCGACCTCCGCAGTGGCACCGACATCGAGCAGCGTCGCCGCGCGCGCTAGGCGGCTCTCTTGCACCAGCTGCATAAACGTGCGGCCTGTCTGACGCTTGAGCAGGGCGCTTGCGTAGTTGGGGCTCAGGTGCAGGTGGCGGGCTAGGTCATCGAGGGTGCAGTCGCAGGCGTTGCGCTCGATGAAGCCCATGGCAGCCGCGACCTGCGCCGATGGCAGCGCGGGCTCGTCCGTTTGCAGCAGCGCGGCCTCGTAACTTTGCATGAGCTCAACCAACAGCAGCTCAAACAGCCTCGAGACAATCTGGGGGCTCGCTGGCGTGGGGTCCAGACGCTCGCACAGCATCTCCTGCATGTAGCGGCGCACGCGACGGCTGCCGCCCGTATGGAAATGCACGTGTCCGCGGTGGTCCGTTTCGTCCGTGAGGGCGTTGAGCAGGAAGCTCGAGACCGCGCTTGTGGGCGAAAGGCTTTGCTCCAGGCTACGGCGCAGCATTGGCCGCGAGATGATAACGCTCAGCATAATGTCGTGCTCGCCGAGCTCGCCTACGGCATGCGGGCAGGCGACATCGAGCAGGAGGACCTCGTTTTGAGCGAGCATGAGCGGCGCGCCGTTGACGATCTGCGGCGCTCGACCTCGATAGACATAGCTGATTTCGACATAATCGTGCACGTGTTCCGGCACAGGATTGAAGCGCGAGTTGCGAACAATCGATAGACCCTCGGGCATGCCTTCTTGGTGCAGAGCGAGCGTTGGGTTGCCAATTTTTTCGAATGCATCGGCCATCAATATCTGCCTGATTACCTTGACCGAGTGCATCGCTCCAGTCGTAATGGGCGCCCGCACGATAGGCGCGTTCACTGTCGGTCAGCTCGAGCAGCAGGTTATCCAGACGCGCGAGCTCCATAGTGCTCCCATCGTTGATTTGGTCATATTCTGCCGTGGTTTTGATATTAGCAGGGCGACGCGCTCGGCGTACCCTAACTTCAATGGATTTGAAAGGCTGGTTTTGGAGGAGCGTATATGGCGACGTATTTTGAGCAGGTGCTTGGCGGCACCTACGACAACCATGTGCTTCCGTTCTTGTGGCTCAAGGGCGAGGCGCGCGAGACGATCACCGAGTATCTGGAGCAGATCGCCGGGGCGGACATCCACGAGGTTTGCCTGGAATCGCGCACGCATCCCGATTTCTGTCGCGACGGCTGGTGGTCTGACCTGCGCTTTATCATCGGCGAGTGCAAGCGCCTGGGGTTAAAGATCTGGTTGCTCGACGACGCCCACTTCCCCACAGGCTATGCCAACAGCGCGCTCGAAGGCGATGACGTCGACCCCGCGCTCAAGAAGACCGTGCTCAAGCATCGCACGATTACGGTCGTTGGTCCCCAGCCGTCCACGACCATCAAGCTCGGTAATCTCATGGACCCCACCGAGCGCTTTGTGGGCGCGGCGGCTTTTGATGCCGCTGGTGCGCCGCTCGACCTTGCGCTCGCTGTTGAGCAAGGAGACGATGGCACACCCGCCCGCTTGCGTTTTGACGCCCCCGCCGGTGTCACCACGATCGAGCTCTACGTCACCAGCCAAAAGACCGGCTTTCGCGATGAGTACATCAACATGGTCGATGCCGCCTCGTGCCGTGTGTTGATCGACGCTGTCTACGAACCCACGTTTGAGCACCTGGGCGACGAGTTCGGCAAAACGATCTTGGGCTTTTTTACCGACGAGCCCGGCTTTATGAACGAGAAGGGCACCACGCTCGACGATGCCTCTACCAGCAGCTTTATCGGGCGAAGCGACCTGGCGCTGCCGTGGTCGGACGAGCTTGCCCGCCGCCTACACGATGCGCTTGGCGAGAATTGGCTTACCAAGTTGCACGGCCTTTGGACGCGCGAGGCAGACGGCGCCCAGGTCCGTCACGCCTACATGGATATTGCCACGCAGCTCTACCGCGCGTGCTTTGACGAGCAGATCGGCGACTGGTGTCGTACGCACGGCGTTATGCACATTGGCCACGTGATCGAGGACAAGAGTTGCCACACGCGCCTGGGCCAGGGCGCCGGGCACTACTTCCGCGCGGTTGCCGGTCAGGACATGGCAGGCATCGATGTGGTTATCAACCAGCTTGTCCCCGGAATTGGCCGTGGGCACTACAGCTATTTCCACGGCGCATGGAACATGGAGTTCTTTACCTACGCGCTTGCCAAGCTGGGCTCTTCGGCCGCGCGCCTCGACCCCAAAAAGCAGGGGCGCTGCATGGCCGAGGTCTTTGGCGCCTTTGGCTGGCACGAGGGTTTGCGCGAGATGAAGTGGATCGCCGATCACATGCTCGTCCGCGGTATTAACTGGTTTACGCCGCACGCGTTTAGCATGGCGCCCTTCCCCGACTGGGACTGCCCGCCGCATTTTTACGCGCACGGCAACAACCCGCAGTGGCCGCACTTTGGCCAGCTCATGCGCTATATGAATCGCACGGCCGCATTGCTTTCAGGAGGCACTGCCGCCTGCCCCGTCGCCGTTCTGTACCATGCCGACGCCGAATGGGCCGGCAACGCCATGCCCGTCGAGCGCGTAGCGGCCGAGCTCACGCGCGCGCAGATCGATTTTGACTTTGTGCCTGCCGAGGCTTTTGAGGATGAGGACCGCTACGAGGTTTCGATTGCCGATGGAATGCTGGCTGTTAACGGCTGCCGCTACCAGGCGTTTGTCATGTCCGGCGCCTCGTTTATTGGCGCGGCAACAGCGGAGGCGGTGAGGCGCATGATGGCCGTGGGCGTCACGGTGCTCGCTGCTGACGAAGTGCCCAGTGCTCTTTATGACGCGGATGGCGCAGCCGATCTGGACGGGCTTACGGCAACGCCACTTGCCGATGTGGCGGACGCGCTGGCAGACGCGGGGCTGCAGACCGTTGTGACCGATAGGCCACAGCCCTGGCTGCGCGCACTTCGCTACAAGCGTGCGGGCGAGACCTATGTGATGCTGGTCAACGAGCATCCGCGTGAAAGTATTTGCTGTACGGTTGCACTTGCTCGAGGCGAGCGCCTTTGCGGCACGCGCCTCGACCTGCTGAACGGCACCGAACCCGTTGCGTTTGATGGCGTGTTGGAGCTGGCGCCCTTCGAGAGCTGCGTTGTTGTTCTGGGAACGGGCGACGAGGTCGGACTCGATGACGGGGCGAACACGAATGCGGATGATGCGGTTTGCCTTAGCATCGACGGACCGTGGACCGTTGCCCTCTCCCCTGCCGGCAGCGATGGAACCTTTGGCGAGCCGCAAAAGCTCGAGCAGCTGTGCGACCTCACGGCCGAGCAGTTCGCCGGCATCTGCGGCACGTTCCACTATCGCACGTCGTTCGAGCTGACCGACGACCTCGCCCACACCGCCATTGACCTGGGGGATGTCTACGAAGTCGCAACACTCACGCTCGACGGACAAACGCTCGGCACGCGCATCTGCCCGCCCTATCGCTTTGCGACAGGCGCGCTTGCCGCCGGCACGCACGAGCTCACCATCGATGTCATCAACACACTCGACCATGCGATTCCCGACATCTTCGCCCTCACCGAGCCCGTCGCGCCCAGCGGTGTCCTCGGCCCCGTTACCCTTCTCGGGCAAAACCTGCCAAAATAAACCCGTCCCTTTTTGGCAGGTTTGGCGAGTGCGGGAGTTCGAATGGATATCAAACGCAAGATTACCGAAGCACAGGGCCTAACCCCTACCGAGCAGCAGCTCGGCATCTCGGCCCTCGCCATGGGCGAAGACATCCGCGGACTCTCCATTAAGGAGTTTGCCGCCCGCGCCAATGTTTCGGTCGCAAGCGTGCACCGTTTTTGCAAAAAGCTCGGCCTCGAGGGCTTTAAGGACCTCAAGGTCGAGCTTATCCGCCTGGCGACCGAAGCAGGCAACCGCCGCGACGTGGACATCAACTTTCCCTTCGATGCCACGTCCACGCCCGCGCAGGTTATGGAGCGCATGGAAGGGCTCTACCAGACCACGCTGGCCGAGACGCAGGAGCTGCTCGACCCCGCGCAGCTCGACCACGCCGCCAAACTGATCGCGAAGGCACGGCAGGTCGATATCTACACCGGCTCGCACAACCTCTATCCAGCGGGGATGTTCCGCGACCGCCTACTTTCGTCCGGCAAGAGCGCCACATGCTACAGTAGCACCGAGGCCCAGGTGCGCACGGCGCTCGCCTCGGATTCCGGCAATGTGGCGATCGTCATCTCCTACAGCGGTCTTGCGCCCAATCTCAAGGAAATCTTGCCGATCCTCAGCAGCCGACATGTTCCCGTCATTGTCATCGGCACACCTTATTGTGCGCGCCTGCACCCCGGCTTTGCCGCCTACCTCACGGTGAGCGACCACGAGAGCATGACGCACCGCATCACGCAGTTCGCCAGCCACATCGCCGTGCAATACGTGCTCGATTCGCTCTACAGCAGCTACTTCGCCAAAGACTACGCCCGCTGCGCCGAGTTTCTAGAGCGCTCATTCCCCTACACCCGCCTGCCCGGCCTCAAATAAACGAGCGTGGATTTTCGGACACTTATCAAATGAGCGTGGATAATCTCCCACTTTGAGCCCCCACACAGGCCAAAAACGGGAGATTATCCACGCTCATCTCTGACTAGTCATTGGGGACGTTCTTAAACGACTAGTCAAACAAGAACGTCCCCAATGACTACTGCCGCATCCGGGGCAAGACAACGCCGCAGGTAGAGGACGGACAGCGAGCGACGTCCAGAGCGAACAAGTTGGCATGAAAAAGGCAAGGCATAGACCTTCTGGTCATGCCTTGCCTTTTTGAATGACAAATTGTCGCTCTGGGCGGCGCGCAGCGTCGAGCCGTTACGCGGTTTGGTAAAACCGCGTAACTACTCCCGGACTCCGTACTGCTCGTAGTAGGCGTCGATGGCGGTCTTGAGCTCATCGTCGATGACGACCTTGCCGTCGATCTCGTGGTTGTAGAGGGTCTCGACGACCTCGGCCATAGAGACGATGCTCGCGACGGGGAAACCGTACTTGGCCTCGATCTCCTTCTGTGCGGTGGTCACGCCGCCCTTGCCGACCTCCATGCGGTTGAGGGACACGATCAGACCCTTGATCTCGACATCGGCAGCAGCCTTGACCTTGGGATAGGTCTCATCGATGGACTTACCGCTGGTGGTGACGTCCTCGACCATGACCACACGGTCGCCGTCCTGGGGCTCGTAGCCCAGCAGGTTGCCCTTGTCGGCACCGTGGTCCTTGGCCTCCTTGCGGTCGCAGCAGTACTTGACCTCCTTGCCGTACAGCTCGTGGTAGGCAATCGCGGTCACGACGGCCAGGGGAATACCCTTGTAGGCAGGCCCGAACAGCACGTCAAAGTCGTCGCCAAAGTTATCGTGGATGGCCTGGGCGTAGTACTCGCCCAGCTTCTTGAGCTGATAGCCCGTCACGTAAGCGCCGGCGTTCATAAAGAACGGGGACTGACGGCCGCTCTTGAGCGTAAAGCTGCCGAACTTAAGAACGTCGGACTCGACCATAAACTTGATGAACTCTTGCTTGTAAGCCTCCATGCGGGCTCCTCTCGTAATCGCGTACGTGCTTCACAGTTTAGCGCAGGTAGGACGTCGATGCGGGCGCGCTTTGAAGCCATGGCGCTCTGTAAGGGCTTTGTCAGGGGCGATGATTTTCCGAACAATGGGGTTGACACGGCAAACCCCCTCGTCAAAAATACCGGCGGATTGAAACGGGTACGAGATACCCAAAGCGCGCCGCGCCCGGCCTTAAGGAGGTGTGCCATGGAAGGCAGCCATAGTCGAAAAACCTGCATGTCGCCCTCGGCACGCCGCGAGGATTCCGCGCACGCATAAGCGCCAACAGTCGATCACCAAAACCACCACAAAGGTGCCTGCCCCCCTTGTGGTGATTCGCGAGCATGACGTGAGCGACATCTAGGTTTTTTGCAATTCAATACGACACGTACGCTAACTCCCTCTAACAAGGAGGACCCTATGCTGATGCTCAAAACCGCCACGGTACTCGAAGTCATCTCCAAGCGCCGCCGGCGCGCCCCTGCCGCTCACGCCGGCCTTGCCAAGAACACCATCTTTGCCGCAACCCATAGCGCCGAGGACTCCCTCGTGCTGCTCGACGCCACGGCTGACGGCCTCACCGCCGGGCAGGCCGCCGAGCGCCTGGACGCCGCCGGTCCCAACACCATCGAGGCGCCGACCAAGACACTTGCCCGCCGCATCGCCGACGCCTTCATCGACCCCTTCGCCGGCATCCTCGCCGCGCTCGCGCTGGTCTCGCTCTACATCGACGTGCTCGCCGTGCCCGAGCCGCAGCGCGACCCCTCCACGGTCATCGTCATCGGCACCATGCTGCTGGTATCGGGCGGCATGAAGTTTATCCAGGAAGCCCGCAGCGGCAATGCGGCCGAGGCCCTTAAGGACCTGGTCTCCAACACCTGCACCGCTCTGCGCGACGACGAGCGCATCGAGATCCCCTTCGACGAGCTCGTCCCCGGCGATGTGATCCGTCTCTCTGCCGGCGATATGGTGCCGGCAGATGCCCGCGTCATCACCGCGCGCGACCTGTTTGTCATCGAGTCCGCACTCACCGGCGAGAGCGAGGCAGTCGAGAAGACCGCTGCCGCCACCGTCGTCGAGGGCGCCGACGGCTCCGCGCTGCCACTCTCTGCCTGCAAGAACATCGTCTTTACCGGCACCTCCGTGCAAAACGGCACCGCCATGGCGCTTGTCGTTGCCACCGGCTCGGACACCTACCTGGGCGGTATCGCCAAGATGCTCAACGGGCGCAGCGAGAAGAGCGCGTTTGACCGCGGCGTCTCGAGCGTCTCCATGCTGCTGGTGCGCCTGATGCTCGTTATGGCGCCGGCCGTCTTTGCCATCAACGCCGCCACCAAGGGCAACGTCATCGACGCGCTGCTGTTCGCCACGAGCGTTCCGTGGGCATCACGCCGCAGATGCTCCCCGTCATCGTGACCACGAGCCTGTCGCAGGGCGCCAAGGACCTCGCCCGGCCGCCAGTCTTCCGAGTGTCAGGCCAGGGCAGGGAACCACCGGCTGCAAATGCAGCAGCAGTGCCATGATCCAAGCCGTCATGGTTGCCACCAGAATGATGAGGACGGCGTAGGCCAGACGTTCCAGCCCGGAGCGCATATCCAGCTTGGCAAGGTCGATGCCGCTGGTAATGAACGGAAAGCCCGGAATGATGAAGAGCATGGAGCAGATATACCCCGCCTCGTGCTGCGCCGATACGGTAAACAGCACCTCTGCCAGCTTCAGCAGGATGGCATACACGAGGCTTGCTGAACAGACCGACGCCGTAATGCCCAGAAACAGGGTGAAATGGTGCTTTGTCAGCTTGCACCGTACAAAGTTGCCGATGCCTGCACCGCAAAAGGCACACAGCATTTCCACAATGCCGCCGCCAAGCAGAAAGGTGAAGCAGCCGCAGGCCAGTGCAGCTGCAAAGCCCAGTGCGATGGGCGAATACAAGCCGTGGATGCGCTCGATCTCATCGAGGTGGCTGTGCAGCTCTTCGCCGGTCATAAATTTCCCTTCCCGGTCGAAGTCGTTGACGAAATGCTCCAGTCGGTTCAGCCGGGAGGTATTCACGCCCGTATTTGTCAGACAGAGTGACTGGGTATAACACTGGTCACCGTCAAAGCAGGTGAACTCAATGGACAACAGGCCGATGTCCGCTGTTGTTGTGACTCCCAGCTCCCGCGAAAGGGTGTTCATGGAGCTTCGGACACGCCATGCGCCGGTGCCGCATTCCAGCAGCATCAGCCCGGTGCGTCCAATGACGGAGGCTTTTTTCCACAAGCCCCGCCTCGGTAATGGGGACGCCCTTGCTGGCCGACGCATAGTCGTGCCAGTAGACTTCCATGTGATTTTTGATGATCTCACTTTGCCGTTGTCCCATACCGAAAGCCTCCTCATTTCGCCGCGACGAACCGCCCTGAATCCCTTGACCCCAGTGCTGACCTCGCTCCCGGCCGTTTCTGACCGCCGCGCCCGTGGAGCTGCCGGATTTGCAGGGTCGTGAAGCCATCCCCTCCGCGTCCACGCGAAGAAGATTAAGACCGAGCCGAATATCAACTATGCGCAGATTGCGCGCATGGCTTCCGGCGCTTCCGGCGCGGAACTGGCGAACATCGTCAATGAAGTTGCCCTGCGTGCTGTCCGCAACCACCGCACCGCAGTCGTCTCAGGCGGACATGGAGGAATCCATCGAGGTCGTTATCGCCGGCTATCAGAAGAAGAACGCGATTCTCACCGACAAGGAAAAGAGCATCGTGTCCTACCACGAAATCGGTCACGCGCTCGTCGCGGCGCTGCAGAGCCACCCGCGCCCGTGCAGAAAATCACCATCGTGCCGCGCACGTCCGGCGCGCTCGGCTACACGATGCAGGTCGACGAGGGCAACCACTACCTGATGACCAAGGACGAAATCATCAACAAGATTGCGACGCTGACGGCGGGTCGTGTTGCAGAAGAGATTGTGTTCGGCTCACTACGACGGGCGCGTCCAACGACATTGAGCAGGCCACGAAGCTCGCCCGCGCGATGATTACCCGCTACGGCATGAGCGACGAGTTCGGCATGGTGGCGATGGAGACGGTCGAAAACGCCTATCTGGGCGGCGACACGTCCCTGTCCTGCTCGGCGGAAACGCAGGCGCGCATTGACGCGCTGGTCGTCTCCATCGTCAAGGAGCAGTACCAGAAGGCGACGCAGATTCTGACTGACAACCGCGCGAAACTCTCGACGAGCTGGCGAAGTACCTGTACGCGAAAAGGAAACAGCAATACGTAACTGAACGAAGCATACTGA
>VOFJ01002703.1_pt1 | contig 13218 bp, 15 predicted proteins | sample 5384081 | NCBI WGS metagenome assembly VOFJ01 (sample SAMN12384729, study PRJNA508395) | human gut metagenome | isolation source: healthy gut I | host: Homo sapiens
GGACACGGTTAAAGCATTGTAAATCAAATAACCATATATCCGTCACTTGCAGGGGCGATAAAATCTACCCCCGATAAGAAGCAGTGCCGATTCGGGCAGCAGGAGCAATTCTGCTGCTCGTTTTCTTGTGTGACCCCCGGCTCATGCGCCGCCGGGTAGTCATAAATAACAATCAGCAAGGAGGTTAATTGTCCAATGAAAAACAGTAAGCGAGGAGGTGCGCCGCCTATGAACCACATCGGGAATATCCGTATATCTGCAAGGGAGGGCTTATATGGCAAAGAAACTTGACCCTCAAGAGATAGAGCAGTCCCGCCGAAAAAAGACTCGCGCCGATAATCGGGAAGAACGCAAGGAGCGCATACATGACGGAATCCGCAAGAATCGGGAAAGCGGCGGTGTAATTATAATACCGCCACCCCCAGCCGTACAAGCGCAAGGGCAGACTCCCCGAAAAATGCGTGTTGCAGCTTATGTCCGTGTCAGCACACAGGAAGAACAGCAAGTAGGCAGTTTTGAGATGCAAATTGTCTATTTCAAATCCAAAATCGAGAGTAATCCCGATTGGGAGTTAGTAAAAATCTATCAAGATTACGGCGTAAGCGGCACTTCCACGAACAAGCGGCAGGGATTTAAGGACATGATTGACGACGCAAAAGCAGGCAAGATTGACCTAATTTTGACAAAGGGCATAAATCGCTTTGGTAGAAATACGGTTGATATTTTGAACAATTTGCGTACTCTGAACGCCTTGACTCCACCTGTTCCGGTGCGATTTGAAAGCGAAGGGCTGTCCTCTATCGGGGATGGCAGCAACAATCTACTGATAGCGGTCTTGTCAGCACTTGCAGAATTGGAATCACAGCAAAAGAGCGAAGCCATCAAAAACGGTATTCGCTGGCGCATGGCAGAGGGTATCTACCAATTCTCGGTGATAAACACGCTTGGCTACTATTGGGACCACTTCGGACGATTGCTGATCGAGCCAACAGAAGCAAAGATTGTTGAGTACATCTACGAAAGCTGTTTGGAAGGTGCAACCCCCGCAGAAATTGCCGCCGCGCTGACCGAACAAGGCATCAAATCGCCTAAAGGGAAAGATTTTTGGCGGGCTGCTACTATTCGCGGTATTCTCCGAAACGAGAAATATTGCGGGGACGCACTCATGCAGAAAACTTGTACGATTGATTTTCGGGAGCATAAGTCGGTGAAAAACACTATGCTCAACAAGTATTTCAAAGAGGAACACCACACAGCAATCATAAAAAAATCCGATTGGCAAAAGGTGCAACAGATTTTAGACGAAAAGCCACTACCCGGCAAATCGGCAAGGCTGCACGCTATGCCAAAGCGGTTCACGGTCACACGTTCCAAAGACAAGTATTTCAGAGGGTATATCATTTTAGACCCGCGCTGGACAGCTTCGGAACGCCGCGAACTGCTGAAAGAACTGAAAAATCTCTAATACCGAAAGGGAAAACCATTATGAAATTTGATTTTAACGCGCTGAATTTTGAGGTCCTCGATGCGAACACCAACGCATACCCCGACATTTTCATTAACCAGAACGGTGTCACCTTTACGAAAAAGGTACTTGATGACCTGAACTATCCTGCTTTTGTCCTGTGCCAGCTTGACGCAAAAAACAAGGTTTTTGCGGTTCGTATGTGTAAGAGTAGTGAGCAGAGGGGCTATAAGTTCTCCAAGCCGAAGGGTGAGCAGAAAGCCACGGTCAGCATCACCAACAAGAATCTGGTTGACCCCATTCGTGCCGCTATGGAGGGCGTTTGGCAAAGCGATAAACGCTATCGTGTGCGTGGCTTTTGGGTCGCAGATGCAAAAACGATGTGTTTTGACCTCTCCGAGGGTGTGCAGGAGGATTATAGAAATGCCGCCAGCGATAGTGAAAGCGAGGAATAAATCGGTGAACGGATTGTTCACCGTCTGATCTTCCGAATGACAGCGGGGCAAGCTCATTATGGGCTTGCCCCTTGCTTAAATAAAGGCGGATATTTACAGATTGTAACGCACAAGGGGCGGGATAAGTGAAATGTAGGGTGGTAATATGGCAGAGAAAAACAAACAACGCACAAGCGATAATATCCCCGATATTTGCACCGAAAGATAACAAAAAAAACAGGCGTGGGAGTTGTTAGCGTCCCACACCTGTTGGAAAACTGATTTGTAGCAGCGGCGTACCTATATCCCTCGTGTAAGTTTTCTCTACGCCATTTTTACGCCATTTTCGTATAGAGTAGCATAGGAAAACATGAAGTTATATATGGTCGGTTTGTTCCAAAATCCGCTTCAAATCAAGTAATATTCGTATTTATTGAGGATTATTGAGATATAAAATCAGGTAGCGGTCCTCCGATTCCTAATTTCATGGGTCTATATTCTCCTTTGCTTTTCCTATTGCATATAAGGTGCTTTTCATCTGGCCGGTCTTTTAGGAGACCGCAGGGCCATGAGCCCGGAAAAGGGTCCAAAGCCACAAGTAATCATAGCATATGCATTTCTTTTTCTCAAGGCAAAAATCACTGCTTTTGGCCCAGCAGCTCCCAGAGAACCGAAACATAGAGCTTAAGTCCCGTCATCAGCGCGTTCTCGTCGATGTCGAACCGGGCGTTGTGGTGGGGAGCCGCAATGTCGCAGCCGATGCACATGTAGGCTGCCTTTCCGCCATGGGCCTGGACTCTGGACATCAGGTAGGCGGCGTCCTCGGAGCCAGTGAAGCCTCCGCTGGGAACGTAGCGGGTGATCTCCGGGATCCTGGAAGCCCCGGCTTTTATGAAGGGCTCCAGGGCGTCGTCGCTGTCGGCGCCAGAGGCGCTGCCCATGATCTTTGTATCCACCGTGCATCCGAACATTTCAGCCGCGCCCTTTTGCTGCTGCTCATGGCCCGGCCAAAGACGGTGCGTTCGATCTCCGTGGTCTCTCCCGGGTCTCCAGCTGGAGGACCGCCCGGTCTCAACCACGTTCCGTCCGGTGCCTCCGGAGATGGTCCCCCACGTTGAGCCTGGCGGCTCCCGGGAGTCCTGACAGGCGGTATGCATGGCCAGGGTGGCCGGAGCAGGCGGCCAGGATCGCGTTATGGCCATCCTGGGGAAGCCCCTGCATGGGAGAGAGGCCGGTGATGACTGCGTCTATTTTTGTAGTAGAGAGGAAGCCGTTGGTCAGGGCCAGGAGCTCGCCGGTTTTCCAGCCCATGCCCAGATGGCCGGAAAGGAACCAGTCCACGTCGTCAGGATGCCGCTTTCTGCAATGGACTGGGCGCCCAGATGCTTCCTCCGCTGGCTGGAAGATGATCTTTTATGACACCGGAGGAGATCCTTACGGATGGCGTTCAGGGCCAGGCAGACGAAAAGCCCCAGGGAAGCGTGGCCATCGTGGCCGCAGGCATGCATGCATCCGCAGTTTTTCAGAAGAAAAGCCATTTTTTTACCGGAAGGCGGCAGGGGTCCATATCCTCGCCCACATCGTTGCAGTCGATATCAAAGCGCAGCGCCGTCACCGGTCCGGGATTTCCGGTTTCGATCACAGCCATGGCCCCGGTGAAGCCGTCCATTTCCTTAATGATACCGGCGTCCGCTCCTGGCTTACGGCACGCTCCATGCATACGTCCAGCTCCTTCTGGGGAGGATAACCCCAGAGATAATCCCTGTGAAGGATCTCTTTTTCCATATCTTACAGGGGATCCCGTGGTCTTTCAGCGCGGCAATGAGTCTGGCAGTGGTATAAAATTCCTTCCATCCTGGCTCCGGATGACGGTGCAGGTCCCGGCGGAAAGCGTATCAGGGCTTCCCGGCAGTCCTCCAGGCTGTTTAAATAAGAAGTGATATCCATTTTTTTTGCCTCCATTCAGCAGTATTTTTTCTGCTTTCAGTATATAAGCCCCGGATGAAAAATGCAAGGAAAACGGGTGTGGGCTGCACAACAGAAACAGGAACTTTTTGTCGAAATAAGGGAGACGGTGTCATGCGAATTTATTTTGCTTTTTGTAGTATTTCGGAGTAAAATAGGAAACATAAACGACAAAAGGAGTGTTTGATATGGCGGAAGGGGCAGATTTAAGCTTTTATACACCTGGGGATATCCGTCCAGAATATGACAAAAAGCTTCTCCATTTTTGGAGTATCCTTTGCATATTACGGCCTGATCATCGGGATCGGAATGATCGCTCGGACTTCTGGTGGCCCAGCAGGATGCTAAAAGGAGGGGGCAGGATCCGGAGATATATCTGGATTTCATGCTGTATGGAGTGATCTTTGCGATCATCGGAGCCCGCCTTTATTATGTGGTGTTCCAGTGGGGATATTATAAGGATCATCTGGCGGAGATCTTTCAATATACGGAAGGGCGGCCTGGCCATCTATGGAGGATCATCGCCGCAGTGGTCACGCTGATCGTGTTCACAAGAAAGCGTAAGCTTTTTCATTCCTGTCCATGGCGGACAGCGCCTGTCTCGGCCTTGTGACCGGGCAGATCATCGGCCGCTGGGGTAACTTTTATGAACTGCGAGGCCTTCGGCGGCTATACGGACAGCCTGTTCGCCATGCGGATCAAACGGAGCATTGTCAATGAAAGCATGATATCCCAGGAGCTTCTGGAGAATCTGATCACGGAAAACGGGATCGAGTATATCCAGGTCCACCGACGTTCCTTTACGAATCCATGTGGAACCTGGGGGCTTCTTTTATTTATGCTCTGGTACAGAAAGAGAAAGAAATTTACAGGAGAAATGTTACTGATTTATCTTACCGGATATGGAATCGGACGCGCGTGGATCGAAGGGCTCCGGACGGACCAGCTTCTGATCCCGGGAACGGAACTTGCAGTCTCTCAGGTATTATCCATGGTGATCGCGGTCATTTCTGGCTGTTCTCCTGTTCCATCGAAGGAAGGGACCAGGAGAAAGCGAGGAAACAGTGTAAATGAATGGGTTGAATGAAGAGCGTGAGAAGCTGATCCAGAGGATCGAGAGTGTGAGAGCAAAGCTGAACCGGAGTATTGATGAGAAGGGAGGATTACGCTGCCGTATATCAGTACAGTGTGGAGCTGGATGCCTTGATCGAGCAGTATATGGCGGCCGGCTATTAGCGGAACCGGCGCGGGCCGGTCTTTGAGTTCACGTTTTTTGTTTGGCCCGTTGGTGGGCGGTACGAAAGAGGAGAAATTCCCCTGTTGTCCAATAAAACTTAAAAGCAGATGGGGCCGTCGGGAACAGGATTCCCGGCGGTTTTTTTCTTTAAAAATTCCTTGCTATTTTCTTTCATATGTACTAATATTAAAGAAGAAGTGGTGGAAAGTGGGTTAAAGTGGTGCTAAATGGTGGAACGGTGGTTCCCCCATGGAGCGCGGTGGCAACAGGAGAAGACGATGTTCATTGGAGAATACAGTCACACAATCGATGCGAAGGGACGTTTGATCGTACCATCCAGGTTCCGGGAACAGCTGGGCGATGAGTTCGTTGTGACCAAGGGACTGGACGGGTGTCTTTTTGTGTACGAAAATTCCGAATGGAGATCCTTTGAAGAAAAACTCCACGCACTTCCTCTTACAAATGCCAATGCCAGAAAATTTACAAAGGTTTTTTCCTGGCCGGCGCCAGCGCCTGCGAGGTGGACAGGCAGGGCAGGATCCTGATCCCTGCGGTCCTCCGGGAATTCGCGAATCTGGAAAAGGATGTGGTCCTGGTCGGCGTCGGAAGCCGGATCGAGATCTGGAACAAGGCGATCTGGGCAGGAGAAGAATGTCTATGATGACATGGAAGAGATCGCAGAAAATATGGAAGGTCTTGGCATATGATTTTTGAACACAAGTCAGTTCTCTATACGAAACCGTAGACAGCAGACCTGAATATTAAAGCCGGACGGGATCTATGTGGACGGTACCCTGGGGGCGGCGGCGGCCATGCTTATGAGGTCCTAAAGCGGCTGGGCCCCAAAGGCCGTCTCATCGGCATCGACCAGGATGCAGACGCCATCCAAGGCAGCTTCTGGGACGGCTTAAGGAATACGGAGAGAAGGTTACCATCGTCAGGAGCAATTACAGAAATATAAAAGAGGTGCTGTCCAGCCTGGGGATCGAAAAAGTGGACGGGATCTACCTGGACCTTGGCGTATCCTCCTATCAGCTGGATACGGCAGGCAGGGGGCTTTACCTACCGGGGAAAACGCGCCGTTGGATATGCGTATGGACCAGAGAAACGAAAAAAAACGGCCGCGGATATCGTCAATGAATACAGCGAGATGGAGCTGTACCGGATCATCCGTGATTACGGTGAGGACCGGTTTGCGAAAAATATTGCAAAAGCACATTGTGAAAGCGCGCCAGGAGAAACGGATCGAAACCACCGATGAGCTGGTGGAGATCATCAAGGCCGCCATCCCGGCCAGGGTACGGGCCACGGGAGGACACCCGGCCAAGCGCACCTTCCAGGCTATCCGCATCGAGCTGAACCATGAGCTGGACGGACAATTTTAGGAGCACCATGGTTTTTGGTGAAGATAAATATAAATCTTTTGGATTTTTTTCTTTTTAGAAACAGTTCGACGAATAGACGATGTCGAAAAGGAACCCGCTTCTTCCATGCATTATAACCAGATCGTGGAAACGTCAATTTTTCAGTATCCGCTGACAGAAACTTGGACGTTTCAACAGGCAGGAAGCAGTTTCTTTCTACATATTTAGATGTAGCGTAAAAGAGTTTTTGTCATTTTCCCAGAATACCGATTGCTTTTTTAACACTTCAAGTGCATCCTTTGTATCGCGTAATTCTGCTTGCAGACGGGTGATTTCTTTTGCTTCATCACTTGCGTATTTGCTCGAACCACGAGTAGGAACAGTACCTTCATGTTCCTTTTGCTGCTTTCATCCAATTTTTTAGTGCGGATTCGCTGATTCCAAGATTTTCAGCACACTTACGAAGCGCAATCTCAGGATGCTCCAACCGATATCTTACTGCATCTTCCTTAAACTCTTGTGAATACCTTTGTACCTCTTGCCATAACCATTCTCCTCTCTTGCTGTATGACTATCATATACTATTTATTGAAAATGGTCATGTTTATTTTGTACTATTTATATTCTAACATCACTTCGTCTGGTACAATATCTACATACCATGTATCATTAGGAATTTCGCATTCTACTGTAAGGCTGTTCTTAGGTATGTGTTCCTGACTTTGAGTCAGAACAACTCGGCTGCCTGTAGTTTCATCAGTTGTCCATATTTCATAGCAATAGGAAGCTTCATTTAATCGGTCAAACCTATTTCATCTATAAATTTATCCCAGTCGATGACCATAATCACAAAGCCCCAAAAAGAGTCATTGTCTATAGAATCTTCTTTATAAACCGGATGGAACAGCAAAGCGCCTGTTCCTCCCTGTTTTAATTTATATGAATTCACCAAGTGTATAGTTTCCGGTTTCTTTCGCACGGTTTTGCATCATCCTTACGCTCATGATCTGTCAGCATATTTATTCCCAAATGCGTTCTCATTTCCCTGCTGTGGAAATACATCAGTAACAACTCCATCCGGCGCAAGTTCAAAAGCTTTCACAATACCATCCTCGTTTGGAAGCATTTTCGCTAATTCCGAAAATGAAGTCTGATCCAGGTTATATCCTGCGAGAACTACATTTCCAAGAAACTCTGAAAGTTCAACATACTGATTCAATTGCGCATTGATTCGTCTTACTGTACTTTGGGCAGTATAAGTGGCGGCTGTTTTTTTCCTTTTTCTATGTTCTTTAAATTAATATATCCAAAAAAGAAAGGATGCAATAAAAAAACAAGTAATCCAACAATCAAACTGTATTTTTTATTTGTTTAGAAGCGCTACTTTTTTTTTCATTCGCGGTTGCCTCGTCATCTTCAATCATTTAAAATTACGTTAAGAACTAATTGCATTTTACACCAATATTTCCATTGTACGCAAGGAAAACGTTATCAGTACAATAGAAAAACGTCCTATAACTTTTTGGGGCAAAATCTATTCAAATTTTTACTTCTGTGATATAATGCTTTATTATAAAAAAAAATTCTCTTACAGGTATTTACAACCGCTATGGATTCGATGAACTGGCAGAACAGATGATTACTAAAAATCCGGAAGCAAAAATTTGTGGCTGTACTCCTTGATATTGATGATTTTAAGTTTGTTAATGATATCTATGGGCATGTCTATGGAGACAATGCATTAAAGAGTCTGGCAGACAGTATGAAAGCTTTTTTTTCCCGTCTGGTGCGTTATTAGGAAGAAACGGCGGCGATGAGTTCGTTATTCTTTTAAAAGATTATTCCTACGATGATGTAAAAGAGAAGCTACAGCAATTCACTATGGCTCAAAGACATTTTCATACAAGGGAAAAGAACATCAATTTTCTATTTCTCTTGGATATGCGGAATATCCGACATTTGCGTCTAATCGTTCACAGCTTATGCGCTGTGCAGATGCATGACCCTTTACGAAATAAAACTTCATGGGAAAAATGGCTGTATGGCATATAAGGAAGGGCTTGAATTAAGGGCTCGTAAACAACTTGGATTTGCATTCAAGGATATCTCCGAGAACCTTCCAGGAGCATTTATCATATACAGAGCAGACAAAGAACATGACGAACTCTTTTATGCAAATCAGGAGTTTCTTCATATGGCCGGGTATAAAGATATGGATGAACTATTCAGACTTACAAAGAAAAGTTTCCGCAACCTGATACGCGAAGATGAACAGAAGAAGATAGAAGCAAGCATTTGGAAACAGATTGATAATGGCAATGAAAATGATTATATTCACTTTCATTTACGAAGAGCGGATGGAGCGTATCTGCCTGTGCTTGACCATGGGAGAATTGTTGAGAGCCAGCAATATGGCAAAGTATTTTATGTATTGTTCATGGACTGGGAGGATATGAATAGTCATTACAGTGAAAAAATTTTCCAGATAATCAAAGGAAATATTGTAAAAAATATTGTTGTAAAAATAGAAAAATCCTGCTCATATTCATATATTGAACAGGATTTTTCTATTACGCTGTTAAATATTCCGTTTTACTGGAAGTTGACTTGCCTATTTTCTTAAAATTTCATGTGGAGCTTCTATTTCATTTGCCAAGGTATGTTCTGTTAATTCTGACATCATTTTTTAACTTTTTATTAATCAACGGCCGCATACAGTTAGGAACATGTTCCTGATGCGCTCTGTGGATCGCTACACATTCCTTACAGTTTCCATGGTAGCGACAGGCTTTCAGGCAAGGACAGTGGTCTTTGTCTTTGTATTCCTGACGAAATTCCGATGCAAATTCTTCTTGCAGTCTCAGGCCTCGGCACGGTTTCCCTTATGACATTCTGCCATTGCATCCAGTTCTTTTTGGTTTCCTTCAATCTTCATGTTATTGTTTGTCTCCATTTTAATTCAATTATTACTCGGATTCTGACAAGTTCATGTTTTGCCAGCCATACCGGATAATGGATATAATCGCATAGATTTTTTCATAATATCTTTTAGCTTTTGTTAAATTTAGCTCCAGAAATCTGTTTTTTGACTAAGACCGATGTCTGCGCTTTTTAAAAACCAGGTTGATTCCTTGTTTTAACTGCACTTCATAATCTTGGATCGCTTTAACTGCAATTCTTGATAAAATCAGAATAACCGGAATGTTAATGAGCGCCATAACCCCCATCAGTACATCGGAAAGATCCCACAAAAAAGAGACATTTCCATTCCTGCTCCCAGAAAAATCGCAAGTGCTGATACCAGTCTGAAGCCTTTCATAAAAAGCTTTTTCCCGGCTGCTTTTTTGTGAATGTAGATTAAAAGATTGTCACAATAGAAACAGTTTCCGAGCAGAGTTGTAAATGCAAAAAATACCATTGCAACTGTAATAAAGACCGGACCGAAAGAACCAAGTGATTCCTGAAGTGATGCCTGCACCCATGGTGCTCCCTGCAATTCTTTTGCCGGATCGATTCCAGATGACATACACATCATAGCTGTTGCTGTACAAAGCAGCAAGGTATCAATAAATACGGATAACATCTGTACCAGCCCCTGTTTTACCGGATGGCTGACATTTGCCGCAGCTGATGCATTCGGAGCCGAACCGATACCTGCCTCATTGGAATAGAGACCCCGGCGGATTCCCTGCATCATGGCCGAACCGGAAAATGCTCCGAAAATTGCTTTAAAATCAAATGCTTCTTCAAAAATGCGCACAAACATTGCAGGCACATTCTGAATATTGATAATTACTACCAAAAAGTGAAATCCCAATATACGCAATCCCCATTACCGGTACAACCATTGATGTTACTTTTTACGATACGTGATCCGCCGCCAAGCAGACACCAGCCTGTCAGCACTGCCAAAATTCCACCGATGATCCAGGGACTTATCTTTGCTTCATAAAAGGAAAATACTGAAAATGTAGACTGCAGATTATAAGATGCCAGCATATTAAATCCAAATGCGTAGGTTAAAAAATCATTGCAACGCAGAAAACAATTGCCAGTGGGCGACAATGAAGTGCCGCTTCAATATAGTAAGCCGGTCCTCCATAACAGCTTCCGTCTTCTCCTTTTTTTTTCTTATAAATCTGTGCCAATGTACTCTCAATCAGAGCAGATGCACTTCCGATGATCGCAATCACCCACATCCAGAATACAGAACCAAATCCTCCTATACAAATCGCCGATGAAACTCCGACAATATTTCCCGTTCCCACACGGGATGCTGTTGAAACCATAAGTGCCTGAAAAGAGGAAATTGCCTTTTTATCCTCCGGCTTTTCCATTACAGATCCACAAGCTCTCTTAAATAATCTTACCTGTGGAAATCTTGTACGGACTGTAAAATACACTCCCGCACCAATCAGTATAATAACCAGTAGTTTACTATACATAAAAAAGAACTTATTGTACTAATAATCGTTTGAAACATACCTTCTTCCCTTTCCATATTTTTTGTCAATATATTAACGGAAAGAAGAAGGTGGATTTGCAAGCTTTTTTCGTATTTTCCTCTGTTGATTGGTAACAGTTCAGCCTTATTATTTTATCAGAAAAGGTAAGAGATAAAACGGTTTCAACAATAGAAGAAACATTCCTTGATCACGGATAGTGGGAAGTGTATAGCCGAACAGCAGGGTGTTCGTTGTGAAGTGAAATTTGTTCGCCGATGCTTCTCCGTATATATCTATTACTTACAAAATTCAAATGCCACATAATACACATAATCATTTTTTTGAAAGAAAATCTATTTTGCTATTTATAAAATCATCTAAAGTCGGAACACTCATTCCATCGTTATCATAAACAAAGGCAATAAGTGGCTGCTGCTCATCGTATCTAATGTCTACGACATTTTTTATTTCAGTTGCCGTTCTGCCATAGTATTCTCTATTTTCAACATTTTCTAAAATAGGAATTTCTGTTGACAACTTATTTCCACCTCCGGAAACAATTAATTTAATTACATAATTATCGGAAATCCGACACCATTACGATTTCACCACTTTTTGGGGCGAAGCAATATCTTCAAATCCCATTTCTACTTTATCGTGATCACTCAATTTTCCTGATTCGTATCGGCAAATATGTAATCTGAGTTTTTTATATTTATCCGTTGTGATAAACTTATATACGAATACTCCATCCGGTCCAGCAAGCAGTTCTGCTGTCTGCATTTCTATGCTATCTTTTGCAACAGGCGAAATGTAATTCTGTGGTTTTTTCAAACGGTATATGGTAAATCCGATTACTGATACCACACAAATAAAAATAAAACTAATATACATTTCATAACCTTCAGACATTTCTCTTTATTTATATTATCTTTGATTACTTCAATAATATTTGTTTCTGACTTCTGAATCATGTTCTCTTGGGCTATATCTTCTCCAGCCAGAAACTCATTGAGGCTAATACCAAGAATTGAACAAAGTTCTTTATAAACAGATACATCCGGAAGGCAAACTCCTCGCTCCCCCATTTAGAAACCGACTTATCACTCCTACCTAATTTTTTCTGCCAGTTGCTTTTGTGTCATCCCTAGGGACTTTCGTTTACCTGCAATATATTTTCCAATTTTGATAAGATCCATCCATCTACCTCCCTTTTTTTTTTTATTAATCGTACTCTATTTTAGATGAAAAGCATACCCCTCGAAGGTAGAATATGTTTTTTAAGCCAAATGTTAGCTGGAAATTGCTTTTTTATGGAATTTTGAATCCATAGTTTCAACTTTCAAAAAATGGAAAAAACTATGTTTTTGAAAGCGACGTCTTGCATATACTATTAGCTGCCAGTATAATAAGTACATCGAAGTAGTTTCAAGAAATAAAAATATTCGACTTTTGAAAGCGGGTAACGATATGAAAACAATTACAAGAGCAAAATATCTCAACAGAATCATTGAACTGAATGATACTCCCGACATCAAGATTATCACAGGCATTCGTCGATCCGGTAAGTCCAAGCTGATGCAGGCGTATATTGAGTATCTGAAAAGCCATTTTGAAAATATCAATATCATCTTCATTGACTTCATGGATTTGGCGTATGAAGAAATCAGGGAATACCATGCCTTACACGCCTATGTGGAAGAACATTATCAGGCAGGTAAAACAAACTATCTGTTTGTGGATGAGGTTCAGATGTGTCCCAAGTTTGAGTTGGCAATCAATAGCCTGTATTCTAAAGGGAAATACGACATTTATGTAACCGGCTCCAATGCTTTCCTGTTGAGTGCGGATCTGGCAACTCTGTTTACCGGACGCTATATTGAAATTCATGTGTTTCCTTTCAGCTTCCGGGAATATTGCCAATATTATGATGATATTAGTGACAAAGATAAGCTCTTTATGATGAGTACGCTATCAAGGGCGGTTTAGCAGGTTCCTATGCTTATAGAACCGAAAACGACAGAACAAACTATATAAAGGAAGTCTACGAAACCATTGTTACAAGGGACTTAGTACAGAAATATACTCTGCCAGACACTTTGGTTTTGCAGCGTCTGAGCGAGTTCCTTATGGATAATATCAGCAATCTGACTTCTCCTAATAAGATCAGTCAGCTACTGACAGCAAATGAGACTCAACCAATCATGTAACCATCGGCAAGTACATTAAGTATTTGTGCAATGCTTTTGTATTTTATGATATTAAGAGATACGACATCCGAGGTAAGAAATACCTTGAAAGCTCTGAA
>VOFJ01001935.1_pt1 | contig 13208 bp, 21 predicted proteins | sample 5384081 | NCBI WGS metagenome assembly VOFJ01 (sample SAMN12384729, study PRJNA508395) | human gut metagenome | isolation source: healthy gut I | host: Homo sapiens
TTCCTTACGCTGCTTCGCTGGTAAGCGGTGGCAGCGTATGGAACATGATCTTCAAACTCTCCATGGGCCCCATCAATATGATCCTGAACCAGTTCTTTGGCGTGGCGGTGGAAACCTGCCCCGCTGGCTGCCGGTAAGGACACCGCTATGCTCACGGTCATCCTGTTCAGCGTCTGGAAGAACATGGGCTATTACATGGTCATCTACCTGGCCGGTCTGCAGGGCACCAACCCGGACCTGAACGAAGCCGCCGAGCTGGACGGTGCAAACCGCTGGCAGCAGTTCTGGCACATCACTCTGCCCCAGCTGAAGCCTACCACCTTCTTCGTTATCATCATGCTGACCATCGCCTCCTTCAAGGTGTATGACCAGATGTACATGATCACCCAGGGCGGCCCCGGCAATGCGACCATGACCCTTGTTTACTACATCTACAACGTAGCCTTCGTCAACACGCCGAAGTACGGCTACGCAAGTGCCGTGTCCATGGTGCTGTTTCGTGCTGGTGCTGTTTGTCACCATCATCCAGTTCCGCGGCTCCAAGGGCGAGAACTGAGAAAGGAGGAAGAAACTCATGTCTGCTGCTATTATCAAGACCGAGGCCTCTCAGAAGCGCCGCACTCCTTAAGTTCCAAATTTCTAAAAGCATCTGAATCTGTGAAATAAGAATAATAGTTGCAAGACCATTAACAAATCCGTGCATTACTGATTCCGGAATAAACTTTACCACTACTCCGAATTTAACAAGTCCTAAAAAACTATCTGAATAATACCCGCAAGTATTACCGCTGCAAACAGGTACTCAGGATGTTCACCCGATATAAATACTTTCGATATGAGGCCTGTAAGAATTGTTGCTGTAGCACCTGCACAGGCTGTAATTACGCCCGGTCTTCCACTTACAAATGAAAGTGTAACTGTAAGTACTATACATGTGAAAAGGCCCATGTAAGGAGGGATACCAACTGCAAGCATGAATCCTATAACTTCAGGAAGAAGCACAGAATGTTGCAACAATACCTCCCCAAATGTCTCCCGGAATGTTAGAGAACCAGGTATATCTTTCTTTCTGCCAAAAAACTCATCTCTTTATAAGGAATGGTTTTTTTCTCAGTTTGTGTATTTTCACTCATAAATAAATAACGATTCGATCGTACTCCTTTCTGTAAATTTAAACATTGCAAAATATAATATACTTACATTTATTGGCATATTATACTATCATTATTTATATAATGTATATAAATAATTTAAACTTTTTTAATTTTTATAACTGATACACTACACAAAAAAATAAGGAATGATCCACACGAAATGTAACATTTCCACGGTCATTCCTTATTTATATTGTTCAGATACCTATTGAATCATTAAGATTCCTTTAATATCTCGTTGAGTGTTCTCCAGCCGAGAACAGCACATTTAACTCTGGCAGGCATATGTGAAATATCTTCAAGTGCTGAACCTTCCTCAAGCTCCTGAATCTCATCTTCACTTGCTTCGCCCTTTATCATTCTAAGGAAGATATCAGAAAGTCTGAGAGCTTCTTCCTTTGTCTTTCCCTTAACAAGGCTTGTCATGATATCTGTAGATGCCTGTGAAATGGCACAACCTTCTCCGACAAATGCCGCATCTGTAATAACGCCGTCTTCATACTTAATCTGTAATACGATGTCATCACCACAGCTTGGGTTTACGCCTTCTTTTTCAAATGTGAAGTCCTTGATCTTAAACTTATTTTCAGGATGTATATTATGATCAGTTAATACTTCGTTATAAAATGTTCTATTACTCATAACCCATTTCACCTCTTATTTCAGAAAGCGCCTTAGCAAATCTTTCAATGTCTTCTACATTATTATAGAAAGAAATACTTGCTCTTGTTGTTGAAATTCCACCTGTTGGCTTCTCATCCTTTAAGTCATACAAGTGCTGTAACAAAGGCTGTGCGCAATGATGTCCCGCTCTTACGGCAACACCCTTTGTATCAAATATTGAAGCAACGTCATGTGGATGAACACCCTTAACTCTGAATGTAATAATACCTTCATGCTCAGTTGCTTCCTGTGAACCGATAATCTCAATACCTTCAATATCCCTGATTAACTCAAAGGCATACTGTGTAAGAGCACGTTCACGCTTCATAATTGTATCAAATCCAATAGTGTCAATGTAATCAATGGCAGCTTCAAGACCTACTGCATCGCCAACATTTACAGTACCTGCCTCAAACTTGTGAGGAACTTCTGCATATGTTGCGCCTGTTCTTTGTAACTGTCTCTATCATTTCACCACCATAAAGGAATGGTTCCATTTCCTCGAGATGCTCAAGCTTACCATATAATACGCCGATACCCATTGGAGAAAGCATTTTTGTGTCCTGAGAATACGAGGAAGTCACAGTCGAGATCCTTAACGTCTACAGGCATATGAGGAACAGACTGTGCTCCATCGACTAAAATCTTAGCTCCAACGCTTCTTGCCACCTTAGCAAATGACTTTAACGTCATTAATCTTACCGATAACATTTGAAACCTGTGTAATTGCAACAAGCTTTTGTCTTCTCATTTACAAGGCTCTTTAATGTTTCGATATCGAAGTTACTTTTCTTCATCACATTCCCAGAATACTACCTTAGCACCTGTTCTCTTAGCAACCTGGAGCCATGGAAGGAAGTTTGAGTGATGCTCTGCAATACTTACAACAATCTCATCACCTTCACTGATTCCTTTGATTCCAAGGCTGTATGCCACTAAGTTGATACTTTCTGAAGCATTTCTTGTAAATACAATTTCTTCTGTCTTAGCATTGATAAACTTAGCCACTCTTGCTCTTGCTCTTTCGTAAGCATCTGTAGCATCCACGCTGAGCTCGTAAACGCCACGGAATGGATTGGCATTATTATTTTCATAATAATTGTTCATTGCTTCCAATACCTGCATTGGCTTCTGTGTTGTAGCGCCGTTATCTAAATATGCTATATTTCTGTTATTAATGAGCGGGGAAATGTCTTCTGATTCTGTTGCTGTCAAGCTCAAAATCCTTATCTTCAGATATATTACTCATCTATCTCAATTCCTCCATTGAAAAACTTTCTCGCATCTCTTTACGTCATCATCAGGAATCTGTCTGCAGAGTCCACGGAATCTTGCACCTGAAATGATGTCATAGATATCCTCTTCCTTAAGACCTCTTGATGACATGTAGAATAAAAGATCCTCGTCAAGCTTTCCGATACTTGCGCCGTGGTTACCTGCTACATCCTCTTCGCTACAGAGAATTACAGGAATTGACTGACATACTACGTCATCACTACGCATGAGAACGCTTTCGATTTCTCCACCGACTGCACCTGCACATCCGTTTTTGAAATCAATTGTTCCTCTGAATACCTTCTCTGATGTTCCTTCAAGAACACCCTGTGCATCAATATCACACTCTGTTCTTGGAGCAATGTGATCAACAACATAGTTCATGTCGAGCTTATCATTGCCATCAAGGGAAGTAACCAACGCTCTTTTCAACCTTTGATTCCTTACCTGAAAGTGTAACTCTGCATCCCTGGTATACATTTCCGCCGATAAAGAGGTTTGTAACCTTAATTTCAGCCTTGTCATCAGTTTCAACACCGATGTCATTGTATAATGTATTATTTTCACCAAGTCTTACAACCTGGATAATTGAAACCTTTGCGTTCTTACCTGCCTTAACAAGTGTCTTTGCCATAGCTGTGCTATTTTCAGCTTCTTCAGCTGCAAAGTCCATAAGAACTGTGATTTCAGCATCATCTTCAGCTTCAACAGCAAATTTGTTAGCATTTACGGCATTCTCAGCATAGTTAAATCTGAGAACTACAGGAGATGTCTCCTTAACGCCTGCCTTGGCTGTAAACTTTGTTGTTTCTGTAATGCTCTCGTTGAACATTTCATCAAAATCAGCTCCAAGAGATGCTGTAATGTTGTTAAATACAGCCTTATCTGCAGTTGTCTTCTCAATTGCAGCAGGAACCTTTTCGTCATAATCATGAGTAGCATTTGCTACATCAAATGTAGTAATTTTACCATGGTTCATCTTTAACCATCGCCATGTAGGAGATGGTATATGGTTTATTGCAATTTCTTTTTTTTGTACTCATAGTTCCACTCCTTATCCGATACTACCCTTCATTTCAAGTCTGATAAGATTGTTCATCTCAACAGCATATTCAACAGGAAGTTCCTTACCTACGTTGTCAGCGAAACCACTAACGATCATAGCCTTAGCTTCTTCCTCTGAAAGACCTCTACTCATGATGTAGAAGATTTCATCATCATTGATCTTACCGATCTTAGCTTCGTGACCTACATCAGCATACTGTGTTCTGATATCCATAGCTGGAATAGTATCTGATCTTGAAATGTTATCAACCATAAGTGATTCACAGGATACAGCAACCTTACTATTCTTAGCTTTCTTATTTACAACAACAGAGCTTCTGAATGTACTGATACCACCGTCCTTAGAAATAGAACGTGTGTTGATGTATGAAGATGTGTTAGGTGCGTTGTGAACTACCTTGTACCTGTATCAAGGTTCTGGCCTTCACCTGCAAATGTTACACCTGTAAATTCTGCTCTTGCGCCCTTACCGTTAAGCACGCTCATAGGATAGAGGTATGAAACATGTGAACCAAATGAACCTGATATCCATTCGATCTTACCGCCCTCTTCTACCTTTGCACGCTTAGTGTTGAGGTTGTACATGTTCTTTGACCAGTTCTCAATTGTTGAGTATCTGAGAGTAGCGTTCTTACCTACATAAAGCTCAACACAACCTGCATGGAGGTTAGCAACATTGTACTTAGGAGCTGAACATCCTTCGATGAAGTGAAGGTATGCATCATCTTCTACAATAATAAGTGTATGCTCGAACTGACCTGCACCAGGTGCATTAAGTCTGAAGTATGACTGAAGTGGAATTTCAAGATGAACTCCCTTTGGAACGTATACGAATGAACCACCTGACCATACAGCACCGTGAAGAGCTGCAAACTTGTGATCTGTTGAGGAACAAGCTTCATGAAATGTTCCTTAATCATATCTGCATATTCGCCGTTAAGAGCACTTTCCATATCTGTGTAGATAACACCCTGCTCTTTCAACTTCTTTTCTTACGTTGTGGTATACAACTTCAGAGTCGTACTGTGCACCAACACCTGCAAGAGAATCCTTCTCTGCCTGTGGGATACCGAGTCTGTCGAATGTATTCTTAATATCTTCAGGAACTTCGTTCCAGTCTGCCTTCATATCTGTGTTAGGACGTACGTATGTAACGATCTCATCCACGTTAAAGTCCTTCAATAGATGGACCCCAGTCAGGCATTTCAGAATTGTTAAATATATCAAGTGACTTGAGTCTGAATTCTTCATCCATTCAGGATCATGCTTTTCTCTTGATAAATGCTCAACGATTTCAGGTGTTAAGCCTTCCTCAATTCTGTAATTATCTTTTTTCTTCGTCCTTAATATTGTAGATATTTCTATCAATATCGGAAACGATTGTATTTCTCTTTTCATAAGTTCACCTCACAAATCTACATTAATTTTCGTATTTTTGCAAATCCGTTATCATTGATTTCATCGATAAGTGAAGCGTCGCCGTCAGCAACTAAAGAACCATTAACAAGTACATGTGTCTTATCTACTGAAAGAGCAGATAAAATCTTTTGTGCTGTGTGTAATAACGAGAAGTGCACCACCAACCTTTTCTGGTATGCTTCGATACCCTTAGATACTGTCTTAACAGCATCTACATCAAGTCCTGAGTCAGTCTCATCAAGAATAGCGATTTTAGGCTCAAGCATAAGAAGCTGTAATATCTCAGCTTTCTTTCTTCTCACCACCTGAGAATCCGCAGTTTAAGTCTCTCTGTAAATATTTCTCATCCATTTCAAGAAGAGCCATGTTTTCTTCTACTTCCTTCTTGAACTCCCAGAACTTAATTCTCTTTCCTGTTTTCTGCTCCAATGCATTTCTTAAAAAACTCACTGAGTGTGATACCAGGAACTTCTACAGGAGCCTGGAATGATAAGAATACGCCGTCCTTTGCTCTTTTCGTTAACAGCTTCTTCTGTAATATCCTTACCGTCAAGAACGATAGAACCGTTAATTACGTTATATCTTGGGTTACCCATGATAGTAAGACCAAGTGTTGTTTTTACCTGCACCGTTAGGTCCCATAAGTACGTGTGTCTCACCGGCATTGAGGTTAAGATTAATATTATGAAGGATTTCCTTTTCCCCTATTTCAACTGTTAAATTTTTTATTTCTAATAAATTCTCTGACATAAAAACCTCCATTTACAATAGCCTTTATATTGTACAATTATATTGTTTACAATTTACTTTTGATAATGATAATAATATATCTTTTATTGTTTCAAATACAATTCACATTTTAATGTATTTGTTAAATAAATTTCGCATTTGTATACAATATTGATATGTGTTTAACAATATTGTATACACTCGTTAACAAAACACGTGGTAAACCACGAAAAAAAGATATAAATGTTCATTTTCATTACATTATAATAAGAAACAATTTGATATTATAAACCTAAATTATGTGTTAGTGTTACATAATTATATAAAATCAATACTATAAATTGATCAGCATATCTATGTTAATTCTTTAGCAAAAAAGAACTGCCGGAAATGAATATCTCATTTCCGGCAGTTCTTTTATTTATTCTTTACTCTTCTTTATATATTAATGAAATATATGCGTTTCACTATATGCGTTTCACTATATGCGCTTCACTATATGCGTTTCACTATATGCGTTTCACTATATGCGCTTCACTATATGCGTTTTCACTATATGCGCTTCACTATATGCGTTTCACTATATGCGTTTCACTATATTCATTTCATTAAATGAAGAAACTGTCTGCTTAATTATAAGTGAAGCACTCTGTCCTTGATCTCCTGAGTTCTACCCTGGTTCCAGAACTGAGGTACCAATGTATCCGCAAGTTCTTCTTGCAACATTTAACTTATTCTCATCTGTATTGCCACAGTTAGGACATCTCCAGATAAGCTTTCCGCTGCTTTCACTTACGATTTCCATTTCACCGTCAAATCCACAAACCTGGCAATAGTCGCTCTTTGTATTGAGCTCTGCGTACATGATGTTTTCGTAAATATACTTCATAACCTCAAGTACGGCTTCAATGTTATTGCTCATGTTAGGAACCTCAACATAGCTGATGGCTCCACCAGGGCTGAGTGCCTGGAATTCAGATTCGAACTTAAGCTTTGTAAATGCATCAATGTCTTCTGTTACATGTACATGGTAGCTGTTTGTGATGTAGTTCTTATCTGTAACACCTTCGATCTTACCGAATCTCTTCTGTAAACACTTGGCGAACTTATATGTTGTAGACTCAATGGTGTTCCGTAAGGTGAGAATGCAATATTTGTCTCTGCCTTCCACTCGTTACATTTATCATTTAAGAACTGCATTACACGAAGGGCAAATTCCTTACCACCCTCTTCTGTATGTGATACGCCCTTCATATACTTTGTACACTCATTAAGACCTGCATATCCTAAAGAAATAGTTGAGTAGTTGTTAAATAATAACTTATCAATTACTTCACCCCTTTTCAAGTCTTGCTAAAGCACCATTCTGCCAAAGAATAGGAGCAACGTCTGAAGGTGTACCGAGAAGTCTCTTGTGACGGTACATAAGAGCTTTTTCTTACATAACTGAGTTCTTTTTCTTCCATGAGCTCCCAGAAACGCTCTTCATCTCGCCTGATGAACATGCGACGTCTACAAGGTTAAGAGTTACAACACCCTGGTTGAATCTTCCGTAGTACTTATGCTCTCCATTTTTCACCCATACCTACTGTATCGGCTGTAAGGAATGAACGGCATCCCATACATGGATATACATCGCCATTTTTAAGCTCACGCATCTTCTTGGCTGAAATATAGTCAGGTACCATTCTCTTAGCTGTACATTTTGCAGCAAGTACTGTTAAATCCCAGTATCTTGAATCTTCAGTAATGTTATCCTCATCAAGAACATAGATTAATTTAGGGAATGCAGGTGTAATATAAACGCCCTTCTCATTTTTAACACCCTGAATTCTCTGCTCTAATACTTCTTTAATTACAAGTGCAAGGTCTTCTCTTGTCTGCTCGTCCTTGGCTTCGCTGAGATCCATATATACAGTAACAAATGGAGCCTGTCCGTTTGTTGTCATAAGAGTAATGACCTGATACTGAATAGTCTGAACACCACGCTTAATCTCATCAAGAACTCTTAACTCTGCAACCTGACGGATCTTTTCATCGTCAGCTTCAATTCCGGCTACTTCAAATTCTTCACGAACCTGTGTTACAAACTTCTTTCTGCTTATATCAACAAATGGAGCTAAATGTGAAAGTGAAATGCTCTGTCCACCGTACTGTGAGCTGGCAATCTGAGCAATTGCCTGAGTTGCAATGTTACATGCTGTTGAGAAACTGTGTGGCTTTTCAATCATTGTCTCACTGATTACAGTACCGTTCTGAAGCATGTCTTCAAGGTTAACGAGACAGCAGTTGTGCATATGCTGTGCGAAGTAGTCTGAATCGTGGAAATGAATAATCCCTCTTCATGAGCTTCAACTATATCCTTTGGAAGAAGGAATCTCTTTGTGATATCCTTACTAACCTCACCTGCCATATAGTCTCTCTGAACACTGTTAACTGTTGGGTTCTTGTTTGAATTCTCCTGCTTAACCTCTTCATTGTTGCATTCAAGAAGGCTGAGGATCTGTGCATCTGTAGAATTAGACTTACGAACAAGATCTCTCTTATATCTGTATGTAATATATTTTCTTGCAAGAGCAAATTTAGCTCTCTTCATAATTTCGTCTTCCACAATATCCTGTATCTCTTCAACAGAAAGACATCTTGTCATACCGCGTCCGACCTGCTTAACATATTCAGCAATCTGTTCTACCATTTCTTCAGATGATAACTTATCATCTTCAATTACTTCGTCATTGGCCTTGGACACAGCGTTAATAATCTTAACACTGTCGAATACAGCCTCTGCGCCGTTTCTCTTAATAATCTTCATGCTGAACCCCCTCAGGCAAATACAAAATATAGTGTAACTTTAAAAATAAAAAACCCCTGCTTTTTTATTGCAAGGGTTATACTACAATATATTGTGTTCAAATACAAGATGTATACATTATATATAGTTCTTGCATTTTTTAAATTTTTGTGAAACAGGCTTAAAACCTATTACTTCTGAGCATCAAGAATTTTAAAAATTTTATTGGCATCTTCCATACTGGCAATAATCTGCATATGATCCCCATCCTGGAATACATAATTTGCTCCCCGGCATGATATTTGTAACTCCATTTGTCACAACACCAATAATATTAATGTTATATCTTGAGCTGACATTTAAATCCTTAATGGAATGTCCTACCCATTCTTTGATTATAGGAAGCTCGTAAATAGAATAATCTCCATCCAGCTCAATATATTCAAATACATGATTTGCTGATGCCTTAACCGCAATGCTGTGTGCAGCATCTCGTTCAGGGTATACAACCTCATCAGCACCATTTTTAAGAAGGAACTTCGCCTGAATCTCTCTGCTTGCAAGACTGATTACCCACTTGGCACCTTTTTTTCCTTTGCAAGGTTTGTGATTTCGAGAGAGTTCTGGAAGTTTTCCTTAATGGCAACAATTATTACGTCAAAGTTCTTTATTCCAAGTGCATCAAGTACATCAGGATTTGTACAGTCACCGATTCTTGCGGCAGATACATCTGTGAAGAAATCTCTTAACTGTTCTCTCTCTGATCTACGATCATAATATCATTATCGAGTTCAATAAGCTTTCTACATATATGTTTACCGAACTCACCCATACCAATTATTAAAAAAGATTTCATTATATAACCTCATTAACCTACATTTACATGTTCAACCGGATATGTAAATAAGTGGATTTTTCTTTCTAACCTTAAATGATACTGCAAATGTTACGGTTCCTATTCGTCCGATAAACATCAACAATATAATAACTGCCTGAGATACAGGTACCAGTTCCCTGGTTAATCCTGTAGAAAAGACCTACGGTACCCATGGCTGAGAATACCTCCATCATAAGGTTACCGATATCTACATGCTGTGTTGCACTTATTACAAGTGTAGCAAGGGAAACAAGAAGTATGTTGAGCCATAATACGAGGGATGCCTGGTTAACATTCTCTTCGCTGATTCTTCTCTTTCCGATATGCACACCACTTATTCCGAAAATATGACTGAATACATATACGGTCATAATAACAAGTGTTGTAGTTTTAATACCGCCTGCAGTAGAGCCTGAGTTACCACCGATAAACATAAAGAAACATGTAAGCATTTTACTTGGCTGTGACATCAATGCCAGATCAACCGAGTTCATACCTGCAGTTCTTGGGCTTATACTTGCAAAGAGGCCTGACATTAATGCGTCATGCGGACTCATGCCTGCAAATGTATAATTTCTTTCAAATAGCATATACAATGCAGTTCCCCGGCTATTAAAACAACCGTTGAAATGAGAACTATTTTTTGTGTGTAATGCAAATTTCCTGAATTTGAATTTCTTTGAGATAATATCGTCCCAGACAAGGAATCCCAATCCACCTAAAACAATAAGTCCCATAATAGTATAAAGCACTAATGGATCATGCATGTAAGATGTAAGAGAAGAATACTCTCCCTTGTATCCGAAAATATCAAATCCTGCATTACAGAATGCTGAGATGGAATGGAATATTCCATAATAAGTACCCTTAAGAATACCCATCTCCGGTATAAATCTTATACATAGAAGAATCGCTCCGACTCCTTCTATAATAAATACTCTTACAACAATCTTTCTGAGCATTCTTACGACACCATTCATGCCGCTTGAGAAAATACTCTCCTGAATAAGAGCACGCATATTTATGCTCATTCTTTTTTCTGGTGAACATATACAGCATTGCCGTAATTGTAACGACACCCAGTCCACCAATCTGAATAAGACACAATATTACAATCTGACCAAACAGCGACCAATGAGTGAATGTATCCACAACAACAAGGCCGGTCACACATGTGGCAGATGTAGATGTAAACAAACTGTCTAAAAAGTTAGTAACCTCTCCCGTTTTTGGAAGATATTGGTAACATGAGTAAAACAGTACCCGTAAATATTACCAGTGCAAATCCAAAAGCAACTATCTGAGCTCTTGAAAATAATATCCTGTTGATTACTTTTTATCCTGTGACATAATCTGACCTTTTTATCTGAATATTTTGTAAATATCTGAAAATTAAAGTAAATCGTGTAATTCACCCGGATTATCAATTATATTTACTCTATTTCCAAGCTGTCTGAGATAATCCTTATCTCTATATCCCCATGAAGCCATTATTACATTTACATTACTGTTCATGGCAAACTGATAATCCACTTCAGAATCACCTACATAAACTATTAAATGACTCTTAACCTTCATTTTCTGAGAAAGGTAAGTCATGGCATCAGGTGCCGGCTTATTTCTTAAACCTGTATTGCTGCCAATTACAAAGTCAAATTTACCAGGCAATAATTTGTTAATAATATCCTTGGCAATGTCATCATCCTTATTTGTGATAACTGCCAGTTTGTAATGCTTTTTTTATTCTTTAAATATCCAAGAAGCACCTTTATGCCCGGATAAGTAATTGTTTTTCAGCATCGTGTTCTTTATAGCATTCAAGAAACTCTTTATAACACTTTTCCTTCATCTCATCACTTGTATTTTCCGGTAAAACATCTGAGATTAGTCTTTTTTGTTCCATTTCCTAAAAAGAGGAATAACCTCTTTCTCGTCAATCTGTGTAAATCCGTTTTTTTATCAAGTGTTGCATTGATGGCCGCTGCCAGATCCTTACTTGAATCAATAAGAGTACCGTCCAAATCAAATGCTATCAGCTTGTAATAATTCTGATTGTGCTTGTTTAATAAGCCCATAACAATAAATATTGCTATTCCGACAGCAACCACAATCACTGCATTCATTATTTCCATTGCAATTCCTCTGTCTTGTTCCGATTTTTTATTTATGTTCTTTCTATAATATAGTATTACAGTAATCTGACCGAAATGCAGAAATTATCACATATATTCATATTGTTCTATATTTTAATGTTGTTCCGCCATTTACAATTACAGTCAGTTTAGTATATTCATTCAATTTTATCATATAAATACCGTAAAAAGCAATAAAAAAGATGCCCCGAGAGGCATCTGAATAGTAAGAGCGCGAGACGGGGTCGAACCCGCGGCCCCCTCCTTGGCAAGGAGGTGCTCTACCACTGAGCCACTCGCGCTTAAAAATGTTTTTATAAAATTGTAGGTATGTAGTTACATCTACATACAAAGAGCGCAGAGAGGGGTCGAACCCGCGGCCCCCTCCTTGGGCAAGGAGGTGCTCTACCACTGAGCCACTCGCGCTTAAAAGCAAGTCGCTATATGTCTTAGCGACTTGCTTATAATATCAATATATAAACATATTGTCAACTATATTTTTAAAAAAATTTATTCACCTTCAAGTTCAGGGATATAACAGCTACATGCAACAGCATATGCACCATATCCGATATGTAGAAATACTCATAGGAAGTGGTTCTGCTGTGAAGTCAAAGTTGCCAAATGTTGACTTTACATGGTCTTCCCAGGCTTTTCTTTCCGGATCATCAGCTGTTAATGTATATGATGCCTTCATATGAACCTTGTTCTCTGCAGCGAACTTTGCAAATCTTCCGTCAATGTCCTTCTGCATAGCATCAATCATAATGCTCTGAGCCTTGTTCATTCCTCTTGCCTTAGCATATGAGTCAAGCTTATCACCCTGGATCTGTAATACAGGCTTAATCTTCAGAAGAGTACTGATAGCCGCTGCTGCAGGTGTAATACGTCCACCCTTCTTAAGATGCTTTTAATGTCTGTAATGTAATATAAATAGAAGAGTTAAATTTTTTTCTCTCTAAAATATTCTTAATCTCAAATTTGCACTGAATCCATGCTCAGCAAGATGAAGTGCATCAAGTACAGACTGTCTCATTGTAACGGAAATTCTCAGGTTGTTAACAACCTGAACAGCAATACGTAACTGAAACTGAAGTACCGAT
>VOFJ01001634.1_pt1 | contig 13201 bp, 30 predicted proteins | sample 5384081 | NCBI WGS metagenome assembly VOFJ01 (sample SAMN12384729, study PRJNA508395) | human gut metagenome | isolation source: healthy gut I | host: Homo sapiens
GGAGGCCGGCACAGACTTCAAGACCGGCAGCCTGGAGCCGCTGATTTGAGCCTGATCCGTTCCGGGAGGAGTTTGGCACGCCGGATATTCCCATGGTCGTCCACAACCCCCGGTATAACTCCTTTCCGACAACTACCCGCCCATGCCGCTGCCCTATGACACCTACACCGTCGCCGGCAGCCTGGCCCCCGGAAGGCCATCCACGCCTTCCCGAAGGCTACTATAAATTCATGAAGGAGGCGAAACAGGCATGAAAAAACCCATCTGACCCTGCACCAGCGCATCCACAATGCCGACGGCAGCCAGCAGATCGAAAACCTCAAAGGCCATCACGCCTATACCCACGCCCGCAACTGGCCTGTGGAGGGTGGGACAACATTCGGGGACCTCAGCGACGGCTGCTCTGGGCCCACGGCTTTGGCCGTTGGAGAGGCGGCTATAAGGTGTACCTCAACTCCGTCACCGAGTGGGATATTCCCACCTTCACCAACTATATGAAGCTCTATAAGCTCTACCCGGACGTCATGGGCATGGACCCCGGCCCCCGGAACTTCTCGCCCGTCCACGTGCTCTCCAGCGACGTCATTGAGGTGGCCGACGAGTGAGTCTGCCCGGGCGCGTTCCTGACCCCAGGCAACATCTATGAGAAATCCCCCTGTTCTTCATGAATGCGGGCGCTTACGTAACCGGAAGCCAGTTAAAACGTCTCGGTGAGTATTATGCAAAAGCAATCCACGACAATTATGGACTGGATTTCGACGTTCTGTTTGGACCGGCCTACAAAGGAATCCCGCTCAGCGTTGTAACCGCCATTGCGATTCATGATCTCTACGGTGTGGAAGTACGTTACTGCTCCAACCGGAAAGAAGCAAAAAGACCACGGCGGAGATGCAGGACTGCTGCTTGGAAGCAAAATTAAAGACGGCGACCGCGTTGTCATCATCGAGGATGTTACCACCTCCGGAAAATCCATCGAGGAGACGTTCCCGATCATCCAGGCAAACAGGGCAATGTGGAGATCAAAGGTCTGATGGTATCCTTAAACCGTATGGAGCGCGGAAAAGGCGACAAGAGCGCACTTGAGGAAATCCAGGAAACCTATGGCTTCCCGGCAAATGCCATTGTAACCATGGAGGATGTCATCACCTATCTGTACAACCGTCCATGCCAGGGCAAAATCCAGATCGATGACAAGATGAAGGCTGCCATTGATGCTTATTATGAGGAGTACGGTGTCAAATAAGACGTGGTACACTTGAAAAAAGGAGTTTTGCACGATGAATGAAAAAATCTATAAAACCATGGGACGTGTCGGCGGCGGAAATATCGCCATGGGCGCAGTACTGGTTGTGGTAGGGGTAGCAACCGGTGTCCTGATGATCGTAAGCGGAGCAGGTCTGCTGAAACGACGCGGGGAAATTATGTTTTAAAAAAAATGCCGGAATATTTTGGAAGCGCATGCGCCGAAGAGGTATTCCGGCGTTTCTGATACCACGCAGAAAGGGGAAACGAAGATGAAGCAGGGAGACGAAAGCCAGAATCCGCGTTGTGGGACGGATTTTATTTCTGGTGTATCTTCTTGCGCTCGTTTATTTTCTGTTTTTTGCAGAAGAATACGGGAGAAGAAACTTTTTTTGAACTGGATTACCGTTACAATCTGGTGCCGTTTCAGGAAATCAGACGGTTCTGGATTTACCGCGAAAAAGGTGGGATTCCTTGCCGCATTTTTAAATCTGGCGGGCAATGTGATCGGTTTTCTGCCGTTCGGCTTTATTGTTCCGGTGATGCACAAAAAATGGAGAGTTTCTGGAAAGTATCGCTTCTTGGTTTTATGTTCAGCCTCTGCGTGGAGACGATTCAGCTCATCACGAAGGTGGGCTGCTTTGATGTAGATGATCTGATCCTGAATACGCTTGGAGCCATGATCGGCTGCGGCGCATTCCTGATCTGCAATAAATTCAGGAGATGGAAATATGGCGAGGAAGAAGTATAATTACAATTTTCGTCCGGAAGCCGTCGGAAGGCGGAAAGGAAGCTCTCTATATGGCAGGTGCTTCGGTCTTTCTGTTTCTGATGGCTTCGGTCGTATCGTTTGCGTTCCGCGGAAACGGAGGCATTTTTCTCGGAGCAGCGGGACTGTTCTCATTCCTTCTGTCGGGATACGGCTTTTATGTGGGAATGAAGAGCTTTAAAGAAGAACAGGTCAGCCACAGAATGTCGGTTCTCGGCTCGATTACGAGCGGCGGCATGCTGGTCGCATGGCTGGCACTTTGTTTCTGATCGGTGTGAGATAAATGTACTCTCGTAAAATCAAGCACAGAAAGACTCCGGGAGTACATATAAAAGAAAAAGGGGAAAAAGATGGATCGTGAACGTTTTGAAAAACAGCTGAATTTTATTCTGGAGATTGATAAAGAAAAACAGATCCTGCGCCAGACGCACATCCGCGGCTATTCGCGCCAGGGAGGACGACGCGGAGCACGCATGGCATATGGCGGTGATGGCATTTCTGCTGCAGGAATATTCGAATGAGAAAATCGACATCGGCAGAACGATGCTCATGCTGCTGATTCACGACCTCGTGGAGATTGATGCAGGCGACACGTATGCGTACGACGCGGAGGCAAACAAAACAAAGACGAGAGAGAACACAAAGCGGCCGAGCGCATCTACGGCCTGCTGCCGGAGGATCAGGGAAAAATGCTGATGGATCTCTGGCTCGAGTTCGAAGCGTATGAGACACCGGAAGCGCGCTTTGCCCATGTGATGGACAATTTCCAGCCGCTGCTTTTAAATCATGAGAACGATGGAAAGACTGGACCCGCCACAATGTGCGGATTTCCCAGGCGTTAAAACGAAATGAGAAGACGACGACCGGCTCCGAGGAGATCTGGAGTTATATGGAAGAGATTCTCGAACAGAGTATCCGGGATGGAAAAATTATTGACGACCGGGAAGAAAAACAGGAATAAGTTAAGAAGAATGAGGGGCAGATCTGCCCCTCGTAACAGATTAAAGAGAAACAGAAAGGGATTTTTTTATGACGGATGAATTATTAAACGAGCGGTATGCGCTTGCAATTGAGCGGATCCGCCAGATTCCGGCGGAAAAAAGCGTTCCGCAGCCGTACCGCGATTTTTTTTTGCACAGATGGCACAGTACCTCTGCAAAAATGGACCAGATCCGGAGCAGAATCGCAGAAGGATATCTAAAAAAAACAGCATCCGAGGAAGAGCTGGCTGTTTTTAACCGCGAGCCGTATGAAGATGTGATTGGAGAGCGGTATGAGACCTCCTGCGGAAACCCGGCGTTTGCCGTGCGGGCGCTTGGTGAAACGCATGGAAGGAGCCTCTGCTGCCTGTACCGGGAGCTGGGAAATGCTGTTGTCTGGGTCTATGAGGACCGCCTGCTGGAGCTGACAGCGGCGATGGAGCTGTATCTCGAGTTGTATGCGATGTTCGAGGAGGAGACGCTGCCGTCCGCGCAGTATGTAAAAGAGAGCATTTACTGGTATGTGAGCGATTACGCCGAGGAGCGCCAGGAATACCAGGTGCGCGAAATCGTCGACCCGTCGCTGCACTTTGTGAAGGATATTGTGATGGAATCTGATCGACGGATCTGCGGTATCTGTACCAGTACGGCGAATATATCACCGAAAATGAGAAGGGTACAGCCCGCTTTTTAAATACGTTCAGCCAGGAAGAAATCGACGCGATGGCACGCACCTACACAGAAGGCTTCCGCAAGTGCTTTCTCGTGGCGCGAAAAGATCTGTCGAAAAAAGAAGACAGTCAGCATCCGCTTCCACATCGGTTTTGAGCGCATGATCCGTGCGGCAATATTACAGTTCCGCGAGATGGGACTCGAGCCGGTGATTTCCGCGGCGCGCGGAGAACGTGGGTTGCCGGTGCGTCTGCGAATAAGCAGTATGACTACGATCACCGGAACGATGAGGCGCTGTATCTCAACGAGGATCTCGTGAAGAGACGGCTCCGCGCGATGGCAGGTGAAATACGACGAGTACAAAGAACTGGCGGACGGCTATGCCGGCCCTGCCGTGGTGGAAACCTTCGGCGAAGTTCCGTTTGAGCCAGTAAATAAAAAAAACAGGCACTGCACTTAAACGAGCGCCAGCAAAGCTCCCGTGTCGGTTTCCAGAACGAGGCGGGCCAGATTGTAAACCGCTATATCAAGGATGACGAGTACGGCTACACGATCATCGCCTACCCGATGCCGGAGATCGATCCGCGCTACGAAAAAAAATTTTCCGTGAGATCGTAAAGATCAACACGCTCGATTACGAAAAATACCAGCGCATCCAGCAGTACCTGATCGATGCGCTCGACGAGGGCGTTTCCGTGCATGTGCTTGGAAAAGGAGAGAATAGAACGGATCTGCGCGTGATGCTGCATCATCTGAACGATCCTGCGAAAGAGACGAATTTTGAGAACTGTGTTGCCGACTGCAATATTCCGGTCGGAGAGGTATTTACTTCCCCGAGTCTTACCGGCACGACAGGCGTGCTCCATGTGACGGGAGTCTACCTGAACGAGCTGTATTACCGCGATCTCTGCCTGACGCTGACCGACGGCATGATCACCGCGTATGACTGCGCAAACTTCGAAAAAAGAAGAGGACAATCGTACTTATATAGAAGAAAACCTGCTGTATCACCACAGGACGCTGCCGATTGGTGAGTTTGCCATCGGAACGAACACGACGGCGTACGTGATGGCAGAGCAGTACGGCATCGCCGGAAAACTGCCGATCCTGATCGCAGAGAAGATGGGCCCGCATTTTTGCGATGGGCGACACCTGCTACGCCTGGGCGGAGGACAGCCCGATGTACAACCCGGACGGAAAAGAAGTAATCGCGCGCGAGAATGAGGTTTCGGCAAAACGGAAAGAAGATCCGTCGAAAGCATACTTCGGATGCCACACGGACATCACGATTCCGTACCGCGAACTGCAGTCGGTTGCGGTCGAAAAAGCAGACGGAACGGACGATCCCTCTCATTGAGGACGGACGCTTCGTCCTGCCGGGAACGGAAGAATTAAATGAACCTTTTGGCTGATTATGGGTTGACATTTCTGCGCCTGCTTAGTATATTATAAGCAGAACTGAATGATTAAAACATAAATATAAGCATAACTAATGAATAACGCTTAGAACAGTTAATCAGAAAAAGGAGAACAACATGGCTAAAGTAGGAATTGTGATGGGCAGCGACTCTGATATGCCGGTAATGAGCAAAGCAGCCGACATGCTGGAAAAATTTGGAATTGAGTACGAGATGAAAATCATCTCCGCACACCGCGAGCCGGATGTATTTTTCGAATATGCAAAAACCGCAGAGGAGAAAGGCTTCAAGGTTATCATTGCAGGCGCAGGTATGGCAGCTCATCTGCCGGGTATGTGCGCAGCTATTTTCCCAATGCCGGTCATCGGAATTCCGATGCATACCACATCGCTTGGAGGTCGTGATTCCCTGTACTCCATCGTACAGATGCCGAGCGGCATTCCGGTAGCAACCGTTGCCATCAATGGCGGTGCCAATGCCGGAATCCTGGCAGCAAAGATTCTTGCAACTTCCGATCCGGAACTGCTTGCAAAACTGAAAGCATATACACAGGAAAAATGAAAGAGCAGGTTGAGGCAAAAGACGCAAAACTGCAGGGAAACAGGATACCGTAACTACAGTAAATATTAAAAAAAACAAAGGACAAGGGAGGTTCACCATGGATTACAAGAAAGCCGGAGTTGATATTGAAGCAGGATATAAATCCGTAGAATTAATGAAAGAACACGTAAAGAAAGACCATGCGCGAGGAGGTATTAGGCGGCCTTGGTGGTTTTTCCGGAGCTTTTTCGTTAGCAAAATCAAAAGAAATGGAAGAGCCGGTGCTGTTATCTGGTACAGACGGATGCGGAACCAAGGTGAAGCTCGCCATGATTCTTGATAAACACGACACCATCGGTATTGATGCCGTTGCCATGTGTGTGAACGATATCGCATGTGCCGGCGGAGAACCGCTGTTCTTCCTCGACTACATCGCATGCGGAAAGAACTATCCGGAAAAGATCGCGGATATCGTAAAAGGTGTTGCAGAAGGCTGCTTACAGTCGGAGGCAGCTCTGATCGGCGGCGAGACAGCAGAGCATCCGGGCCTGATGCCGGAGGATGAGTACGATCTGGCAGGTTTTGCTGTCGGCGTGGTTGATAAAAAAGACATGATTACCGGCGAAAACCTGAAACCGGGTGATGTACTGATCGGTATGGCATCCACAGGTGTTCACAGTAACGGATTTTCTCTTGTCCGTAAAGTTTTTGATATGACAAAAGATTCTTTAAATACATACTATGATGAGCTCGGCGCAACCCTCGGCGAGACCCTGCTTGCACCGACCCGTATCTACGTAAAAGCACTCCGCGCCATCAAAGATGCCGGTGTAACCGTAAAAGCATGCAGCCACATCACCGGAGGCGGCTTCTACGAGAACATTCCGCGTATGCTCAAAGACAACACCGTAGCCGTTGTACAGAAAGACAGCTACACCGTACCGCCGATCTTTGATCTGATGGCAAAAAGAAAGGCAATATCGATGAGCAGATGATGTACAACACCTTCAACATGGGTATCGGTATGGTACTGGCTGTTGATCCGGAAGATGTAGACGCATAACGATGAAAGCCATCCGTTCCACAGGAGATACGCCATATGTGATCGGCCACATTGAAAACGGAGAAAAGGGAGTACAGTTATGCTAAGATTAGCAGTTCTCGTCTCCGGCGGCGGCACGAACCTGCAGGCGATTCTGGATGCGATTGACGAGGGAACCATCACAAACGCGGAGGTTTCTGTTGTCATCAGCAACAATGCAGGAGCGTATGCGCTGGAGCGTGCGAAAAAGAAGGAGATTGATGCGGTATGCCTTTCCCCGAAGACCTTTGCATCGAGAGAAGCATTCAACGAGGCACTGCTGGCGAAACTGCAGTCGTATGCAACGTCGATCTCGTTGTGCTCGCAGGATGCCTGGTTGTGATCCCGCAGAGCATTGTGGATGCTTATCCGAATAAGATCATCAACATTCATCCGTCCCTCATTCCGTCGTTCTGCGGAACGGCTATTACGGACTGAAAGTGCACGAGGGCGTATTATCCCGCGGCGTCAAAGTGACGGGAGCAACCGTTCATTTTGTGGACGGCGGAACAGACACCGGCCCGATTATTCTGCAGAAGGCAGTCGAAGTGCACGAGGGCGATACACCGAAGGCACTGCAGCAGCGCGTCATGGAAGAGGCCGAGTGGGTCATCATGCCGAAGGCCATTGATCTGATTGCAAACGGAAAAGTAACGGTAGAAGACGGACACGTAAAGATAAAGGAGTAAGAGCGATGAAAGTATTGATTGTTGGCAGCGGCGGCAGAGAGCATGCCATTGCCTGGAAAGTGGCTCAGAGCCCCAAAGTAGACAAGATTTACTGCGCTCCTGGAAACGCAGGAATTGCGGAGTACGCAGAGTGTGTCAATATTGCAGCGATGGAGTTTGACAAGCTCGTTGCTTTTCGCGAAAGAAGAAGAGATTGACCTGACTGTCATCGGCATGGATGATCCGCTGGTCGGCGGTGTTGTCGATGCGCTTGAGGCAGAGGGACTGCGCGTATTCGGACCAAGAAAGAATGCGGCAATCCTGGAAGGATCGAAAGCGTTCTCCAAAGACCTGATGAAAAAATACCATATCCCGACGGCGGCATACGAGACATTCTCCGATCCGGAAGCGGCAGAGAAATATCTCGAGACTGCAAAATTCCCGATCGTGCTGAAAGCCGACGGTCTGGCTCTTGGAAAAGGCGTTCTGATCTGCAATACCTTAGAGGAAGCAAAAAGAGGGCGTCAAGACGATCATGCTCGACAAAAAATTCGGCAGTGCCGGAAACGAGATGGTCATCGAGGAGTTTATGACGGGACGTGAGGTTTCCGTTCTCTCCTTTGTGGATGGAAAGACGATCAAGACGATGAGTTCCGCACAGGACCACAAGAGAGCAGGAGACGGCGACACCGGCCTGAACACCGGCGGTATGGGCAACTTCTCCCCGAGTCCGTTCTATACCGAAGAAGTGGATAAGTTCTGTAAGAAATATATCTATCAGCCGACCGTAGATGCGATGGCAGCCGAGGGAAGACCGTTTAAGGGAGTTATCTTCTTCGGACTGATGCTGACACCGGACGGACCGAAGGTGCTCGAGTACAATGCCCGCTTCGGCGATCCGGAGGCACAGGTTGTGCTTCCTCGTATGAAGACAGACATCATTGATGTATTTGAAGCCTGCATCGACGGAACTCTCGACCAGATCGACCTGCAGTTTGCAGATAATGCGTGTGTCTGCATCGTACTGGCTTCGAACGGTTATCCGGTTTCCTACGAAAAAGGATTCCCGATCCGCGGACTCGAGACGTTCAAAGAGCATGAGGGCTATTACTGCTTCCATGCAGGAACGTGAAGTTCAAAGACGGCGAGATCGTGACAAACGGAGGCCGTGTCCTCGGCGTGACAGCACTTGGCGATACCCTGAAAGAGGCACGTGCGAATGCATATAAGGCTGTTGACTGGGTTGACTTTGACAATAAATATTACCGCCATGATATTGGAAAAGCGATTGACGAAGCGTAACGTGAATGTGAATTTTAATTTTGAGTAAAATGGAGCCGCCAGAATCCCGGTGAAAGGGAAATCTGGCGACTTTGTCTTTTTTATTCTGAAAGGGAATAAAGCGCCGCCGTTCAGATACAATAGTAAGGAGAGATCCTTTGCTTTTTAGCAGAATCAGAACAGGAAAGGCGGTCGGAAAAGATGGGAATCGTTTGTCTGGCGGGGATTTTTGCCGTATTTCTTCTGCTTGCATGGACGCTCTGCCGGGCGGCAGGATGGGGGAGAAAGAACAGGGAAGATCTGGAACAGGAGCAGTACCTGAAAGAGTGGCGGGAGAAAAAGTTGAAAAAAATCGAAAAAAATTTGAAAATTAGTGTTGACATTTGGCGGGTGGAATGCTATACTAACGAAGTCGGTTGGTGATACAGATAAAAGCCAACAGACAAAACACCGATGTGGGGTCTTAGCTCAGCTGGGAGAGCATCTGCCTTACAAGCAGAGGGTCATAGGTTCGAGCCCCTATAGGCCCCATATTTTATGAAAAACGGTGTTGAAAATGAATATGGCGAGATAGCTCAGTTGGCTAGAGCACACGGTTCATACCCGTGGTGTCGAGGGTTCGAATCCCCTCTCGTTACTTGTGGAACCCTTGAGAAATCAAGGGTTCTTTTTGGCTTTATGGACAGTATGATGATATGGCTGTCATGTCAAAATCGTGTCTTGAAATCCACAGAGATTTGTGAGAAAAATGAGATTACCTAAGAGCTTGTTTTGGGCTCTGAAAGTAAATAAAACAGTAATGGATAGAAGAAAGATAAGGAAAAAAAACAATGATAGAGTTTAATAAACCACCTTTTATTGGAACAGAACTGGAATACATCCGCCAGGCGGCAGAGGAAAACAACAAGCTGTGCGGCGACGGTCCTTTTTTACGAAGAAATGTTCTGCCTGGATGCAGGACAATTTCAACGTAAAACATGCGATACTTACGACATCCTGCACCCATGCACTGGAAATGGCAGCTTACCTGTCTGAGATTCAGCCGGGCGACGAAGTGATCATGCCGTCCTACACGTTTGTTTCCACTGCAGATGCCTTCGTTCTGCGCGGAGCAAAAATCGTCTACGTGGATATCCGTCCGGATACGATGAACATCGACGAGACCAAGATTGAGGATGCCATCACTGAAAAAAACAAAAGCGATTGTTCCGGTTCACTATGCGGGCGTTGCCTGTGAAATGGATACCATCATGGATATTGCAAAACGCCATAACCTGAAGGTTGTAGAGGATGCGGCACAGGGCGTGAGCGCGTACTACAAGGGAAAAGCCCTTGGAACGATCGGGGATTTTGGCTGCTACAGCTTCCACGAGACGAAAAACTATACGATGGGAGAGGGCGGCGCGCTGCTGTTTCAGGATGATGCTTATCTGGAGCGTGCAGAGATCCTGCGTGAAAAGGGTACGAATCGGAGTAAATTTTTCCGTGGACAGATCGACAAATATACCTGGATCGACTACGGCTCCTCCCTATCTGCCGAGCGATATGAATGCGGCTTACCTGCTTGCAGAACTCGAGGAACATGAGAAAATCGACAGAAAGCGGATGGCCATCTACAACTATTACCATGAGCAGCTCCGTCCGCTGGCTGAGGCCGGAAAGATCGAGCAGCCGGTTGTGCCGGAAGGCTGTGTACATAATGCACATATGTACTTCATCAAGGCAAGAAATCTGGAAGTGCGTACAAAACTGATCAAGTATATGAAAGAGCGCGGTGTGATGTGTGTCTTCCATTACGTTCCGCTCCATACCTCCCCGGCCGGACAGAAGTTCGGTGTTTTCCACGGAGAGGACAAATACACAAAAAAGAGAGCGAGCGCCTGATGCGTCTGCCGATGTTCTACAGCCTGTCTGAACAGGATATGGCATATGTCGTAGAGTGCCTCATGGACTTTAAAGAGTGGTAACATTTCATGTATGAGAAGTTTTTTAAACTACTTTACGGACTATATTTTCGTGAAGGATGAGCCGCAGAAAGCCGATGTGATTTTTGTGCCGGGAAACGGATATCCGCAGATGGCGGCGCACGCGGCAGAACTCTGGAAAGAAGGATTTGCGCCGTATGTGCTTCCGTCGGGAAGATACAGTACTGTGCTCGGGCATTTCGCCGGTGTACAGGATCTTGCGGAGCAGTACGGCGGGAACTATGAAACCGAGTGGGAGTTTCTGCGGACGGTACTGCAGAAAAAACGGCGTGCCGGAGAAAGCGATTCTGCGCGAAGACAAGGCGACGTATACGTATGAAAATGCACTGCGGTCACGGGAAGTGACAGATGCGGCGGGCATCGAGGGTAAAAAAGCGATCCTCTGCTGCCGGAATCTCCATGCGAGACGGTGTATTCTGTATTACCAGCTTGTCTACCCGGAGACAGAGTTTTTGTCTGTCCTTCGGATATTGAGTTCACCAGAGAAAACTGGCATACAAAGGGTGAATGGATCGACCATGTGTTAGGAGAAATGGAGCGCTGCGGCGGTCAGTTCCACAAGATTCTGCGGGAACTGCCGGCGGATTCTGAATTTTAACACCAGTAGACAAGAAGTCCCCCGATTCTAAAGTGGTGGGATGAATTGTTAAAAGAAACATAACGGCAGTGGTAGGCGGAGAGAAATCGGTATCCTCCACAGACATGAGGGCAAGTCACAGTCGAACTATTTTCGACATGTCAGACTCCGTGAAAATACCGACTGTAAGTTGAAACGAAAAGATTTATAAAAAAAAAGAGCGGAAATTGTGGTAAAATTGCGGCTCGTATGGTATACTATCGTTAAGTTAAGTTTCTAATCTAAAGCAAAAGGTTGGTGGACAGTATGAATAAGATTGATGAAGTATTAGAGCTTTTTAAAACAGAGAGAACGTGAGAGCGAAAAACCGAAAACGTGATTTTATGGGTCCTTGCCATTGTCGGACGGTAGCGGCAGTTGCAGGAATCGCATACGCAGTATACCGGTTTGTAACTCCGGATTATCTGGAAGACTTCGAAGATGATTTCGATGACGATTTCGACGATTACTTCGAGGATGAAGACGAAGATAAGTAGGATGGAAAAACTCCGGTGCCGGAACGTGGTACCGGAGTTTTTCTGTCCGGAAATTAGTTTGACATAGAAGGAGAAGAGAATGAAAAAAGGAGAAATTTACGAGGGAGTCGTGGAAAGAATCGATTTCCCGAATAAAGGACGTGTACATGTGGAGGGCGAGACGGTTACCGTGAAAAAAATGCAATTCCGGGACAGAAGATCCGCTTTCAGATCAACAAAAAAAGAAAAGAACCGCATGGAGGGCCGCCTGCTCGAAGTAACAGAAAAAGCCCCGATAGAAAAGCGCGATCCGGTCTGCAGTATTTTCCCGTCCAGCGGCGGATGCATGTACCAGACGATGAGTTATGAGGATCAGCTTGCAATGAAGGCCGGTCAAGTGAAAAAATTGCTCGACGATGCCCTCGTGGAGGCCGGCCAGGTCAATGAGGCGGGGAGGCCGATTATCCGTTCCTTGGAATCAAGGGAAGTCCGGAAGGAGTTTGCATACCGGAATAAAATGGAGTTTTCCTTCGGCGATGAATACAAAGGGACGGCCCGTTGTCTCTCGGACTTCATAAAAAGGGAAGCACCTACGATGTCCTGACCGCGTGCGACTGCAAAATCGTGCATGAGGATTTCACAAAAGATTCTGACCTGCGTGCTGGCGTACTTTAAAGAGCGGAACGCAAGTTACTACCACAAGATAAGCCACGAGGGTTACCTGCGCCACCTGCTGGTGCGAAGAGCCGAGAATACCGGAGAAATCCTGGTAAACCTCGTCACCACAAGCCAGGAAGAGTGGGATCTGATGCCGCTCGTGCAGGGAAGTGCTTGGTCTGCCGCTGGAAGGAAAGGTTGTCGGATTCCTCCATATTATAAATGATTCCCTGGCCGATGTGGTACAGAGCGATGAGACAAAAGTGCTCTACGGACAGGACTACTTCTATGAAGAACTCCTCGGATTGAAATTCAAGATCACTCCGTTCTCCTTCTTCCAGACCAATTCCCTTGGCGCGGAAGTTCTCTACAGCACCGCCCGCGAGTTCGTCGGCGAGACGAAAGACCGCACGATCTTCGACCTCTACAGCGGAACCGGAACCATTGCCCAGATCATTGCGCCGGTCGCAAAAGAAGTGATCGGCGTGGAAATCGTGGAAGAAGCTGTTACAGCTGCAAAAGAGAACGCAGAGGCAAACGGCCTTACCAACTGCAGTTTCCTCGCCGGAGACGTGCTGAAGGTGATCGATGAAATCGAAGAAAAACCGGACTTCATCGTTCTTGATCCACCGCGCGAAGGAATCCATCCGAAGGCTCTGCCGAAGATAGTTGATTTATATAGGTGTGAAAAAATGCTTTACATCTCCTGCAAGCCGACTTCTCTTGCGCGGGATCTGGTAGGAGTTTGCAAAATATGGATACCGTGTAGAAAAAGTCTGCTGTGTTGATGCTTCCGGTGCATGTGGAGACGGTTGT